>WNGG01005008.1_pt1 | contig 25855 bp, 25 predicted proteins | sample 5400661 | NCBI WGS metagenome assembly WNGG01 (sample SAMN13153372, study PRJNA577476) | soil metagenome | isolation source: 100 cm soil or saprolite under Garry oak tree replicate 1 | place: USA:California | collected 2016-06-15
AGCCCGCCGCCGCCACCATGATGGCCGCTATCGTCACCGCGCTGGCCGTCCACACCGCCGGCTGAGCTTGTTAGGACTCGCCACATCGCACGGTGCCTACCCCGCCGACATGGCTGCGGCGCACCCAGAAACGCCCCGCTCATGCACGAGAGTGAGCTTCGATCGCGCCCGGGAACGCTGAGCCAGACGCCGACACGCCCTGCGCGAGCCGCTGATCTCGCGGCGGCAGGGATGAGTGCCCGGAGCGACAGACTGTTCCTTCGGTGCGGCACGGGCGGCCGTTACGACTGCCCGCCAACCTGCCCATCAGGCGATTCCGGCGCGTCAAGCGTCTCAGGGCGCTCGTGACGGAGTGCGACGGAAGTGCTGGGTGGCCTTCGACGCCGTTCGTTAGCGTCGCTCCCGTTATGGCGATGGGGCAGGGTCCGCCCGGCGCCCAGGGCCCTTGCTGCATCGGTGAGGAAGCGGTGAGTGCGTCAGCGCCTGTGCTGATCGCGGCGCCGGGGCACAACCTTGGCTTCGCGCGGGGCGTCTGAAGGTTGTGCGGATATCTCGCCTCGACATCTGGGTCGTCCTTGCCGTCGTGTTTCCTGCAGTGATGGCGGCGTGCGGTGGGCCGCCTGCGGCGGCCCGGACGCGAGCCGCGAACCCGGCCGGCCCAGCGCGCAGTGCCGTTGCGGGCATCGGGCGCCTGGTCAGTCTGGCGTTCGCCGGGGCGGCGGATGGTTACGGCCTGTTCGTCCGGCAGTCAGGCGCGCTGTGCCAGGATGAAGCCGGCCGGACCACCGACGGCGGCGCGCGGTTCAGCAACCTGGTCCGGGTCAGCTCCTGGCCGTGCGCCGGGAACGCTCCCGCCGCGGCATTGGCCGTGGACGGCCGCGGCGACGGATTCCTCTACGGTCCCGGACTCTTCGTCACCCACGACGGTGGCAGGACCTGGGAACCGGGCCGCCTGCCCGGCCAGGTGCTGGCGGTCGCCGCCCTGGGGCGCTCGGTCTGGATGGTGGTTGCTGTGTGCCCGCGCGGAGGCGGACGGCCAGGGCGGTGCGGACTCCGCCTGGTGGAGTCCTCCGACGGCGGCCGCTCATGGACGCCCGCGCCGACGCAGCCTGCGGGCGCCGCGGTTCGTGGCTCTGGCAGCGGGGTTGCCGCGGAGGCCGCGGCCGGCCAGACATGGCTGGTGCGCACGGGCCGGTCATCGGGGTACGTCGTGTCCAGTCCCCGGACCAGCCCGAGAGGGCTGCCCGATCAAGCCGCCCTCTGGTTCACCCGCGATGCTGGAGCTTCGTGGTCACGGCGGTCCGTTCCGTGCGGGGCCGGTGCCCTGTCCGTTGTGGTCTCCGCCGCCCCGGACGGGACGCTCCTGGCCGTGTGCGCCGGCGAGCCGAGCGCGGGCTCGCAGGCGAAGTCGGCCGCCCGCTCGACCGACGGGGGCCGGTCATGGGCCATGCACCTGCCGTGTCCCGGCAAGGTGATGGGCTGCCCGCCGCTCAACTTCGGCTACCTCGGCAGCATCGACGCGGTCTCCGGCCGCACCGCATTTCTCGTTGGTGGCCGCAGCTCGCTCCTGATCACCCGGGACGGCGGCGTCCGCTGGCGCATGGTGCGTCCCCTGATCGGCGCGCTGGTCCGCGGTGCTGCCCCGCACCGGCTGATATTGCGCCGTATAAGCGGCGCCGACCGCAGCGATCGCCAGGGACCGCAGCCGCGCTGCGGAACCGGCCGGGCTGGCTCGGCAGGGGATGGCGGGAACGTGGCGAGACCGTGAGAATCGGTTCCGCTGTGCCGGTCTCGGCTGCGGCCGGGAATCTGTGCCGGGGAACTGCTCGGCGAGGAGCCAGCACTAGCCCGAGGGTTAGCTCTCGAGCAGGCGACCCCACGGAACAGTCTCGACCTGGCCTGCCATCGCGACTTCTGTATGCCCGTCGTAGCCGATGATGGCGAGGACCAGCGGTAGCCCGCCCCAGGAGCGCAGGGCGGGCAACTCTGCTGGCCGGAGCCGTGGATGCGATTCTCGGCACGCACAGTGTTCTTTACACGTTGGGCGGTAGTGCCGGACAGTTGGCCCCTAAACGGTTACCACCGCGTCTGAGCTTGGTGCGATCGCTTACATGATTCCTTTTTACGCCGCGCTCTTGGTACTCTTGGGATGGGCATACTCGAGGTTGGTCAAGGACCGGAAGAACTCCAAATTTGAGATCGTCATGCGAGGCTATGACCGACAGGAGGTAGACGAGTATGTGGAACGCTTGATTAAGACGCCAGATCTCCCTATGCCCGAGTTCAGCCTCACCATGCGTGGATACAGGAAAGAACAAGTCGACTCCTATATTCAAGAGAATCGCATGCGAGTACATGACGCATGATGGATATTTCCGAAGGCTGTGAGCCGCCGGGGAGCACGCAGGACGACAGCGGTACTTGGCTTCGTGGATCTGCGGTAGCCGGCCGGAGGCAACCATGTATGCACTCGTTGCACGCAGCCGTTACGAGGCGCTGAGCGACTGCGTCTATCTCAACCAGGCTTCCCTGGGCCTGATCCCGCGCGAGTCCGTCGACGCCATGGCACGTTTTGTGCGGGATGTCGCGCAGTATGGCAACGTGCGGATGTCAGACGCCGCCGAGGCCCGGGTCCTGGACGATCTCCGCGATGCCGCTTCGGCGCTGCTGGACGCGCCGCGGCGATCGATCGCCGTCATCGGAGGAGCCAGCGAAGGTCTGGGCCAGGTCGCAGCGGCGCTCGCCACGGGATCCGCCGAGGTGCTCCTCGTGCCCACCGATTTCCCTAGCGTCACCTACCCGTGGCTCGGTGCCCGCGCCCGGCTCGGCACCATCATCCGCTGGGTCGAGGACGAGCCGCAAACGGACCTCAGTACCGCGTTGATCGAGGCCATCAGCGGGTCCACGTCGGTGGTGTGCATCAGCGCGGTGCAATATGCGACTGGCACCGCCATCGACGTCAGGGCCGTTGCCAAGCGCGCCCACGAGGTCGGCGCGAAGATCGTCGTCGACGTCACCCAGCTCGCCGGCGCGGTCCCGGTCAGCATGCGGGAGTGGTCGGCGGACGCGCTGGTCTGCAGCGGATACAAGTGGCTCTCCGCCCACGGCGGGGTCGCGATCCTCGCGGTCAGCGACGACCTCATCGCCGCGACGCCCACCATCATCGGATGGAAAGGCACCGGCGACCCGTTCGAATTCGACGCGACAACCCTGGCCTTGGCCCACGACGCGCGCCGCTTCGAGCTATCCACCATGGCCTACAGCTCGGCGGTCGGGCTCAGCTCCTCGATCGCACTGCTCACCAACGCGGGATTGCCAGCCCTCGCGCAGCACGCGCGCGGCCTCGCGACCGAGCTCATCGAGCGGGTGCGCCCCCTGGGCTGGATGCCGTTTCGCCGGCCCGGTACCGCTGGAGCAAGCAGCCACATCATCTCGCTGCGCCACGGCTCCCTGTCCGCGGCCGCAGTGCAGGCCGCGCTGGCCGACGACCATCGCGTGATCGTCAGCTCCCGCGGTGGCGGAATCCGGATCTCACTCCACGGCTACAACGACGGCAACGACATCGAGGCGCTCGTCGATGCACTGGCCGAGGTCGGCCCCGCCTTGCATTGAACCGTACGGACGCCGCCAGCAGGGGAATACCGGCCTTAGCCGCCGGTCAGCAACCTCCGCGGAGGTGTCACGTCAGTGGAGCCGCATCCGATGGATATGAGGGTAAGCACTTGGACGCCGGACATCTACGACTCACCGGCCTTGCACCATCACCTGGCACGCACCGCGGCCAAAGACGCCAGCGCCCGCTGTGCCGGCCTGTGGCAAGCGGCCGCAACGCAGGCCCCTGGCCTTCCCGCCGAACTCCGCCCCGCCGTTGCCACTGCCCAATGTCAGAACCAGGACAGGTCCTTGGGGGGACACTGCCACCGGATTTGCCCGGTGATAGCCATCAAGCCGGGAAAGCGGCCAGCGGTTCACCGAACCGCCCACCATGACCACCGCCGCGGAGATCGGGGCCAGTCCATCTGCCGAGGGCTCCTTCGCCAGCAAGGTGCCCGTAACGGCCATCACCTGGGAACGACCGGCCCGGCGCGTCGCTGGCCAAGCATCCGGAACGGCGGTGATCAAGACGTTGCACCATGGGCTGTCCGAGTGACACGCCGCGAGCGCATGTACTCAGCGTCGCGGGGCGGGGCGCCCAGCAGCACAGGCGCCTCTACACACGATGATGCCAAAGATCTCGACTGCACCGCACCGGGGCCTGGACCGTTACGCTTGCGCTCGCGGGCTGCCGTTGGCAGTAACATGCCGCGCGCGGCAAGCTGCAAGGAGGCGACGCCATGGGCGCAGAGGGCAACTGGAACTGGCCGCCGTCGATGGATGCGGTCGTGGCAGCGCCCGAGTCACACCGGGTGCTGCTCGAGAACGACGAGGTGCGCGTCCTTGAGGTGATCATAGCCGCGGGGCATCGCGAACCCGAGCACACCCACCGCGAGCCCAGTGTCATGATCGTCGACGGCCCGGCGCGAATCCGCTATTACCAGGGCGGCACACTGACCTTCTCCTCGCCCGCGGACGCCGCGGCGGCCGGGACGCGGGCGAGCTGGATGGACCCCGAGGGTCCTCATTCGGTAGAGAATGTCGATAACCATCCGTACCACGCGATACGCGTCGAGCTAAGAACGCATGGCCGCGCACGGCTGCCGGACTGATGCGGCTGCCAGTGGGCAAGTGCTCGAGACCGGCTGGTGCGATGACCTCGATATGCGCCAGACGGTGTCGCCGGCGGAGGATCGCAGCGCTGGGCGCGGAGGGAATGCGCCTGCCCCGCCCGCCAGAGCAGCCGCCAGCACATCTCATCTACCAGCTGACCTGACCGCCGCGCGCCACAGCAGAGTCCCGCGTGCTGGGCCTGATCCTGTGTCCGCTCACGGTAGTGAAAACGGCTCGCCGCCGCCGCAGATGGCCACCACAGTCGGCGTGGCGACCTTGGTAACGGTGTGCTCCGAGGCACGTGAGGTGGCATTGGCGTATCGCGCTGGGGTCATACCGAGGCGCTGCCGGAAGTGGCGGGTCAGGTGGCTCTGGTCGACGAAACCGGCCAGAGCAGCCACGTCGGTGGCCCGCTCGCCGCGTTCGAGGAGCCGGCGGGCGAGGTTGACCCGCAACGCCACCTGATATGAGTGCGGCGGGATACCAGTCCTGGCTTTGAAGCGGCGGACGAGTTGGTATTTGCCCGTACCAGCCACCGCCGCCAGCTCATCCAGCGACACATTCCGGGTGATCTCGTCGTGCAGGTATTCCATGGCTATGCGCACTGCCGGGTCTTTGCGCGCGAGCGAGGAACTGCGTGGCCTGGCATCCGGTGACCATGCTGCGAGATCAGCAAGGAACGCCAGCACCGCGGTCTGCCGCTCCAGGGCCGATGCGGAGCGTTCCATGTTGCGGTACAGCGCACGGAAGCGCCGGGCAAGGCGGCCGCCGCCGATGACAGGGGCCGGGAACTCCAGGCCAGACAGCGGGATGTCATCATCGCAAAGCGCAGCCCGCGCGCTGGGCAGCTCGATAACCAGGAGACGTCCTGCCCAGGCCGCGCCTTCGGCGGGCGATCCTGAGTGGGGAGCGGAGGGATCGAGCACGACCAGCTGGCCCGGCCGAACCAGGTGGGTGGACCGGCCGCGGCGGAGGTGGTAGCCCCGGCCACTGGCAACGCCGATGACGTACTCGCCGACGGGGTCAACCCGGTAACTGGTCGTCACACCATGCATCCATAGGAACCGGCTGTCGTCTGGTGCCCGCCACGCCTGGACTTGGTCTACCTCTATACCCGGGCCGGGCAGGGCCAGACATGGGCGCAAGGACGTACAAGCGCACGCACCGAAACGGCCGCTAGGGTTTCTGCCTATGATCACAACACATATCATTGTGCCTGACGCAACCCGTGCGGCGCAGTGGTACACCTCAGTGCTCGGTGCGGAGGAGAAGAGCCGCATCACCCTTCCTGACGGCAGGCTTATCCATCTCGAGCTCTGGTTCGGCCCTTCGGTGGTGATGGTGTCGGATGAGTTCCCTGAGCACGGTGCGCTATCTCCCGCTACCACCGGCTGCACTTCGGCTGTCCTTTACCTCCAGACAAGCGACGTCGATGCCGCCTGGACCAGGGCACTGGAGGGCGGGGCGAGTGTGGTCCGCCCGCTCGCCGATACCTTCTGGGGTGAACGGGAAGGCCAGATCGTGGACCTGTTCGGGCACCGCTGGGGCCTGTCCCAGCATTTGCGTGACGTGTCGCTGGAAAAGATGAGCCAGGCCGCCGCGGAGTTTTTCAGCGGGGAAGGCTCCGGCCAGCACGCCGGCTGACTGTCAGGAGCGGCACATGCGATACAGACTGCTGGGCCCATCCGGGCTTCGGGTCTCGGAGCTTTTCCTCGGCGCGATGACCTTCGGCGACCAGGGCGGGGTAGGCGCTCCGCCCGAAGAGTGCCGCCGCATGCTGGACGCCTATGCGGACGCCGGCGGGAACGTGATCGACACTGCGATCAACTACCGGGGCGGCGCATCGGAGGAAATAGTCGGAACGCTTTTGGCGGGACGGCGTGACAAATTCGTTGTCTCCACTAAATACACCGTCTCTCGCGACCCGTCCGACCCAAACGCGGCTGGCAATCACCGGAAAAACCTGATGCTCTCCCTTGAGACCAGCCTTCGCAGACTCAGAACCGAATACATAGACCTGTACTGGGTGCACATGTGGGACGCGCACACACCGGTCGAGGAAACGCTGCGAGCACTTGACGAGGTCGTGCGGTCCGGCAAGGTGCTTTATGTAGGCATCTCCGATGCACCCGCATGGGTGGTCGCACAGGCAAACACGCTTGCCCAATGGCGCGGCTGGTCCTCGTTCGTCGCCCTGCAAGCGCCGTACAGCCTGCTACAACGTGATATCGAGCGGGAACTGCTGCCGATGGCCGAAGCGTTCGGCATGACGGTAGCCGTGTGGTCACCGCTGGCCGGGGGCATTCTGTCAGGGAAGTTCACGCGGCCCGGCGGCCCCGAACCGGGCACCCGGCTGTCAGGACAGGCGCTGACCGAGCAGGACCGTGCCGTCGCCCAGGCCGTGCAAAAGATCGCCGATGAGCTGGGCGCCACCCCTTCACAGGTCGCCATCGCGTGGACAATGACGAAATCCAGCGCAGTCATCCCGCTGCTCGGTGCCCGCCGCCACGCCCAGCTGGTCAGCAACCTGGGCGCCCTCGAGATAGCACTGCCAGCCGAGGCCGTGGCAAGGCTGGATGCCACCATCGCATTCAAACCCGGATTCCCCACCGAGTTCATTGCCGAGACATCCGGATGGGTGTTCGGCGAGGCCAACAGCCGTCTCGACGGCCGCCGGACCCCGGCCAGCCGCTGAGTGCGGGTCGGGCCTTGCTGCTGAGATGACTGGACCGCAGTGGATGCGCACGCTTGGAGATCCGTGAGCTCGAGGCCTTCGTGGCGGTCTCCGAAGAGCTGCACTTCGGCCGGGCAGCGGCCCGGCTGCATCTGACACCGTCCCGGGTCAGCCGGGCGGTACGGCGACTTGAGCACCGGGTGGGCAAGAGGCGTCAGCGCTGGCGTCGTCGGCGCTGATCAGGGCTTGCCGCCATGCGCTGGCGCCGAATTCGAAAAGGTGCCCGTGGCAGCGCGCACTGCACCTCGCCTCACGCCATGACCCGCAGGCCTGCCGTCACGGCAACCCCGATGAGCACCGCCGCCAACATCGGCATGCTAAAGAGGCGGGAGGTTGCCGCTGCCCCAACGCCGATAACCAGACGCCAGTCGAAGCCGTCGGCCCATCGCCCGCCGGCGACATCGGAAACAATGAGTGCGGCCAGCACCACCGCCGGCAGGATCGCCACGAGTCGGCGCAGGGTCGGCGGCAGATCGTGCTGGCCTAGCAATGCAGGGCCCACCGCCTTGAAAGCAGCGTTGAGAAGGGCGACCGAGATCACCGCGATCCACAGGCTCATCGGGCCCGCCGTCGGCGCTTGGCCGGAATGCCGAGGATGGCCGCCATGCCCGACACGAGCACCACCAGGCCCGCTGGCAGGACGAATGAGCTCAGGACGGCGAGTCCGGTGCTCGCCGCCGCCGCCAGGCGGGCCCGGGGCGAGGAGCGCAGCTCGTCGACCAGCAGGACTACAAAGAAAGCGGGAAAGACCACATCGAGCCCGAGCGAGGAAACGACTCCGGGAGGCGGGGCGATGAGCGCTCCGATCGCGGTGCCTCCGACCCAGGCTGGCCACTGGGGAAGGGTGGCGCCGATCAGTCGCTCGCGGTCAAAGCGTCCGCCGCCGAGGTGCGCCGCTGCCCACGAGCCGTCTACGACGGCCTGGGCCTCGAGCGCCCGACGCAGCCGGCTTCCACGCAGGGCGGGACCAGCCGCCAGCGCCATGGGCAGAAAGCGTGCGTTGATGAGCGCCGCAGCGACGATCGCGGGTGCCAGCCCGCTACCGGCCAGGGCGGCTGCGAGGGTGTACTGCGCCGAGCCGGAGAAGACGACCGCGGAGGCTGAGATAGCTACAGCGACGCCCATCCGGAGGATCTAGCGAGCGCTCCGAAGCCAACCGCCAGGAGGAAAGAGCCTGCTCCGAGGCCGAGTCCGAGCCGCACACCGCCGAGCAGCCGATGGCGCGCCGAGACGCATGTCTCCCCGACGGGAGCCGACCATTGCGGTGTCATCTAGACTATACTAACACTCGTATTCGAGTATGTTCATTAGAACAAGTCTCGGTCGCGGTGTCGGTCGCAGCACATGTCGCGCGGTGCCCTTGGTGGCCAAGACCAGGTTCAGCTGGGAGTCTACGTGCGTAAGCTCGCTGGTTTGCTGCCGCAATCCGCTGCCCGCCGGGTCACTGTCAGCGGCACTTCGCCGGGTTGATGCTAACATGCATTATGTTATTAGATTGTTATGACTCAGCATGACTGCCCGACCTGACGGGAGAACAGCAATGGCCACAACGAGCAAGCCTGCACCCGAGCTCGTCGGTGGCCATGTCGCGCTCGACCTGGTCAACACCGTCTCCTGGCGCCTGGACGATGCCCGACGACACGACTACCTGCCTGACTTCCCCGCGCTGGCCGAATGGTGCCACCGAACCGGACTACTCGACGACACCGCAACCCAGGACCTGCTCATGGCCACGCTCAGGCACTCGCGGTCCGCCCAGCAGGCCGTCCATGACACCCGGGCCCTCCGCGAGCACCTCCACACGCTGCTCGCCCCCCTCGTTGACGACGCCCGCAACGCTGTCGCGGTCCCGCCTGCCCTGCGCCTCCAGCTACTCGACGCACTCGCCCACAGCGACCTGATCGGACCACCGATGCGCTGGCAGCTCACCGTGCACCAGCCCGCCGACATTCCGCGCCTGCTCGCGCTCCGAACGCTGGACCTCCTGCAAACCCTCCCGCTATACCCGCTCCGCCGATGCCACGGAGCCGGCTGCGGCTGGCTCTTCCTCGACCGCACCCGCAGCCACACCCGCCGCTGGTGCAGCTCCAGCGACTGCGGCAACCGCGACCGAGCCCGGCGTCACTACGCTCGCCGCCGAACGTCTGCGGGTCTAGGGACTGGGGCTTCAACGGTGTAACTCCTGGCAATCGAGGAGACACTAGTGACGACGTGACGACCGGGTCCGGACGGTGCGGAGATCTCTGCTGGCGATGAGCAGTTGCGGCGCGAGCTTACGAGCGGGCCGGCCGTGGCGGGGATCCTTATGCTTTCTGTTCCGGCTGACTGTTTGCGCCGAACGCCACGTGTATGGCGCGTTCGTCGGTGCCGCGCATGACGTTCAGCTCGACGGCGCCGCCGTGGGCGGCCTGGAGCGCGTCGAACAGGTCGTCGATGGCGTGTACCGGTCGGCCTGCGGCCGCCACGATCAGGTCGCCCTGTGCGAGGCCGGCGCGTGCCGCCGGGCTGTCGTCGGTCACCTCGCTGATGAGCAGGCCCTCGGTGTCGGGGAGGCCGACGGCGCGCCGGAGCCGCCTGGTCACGTGGCCGGGCGTGATGGCGATGCCTAGCCGTGGTGGCGCTGCGGACTGCCCGCGGGCGAGCGCGTCTACCCGGCCGCGCAGTGCCTCGTCGGTGGGTATGGCCAGGTAGAAACCCTCGCCGAGGCGGCTGGTGTTGATCCCGAGGAGCTGCCCGCCCGCATCGAGGATCGGGCCGCCGGAGGAGCCGGGCAGCAGCGGTGCGGTGTGCTCGAGGCTGCCGGTGATGCGGCGGCCGCGGGGGCCGCGGAAGATCCGGTCGATGCCGGAGACGAACCCGAACGTCACCCGCAGCCCGCGCCCGCCCGGGTTCGCCATGGCGAACACCGGCGTCCCGATCCCGGCAGAGGCATCGGTGGCCCACGGCAGCGCCGGGGCCTCACCAGTGTCGGTGTCGATAACGGCGAGATCGCCGTCGATGTCGTGCCCGGTTATGCTCCCCTCGGCCGTGCGCCCATCGGCGAAGGTGACCGCCACCTGATCGCCGCGCACGTTGTGCGCGTTGGTCAGCACCCGCCCCTTGCCGAGCACGATGCCCGAGCCGGCGCCCCACCGCTGCCCGATGCCCACGACCGAGGAGCCGGCGCCCTCGGCCAGCTGCCCGATGCTTGCCTGTATCTCGTCGAGGATCGCCATCGCCGCCACGCCTCCAGTCAGTAGTAACTTGCAAACTACTACTAACCACTCGGGTGTCAATGCGGCGGCTACGATCGGTGCATGGCCGAACCCCAGCATGGCTCCTCGCCGCTGGCCGAGGCGCTGGCCAGGGTCGGCGACCGGTGGACACTGCTGGTGGTGGAGGCGCTGCTCGCCGGGCCGCGCCGGTTCAACGATCTCCTCGGCCAGATACCGGGTATCGCGGCGAACATCTTGTCCGAGCGCCTTAAGCGGCTCGAGCGGGACGCGCTGCTAGTGGCCCGGCCCTACTCCGACCGGCCGCCCCGGGCCGCCTACGAGCTGACCGCCGAGGGCAAAGACCTCGCCGGCGCGCTCCGCCTGCTGGCGCACTGGGGGGCCAGGCACGCCGACCCGGCCGAAGCGCCCCGGCACCCCGCGTGTGGCACCCCGGTCGAGGCACGCTGGTACTGCCCGACCTGCGACCGTCTCATCGACCACGAGCCGCGTCACGCCGATGTGCACTTCGTATAGGCGGTGACCGCGCTAGACATTGACCCCACAGGTCACCGCGGCAGATGCCCGGCAAGCCAGGTCGCCCAGATTAGCGGTCCATGCCAGGCTGGGATTGGCGATTTGCAGGTAGGGAGTCGGGGAGCCTGCTCCGGTATCTGCCGCCTGCAGTCCCGGCATGGCGAGCTGCGCAAACGGGTTCGTAAGCTCAGAGCACGCACAGCATGGCCTCGGCAGCCTTGTGAGGGACGATGGAAGCGGTGGCGGAGCCTGCGCCGACGTTCGCCGGGCTGCTACGGCGGCTTCGGACCGAGGCCCGGCTGACCCAGGAGGAACTGGCCGAAGCGGCGGGGCTCAGCCCGCGGTCGGTCAGTGACCTCGAGCGGGGCATCAACCGCACCGCGCGCAAGGCTAGTGCCGTGATGCTGGCCGATGCGCTCGGCCTGACCGGGCAGGTGCGAACGCTGTTCGTCGCGGCGGCGCGCGGGCGGGCGCCGGCCGCGGAGGTGCTGGTGGCCAGGCGCGCCGCGGCGCCCGGGATGCCGGCGGCGGCGGCGGCGCGGGCGCTGCCGCGGGATATCGGCAGCTTCACCGGCCGCAAACCCGAGCTGGCGCGGCTGCTGGGAACGCTGGCCGAGGTGGCCGAGGGCGGCGGGCTGGTGGGGATCCACGCGATCGACGGGATGGCCGGGATCGGCAAGACCACCTTCGCCGTGCACGCGGCTCACCGGCTGGCCGGGAGCTTCCCGGGCGGGCAGTTCTTCCTGCCGCTGCACGCCCACACCGCCGGGCAGCGGCCGGTCGACCCAGCAGACGCGCTGGCCAGCTTGCTGCTGACGGCCGGGGTCGCCGCGCAGAACATCCCGCCCGGTCTGGAGGCCCGGGCGGCCCGGTGGCGGGATCACGTGGCCGGCACGAGGATCCTGCTGGTGCTGGACGACGCGGCCGGGCATGAGCAGGTCCGGCCGCTGCTGCCGGGCACTGCTGGCAGCCTGGTGCTGGTCACCAGCCGGCGCCGGCTGACCGCGCTGGAGGACGCCGAGGTGCTCAGCCTGGGCACGCTGTCTCCCGGCGAGGCGGCGGCGCTGCTGGCCAGGCTCGCTGGCCGCACGGACCTGGACTCCCCGGCGGGCCCGGCCGGGGAGATAACCCGGCTGTGCGGGTACCTGCCGCTGGCGATCGGGATGCTGGCCAGGCAGCTGCGGCACCACCCGGCCTGGACCGGCGCGGAGCTCGCCGCCGATCTGGCAGCGGCCCGTGACCGGCTGGCCGTCATGCGCGCCGAGAACCTGTCGGTTGCCGCGGCATTCGACCTGTCCTACCAAGATCTCACCCCGGCCCAGCAACGTTTGTTCCGCCGGCTCGGTCTCTCCCCAGGCCCGGACATTGACGCGTACGCCGCCGCCGCCCTCGACGACACTGGCGTGGCCGCCGCTCGCGGCCAGCTCGACGAGCTCTACGACCATCATCTGATCACCGAGCCGGCGCCTGGCCGCTACCTGCTGCACGACCTGCTGCGCGAATACGCCCGCGCGCTCGCCGACGCCGGCGACGCCGCGGATTCACGCGCCGCCGTCGGACGGCTGATTACCTATTACGCGCACGTCGCCACGGCGGCCGGCCGGCACATCGCCACGTGGACCACGGCAGGCGGTCGCCCTGCGCCGGGCAGCCGGCCCGCCAGCGCCCCGCAGGTGGCCACGCCCGAGGAAGCAGCCGCCTGGCTGGCATCCGAGCGCCCCAATCTGCACGCGGCCGTGGGCCACGCCGCCGCCTGGGAAATGCCGCTGCACGCCATCGCCATCGCCACCGCGATGGGCGGCTTCCTCCGCGCCCGCGGGCACTGGGACCAGGCCGCAGATCAGTACCGGACAGCATTGAGCGCGGCGCGCGAGGCCGGTGACCGGCCGGGCCAGGCCGGCGCGCTGGACGAGCTCGGCCTCCTGCAGCAGTTGACCGGCGACTACCCGGCCGCCGCCGCCAGCCTGGCTGAGGCCATCGAGGTGTTCCGCGACCTCGGCAATCTTCCCGGCCAGGCCTACGCCCGCAACCATCTCGGGCTGGTGCAGCAGGAGGCCGGGGATTACTCGGCCGCCGCCGCCAGCCACCGGCTGGCGCTGGCGCTGGCCCGCGACGCCGGCGATCGGCTCGCGGAAGCCGTCTCCCTCACCGACCTGGGCCTGGTGCAGAAGCTGACCGGCGACTACCCGGCCGCCGCCGCCAGCTACCAGCAGGCGCTGCCCCTGCTCCGGCGCAGCGGCTCGAAGTTCGACGAGGCCGACGCGCTCTGCGAGCTCGGCGCCGTGCGGCGGCTGACGGGCGACTATGCGGCCGCCGCCGCCGACGAGCGCCAGGCCCTGGACCTGTTCCGCCAGCTCGGCGACCGGCTCGGCCAGGCCTGGGCCCTGGACGAGCTCGGCATGGTGCAGCAAATGACCGGCGACTACCCGGCCGCCGCCGCCAGCCTGGCCGAGGCCATCGAGGTGTTCCGCGACCTCGGCTCGCGGCATGGCCTGGCCGTGGCGCTGAACAACCTCGGCGAGCTATCGTTCCGGACCTCGGCGACCCAGCAGGCCCGCAGCCATCACAGCCGGGCGCTGGCCATCGCCCGCGGGATTGGCGCGCCCCTTGAGGAAGCACGCGCGCTGGAAGGAATCGGCCGCAGCCTGCTCCACCAGGACCCTGCCGAAGCCTCCACGCACCTCCGGCACGCCCTGCAGATCTATCAGCACATCGGGGCCCCCGGCGCCCGGCGCGTACAGGACACGCTTGACGACCATGGCCTCTAAAACATCCGCACTCGCACATTTCCCGATGAAAGAAATGCGGCTCCATATGGTGGTCAGCAGACCATACGCGCATATGTCAAGCAGCGGGCCACGCTGGTTGCGAGGTTAGACGGCAATGTAGCAAGCCCGGTCAGTTCGCCCGCTGTGCAGCTGCGAAGCGCCGACGGTCGTCCTCGATGTAGGCGACGTCATCTTTACCTCCGATCGTGCTGTCGATCAGGGCCTGAGCGTTCAGCACGGTCCATAGCCGAAGTCCCGCCCGGCGGCTACGGCTACCATTACGGCTCTTCATCGATGCCCGGCCAGCGGCCGCGCGCATCCGGGAAGCTCGCCAGACCTGGGTTTCGGCCATTGTCTTTGCCTTCCTGTGTCATTCGGCTGACTCCATCGTCACCAGATGCCGCGATAAGCACCATACGTGCCGGCCCACAGGAGCGCCCACAGGATTTCTCCGCGCTCGGGCGGCCGCGATTTCTGCCTCCGCCCGGGGGACGGGTCCCCGTGCTACCGGCTTGCCATAGCTGAACACTCCCTCGGCGGCATAAGCCATCACGATGCGCCTGCCAGACCAGCAGCTTTGATTTGCCGGAGGCTAGGCTGCGGCCTTGACCCGCAGTCGGCGGTCGTGCCTGAGAGGCGCGTCTGTCAGGCCGTGCGAGGCCGCGATGATGGCGATCGCGCGGGTTCGGTAGGGTCTTCGGCCGGCGGCAGCCCGAGGAGCAGTTTGCGCAGCAGCGATGCCAGTTGTCCGCGCTCGGCGGGGGTCAAGGCGCTGAGCAGGTTGTGCTCGTTGGCCATGTGCTCGATAAGGGTGGCATCGACCAGGCGGCGGCCGGCCGGGGTCAGCTCGATCAAGAGTCCGCGGCGGTCGGCCGGGTCTGGCTGCCTTGTGATCAGCCCCGCTTGCTCGAGGCGGTCAAGCCGCTTGGTCGTGCCGCTCGAGGTGAGCATCAGCGACGCGGCCAGGTCGGTCGGGCGCAGCCGGTACGGTGGCCCGGCTCGCCGGAGTGCCGCGAGGACGTCGAACAGGCCCGATTCAAGCCCGTGACGCGCGAAGGCGGGGTCCAGGCGCAGTTCGAGCTCTCGTGACAGGCGCGAGATCCGTCCGATCACGCCCATCGGCGCCGTGTCGAGGTCCGGGCGTTCGCGGCGCCACTGTTCGAGGATCAGGTCGACGCGGTCTTGTTCGGGCACCGGGGGAGTCTAGCGCCTGGCTGGGAATAAGGCTGCCCGCGAAGTAGTTTTCTGAGATGTAGTACTCTAGAACTTAACATCCCACGAAGGGAAATCTCATGAAGCGCATCCTGCGCAAGCTCGCTGTCCGCGCGCTCGCAGCGGCCTCCGAGCCGCCCGAGCCACTGCCGCGCATCCGCTGGTACTAGCCAGGTCTGACAAGCACCAACTCGGACCTTCCGCGGGGATCCGCATGGCGGAAGGAGTCCGGCCCGGCAGCGACCCTCCCGCGCCGGCGCTGGGTGAGCCCTTTGGCTGCGACCGACTGTGCGGGCGTCATGCCCAGACCAGCCAAGGTCGCTCCGGTAAGCAGGATCACGCTGCCTCACCGCCGAACATCGCCGCCGCGGCCACCCTGATCTCCTCGGCCGGGATGTCGCGCAGGTGTTGCGCGAGCGCCCAGCGGTGGCCGAATGGGTCGAAGATCTCTCCGTGCCGGTCGCCCCAGAACATCTCTTGCAGCGGCAGGGACACCTCCGCCCCCTCCCTCACGGCCCGCTGCCACAGGGCGTCGACGTTGTCGGTGTGGATGGTCAGCGTGCTCACCGTGCCGCCGAGCGAGAGCGGCGAGACGACACCCATCTCGGGGAACTCGTCGGAGATCATCACCGCGGAGTCGCCGAAGCGGAGTTCGATCTGCATGAACCTGCCGCCGGGCACGGGTATGCGGCCGCGCTCCTTGGCGCCGAGCGCCCGCTGGTACCACTCCGCGGCGCCGGGCGCGCCGCGCACGACAATATGAGGCGTGACCGTCTGTTTCGGCATGGCGGCCGGCTTCGTCTCGGTCATCACTTTCCTCCCTAATGGGTCGGGCTGGCAGGCATCGCGCCAAGGCACAGCTCCGGCACCGGCAGACCCGTCCGGCCAGGCAGCTTGTAGCGCATGCTCATCACCGCACCGAGACGCCCGTCCGCTCGGTCTGGCTCTGGGGTTCATCGGCATGCGTACGCCGAGGCTGAGGCAGTACGACAGCGGCAAGGACCAGTGTCGCCACGGTCGCCGCGAGGACGGACAGAGCCGCGAAGCCGGCCGCCGCTGTCACGAACCCTGCCAGCGGAGCGCCAGCAGCGGCGGCGAGTCCCATCGCGGTTTCCCCCACACCTTCCGCACGGGTGCGCAGGGCCGGGGGAACGGAAGCGGCAAGAGCGACGATGAGCGCTGCGCAGCTGGCCGGGCTGGCACAGCTCGCCGGGTGGGCCAAGGCGCCCGTGACGCCCGCGGCGATGAGCACGGCGGCACCCAGCGACGCCACGGCGCCTCCTCCCGCCCGGTCGGCCGCCCAGCCGGAGAGCGGGGACGGGACGAACATGGCGGCGACGTGGATGCTGATAACGAGCCCGACGAGCTTGAGCTCGTGGTCGTGAGCGATGAGGTGTATTGGAGCGATCGCCATGATCCCCACCATGACGAGGTTGACGGCGCCGAGGATGAGCAGCGCGGTCCGCGCCGAGCGCGCACTGAGCGCGGCGACGAACTGGCCTACGGTATCCCTCGCGCGCACCCTAGCGGCCGCAGCTCGGCCGGGCTGGGCGGCGGCGGACAGCCTGAGGGTGGCGAGGAGCAGCCCGGCGACCGCGAAGGACGGCGCCGCAATGAGATAAAGGCCCGCAATCGGCGGAAGGCCCATCGCGTCGGCGAGCTCCCCGCTGGGACCGAGCAGGTTCGGGCCCGTGACGGCACCGGCGGACGCGGCGAACATGACGGTGCTCAACGCCCGCCCCCGGGCTGTGGGGCCCCCGGTGTCCGCCGCTGCATAACGGGTGAGGAACACCGACGCGTTGGCCGCACCCATAGCCGCGTTGCCGATCAGGACGAGCGCGAAGCTGTCGGCGGCGGTGGCGGCGATGACGATGGCCGCACCGCCAGCTCCCACCGCGTAGCCGAGAACTAGGCCGACTGCTCGCCCGGCGCGGCTCGCCAGGTTTGAGATCATCAGCGCGCCCGCGGCCGAGCCTGCGACCAGCACGCCGAGCGGCAGGCCGGCCGTCGCCGCGTTCCCGGTCAGCTCGGTAGCCAGCAGTCCCCCGGCGGTGCCGCCCGCGGCCAGCCCCATGCTACCGACGGCGGTCGCCAGGGCCAGCAGCGCCAGCGTTCGGCGATGGGACGCCCGCACGTCCGGGCCGGGATCCATCGGAAAGGCTGGCTGCGCCGTGCCGCCTCGAGTCGTCTGCCATGGCATGGCACCAGGTTCGCGCTCTGGCGGCGGCGCCGCGTCTGGAATGTTCCGTATCTTGCCCGGTCCGTGGCCTTACCGCGGCCGATCGGGACTCCTACACGGAGGCCCGGAACGCCTTACCCGCGAACTGGCGCCGGAAGGATCTGCCCGTCACCCTGGTAGACCGCGGGAGTGGCACGATGGAGCCATGAGCGGCGGCACGGCGAGCGGCGAGTTCGTCGGCCGTGCCGAGGCGTTGGCGGTACTGCAGGAGGCGTGGGCTCGGGCCAAGGCGGGCCAGACCTCGACGGTGCTGGTCAGCGGGGAGGCGGGGATCGGAAAGTCGCGCCTGGTCCGGGAGTTCCTGGGCCGGGCCGGCGATGGCCGCACGCTGGTCAGCAGTTGTCTTGAGCTGGGCGAGGACGCTGCCGCCTTCGGGCCCTTCACCGCGGCGCTTCGCGGGTTGCTGCGCGAGATCGGCGCCAGTGGGATGGCGGAGCTACTGCCCGCGGCGCCGGCGGAGCTTGCCCGCCTTCTTCCCGAGCTTGGCACCGCCGCCGTGGCCGACGAGGGGACACGCGCCCGCCTCTTCGAGACGATCCTCGTTCTGCTTGAGCAGCTCGCCAGCGCCCGCCCGCTGGTCCTGGTGGTCGAGGACACGCATTGGGCTGACCGGTCGACGCTCGATCTCCTGATGTTTCTTGTGCACAACGTCCAGGCGGCGCAGGCGATGTTTCTGGTGACGCACCGCGACCTGCCGCCGCGCCATCCGTTGCGTCCCGTTGTGGCGCAGCTTGTCCTTCGCCATGGCGTGGTGCAGCTGACACTGCCCGGGCTCACCCGCCAGGAGGTGGCTGCTCAGGCGAGGACGATCCTGGGCCGGGAGCCCGAGCCCTCGCTGCTGAACAGTGTGTACAGGCGCAGTGCCGGCAACCCGCTGTTCGTCGAGGCGTTGTTGTCCGCCGGCGGCGACCTGCGCGCCGCGCTGGCCGGCCCGCTCGGCGACCTGCTGGTCATCCCCGTTGAACGGCTACCGGGGGAGAGCCGGCGCCTGCTGTACATCGCGTCGGTCGGCGGCTCACAGGTCGGCCACGGGTTGCTGGCGGCGGTGAGCGGATCGAACGAGCAGGCCCTGGACGACGCGCTGCGGCCGGCGTTCGGGCAGGTGCTGGTCCCCGCGGAGGATGGCTACGCTTTTCGCCACGCCCTCATCCGCGAGGCCGTGTATGACGGGCTACTGCTCCCCAGCGAGCGAAGGCGGCTACATCGGCGCTACGCCGAAGCTCTCGAGCGCGACGCGTCGCTTGTCCCGGCCGACCGGGTGGCGGTCGAGCTGGCGTACCACTGGCACGCCGCAGAGGACCTCCCGGAGGCATTCGACGCGGCGTGGCGGGCTGCCCAGCAGTCTCATGCGACGTTCGCCCACGCCGAACGTTTGCGCATGCTGCAGCGACTGCTCCGCCTGTGGTCCCGCGTGCCCGATCCTGCCGGGCGGATCGGCGTGGAACGTGCGGAGGTGCTCCGGCACGCGGTCGAGGCAGCGGACGAGAGTGGTGAACTCGAGCTCGGTATGGCGCTCGCCGCTGAGGCACTGGACAGTATCGACGGCTGCCGGGCGCCCGTGCTCGCCGCCGAGGTGTACGAGCGCCGCGCGAGGATGCGGCGAAAACTCGGCCGCGAAGGCGCACAGGACGACCTGCGTGCAGCGCTTCAGGTCGTTCCCGCAGATCCGCCCAGCGCCATCCGCGCACGGCTGCTGGGGTACCTGGCGCACCGGCTCATGGTGGAGGCCGACCGGTCACAGGCACTGGCCGTAGCGCAACAGGCCGAAGCGCTCGCCGACCTGGTGGGCGACGCCTACGCCAAGGCACACGCGATCACTACGCGCGCCGGCCTTTCCGGTGAAGCGGAGGAGACCAACACAGTTCGCGCCGCCTATGCCCGCGCCCGCGAACTCGCCGCGGCAACGTCAGCGCCCATGCTCACCGTACGCGCGTTCATCGAGGAGTCCGACGCGCTGGAGGGCCGTGGCGAACACGAGCTCGCGGCCGAGAGTGCCCGGGCCGGGCTGTCCAGGGCGCGTGAGGTGGGCCTGGCACGCACGCTCGGAGTGCGGCTTGCCACCAACCTCGCCGAGCCGCTCATCTCACTCGGCCGGTGGGATGAGGCGCTGGAGGTCATCGAGCACGGCATCGAGCTCGACCCACCGCCGGGATACCTCGCACCGCTCTACCGCCATCGCGGCGGGGTCATGCTCGCGCGTGGACTCCTAGCTGACGCGACCAGAGCGCTGGACGCCATCGAGGCGCTGCACGCCAAGTTCGACACCCCGATGGACTATTTCCCGCAAGCATGTTTCGCAGCCGAGATGCTGCTCGCACAGGACCGGCCGGCCGACTCCGCCGCGGTCATAGCACGCGCGCTGGATACGTACGATCCACACCGCGCACCGCGGTACGCCTGGCCGCTGCTCGTCACCGGCGCTCGGGCCGGCCGTGCACTCACCTTGCGCAGCCGGCTGTTCACCGAAGCCGGTCCGCACGGCACCGTCCTGGAAGGACGGCTGCGCAGGTACCTAGGTGCTCTTGCCGCTGACAGCCGGGTCCAACGGGCGTACCGGGCCACTGTTGCAGCCGAACTAGCTGACGCCGCTGAGGCCGCGGCCGGGGAGGAGGAGCTAGCCGCATGGCAACACACAGCGCAGCCCTATCCCCTGGCCCAGGCGCTACTGCGCTCGGCTGAGCATGCGGCCGCCGCCGGCGACCGCCGCACCGCGGGAGAGCGACTGTGCCGCTGCATCGCACTAGCGACGCAGCTGCAGGCCGCTCCGCTCGTGCAGGACGCCCAGCATCTCGCCCGGCGCACGCGGATCACCGTGCCCGAGCAGGACACCGCGCCGCCCGCAATATCCCCCAGCGATGCCCTGGGCCTCACGCCAAGGGAACGCGAGGTTCTGAGCCTCCTCGCGGCCGGCCGTACAAACCGCCAGATCGCCCAGGAGCTGTTCATCTCGGTGAAGACGGCGAGCGTTCACGTCTCCCGAATCCTGACCAAGCTCGGTGCCGCGAACCGCCTCGAAGCCGCCGCCACCGCACACCGGCTGCGCCTCCTCCACGACACGGCCGACACCGTCCACCACCCAGTGCCAGGAGCAGAGCCGTGAGCACGTGGAACGAGCCTTGCACCCGATCGTCCTCGCAGTCGGCGCCTGCAGCGGTCGGCCAGAGCCGGTCGTGCCGGCAGTACCGTGCCCTGTTCGGCATGGATCCGGAGTTCGCCGCGGCCGATCGGATAAGAGATGAAAGCGGGTGCGTGCTCCGTTACGAACGGACGTTTATGCGCCCATTGCTTCCAGGGCAGTCGCAAAATCGGGAGACTACATAGCGACTGCTGCCCGCATCAAGCTGTCACTTGAAGTCTCGAACTTGCTCGATCCGGTTGCGGGTCGCATCCGCCCGTTCCCCCGTCACTCCGCCGGACAGCAGCGGCAGTTCCCTGCCGCCGCGAGCAACCGCGTCATCCATGGATCGGACTTAGCCCGAATCGGCTTGACTCAACCGGACCGCAGTCCGTATATTCTCTCTGTAAGCGAGAAACCGGACCATGGTCCAGAAAGATTGAGGGCACAGAACGATGGGCAAGTTGCTGCACATCTCCGCTTCGCCGCGCGACGAAGCGTCGGAGTCGCTGCGTATCGCGCGGGTGTTCACTGAGGTGTACCAGGAGTCGCACCCCGGCGAAGAGGTCGAGCACTGGGACCTGTGGGACGGGTCGCTGCCGGATTTCGCCGTGGGCGCGAAGGCCAAGATGACGGTGTTTGGCGGCGGGGAACCACAGGGCGCCGAGGGCAAGGCCTGGGCCGCGGCGCGCAGGACGTTCGAGCGGTTCGACTCCGCCGATCGGCTCCTGTTCAGCGTGCCGATGTGGAACGCCTCGGTACCGTATGTGCTCAAGCAGCTCATCGACGTGATCAGCCAGCCCGGCTGGATCTTCGGCGTCGACTCCGCAGCCGGGTACAGCCACCTGCTGGCGGGGCGGGGCAAGAGGGTCGCCGTCGTCTATACGAGCGCCGTGTGGGGGCCGCCATTGGGCCCGGAGTTCGGTACCGACTTCCAGTCCACCTACTTCGGCGACTGGCTGCGCTGGACAGGTCTGACCGACATCACTGAGATCCGCTTCCACCCCACCCTGACCGGCGACTGGGACACTGCACGCCGTGCAGCCGACGCCCAGGCCCGCGACATCGCGAAGACCTTCTGATGGCACTGCCGATGGCGGAGGGCCTGCGCCGGGTCCGGGAGTACGGCGAGCCCGAACGGTAGCTGGCGGTGCTGGTGACCTCGCGACCCAACGGGCGGGGCGCGACGGCCGGGAAGAGCTCGACCTGGCGTTGCGCCGCGCGTTCTGGACTCACTCTCGCTCGATCAGCCACCGGCAGGTGATCCTCGACATCGCCGAGTTTGGCGGGCTTGCTACCTGGCTGGTGCTGGGGTCAACGCGCTCACCGGGCACGCCTCGTCGAGCAGCTCCGACGCGTGGGCGCGTCGAGCGCACCGCTCAGCACCGGTAACCGGGATGGCGGAGGTAGTCACAATCCGCTCCCGGAGGTGGCGATGCTGGCCGCCGTGCCGAGGACGAACCCCTCGTATCCGCGCTCGGCGACCTCCTCGCACTCCCGCCGGTACCTTCCGCATCCCCCGACGTAGGGCATGAACACCCGCGGCTTGCCGGGGATGTTGGCGCCGACGTACCACGACGTCGCCCGCGGGTAGAGCGTCGCGCCGGCGAGTTCGTTGACGTGCCGCACCCACGCCTCCTCCGCCTCGGCTGACGCCTCGATCCGGTCCAGCCCCCGGCTCTCCAGGCGCTCAAGGCAGCCGGTGATCCAGTCGACATGCTGCTCAATCGACACCACCATGTTGCTGAGGACTGACGGGCTGCCCGGGCCAGTGATCATGAACAGGTTGGGGAACCCCGCCACGCATAGGCCGAGGTAGGCCCGCGGTCCCGCCGACCATTTCGTGGCCAGTGACAGGCCATCCCGGCCGCAGATGTCGATCTCCAGCAGCGCCCCGGTGATGGCGTCGAACCCAATCGCAAAAACGATCACGTCCAGCGCGTGCTCGCCGAAGGTTGTCGCCAGGCCCCGCGAGGTTACCGCCGTGATCGGCGACGTGCGCACGTCGACCAGTTCGACATGGTCATTGTTGTAGGTCTGGAAGTAGCCGATGTCCACGCAAGTTCGTTTTGTACCGATATGGTGCCGAGGGCACAGCGCGTCGGCTACCGCGGGATCGCGGACGATCTGGCGGATCTTCTCGCGGGCGAACTCCTGGGCGGTGAAGTTCGACCGCTCATCGGTAAAGAAATCGGTGAAGGCGTACGACAGCGCGTTGATGCCGCCGCGTCGCCACCCCGCCTCGTACATCCGCTCGCGCTCCGCCGGTGTGACCTCGAGCGCCGACCGTTCCGGCGGGGCGACCGGCACACCGGCGTCTGCCTGCTCGGCCATCCGGCGCCGGGCGCGATACCCCCGGACCACCTCCCGGAGCTCCTCCGGCGGCAGTGGACGGTTCTGCGCCGGCATGGAGTAGTTCGGCGTCCGCTGGAAGACCTGCACCCGGGCCGCCTGCCTCGCGATCTGGGGCAGCGCCTGGATCGCCGTCGATCCAGTCCCCACGATCCCGACCCGCTTGCCCTGCACGTCGACGCCGCCGGCGAGCCACTGCGCGGTGTGATACCACTCGCCCCGGAAGCTTTCGAGCCCGGGGAAGCCCGGCTTGTTCACCGAGGACAGGCAGCCCACCGCCAGCACGCAGTAGCGGGCCGCCACCACCTCGCCGGCGTCGGTGGACACAAGCCACCGGTTCCCGGGCGCGTCGTAACGCACCGCCGTGACGCGGGTGCCGAACTGGATGTCCCGCCGCAGGCCGAAGCGGTCGGCGACGTGGCTGAGGTAGCGGAGGATCTCCTGCTGGGTGGCGTACCGCTCTGTCCACGTCCACCCGGCCAGGAGTTCGCCGGAGAACGAGTAACAGTAGTCCACGCTCTCGACGTCACACCGGGCACCCGGGTACCGGTTCCAGTACCAGGTACCCCCGACGTCGGAACCCCGCTCGAACACGCGGGCGCGCAGGCCGAGCCCGCGCAGCCGGTGCAGCATGTACAGGCCCGAAAACCCGGCGCCTACGACGGCCACGTCGATGTCCACCGTGGCGCCCGAACGTACCCGCAGAGAAGTCATGGCCTCCCCGGCGTTGCAGCAGCAATGGGTCATTGGTCCGTAATCTAAACCTTAGGGCACGGTGTCACGTCAGCTCGCCGGGTGTCAACAGCACGAATCCGCATGGGCGGCGCTATGCGCGGGCGATGGTGATGGGGTGCGCGGTGTCCTCGGCGAGGGCGGTCAGGTCGCGCGGGTCGCTGGTGATCACGACCGGGCCGGGGAAGTTGGTGGCGACGGCGGCGACGATCGCGTCAGCGGCGGTGATGGATGACGGGCGGCCGGTGGCGGTGCGCAGCCGGGCCGCCTCCCGTGCCTGCGGCTCGGTCACGTCGCGGACCTGGCAGGCGCGCAGCAGCCGGTTGGCATGGAAGTCCCGGCGATGGTCCCCGGTCAGCGCCTCGGCCAGCACGACCGCCGGGACCTGGGCGGGCCACAGCCCGCGGCGGCGCAGCTCGGCCAGCCGGGCCCGCTGGCCGGCCAACGCGCTGATCCCCCCGGCGCCCAGGATCAGCGTCATGCGCTGCGCGCCCGCGCGGCATCCTGGCCGCCAGGCAGCACGGCATCAGCCCATTCCCGAGCCGCTTGCCGTTCCCGCTGCGGGACCGGGCCGAGCTCGGCGTCCAGGGCAGCGAGGTAGGCATCCAGCTCGGCGATCTTCGCCTGCCGGTCGAGCTCCTCGGCCAGCGCCGTGGCGGCGAGGCGGGACACGTTCAGGCCCGCGGCCCGCGCCTGGCGGAGCAGCTCATCGGGCACCGTAATATTCACCCTGGCCATGCGCATAGCATACACACCCAGTGCAGGATCAGCCTGGCATGACCTGTTCGCCGAAGCCCTGCCAGCATGGCGCGGCCGGGCAGCAGCCATCACCTAACGTCCGGCGGCAGGCGGCCAGTGTTGGCGTGGCTGGTTCGTCTCGGCTGAAAGCGCGAGGATCGACGGCGGCCTGATCGGGGGTTGACCTGCGGAATCGGCGGGCATACGGTGTCTATCGCCTATCATCGTTCGCAATAGAAACCAGGCGGCCGCCGTGATCGGACATCTCACGCCAGGCACGCGCCGGTGACGACGGCCCAGCGGGCCGCCGTACTGCCGCCGAATGTCGTCGCCCAGACGTTCGCCGACCGAGGTAGCCACGTCTTGCAGCGAATCGGCGCCGTCAGCCCCGGCGCTCCCGGCAGACAAGGCGGTGGCCATCATCGAAGCTGCTAGCGCATAGCGAGTCTGCGGAATCACCACCGAAAAGGACCGCGATGAGACCGAGTACAGCTTCGCCGGACGGCCAGCACCAGGGCCGACCCGGCCGGACAGCCGACGATACTCGAACTCAAGCAACCCCGCATCGGCCATTCTGTCCAGGTGGAAGGCCGCGAGCCTTACCCCGATCCCGGCATGCCGCGCGGCCTCCTCGCGCCCCACCGGTTCGCGGCGCTCGCGCAGATACAGGTACAGCCGCTGGCGAACCGGCTCAGCCAGCAGCGCAACCGCCACGAGATCATCAGCGGCATCCATGAAACCCCCCTGCCTGCGTTGACTCGACCTACCGCAGGTCAGCCAGTCACTCGCGCCAGGGTATAACCCAATCCGCGGAACGCTACAGTCCGCTGCGCCGGGTTTGAGGTGTGAGAGCGTGGCCGCCTGCGTCTCAGGAACTCGGGAGAACGAGGCGGTGCCATCCAGGAAGGAGATCGTCCGGGATCAGCGATAGCGTGCGGTTCATGACTGCACCCGACGATCCGGCCGCCCCGGCTCCGAGCCAGCCCGACGACCCGATGGACGCGCAGTTCGGACCGCACCGGTTCTACCCCGGCGAGGGCGGCGGCAGCACGCAGTTCCGGGGTGCCCGGTTCGATGTCGCGGACCTGCGCGGCGCCCGGTTCACCGACTGCGACCTGACCGGCGTCACGATCCGGGACGGCTGGCTGGTCAACGTCAGCATCTCCGGCTACCTCAGCAACGTCACGGTCAACGGCGTCGACGTGACCGATTTCGTCAGCGCCGAACTGGACCGGCGGCACCCGGAGCGGGTGCAGTTCCGCGCGGGGCAGACGGCCGACGACGTCCGCGCGATGTGGGACACCATCGAGCGGCTGTGGGCGGAGGCAGCCGAGCGAGCCGGGCGGCTGCCCGCAGCGGCGCTGGCCGAGCAGGTCGGCGAGGAATGGTCATTCGAGCAGACACTGCGCCACCTGGTCTTCATCACCGACGCGTGGGCCAGCCGGACGGTACTGGACGAGCCGATGCCCTACCACCCGCTCGGCCTGCCGCAGAGCTGGTACCCGGCGGCGGACGCCGCCGCGCTCGGCA
>WNGG01008476.1_pt1 | contig 25831 bp, 17 predicted proteins | sample 5400661 | NCBI WGS metagenome assembly WNGG01 (sample SAMN13153372, study PRJNA577476) | soil metagenome | isolation source: 100 cm soil or saprolite under Garry oak tree replicate 1 | place: USA:California | collected 2016-06-15
GGAGTCTCCATGGCAGCAAAAAGACTTCCGCGCCTCCGGCACTCTGTAATTGTCCTGTTGTTAATTCCTGTAACAGCCGGGCTGGGCCAGGGCAAGATCACAACCCCCAAAGAGCAATTCGGCTTCAACCTCGGAGACGACTACCAGCTCGCCAATTACAGGCAACTGGCCGAGTACTGGAAGAGGCTCGATCAAGAGTCCGACCGCATGATCCTGCAAGACATAGGCAAGACGGCCGAAGGGCGAACCATGTGGATGGCCGTCATCACCTCCCCGGAGAACCACAAGAAGCTTGCTCACTACAGGGAGATCTCCAGACGGTTAGCCCAGGCCGAGGGGCTTACGGATGAGCAAGCCCGCGCTCTGGCCGGCGAGGGGCGCGCCGTCGTCTGGATAGACGGCGGGCTGCACGCGACCGAAGTTCTGGGAGCGCAGCAGTTGATGGAGCTGGTTTATCAGATGGCCAGCGGGACTGACCCCGAGACCTTGAGGATCCTGAATGACGTCATCCTGCTTGCGGTGTGCGTGAACCCCGACGGGCTGGACCTGGTGGCGGACTGGTATATGAGAGAACGGGAACCGGCGAAACGCTCGACGTCGGGCCTTCCTCGCCTGTATCAAAAGTATATCGGCCATGACAACAACCGCGACTTCTACATCTCGAATCAGCCCGAGACCGAGGCGATAAACCGCGTCTTCTACCATGAGTGGTTTCCGCAGATCGTCTACAATCACCACCAAACGGGTCCGCCGGGAACGGTGCTCTTTGCCCCGCCGTTTCGCGATCCCTTTAACTACGTGTTTGATCCACTCATTCCTGTAGGTATCGACCTGGTCGGGGCCGCAATGCACGGCCGCTTTATTGCGGAGGGGAAACCGGGTGCCACGATGCGGTCGGGCTCGAGCTATTCCACGTGGTGGAATGGCGGATTGCGCACGACGGTGTACTTTCACAACATGATCGGGCTTTTGACGGAAAGCATCGGCAATCCCACGCCGATCCAGATACCTTTCATTCCCGAGAAACAACTCCCCAGTGGTGACCTTCCTTTTCCGGTCTCGCCTCAAAAATGGCACTTCCGCCAATCGATAGAGTATTCCATCACGGCCAATCGCGCCGTGCTCGACGTAGCCTCCAAACATCGCGAGGATTTTCTTTTCAACATCTACCGGATGGGGAAAAACTCCATCGAACGTGGAAGCCGGGACAACTGGACTGTCTACCCGAGAAGGATCGCGTCGGTTCAGACGGCGACCGCCAAGGAAAGGGAGCAATCCGAGAGAGCGGGGCGCCCAGGCGGAGTTCCTTTGAAATACTACGAGATGCTGCGCGACCCCGCACTGAAAGACCCCAGAGCGTACATCTTGCCGTCGGATCAGCCGGACTTCCTGACCGCGACGAAGTTCGTCAACGCGCTCATCAAGACGGGCGTCACGGCGTTGCGCGCCACCCGCTCCTTTCAGGTTGCCGGCAAGAACTATCCCGCGGGCTCCTATGTCGTCAAAACCGCGCAGGCTTTTCGCCCTCATGTCCTGGACATGTTCGAGCCTCAGGACCATCCGAATGACTTTACCTATCCGGGCGGCCCGCCGAAGCCGCCTTACGACAACGCCGGGTGGACGCTCGCATTCCAGATGGGAGTGCAGTTCGATCGGATCCTGAATGGCTTTGACGGCCCGTTTGAGAAAATCGTGGGGCCGGCAAAATTTCCCCCGGGAAGGGTGGGTGAGGCGCGCAATGCTGCTGGATTTCTGCTGAGCCATCGCACGAATGATGCCTTCATTGCAATCAACCGGCTGCTGGCGTCCAGGGAGGAAGTGTACTGGTTGAAAAAGCCGTTCAGTGCAGGGGAGAACACCTATCCGGCCGGGACGGTCTTCATTCCCGCAAAGCCTTCCACTCTCCCGATGCTCCAGAAACTGGCAGCGGACCTCGGCTTGAATTTCGATACCGCAGCCGCCAGGCCCGCCGGTGAAGCGTTCCAGCTGCGGCCGCTGCGCATCGGCCTGTGGGACCGCTACGGCGGCTCGATGCCTTCGGGCTGGGTGCGCTGGCTGCTGGAGAAGTTCGAGTTCCCCTTCGAGGTGGTCTATCCAAAGACGCTGGACGCCGGCAACCTGGCAGCGAAATTCGATGTCCTTGTTTTCGTTACCGGCGCAGTGTCTCCTTCCACGGAGACGGGCAGCGAAAACCGCTTTGATGCCCCGCCAGACCCGGACGGCGTTCCCCCCGAGTTCCGGGAACGCCTGGGCAGGATCAGCGTGGAAAAGACCGTTCCCCAGTTGCTCCAGTTTCTCCATCAGGGAGGAACGATTCTGGCGATCGGCAGCTCCACATCCCTGGGCTATCAGGCAGGGCTCCCGATCACGAATGCATTGACGGAAAAACTGCCCGACGGCACCGATAAGCCGCTGTCGCGCGAACAGTTTTATGTGCCCGGATCTGTGCTCCGAGCCCGCGTGGACAATACCAACCCGTTGGCCTACGGGATCGGCGAGGAGGTGGATATCCTTTTCGACAACAGTCCGGTCTTCCGGCTCAAACCGGATGCCGGGCTGAAGTCGGTGCGGCCCGTCGCCTGGTTTCATAGCAAGCAGGCTCTTCGCAGCGGCTGGGCATGGGGCGAGGGATATCTGGAGCAGGCGGTTGCAGTAGTCGATGCGAGCGTGGGCAAGGGGAAACTTTTTTTGTTCGGGCCGGAGATAACGTTCCGCGGCCAACCGCACGGCACGTTCAAATTCCTTTTCAACGGGATCTTCTACGGACGCTCCGCCTCTGTCACCCTGCCTTAGTTTCGTTTCCACTTCGTGGCACGGACGTCCCGCCCGTGGGAACTGGGGATCTAACCTATAGGGTTTCTTGGTGGACACAAAGTTTACAAATCGGTCAAGTTTTGCATCATGGCCGGGACGGCCATGCCACGATGACGGGTTAAGAGAAAATTGATGTGGCCGGGCTGGACAAGCGAGCGTATACTACGAGATTGTCCCGGCGGCACGATAAGCTAATGAGCGCCGGAGTTGCAGAGGTGGACAACATGAAAGAAGGCATTCATCCCAAGTATTACAAGGTCCTGGTAACCTGTGCCTGTGGGAATCAGTTTGAGACTCGCTCCACAAAAGCCGAGATCCGCCTGGAAATCTGTTCTGGTTGTCATCCCTTCTTTACCGGGAAGCAAAAACTGGTGGATACGGCCGGGCGGATAGAACGGTTTCAAAAGAAGTACGGCCGGACGGGGACGCAACCACGCCATGCCCGCTAAACGAGGCGCTCCATCTCCTGAGGATATTCTCGTAGGCGGCCAGGCCGTCCTCGAGGGTGTGATGATGCGCACGCCATATGCCTATGCGGTCGCCGTGCGGCGCGCGGACGGTTCCGTCAACGTGAAGCGAGAGGCGGTTGAACGGTTGTCCGGCTTATGGAAGCCCCTTTCGTGGCCGGTCGTTCGCGGCTTTGCGGTTCTGATTCAGTCGCTGGTTCTCGGGCTTCGCACGCTGAACTTTTCCTTTAACGTTGCGATGTCCGATCTCGAATCCGATACGGAGAAAGAGAAAAAGAACGAATCGGACAAAGGAGGAGATTTTCTCCCGATCCTCTTCTCCATGATAGCCGCGGGTGCGGTGGCGGTGTTCCTGTTTATTCTGGCCCCGCTCGGGATCACTACCTGGCTGAAGGGCTATTTCCCTTCTATCCAGAACTGGGTGGTTTTTAACCTCGTGGACGGTGTGATTCGCGTCCTGTTTTTCTTGGCCTACATACTTTTCATCAGCAGGATGCGAGACATCCGGCGAGTTTTCCAGTACCACGGCGCGGAGCACAAAGTGGTCTATACCTGGGAAGCCGGTGAAAACCTTACGGTGGAGAATGCCCGCAAGAAGTCGACGCTGCACCCCAGATGCGGCACGAGCTTCCTGCTCTTCGTCATGGTGGTCAGCATCGCGGTCTTTTCTGTATTCAAATTCCACGCTTTCTGGGCCATTTTTCTCTCCCGAGTCGTGCTGATTCCCTTGATCGCGGGACTCTCCTATGAGCTGATACGCCTGTCGGCTCCACGCTGCCAAAGAGGCGTCTTCCGCATCGTGGTCATGCCCGGGCTTGCGCTTCAGCGCATCACAACCAAAGAGCCCTCTGACGACCAGCTGGAGGTGGCCATCATCGCGCTGAAAGAAGCCCTGGAACTGGACGGGATCAAGGCCCGCGAAGCTCAAGCTGCCGCTTAGCGGGGCTCCCCCGCGACTCCTTTCTCCATTCTGACCCCTCTGTGTTGTACCATTTGTCAATAACCCCCGGGGAGCACCTGTATGATCGACAAACTTAATGCCCTGGAACAAAGGTTCGAAGAGCTCAGCGCGATAATGTCGGAGCCTTCCGTTATTGCGAATCCCTCCGTATATCAAAAGCACGCGAAATCGTATCGGGAGCTGGGTGGAATTGTAGAGAATTTCAGGGAGTACAAAGACATTTTACGCGGGATCGAAGAAACCAAGGCGCTGTTGAATTCCGAGGAAGATCCCGAAATGCGCAAGCTCGCTCAAGAGGAATTGGACTCTCTCGAGGGGCGCGCGGAAGCGTGTCAGAAACAGCTCCAGTTGCTGCTGACTCCCAAAGATCCCAACGACGAAAAGAACGTTCTGTTGGAAATCCGTGCGGGCACGGGTGGATCTGAGGCGACGCTTTTCGCCGCGGAGCTGTTTCGCATGTACTCCCGCCATGCAGAGAGATGCGGCTGGCGCGTGGAGATCATGGAAGAGCACGCGTCGGAGGTGGGCGGGTACAAGGAAATCATCGCGATGATCGAAGGGGACCGGGTTTATAGCAAGCTCAAGTACGAAAGCGGAGTACACCGCGTCCAGCGCGTTCCGGTGACCGAAGCGAGCGGCCGCATCCATACGTCCGCTGTAACCGTCGCGGTCCTGCCGGAAGCCGACGAGGTCGAGGTCGTGATCGATCCCAAGGACATTCGCATCGACACCTTCTGCTCCTCGGGACCCGGCGGGCAGTCGGTAAACACGACGTATTCCGCTGTCCGAATCACTCACCTGCCCACCGGTCTGATAGTCTCCTGCCAGGACGAAAAGTCTCAGACCAAGAACAAGGCGAAAGCCCTGCGGGTGTTGAGATCGCGGTTGTACGACATCGCCCTTCAGGAGCAGCAGAAGTCGATATCCGAGAATCGTCGCAACCAGGTAGGTAGCGGGGATCGGAGCGAAAAGATCCGGACTTATAACTTCCCTCAGAACCGCCTGACAGACCACCGCATCGGCCTCACGGTTCACAACCTCACGGACATCCTGGAGGGAAATATCGGAGAAATAATCGACTCCCTGGTTACGCACTTCCAAGCCGAGAAGCTGAAGAATGCCGTGGTAACTCCCGCGTAAGCGGACTGGCGCGGATTCTCATACGGGAACGGAGTGACCTGCATACGGTAAGAGATGCATTGAGATGGGCGGAAGAGGAGCTCGTGGAAGCCGGGATTGAGTTTCCGCGGCGAACGGCAGAGGTACTTCTCGCTTTCGTCGTGAACCGCGATCGAGTGTGGATCCTCGCCCACCCGGAGGGCCTTCTGTCCAGAGCTCACAGCGATTTGCTGCGAGACCTGATAGAGCGGAGGAAGAGTAGGGAGCCCTTGCAGTACATCACCGGTTACCAGGAGTTTTTCGGGCTGCGCTTTCGTGTGGGCGCCGGCGTCCTGATACCGCGCCCTGAGACAGAGCTCCTGGTGGAGAAGACGATCGAGCTCGGAAGAGACCTCGGGGGAAAAGATCTGCGCTTTGTCGATGTGGGCACGGGTTCCGGATGTATCGCTGTCTCGGTCGCCTGCGGGCTGGCGGGCTCCCGAGGTTTTGGAGTTGATATCTCGTTTGAGGCGCTGGGCATCGCGCGCCAGAACGCCTTGATGAACGGGGCGGAAGATCGAATTGAGTTCGTCTGCGCCGACTTGCTGGACTGCTTTCCGCCCGAGCCGGCCTTCCATTTTGTTCTCAGCAACCCGCCCTATGTTTCGCGGCGTGGTGCAGACATGCTTCCGCGTGAGGTGCGGGACTACGAGCCGGATGTCGCGTTGTTTAGCGGCGAGTCAGGTCTGGAAATCTACCGCCCGCTGATCCGGCAAGCAGCGCCTCGGCTCTTGTCCGGAGGTTGCCTTTTGATGGAAGTAGGCGCTGGGCAGTCCGACGAAATCAAAGGCATCGCGCGTGAGGAAGGGCTTTTTCCGGAGGCGGTGCTCGAGGATCTCCGGGGAATCCCTCGCTGTCTGGTTGCTCGTAAAAGATAGAAGATGGAGGACGGTGTCCAAGCACCGCAGTTGTTTTGAAACTGACCAACACAGTGCAGCCCAACCGCAACCAAAGAACTCACCACGGAGACGCGGAGGACACGGAGAATTCTCCGTGAGATCTCCGTGTCTCCGTGGCGAAGCCTTTAGCTTTGGTTTAGCCTGTTATATGCATGATTGAGTGGAACGATGGATAAAATACGAGTCAGAGGAGGCAGCGTCCTTGCAGGGACGGTAGAGATCAGCGGGGCCAAGAATGCCGCGCTCCCGGATATGGTGGCGTCTCTCTTGACGGCGGAGCCGGTTCATCTGCGGAACCTTCCTTATGTAAGAGACATATTGACTACCAGGAGACTGCTTTCGGAGATGGGGGTTGAGGCCGAGGTCCGCGAGGACGGGACCTCTTCGCTGAAGGCGGCAAACGTCACTTCGCTGGAGGCTCCCTATGAAATGGTGAAAACCATGCGCGCCTCGATCCTGGTCCTGGGACCGCTGGTGGCGCGCTTTGGCCGCGCCCGGGTTTCGCTGCCGGGCGGCTGCGCCATTGGGGCCCGGCCGGTAAATCTGCACCTAATGGGTCTGGAGAAGATGGGGGCCGCCTGCGAAGTGATGCACGGTTACGTCGAAGCCAGCACGCGGCGTCTCTGTGGAGCTTACATCCTGATGGATATCGTGACCGTGACCGGCACAGAAAACCTCATGATGGCGGCGACGCTCGCCAAAGGGGAAACCGTCCTGGACAATGCTGCCTGTGAGCCGGAGGTTAGTGACCTGGCAAACCTGCTCCGAAGCATGGGAGCCCGCATAGAAGGGGACGGCACGAGAACAATTCGCGTGCAGGGTGTGGACGCGCTGCACGGATGCGCGCATCGCGTGATACCGGACAGAATCGAGGCGGGCACGTTTGCCGCCGCCGCCGCAGTTACGCGCGGAAACGTGGAAATCACGCACTGCCAGCCGGCTCACATGGTCGCCATCCTGGAGCAGCTGCGGCGGACGGGATGTAATATCGAAGTTCGAGGGGATGAGACCATTCGAGTGCAGGGGAGGGATCCCATCAAATCGCAGGACGTCACGACTCTGCCGTATCCCGGTTTCGCCACCGACATGCAGGCGCAGTACATGGCCCTGATGACTCAGGGCGATGGGGCCGCTGTTATCACGGAGTCGATCTTTGAGAACCGGTTCATGCACGCCCTGGAGATGATTCGTATGGGAGCCGACATCACCATCGACGGGAGGCGCGCCGTCGTAAAGGGAGGCAGATCGCTCACTGGGGCAAAAGTGCTTGCATCGGATTTGCGAGCCAGCGCTTCGCTCATACTTGCCGGCCTCGTGGCCAAGGGCGATACCGTGGTCGACCGCGTGTATCACCTCGACCGCGGTTACTACCGCATCGAAGAAAAGCTTCGCAGGCTCGGCGCCGATATCGAGCGAATCCATTGAAATGATCCCCTTGGCCGTCAAGAAGTTGGTCTTCTATGCCTACAAAAAAGGGATGGTGAAAATGCTTGGATGCATCTTCTGTCAGGTAGCCGCTCGAGAAAAACCTGCGACCCTCTTGTACGAAGATGACCAGTGTGTTGCTTTCCAGGATATCAATCCCAAGGCTCCGGTCCATATACTCGTCATCCCTCGCAAACACATTTCTTCGTTGAATGACGAGATCAAGGACGAAGGTCTCCTGGGGCACCTTCTGGTGGTTGCCGGACGGATGGCCAGGGAAAAGAGCATCGACCGCTCCGGATTCCGGACCGTAATCAATACCAACGCCGAAGCGGGCCAGACAGTGTTCCACCTTCACGTGCACGTTCTAGGCGGTCGCATCATGGCGTGGCCGCCCGGTTAACCAGATAAGGGGACAGTCACCGAAATTCCTGTGTGCCCAGATCCTACGGTTGAGCGGGACGGGAATTTCGGTGACTGTCCCCTTATCTGTTGTGGGAGAAAAAAATATGGCCGCAGAACAACGACCAGTGCAAATTGTTGCGGATCCCAATCTGTCTTCGCCGAGGATTTACTCCAACTACGTCCAGGTGAACGTCTCTCCCATGGACTGCACACTCACCTTTTGCGAAGTCATCGGGCCGCAGAACGAGCAAGAGGCATTGAAGGTCCAGCGCACAGGCGTTTTGCCCTGTCCGGTCAAAGCGGTGCTTGTGATTCCGAACCACATCGTCGACGGACTGATCCAGGCGCTGCAGACTCAGAAAGAGCGGCAGACGGGCGTGGATAAGCCTCCCAGCGGCACCACGGTCCAGTAGGGTCGCGCAAAGCCAGGCTGCTCCGACAAAACCACAGACAAACCTGGCGCGGCATAGCCGCAACCAAACACATTCACCGCAGAGACGCAGAAAACGCAGAGAGAGAGAGCTTTGGGAAAAATGACAAATCGCAGTTTGTCGTCCGGATTCCGACTTCTATTTGTCATTGCTCATTTGCCATTTATCATTTGTCATTTGGCGGAGAACGCTTTCCAGCCAGCGAAGGATTTTCACGTTAGTGCATAGTACCGGTCTCTCTTCATCGTTTGGATGCCGGGCACGCGCTGCCAGCCCAGGTGTTATACTGTGCCCGGACCGCCATGGCCAAGGTTGAGCAGTTGATCGACGCCTCTTCGCTCGAGACGATGCGCGAGACGATCGAGGAGGCCCGCGGCAATGAAGTCTTCTTTCTGGCCAGACTCGACGACAGAGGAATGGCCCATGAAATCGTCCCGCTGGCGCGCGGCCACGACTCCGCGGTTCCCGCTTTGATGCAGGTAGCCGGCCAGGGGGATGTCGTGATTCACAATCACCCCTCCGGTTGCCTGGACCCGTCGTCCCCCGATATCGCCGTCGCTTCCGAACTGGGTAATCGGGGTGTTGGCTGTTACATCGTCAACAACGCCGTAGATGACGTTTACGTTGTTGTCGAGGCCTTCAAAAAACAGCAAAACCAGCTATTGAATACGCGCGAAATCATCGGGTGGCTGGCGCGGGAGGGGATGGTCGCGCGCAACCTGACCGGGTTCGAAGCTCGCCGTGAACAACTGCGTATGCTGGCGGCGATCTGTCATGCGTTCAATGACTCGAAGCTGGCACTGATCGAAGCGTGCACGGGCACGGGAAAGAGCCTGGCTTATCTGCTCCCGGCACTTTCCTGGGCGGTTCGCAACAAGCAGCGCGTCGTGGTTTCAACCAACACGATCAACCTTCAGGAGCAGCTTCTTAACAAAGATCTTCCTTTGCTCGAGCGCTCTCTTCCTTTCAAGTTCAAAGCGGTCTTGATGAAGGGACGCCAAAACTATGTCTGTCTCAACAAAGTCGACAATCTGGAAAAAGATGGGGAATACCTGATTGAGACGGAAGAGCGCGCCGAGTTGAAATCCCTGCTGCAATGGGCTCATAAGACCCGGGACGGCAGCCGGTCCGACCTCAGCATTGTGCCGAAGCCTTCCGTCTGGGAAAAGGTGGCCTGTGAAAGCGACAACTGTGCGCGCGTGCGCTGTTCGTTCTACAACAACTGCTTCTTCTACAATGCTCGCCGCGAGGCGTCCGCGGCCGATCTGCTCGTCGCCAATCACCACCTCCTGTTCGCCGATTTGGCCGTGCGCAGCCAAACAGGCAGCTACACCGACGCGGCCATCCTGCCCGGTTACTCGCGAATCATATTGGACGAGGCCCATAACGTCGAAGACGTGGCCACCGACTATTTCGGCACTCAGCTTTCCAGGCGCGGGCTCCTTCAGCTGCTGGGGCGTTTTTACAGTTTGCGCGAGAAGGAGAAAGTCCGCGAGCGGGGGCTGCTCCCTTACTTGCTGGCCAAGCTGAAAGTCGGCAAGGGAGTGGATCTGAAGCTGTACAGCCGCATCTACAGCCACGTCCAAAACCAGCTCCTTCCGCTGCGCGAGCGCCTCGCGGGCGGCGTCAGCGGCTTGTTCGATCAATTGTCCGCCTATTTCGAGAGCTTCAGGAAGGAGGACGCCGCGGAGTTGAAGGTCCGGTTCACACCGGAGATTCTTCGCCGGCCCGAGTGGAGCGAAACCGTATTGCCGCTCGTGCGAGAGCTCGTTCAGGACCTGGAGGAGTTTCATCGCCGTCTTTGCCGTCTGCAAGAGATGCTGGATTTGCTTGGGGAAAAGGCTTCGGAGGCGGTGCTTTCTCAAGCGGTGGAGCTTTCGGCGCTGACGGGCCGCATCGAGACGGCCGCGTCGTCCCTGGGAGAGATATTCGGAAAGGAAGACGAAAGCAAGGTGCGCTGGATCGAAATGCGGGAAGGAAAGACCGGGAAAAGCTTCATCCTCAGGCAGGTCCCGTTGAACGTGGCTGGGCTGCTGCGAGAGCGGTTCTTTCATAAGTTTGAAACGGTGGTCCTGACCAGCGCCACTTTGACGACGGAGAACCGGTTCAGCTACATCAGAGAGCGGCTGGGCCTGGACGGTGTGGCGGGCGGAAGGCTCGTCGAAATGATGCTCCCTTCTCCCTTCGACTATGCCCGCCAGGTGATCCTGGCGATCCCTGTGGACATCCCCGCTCCCGATCACCCCTCTTTCGCAGCCGAGCTCGGAAGGCTGGTTCTGGAGTCGATCCGAATTTCGGAGGGGCGAGCGCTGGTGCTTTTCACCTCGTACTATCTGCTGAGGCGAACGTTCCAGGAATTGCAGGCGGGTCTTGAAGCCGGAGGGATTCGCGCCTTGATGCAGGGCGACGCGCCCCGACACCGCTTGACGGAGGTCTTCAAGCAAGACAAGACCAGCGTGTTGTTTGCCACCGACAGTTTTTGGGAAGGGGTGGACGTCGCCGGTGAGGCGCTCGAAAACGTCATCATCACGAAGCTCCCCTTCAGCGTGCCTCAGGAACCTGTGGTGGAGGCTCGTGTGGAGGCGATTCAGCGGCGCGGCGGAAATCCTTTCCTCGAATACAGCGTCCCGCAGGCGGTGATCAAGTTCAAGCAGGGCTTCGGCCGTCTCATCCGCACGCGGACCGATCGCGGATCGATCATGATCTTCGACCGGCGTATTCTGGAGAAAACGTACGGCCGGATTTTCCTGGACTCGTTGCCGCCTGACGCTGAGCTGTATGGCGAACAACTACTAACCCGAAAATCCTTTGCAATCTGGCAAGGATTTTTGCTCCTGGGAGCGCAGGTATCCTGTGAGATTTTTTGGTTGCTGCGGGGCTGCACCGTGTTCATCGGTGGTTCCATTTTTAGGCAATTTATGCGGGGCTTAGCGCATGGGGATACGGATGCCCTTGCGTCGAGCGAAATCCAGCGCCTCCGCGTAACCGGCGTCAGCATGGCGTGCGATGCCGATGCCGGGATCATTGGTGAGCACCCGCTCGATGCGTTTGGCCATTTCGGGCGTGCCGTCGGCGACGGTCACCTGTCCGGCGTGGAGCGAATAGCCTATGCCCACACCCCCTCCGTGGTGAAACGACACCCAGCTCGCGCCGCTGGCAGTGTTTAGCAGAGCGTTCAGGATCGGCCAGTCGGCAACAGCGTCCGAGGCATCTTTCATCGCTTCGGTTTCCCGGTAGGGGGACGCGACGGAGCCGCAATCGAGGTGATCGCGCCCGATGACCACCGGGGCCTCGATCTTGCCGCGCGCCACCAGATCGTTGAGGCGCAGGCCGAAAGCCGCACGCTCGCCGTACCCCAGCCAACAGATGCGCGCGGGCAATCCCTGGAACGTGATTCGTTCTCGAGCCAGGCGGATCCAGCGGGCGAGCGATTCGTTTTCAGCAAACATCTCCAGCACCAGATCGTCGGTGACTGCTATGTCTGCCGGGCTGCCTGAGAGAGCGACCCATCGAAACGGGCCGCGGCCCTCGCAGAAAAGCGGCCGGATGTAGGCCGGGACGAATCCCGGAAAGTCCAGGGCGTTGCTCACTCCGGCCTTGAGCGCCTGGCCGCGAATGTTGTTGCCGTAGTCGAACGTGACGGCGCCCCGCTTCTGCAGATCGAGCATGGCGCGCACGTGCGTTGCGATGGAGTCCATGCTTCGCCGCAGATACTCGTCAGCGTTTTCGCGCCGAAGCTGCGCCGCTTCATCGAGCGAGAGGCGGGCCGGAACATATCCGTTCAACGGATCGTGGGCGCTGGTCTGGTCGGTGAGAACGTCGGGCGTGAATCCCCGCCGCACAAGCTCCGGCAACACCTCGGCGCAATTTCCCACCAGGCCGACAGAGAGAGCCTCATCTCGACGCGCGGCGCCTTCCACCAGGGAAAGCGCTTCATCGAGATCCGAGGAGATACGGTCGCAGTAGCCGGTCTGCAGGCGTTTCCGGATTCGCTCCGGATCGATCTCGACCCCGAGAAAAACCGCGCCGGCCATAGTCGCCGCCAGCGGTTGCGCGCCGCCCATGCCCCCAAGGCCCCCTGAGACCACGATCTTGCCTCGAAGGCTTCCCCCAAAATGCCGGCGAGCAATAGAGGCGAAAGTCTCATAGGTTCCCTGGATGATCCCCTGGCTGCCGATGTAGATCCAACTGCCCGCCGTCATCTGGCCGTACATCATCAGGCCGAGGGTTTCCAGACGGCGGAACTCTTCCCAATTGGCCCAATGCCCGACCAGATTGGAATTTGCGATCAGGACGCGGGGCGAGTACTCGTGAGTCTTGAAGATGCCGGCCGGCTTTCCCGACTGCACCAGAAGGGTCTCGTCGTTTTCCAGTTCGCGGAGAGCCGATACGATCGCATGGTAGGACTCCCAGTTGCGCGCCGCTTTGCCGCTCCCGCCGTAGACGATCAGGTCCTGCGGCCGTTCGGCGACCTCTGCGTCCAGGTTGTTCATCAGCATGCGCAACGCGGCTTCCTGGTGCCAGCTCTTGCAGCTTAACTGGCGGCCTCGCGGAGCTCGGATCCCGGTATCAGTCAGCATACGGCGAGTAATGGTAGTACATCCGTGACCGGCTTTTAAAGACCGATAGTGCACAAGCGGTTTTGTATTTCTGAAATCCAATTTCTTTGGCCACAGAGACAAGGTTTTCTCTGTGTCTCCGTGGCTCTGTGGCGAAATCGGGGCATCCAATTCAAATTCAATTCAAACTAAATGCTTGTATTGACCGGGCCGCGGAGGCGAAAATGCCGCACGTAACCAAAATACCCGGCGACTGTGCGGCCTCTCTAATTTGCTTCAATCTGTAATTGGAGGTTTGGCTCACGGGCTCAGGGCTTGGCTCAGCAGCGAAAGGAGGTTTCATGCCTCGAATGCCGGTGCGAATGGCGCCCGCGACGCGGGCTATTAACTTCGGCGGTTTCGGAGTTGCGTCCTTACTGCTCTTGTGTTCGCACTTGTTCGGGCAGCAAGGCTTGTCGACACTGCGAGGGACCGTCACTGACAAAAGCGGAGCGGTCGTGGCGGGAGTCGCGGTTTCCGCCCGTGAGGTCTCCACCAACATTACGCAACGGGCCGTGACGACCGACGCGCAGGGCAACTACGAGATGCCGGGCCTGAAGGCCGCGACATATCAGGTCACGGCTTCGATCTCCGGTTTCAAGACATCTGTGGTCGATGAGGTTCTGCTCCAGAGCAACCAGGTGAGACGTGTCGACATCGTTCTCGAGGTCGGCGAAGTGGCCACGGAGGTGACGGTGAGCGCCGCGTCCGCCGCTATCCAGACAGAGCAAGCCACGATCGGGGCCGATTTCAACGCCGCCAAGCGATACTGGGATCTTCCCACGCCCGGCAACGCCTTTTCGGGCACCTATGCAATTTTGGCCGTCTTGCCGGACGTCCAGCGAGAGCCGGGCGATTGGGGCAGCCCGAGATTCGCGGGGCAGGGTGCAGCCCAAGTTCACATGGGCCAGGACGGAATCAAGGAGGAAACCCTGAACAGCCAGACCGTGAATATGGAGGCGGTACAGGAGCTCAAAGCCGTCTACGTGAACAACTCCGCCGAGTACGCCCGGGTAGGCTACTTCGACACCATCACCAAAAGCGGGACGAACGAGTACCACGGGGAGGCTTCCTACTATCACAGGAACTCTGCTTTAGGCGCCCGCAACTTCTTCGAGGACCAAAAGACGAAAGTCCTCTACCACACCTTCAACGTCAGCGCCTCCGGCCCGATCATCAAGGACAAAACCTTCTTCTACGCCTTGTGGAACGGCGAACGCGTTCCCGGCAAGGCCTTTTACGTCCGCACTGTGCCCACGCAGAACATGCGGACTGGGGACTTCTCTCAACTGCTGGCCTTAGACCCTCGTGTGAACGTCTATGATCCGCTTACCGGCGAGCCTTTTCCTGGGAATGTAATTCCACAAACTCGTCTGAACGGTGTTGCACTCAAGGCTCAAGAGAACTTTTTCCCTCTCCCGAATCGCGGCGGTGCGGACGCGTTGGTGAACAATCTCGGGTATGTTCACCGCTATCCCGACGATCAGTTTCATGCGGATGTGGTATCGGCTCGGATCGACCACCGGGTCAGTGACAAGAACTCGCTCTACGGAAGAGTTCAGGCTTACCTGCCGCGTTATGTTCTCGCCGGAAATTATCCCGCGTTGAATTGGACGCGCTTACGGCAAAGTCACTCGTGGGTCGCTACGGACACTCATGTTTTCTCGCCCACTCTTCTGAACACCTTTACTTTCGGAGGCAACCGGGACGGAATTAAAGACGGGGAAGAAGTGGACGGGTTCCAGCCCGGGTCCGGGTCTTCTATCGTGGAAAAGCTCGGACTGGCGGGCGTGAACCAGCAAGGGATCAAGACGCCGGGCGGATCTCCCGTGTTCTCCATCAGCGGTTACGATGACATATACATTCAACCGGGCGGTTTCAGAGACAATTTGAACTTCACCTTCAGTGATTCAGTGAGCTGGGCAATCGGAAAACATGTTCTAAAGTTCGGCGGGGAGTTGAGAACGTACAGCGACTTTGACGGTCAGGTCCCCAATGAGAATTTTGGCAATTTCCAGTTCAACGGCTCGTTCACAAGTAACGCTAACGACCCCAGTTCAGGGAACTCTTACGCCGATTTTTTGCTCGGGCTGCCGTTGAGCAGCACCCGGCTTAATCCCATCGTCGACCGGAAACGAACACAAAAAGAGCTTGGTTTGTTCGTCACCGACACCTTTAAACTTACGCCCAGGTTGACGCTCGACTACGGATTGCGCTGGGATCGTTTCAGCGCCACAACATACGATGACGGCTTGATGTTCAACTGGGACCCGGCGACCGGCAACATCCTTTTGCCCCAGGAAGCGCTCTCGAAAGTCAGCCCCTTCTACCCGAAAACGATAAATATCGTGGCCGGAAATGTGGTGCCAAGTGCGGACTTGCGGAATTTCGTCCCGCGCATAGGTGTCGCCTACCGGCTGAACGATAAAACGGTCATCCGGGGAGGCTATGGGATCTTCAACGAGTTTCTGGGTCAGTTGAGCCGGGTTCAGGGGGGCGGGCCGTTCGCGCTCAGTGAGACGTATGTCAACAAAATCGAAAACGGCGTTCCACTCTTTCAGATGCCGAATCCATTCCCCTCCGCCGGCGTTTCCCCGGATGTTCCTTCGCAGAGCGTCAGCGGTTCGCCTTTGCAGACAAAGAACGGCATGATTCACCAGTTCAACGTGACCGTCGAGCGGCAGGTCGGGGATGTCGGCTTTCGGCTGTCCTACATCGGGTCGCGGAACAGGCGCATGAATTATGGAGACGCTGATAATTATTACTTCCCTTTCGTACCTTTGGAGATCAACAAGTCCGCCCCGAGTTTAATTCCGTTCTCTGACGAACGCCGCCCTTATCCCCAGTTCGTCAGCATAGTCTTTCCCCGCTCCGACGGCCGGTCGAACTACGATTCCTTGAGCTTCAACGCCAACCGCCGCGTCGGATGGGTGACGTTCGACGCTCATTGGACCTGGGCGCACGGCACGTCCGATTTTCTGAACCTCGAGAATCCTTACAACGCGAGGTTCTGGAACCGTGATTTCTTCGCCAGGCACCGGGTGGTGCTCAACACCGTTTGGGAGCTGCCCTTTGGCCGGGGGCGACGGTTCATGAGCGACGCGACGGGGGCCGTGGATCAGGTTCTTGGAGGATGGCGGCTGGTTTGGGTTGCGTACATGCAGACCGGCCAATTCTTCTCACCGGGCTTCTCCGATGCCGATCCGTCCAACACGAACACATTCGGGGGCCTCCCCGACCGCAAGTGCGACGGCAACCTGCCGCCGGACCAGCGTACGGTCGAAAGGTGGTTCGACACCTCTTGTTTCGTCAATCCGCCGGCGGGGAGGTTTGGCAACAGCGGCGTGAACGTGCTGGAAGGGCCCGGCGTGCACGCGCACAATATGACGATCCTCAAGCGCTTCCGTCTGAACGAGAGACTGCACTTCGACTACATGGCGCTGATCTCGAACATCTTTAACCATCCCAACTTCCTGTACCCCGCGAATGATATTTCAGTGCCGGGAGGTGCCGGGGTGATCGGCAGGACGTACGGGTTGTACTCCGGAGAAAGATCCGGGCCTCGGATGGTCGAAATGCGCCTACGCCTCGAGTTCTGACCGAGCATCTTGTTCACCACGGCGACACAGAGGACACGGAGATTCACTGAGGAAACGCAAGGTCTCGGTGAACGTCCGTGTCCTCTGTGTCGTGGTGAAAACTGAGTCGTCGAGAGCGAGGTGATGGATGTTACGGCGTGATTTCTTGAAAATCGCCGCAGCTGCGGCAGTGGCGGGCGGCGCGGCAGACGGCCGCAGTTGCTATATGCCCGGCGACATGGTGGATCCCGAGACATTCTTCCTCGACGCGCAACAGAAGCCGGTCAAAGTTCTCGAGGCGATAAGAGCGGGAACCAAGGTCCTGGTTCTCGTGATCTTCGGTGGCGCTTATCTGACCACCACCGACAAGCATGGCGGAATCTGGTGCGAGGACTCGCTCGACGAATTCGCTAATTTGAAGGCGGCGCGCACCAGATACCGGGAAAGCGGAGTCCAGTTTCTGGCTATAGCCTGCCCTCCTGTTTACTCTGCCAAGTTTGGCTATGAGCCCTGGGTTTTTCTCGATGAGCCGGAAGATTCTGAGAAATACAAACGTGCTGTCGCCCAATTCATCGAAAAGACGGAGACCCTGCGCAAGGAGCGCACCATACCTTTCGAGACGGTTTATTACGATCCGCGCTTCCGCCTTCTATGGAACTCCAAGGAGCATGCCGCAACAGCGGCCTACGGCAACGTCCATTCCTGGCAGGGAAAGCTCAAGTGGCACAAGGACGGGCAACGCTACGGGACGCCCTGCATCTGGTTTCTGGATGCGCATGGAAAGGTACTGCGGGAACCTCTTTACGGGAACAACTACTCGGAAACTCCGCCCAGGATTCTATTTACCTACTGGGAACTGGAGGGCGCCATCGCCGAGTGCCTGAAATGAGCAGGTCGCAAGCTATAGCCTATTTGCTGCGAACAAAATTCACAAAATGGTCAAATTTTGCGTCATGGCGGGCGCAGGTTCGGAGTTCAGCCTTCAGGCTGCACTGGCCCGGGCAGGCTAAAGCCTGAACTCCAAACGGGCCGCGGTCATTGATGCCTGCGTGCCTGTTTTCACAGGAGATACGGAGATGGATGGAGCGACGTCGTCGATGCTGGAGCGCCTGCAGGAATTCTTGAGCAAGAACCCGAAGGACTCCTTCGTTCGCTATGGCTACGCAATGGAACTTTCGAAGCTGGGACGCAGGGCGGAGGCTCTGGAGAGTTTCCAACAGCTCACACAAGACGATCCTGACTACGTTGCCGCGTATCAGCAGGCAGCCATGCTACTGGCGCGCGACGGCCGGACGCCGGAAGCGAAGGAAATGTTCCGCAAAGGGATCGAAGCCGCCGCGCGCAGAGGAAACCAGCACGCGTATAGCGAAATGCAAGGCATGCTCCACGATCTACAAAATGACGAGTGACGATTTGGCCTTCCCGTTCGGAGTTGAGGCTCCCGGTCCACTTGGTGGACAGAAAGTTCACAAATCGGTCAAGTTTTGTATCATGGCCGGGACGGCCATGCCGCGAAGCTATCGTGGCACGGGCGTCTCGCCCGTGAATGACTGGTCTATTGCTAACCTGCTCTAAGAGACTGGAGTCCTAGGGCAGCCTAAAGACTGAACTCCAAACAATTCGTCATTCGTCAATCTGCTATAATGCCCCGAGGCCGGAGGTGGGCAGCACATAGGGGGAAGAAGTGGCGCGCATCGTCCGCTGTGGCGTGGTTCAGGCCACAAACGAAACGGCTGTAGAGGCTCCGCTGGAAAAGATCAAATCTGCCATGCTGGAGAAGCACTTGCGCATAACAGGGGAGGCCGCGCAGAAGGGTGTCCGGATCCTCAGTTTTCAGGAGATGTTCACGGGACCGTATTTCTGCGCCGAGCAGGATAAGCGCTGGTACGGCATGGCGGAGCGCATCCCGGACGGGCCTACGGTCCGGACGATGCAGGAAGTCGCCAGGTCGCACGGAATCGTCCTTGTCGTGCCGATTTACGAAGAGGAAATTACGGGGGTCTATTACAACACCGCTGCCGTCATTGACGGAGACGGCAGATACCTGGGCAAGTATCGAAAGCACCACATTCCCCACTGCCACCCGGGATTCTGGGAAAAGTTCTACTTCAAACCGGGGAATCTCGGTTATCCCGTCTTTGAAACCGGGCTTGCCCGGGTGGGCGTGTACATTTGTTATGACCGCCATTTTCCGGAAGGGGCGCGCATCCTGGGGCTCAAGGGAGCGGAGATCGTTTTCAATCCGTCGGCCACCGTCGCGGGTCTGTCCGAAAATCTCTGGGAGCTCGAGCAACCCGCGCATGCCGTGGCCAACGGCTACTTCATAGCCGCCATTAACCGCGTGGGACACGAACATCCGTGGGACATCGGAGAGTTCTACGGCAAGAGTTATTTTTGCAACCCCCGGGGCAAGATATTCGCGCAGGCCGCCCGGGACAAAGAGGAGCTTCTGGTGGCCGATCTGGATCTGGACATGATTGCCGAAGTGCGTCACACATGGCAATTCTTTCGGGATCGCCGTCCGGAAACCTACGGTCTCCTGGCGGAGGAGGGGCCATGAAAGAGGCGGAGCGATTGAGTTGGAAAACCTGCTCGAAACGCGGTGGGCGACTACATTAGATTCCGGCTGAAGAAGCTTCAGGACAATACAACCTCGTAGGGGACGTTCGAGGGATAGGCCTCATGCAGGGCGTGGAATTGGCGCGAGATCGGAAGACCAAAGAGCCCGCCACAGAGGAGACGAACCGATTGATGGACCTGACGAAGGACAACGGCTTGATCGTCGGGAAGGAAGGGCACCTCGGGAACGTTTTGCGCATCGCTCCTCCGCTGACTTGTGTCCGGACCGATGTCGACAATGCCATGTGCCTCCTGGATCAGCCCTTCTCCCAGCTTGCGTAAGGAGTTTTCTCCCCCTTAGCCTGCGCCTATCGATTGCGGATTTCGGATTTGGGATTGCGGGTTTGAATCCGCAATCAGCTTAGCAAAATCCGCAGTCCGAAATCCGCAATCCGCAATTGAACAGGAGGGAGTCATGGCCACTATCGCGACCAAGACCTATCCGCTATTCATCGGCGGAGAGTGGAAGGAGTCGCAATCACCAAAGTATGTGGAGAATCGAAATCCAGCGCGAATCGACGAGATTTTGGGTCTGGTGCCTCTGGCGGCCGCGGAGGAGGTCGACGCGGCTGTGGAAGCAGCCCGGCAGGCTTTTCTTTCATGGCGGCGAAAACCGGCCCCGCAGCGCGGCGCCATTATCGCGCGCGCCGCGCAGATCATGACCGAACGCAAAGAGGAATTGGCCCGCGCCTTGACTCGCGAAGAAGGGAAAATCCTTCGGGAGTCCCGTGGCGAGGTGCAAAGGAGCATCAACATTCTCGAGTTCATGGCCGGAGAAGGGCGCGGGCTGGGCGGCGAGACGCTCCCATCGGAGCTGGAATACAACTTCTGCTACACAATCCGCCAGCCTCTTGGGGTCGTGGCGGTAATTACCCCATGGAACTTTCCTGTTGCCATTCCATGCTGGAAGATTGCTCCGGCGCTCGTAGCCGGTAATACGGTCGTCTTCAAACCTGCGACCCTGACCCCCATGACCGCCTCTCTCGTAATGGAGATGTTCCGGGAAGCGGGCGTTCCGCCCGGCTGCGTCAACATGGTTTTAGGGAGCGGCGGCCAGGCGGGGGAACGTCTGGTAAATCATCCGGCGATCCGGGCTGTTTCCTTCACGGGCTCCAACGAAGTCGGGTCTCGTCTTTACGCTCAGGGCGCGCACCGCATGATCAAGGTACAGTGCGAAATGGGAGGCAAAAACCCGCTGGTCGTTCTGGAAGACGCAGACCTTGACCTTGCCGTGACGGCCACGGTGCAGGGGGCTTTTGGATCTACGGGTCAAAGGTGCACTGCGACCAGCCGCGCGGTGGTCGTCGATTCCATCGCGGACCGGTTTTCGGAAATGGTAGTGGCGCGGGCGCGTAGCTTCAAAGTAGGCGACGGCTTGGACGAATCGGTCGACATGGGTCCCTCGGTGGATGAGGCCCAGCTGAAGACAGTCCTGGTACTTCGTTTCCCCGACAGTTTTTGATCGCGTTCATCCCAGGATGCACATTGCGCAGGAGGAAATCTTTGGGCCCGTCCTCTCTATTCAGCGCGTGGGCAGTTTTGAGGAGGCGCTGGAAGTCGCGAATGACGTTCGCTTCGGCCTGGCTTCAGCGATTTTCACCAACGACGCGAACAAGATTTTCCGCTTCGTAGACGAAGTCGAGTGCGGCATCACCCACGTCAACTCAGGGACCATCGGGGGAGAAGCCCAGGTTCCCTTCGGAGGAATCAAGGCTACCGGCGTGGGCCCGCGCGAGCAGGGCAAAACCGCGGTCGATTTTTACAGCGAGATCAAGACAGTTTACGTGGATTACACCGGCCGGAAACGACAGAGCAACCTATACTAGGGATTGACGAATGTCGATTGACGATTGACGATTGGAAAATCTGACAATCGTCAATCGACAATCGTAAATCGTCAATCGATTGGGAGAACTATGACCACACTGATCAAGAATGGGACGATTATCACTGCCACAGATACGTATAAAGCGGACATTTTGGTCAAGAACGGACAGGTCTCGGAGATCGGGAGGGAGATATCGAAGATCGCCAGCGAAATCATCGATGCCGCCGACAAATGGGTTCTGCCCGGCGCCGTGGACGTACATACACATCTTGACGCGCTATGCGACGGCATGACCACGGTAGATGATTTCGAAACCAGCACGGCCGCCGCGGCCGCGGGCGGAACCACCACAGTCGTGGATTACGCCCAGCAGACGCCGGGGGCCAGCCTGGCGCAGACACTGGAAGGGTGGAAGGCCAAGGCAAGCCCCAGGGCCGTCGTGGATTACGGCTTTCACATGGAGCTATCCGAAGTGAACGACACCACTCTGGCGGAGATACCGGCGATGCTGGAAGCCGGCGTGACCAGTTTCAAAATCTCTCTCGACGGCCCGGCCGATCGTCGCATCGGTGACGCGGCGGTTCTCGAGTTCCTGCAGCGCGTCGGCGCCGCGGGAGGCCTCGCGTGCATCCACGCCGAGAACGGAGAGGTCATAAATCTATTGGTGCGGCGCCTGGCACAGGAGGGAAAGACTCTACCCAGGTACATTCCCATGTGCCGACCTCCGGAGGTGGAGGCGGAAGCGACCTCTCGCGTGATCACCTTTGCGGAACTGGCCAGGGTTCCTGTGTATCTGACCAATCTGTCATCGGCCCACGCGGCCGAAAAGGTCAAGGCAGCGCGCGACCGCGGCCAACCCGTCTTCGCCGAGACCTGTCCGCATTACCTCGTTCTCGGCAGCGACCGCTATGAAGAGAGCGAAGGGATCAAATACTACAGCACTCCGCCGTTACGCCCGTCATGGCATCAGGAGGTGCTTTGGAAGGCGCTGGCCACGGGCGATGTGCACGTGGTGGGGAGCGATCATGCGGCCTTTAACTACGCGGGCCAGAAAGACGCCGGAAAGGAAAATTTCTCTCAGGCCCCGCGCGGGCTTCCCGGGATTCAGGAAAGAATCTCGCTCGTGTATTGGGCCGGCGTTCATACCGGCAAGATCTCGCCGAACCGGTTCGTCGATCTGGTCTCAGCCACGCCGGCCAAGCTGTTCGGACTCTTCCCGCGCAAGGGAACTCTGGCAGTCGGGAGCGACGCGGACATGGTGATATTCGATCCCAAGGCCGATCAGACACTGTCCAAATCCATCGGACTGTCCCGCGTCGATTACTGCCCGTATGAAGGTATGAAGATACGCGGGGCCCCCTGGCTGGTGATCCAGCGCGGAAGGTCGATATCCCGCGAAGGGAAAGTCATGGGGAAGCCGGGCGCCGGCGAGTACGTGGCCCGCAGCAGGTTTGCGGGAATCTGAGCGATTTCGGATTTGGGATTGCGGATTTTATAGTCTGCGCCGGCGATTCTGTGACGCGCGCTCACCACGGAGGCACGAAGGACACCGAGATTCACGGAGAAATCCATGAGTCAAATCCGCAATCCACCGTCCGCAATCCGAAATTGAGAGGCTCGTAATATTGTCGGCCCCACTGGACGGAATACGAATTCTGGACCTGTCAAGAGTGCTGTCGGGGCCTTTCGCCACCATGACCCTGGCGGACCTGGGCGCCGAGGTCATCAAGGTGGAGGCCCCTGGAAAGGGCGACGATACCCGCGCGTGGGGTCCCCCGTTCCTCGCCGGGGAGAGCACATACTTCCTTGCTATTAACCGCTCGAAGCTCGGGATCACTCTGGACTTCAAGAAACCCCGTGGGCGTGAGCTTCTCCACCGGCTTCTCGATCTCTCCGACATTCTCATCGAGAACTTTCGGCCGGGCGCGCTGGAAAAAATCGGACTGGGCTACGAGGGCACGCACAAGCTCCATCCCAGACTGATTTACTGCTCCATCTCCGGATACGGTCATACCGGACCGCGGCGCATGGAGCCCGGATACGACGTTATTATTCAGGGTGAGAGCGGCGTTATGAGCGTTACGGGTGCGCCGGATGGCCCGCCATTCAAGATGGGTATCTCGATCGCCGATATAACTTGCGGGATGTACGCCGTCCAGGGGATCCTGGCGGCCTTGTATCACAGAGAGCGCACCGGCGAAGGACAGAAGCTGGACGTTGCGCTTCTCGACAGCATGGTTTCCACGCTCACGTATCAGGCGGGTATCTATTTCGCCACAGGTCAAACGCCCCGGCGGATGGGCAACCGCCATCCTTCCATTGCTCCCTACGAGACGTTCGGAGCTTCGGACGGGCACTTTAATCTCGGGATCGCGAACGATACTCAGTGGCGCACGTTCTGCGCCGCGACAGGTCTGGAGTCCGATCCCAGATTCGCGACGATACCTCTGCGCGTGCAGAACTACGACGCATTGCGGGCGCAGCTTGATTCCGTCTTCCGCCAGAAGCCGGTCTCTTACTGGATCGAAACGTTTCGCAAAGCGGGCCTTCCGTGCGGAGAGGTACGGAACGTGCCGGCGGCGTTGGGCGATCCGCAACTGCGCGCGCGCAACATGATCCTCGAAATGCAGCATCCTCGCGCAGGTGCGATACGCGTCACCGGCTCTCCAATCAAGATGTCGGCAACGGACACTTTCGCCGCGAGCGCTCCCCCTGTGCTAGGAGAGCACAATCGTGATGTTTTTTGCGGCCTGTTGGGACTCTCCGGAGAGGAACTGGAAGAGCTGCAACGCGAGCAGGTCATTTAGAATCTGAAATTTCAAATACCGCCGACGCTGATTCATTTCGAGTCGTAATGCCCCAGTCTCGGGAGAGGAACCTCGGGGAAAGAATTGACACCCGAAAAGACTCGCCGCGAATTACACAAATTCTTTTGGTCACAGAGGATGCATGCCGTTAGTGAGCGTGATGCAAGAGTTCCGCGGAACCGCCAGCCTTTTTTTGTGTAATTCGTGAAATTCGTGGCCAGCCTTTCTCTGTGTCTTTGGAGCCAATGACGCGTTTTTCTCAATCTCAAATTTCAAATTTCAGATTATTTCAAATCTGAAATTCAGCGGTGAGGGCTTCGCTTGAGCGCCTTATGGATCTTCTTCCACTCTTTCTTCAGCCGCAGAGCGGCCAAGACATCCTGCTTGCGGGCAAGGTACGCCAGCTCCTTCTCCAGTTTTTGATAACTCTGGAATCGGCATGACTCGAGCTCACCCTCTTCCAGAGCCTGCCGTACGGCGCAGCCGGGTTCCGTCCCGTGCCGGCAGTTCCGGAAGCGGCATTCCCGGGCCAGCGCCTCGATGTCCTGGAATGTTCGCTCCAACCCGTCGCCGCTGTCCCAGAGGCGAAGCTCACGCATGCCCGGAGTATCCAGCAGGATTCCTCCGCGAGGGAGAATGATAAGCTCCCGGCAAGTTGTCGCGTGCCGGCCGCGATCGTCTTCTTCACGGATTTCCCGCACGCGCTGTAGCTCCGTTCCCGCGAGTCGATTCACCAGGGTCGATTTGCCCACCCCGGAAGAGCCCAGCAGAGCGACGGTCTGTCCAGTCCCGAGGTAGGGATCGAGAGCCTGCATTCCCTGACCGGTCCGGGCGCTCGCCGCATGAACCGGTACACCCTGGACCGCACGTTCAACCCGCTCAGTCTCCTTCAATGGATTCGCGCATAGATCCGCCTTGTTCAGAAGAAGGACCGGGCGCGCACCGCTTTGCCATGCCAGGGTGAGATAGCGCTCGATTCTCCGAAGATTGAGATCGCGGTTCAAGGAACTCACAATTAAGGCTGAATCCACGTTTGCGGCAACGATCTGCTCCTCCGTTTTTTCTCCGGCGCTCTTTCGTGAGAACTTGCTCCTGCGGACCAGAATCCGGTGGATCGTCGCCCGCCGTTCTTCGCCACGCGCCCTGGCCAGGACCCAATCCCCGACAGCCGGAAAATCTTCTCGCGCTTTGGCGAGGTAGCGCATCCTGCCAGCGATTTCTCCCAGCAAATCACCTCTCTCCGAGAATAACCAGTAGCTGTTCTTCTGCTCTTCCGCAACCCGAGCCGGGATGTAAAGGTCTTTTTCTTCCTGGGTGAGCTGGCTTTCAAAGAATGAATTCCAACCCAACGTTTCCAAACGCATGACAGCTCCTCCTGAGTGTTTAAGACTGTTTTGGCGCCCTACCCGCATTACTGTGCGGTTCTTTCGGATGGACGCGCGGTGTGTGTGGTGGAAAGGACGAGAGGTCAGGAGGCCGCCTGTGGTCACAGGCTCACGGGATCAAACTGAACGGACAGACACACCAAGCCCGTGTGAGTCGGTTCAGGCAAACCTTCCACTCGTCAAGCTGTCAGGCAATCATAGGCATCTGGACGCATATGCTAAGCCAGGGCGGGGCTCCAAGTCAAATTCCTTAGCGATTCCCTTTGCGCTCTTCGCGTCTTCGCGGTTAGATTCGGGCTCAGATTCAGCGCGAAGGCGCTAAGGGCCCGTCAGGAAATAAGGTGTGCATTTTGGCGCGAGCGCCGGGCGGGCAGATGCGAGGCGCCGCGACGCAGGCGATGCCGGTGTGCATCGTCGAGGAGCGGCAACAAAGCAGATGCCCGCCCGCCGCCGCGC
>WNGG01005696.1_pt1 | contig 25821 bp, 24 predicted proteins | sample 5400661 | NCBI WGS metagenome assembly WNGG01 (sample SAMN13153372, study PRJNA577476) | soil metagenome | isolation source: 100 cm soil or saprolite under Garry oak tree replicate 1 | place: USA:California | collected 2016-06-15
CTGCAGCGCCTCATCCCCGGACGCCGCCGCGTACACCTCGAATCGCTGCTGGGTCAGGAACTTCTTGAGGGCGTTGCGGATGGGCTCCTCGTCGTCCACCACGAGGACGGAGACTTCGTCAGCGCCTGGGCCGGTCACGCGGGGGCTCCTTCACAGCTGCTCCAATCTAGGGAGTGGCGGTGACGAACGTTAGGTCCGATACGGCGGGAATCACGCCGGCGCGGGCCGCTCTTGCGAAGAGCTCCGCCACCGCGCGGCGCCCCTGGGGCCCGAGGTCCATCGAATAATCGTTCACGTACATCCCGACGAACCGATCGGTGCGCGCAGCGTCGAGCCCGCGGCTATAGGCCCCGGCGTACGCGAGCGCTTCCTCCCGGTGAGCCAGGCCGTAGGCGATGCTCGCCTTGAGATCGCGGGCGATCGCGCGCATCAGTTCCTCCCCGAGGTCGCGCCTCACCACGTTGCCGCCGAGGGGTAGGGGCAGCCCGGTTTCCTCGTACCACCACTCTCCCATGTCCACCCAAAGGTGCAGACCTCGATCGCCATGAGTCAGCTGCCCTTCGTGAATGAGGAGCCCGGCCTCCGCCTTGCCGGCCAGCACGTGCTCCTCGATCCGGTCGAAGGGCACCGCCACGTGGCGCGCCCCGGGCTGGTACAGCCGGAGGGCGAGGGACGCCGTCGTCAGCTCGCCCGGCACGGCGACCGTGAGCCCGGCGAGGGCGGCCCGCGGGTCAGCCGGGCGCGGGGCACGCGCCACGACACGCGGGCCGTAGCGATCTCCGACGCTCGCGCCGTGGGCGAGCAGGGCATACCGGTCGGCCAGGTGGGCGTAGGCGTGGAAGGAGACGGCCGTGCACTCGAGCTCCCCCGCGAGCGCCCGGCGATTGAGGGTCTCGATATCGGCGAGCTCATGCACGTAGCGGCGCGCCCCCGTCGCGATGCGCCCGCTGGTCATCGCCCAGAACATGAACGCGTCGTCCGCGTCCGGGCTGTGGGCGAGGCGGATCGCATGAAGCCCCGGCGTGGGGAAGGGGGAAGGGGGCAGGGTCACGAGGACTTGCCGCCCGTGACCCGGAGCGCCTCCGCGTGAAAGGCATCGATCGTGTTCTGGTGCTCGGCGTACTCGGGGCGGCGGCGGGCCCGCTCGGCGGTCTCGTAGCGCAGGAAGCCCGCGTAGGCGCGGCGCGCGCGGGGCGCGTCGCGCGCGAGCTCGTAGGCTCGCGCCCGCAGCATGAAGCCGTAGAGGTGCGTCGGCACCGTGTGGAGGATCGTGTCGGCCTGCGCCAGCGCCCCCGCCCCGTCGCCCCCCGCGAGGTGCAGGACGCCGATATCGTAGCGCGCATCGCGATCGAGCGCCGGCAGCTGGGCGTAGGCGCCGAGGGCCATCGGCAGGAAGAACCGGACGCTGTCCTGAGCACCGCGCTCCGCGAGGCCGACGACGCGGTCGAACAGGCGCCGCGCCTGCTCCTCGGGGGACACCTGTGAGATATCGGGAGCGGGGAGCGGAGAGCGGGGAGCGGTCCCTTCCGGTACACCGTCGGGTCCCGCTCCCCGCTCCCTGCTCTCGCCGACGCCAAGCATCAGCACAGTCACCAAGGCTCCCACCGCGGCTCCCGCGACGGCCCACGGCAAGCCGGCCTGCCAGCCGGCCGACCCCTGGGAAGAGGCGGCCACGGCAGCGCCGCACTTGTGACAGAACCGGGCCGTCCCGGGCAGCGGGGCGCCGCACGCGTGGCACGTCATGGGAGCCGGAATCTAACTGGCACGATTCGTCGGCGTAGCGTAGTGTAAGCTGCGTGAGCCTCGAACCGTCCGCCCCATGACCAGCGCCTTTCCCGGCCAGGAGCGCGCCAAGCACATGGGGGAGCTGAAGCGCGGCGATGAGCGCTGGGATGTGTTCGTCGAGACGCAGCTCGACGGCGAGGTGGGGGCCGTGCGCGGGCGCCTGCACTTCGTGAGCGGGGAGCAACACCGCATGACCACCTGGATTTTCCTCGAACTGACCGAGCGGGAGATCCAGGAGCGTTTCGGGGAATTTTCGGCCATCGAGCTGTGGCACTTCCTAGCGGCGCTCCAGGCGTAGTTGGTGTGTGGAAAACGCTGCATAGAGTGCACAATTGTGGTTGCAGTCCTACGGCTTTCCCACCCATCGCCGTTGCTGCACGGGTCTTTCGCTGCAGGCAGGGCACGGAATGCTTGACACTCCGTAGCGGCTCGCGTACCTTCCCGCATGCCTGACGTCTCCTGACCACAAGCGAGTCCCCGAACACCCCGCCGCTCGAGCGCGAGCACGGGTTGTCGCTGTTTGTGGTACGGAGCGTGCGTGCTGCGGAGCGACCAGAGACCCTCGAGGAGAGAGCGACCCCATGACCGCCACATTGGAGCCAACCACGAGCGCCAAGGCCGCGAAAGCCGGCAGCGCGCCGACGCCTGCGGACGTGATCCGCAAAGCGAAGGAGGCCGGGGTGCAGATGGTGGACGTCCGATTCACCGATCTGCCCGGCACCTGGCAGCACTTCTCGCTGCCGCTCAAGGAGCTGACTGAGGCCGTGTTCGCCGAGGGCGTCGGTTTCGACGGCTCGTCGATCCGCGGGTTCCAGGCGATCAACGAGAGCGACATGCTCTTGCTGCCCGATCCCGCGAGCGCGTTCGTGGACCCCTGCCTCCAGGTCCCGACGCTGGCGCTGACGTGCGACGTCGTGGATCCGGTGACGGGGCAGCCCTACAGCCGCGACCCGCGTTACGTGGCCCGCAAGGCGGAGCAGTATCTCATCAAGACGGGGATCGCGACGACGGCCTACTACGGACCCGAGGCGGAGTTCTACATCTTCAACTCGGTGCGCTTCGACCAGAACGCGCACGAGGGCTACTACCACATCGATTCCGAGGAAGGGATCTGGAACTCCGGCTCGAACGGGACGCCGAACCTGGGCCACCGGCCGCGGCACAAGGAGGGGTACTTCCCGGTGCCGCCCGTAGACAAGCTGCAGGACCTGCGCTCCAAGATCGTGCTCGCGATGCTGGCGGCGGGGGTCGACGTCGAAGTGCATCACCACGAGGTGGGCACGGCGGGGCAGACGGAGATCGATATGCGGTTCCAGACGCTCACCCGCATGGCGGATCAGCTGTTGATGTACAAGTACATCGTCAAGAACGTGTGCGCGCAGAACGGCTACACGGCGACCTTCATGCCGAAGCCCCTGTTTGGGGACAACGGCTCGGGGATGCACGTGCACATGAGCCTGTGGCAGGGCGACACGAACCTGTTTTTCGACGCGAACGGGTACGCCCTGATCTCCGACACGGCGCGCTGGTACATCGGCGGGTTGATCAAGCATTCGCCGGCGCTGCTGGCGTTTGCGGCGCCGACGACGAACAGCTACCGGCGGCTGGTGCCGGGCTTCGAGGCGCCCATCAACTTGATCTACTCGCAGCGCAACCGCTCGGCGATCTGCCGCATTCCGGTGTACTCGAAGTCGCCCAAGGCGAAGCGGGTGGAGTATCGGGCGCCCGATCCCGCGTGCAACCCCTACCTCACGTTTGCGGCGTTGCTGCTCGCGGGGCTGGACGGCATCAAGAACAAGATCGAGCCGCCCAAGCCGATGGATGTGGACCTGTACGAGCTCGAGCCGGCGGAGCGCAAGCACGTGAAGAACACGCCGGGCTCGCTCAACGAAACGCTGGCGGCGCTCGAAGCCGATCACGCGTTCCTGCTCGCGGGAGACGTGTTCACGCCGGATGTGATCGAGACCTGGCTCGCCTACAAGCGGGCCAAAGAAGTCGATCCGGTGGCGCTGCGGCCGCATCCGTACGAATTCTTCCTGTATTACGACGTCTGAACGGAGCAGGCGGATAGGCGGTTGGGCGGTTAGGAGCGCCGGTGGTCGGCTGGCTTCTAGCCGCCTAACCGCCTAACCGCCTAACCGCCTACCCATATGGCCACTACGGTTTCCAAGTCCGCCGGAGCCACGAAGCGCGACATCCTGGAGCTGTTGAAAAAGCAGGACGTCGCGTTCCTGCGGCTCCAGTTCACCGACATCCTCGGCGTCAACAAGAACGTCGAAGTGCCCCAGAGTCAGTTCGAGAAGGCGCTCGAGGGCGACGTCATGTTCGACGGCTCGTCCATCGAAGGGTTCGTGCGCATCGAGGAGTCGGACATGGTGCTGAGGCCCGACCTGGACACCGCCCAGGTCCTGCCGTACGACGATGAGGGGGGGCGCGTCGCCCGGATCATCTGCGATATCTACAACCCCGACGGGTCGTCGTTCGTGGGGTGCACGCGCCAGGCGCTGAAGCGCCAGATCGCCCGCGCACAGGAGTTGGGCTATCAGATGATGGCCGGGGCCGAGGCGGAGTTCTTCATCTTCCAGCTCGACGCCAAGGGTGATCCCACGACCGAGACGCACGACGCCGGCGGCTACTTCGACCTCACCCCCGTGGACCGAGCGGAAGAGATCCGCCGCCTGATCATCAAGGACCTGCTGGCGATGGGGTTTGAGGTGGAGGCCGGGCATCACGAGGTGGCGCCGGGCCAGCACGAGATCGACTTCCGGTACGCCGAGGCGCTGGAGACGGCGGACAATCTCGCCACCTTCCGGTTCATCGTGCGCTACGCGGCCTACCGGCACGGCTTCCTCGCGACCTTCATGCCGAAGCCGATCTTCGGGATCAACGGCTCCGGCATGCACACCCACCAGTCGCTCTTCCGGGACGGCAAGAACGCGTTCCACGATCCCAAGGGGAAGTGGGAGCTCTCGCAGACGGCGCTCCATTACATCGCCGGGCTGCTGCGGCATGCCCGCGGGTTCTGTGCGGTGACGAACCCGCTGGTCAACAGCTACAAGCGGCTCGTCCCGGGTTACGAGGCGCCGACCAACGTGGCGTGGTCGATGCGGAACCGGTCGCCCTTGATCCGCATCCCCGACCGGCGCGGGATGCGCACGCGCTGCGAGCTGCGGATGCCCGATCCTTCGGCGAACCCCTACCTCGCGCTGGCTGTGCAGCTCGGGGCTGGGCTGAGCGGCATCGAGAGCAAGCTCCTGCCCCCCGACCCGGTCAACAAGAACATCTTCGAAATGAGCTTCCGCGAGCGCCGCAAGTACCGCATCGACGAGCTGCCGCGGGACCTGCACGAGGCGCTCGAGATGCTGGAGAAGGACGACGTGGTGCGCGATGCCCTCGGGGAGCACATCTACGAGCGGTTCGTGGAGGCGAAGCGTGAGGAGTGGCAGGCGTATATCGGCCGGGTGAGCGAGTGGGAGCTGAAGCGGTATTTGGGGCAATATTGAGGACGTCTAGGAGAGGCGTCGCGAGTATGTTGGAGCCGATTGAGAGCGCCGCTGCGACGAGCTGATCGCCACGCGCCCTGGCACCCGGCCCCCGGAACGTGCGAGCAAGCTTCAGGGCTTCTACAGTTAGCTCTACAGCAAGCTCGTGCACACAAAGCTTCCCGACGAAGGCTCTGAGGACCATACCCGAGAATAGGCGGCTCGGGCCGGGAACCCGGTATCTTATCTACGCCTTCACGTGACGCTTCTCCGCGACGTCTGTGTGCGACGCCTCTTCGTGACGCTGATATTCTTCGCCGGCTGCGACCAAGCCTCCCGCTCCGGCGACACCACGGGCCTCCAGAGCTATGGTCGCTGGGAGTGGCACGGGCGGATCGAGGCGGAGCCCGACTCGTCCCTCACCCTGATGCGGATCCGCATCGACACGACGCGCGGCGGCGGAGACGTGGCGCTCGTGCGGTACGACTTCGACCCCTCGCCCGGCGCGGGAGACGAGTATGCCCTCACGCTGGGGCTCGACTTCGGAAACGTCCGGGCGCTCGGGCCGGGGGTCCCCTACGAGCTCGGCTCGCCGCCGGCCCGGATTCCCGCCTTCGCGACCGCCACGTGCTTCTGCCGCCCGCTCCGGCCGGATTCGGTGCGCGGCACGTTCACGCTCGTCACGCGCGGGATGCGCCAAATCACCGGCCGCGTCGACGCCGCCCTCTACTTCACGGCGTGGAACGACTCCTCGCTCCACGTGCCGCTGCACCAGCGCCTTGACGCGGTCAAATAAGGCGGATCGGCGGATCGCCACGTCGGCGGTTGGCTCGATCCTCCTGTTGCTATCCGCCTACCCGCCTCACCGCCTGGCCGCCCAGACGATCGACACCGTCGTCGTAGTCAGCAAGAACGTCTTTCCCGCGGGCGAGGCCGACGCGCCCGGGTTCATCGCCCGGCTCGCGAACGCGCTCCACGTCACTACCCGCCCGTCCGTGATCCGCCGGCTGTTACTGGTCAGTCCGGGCGACCCCTACGACTCGGCGCGGGTGGCGGAGAGCGAGCGGGCGTTGCGCGCCATGAACGTGTTCAGCCGCGTGCGTGTGGACAGCACCCGCGTGGACGGCCGGCTCGCGCTGCGGGTCCAGACGACCGATGGCTGGAGCACGATGTCTCCTGGCTCGTGGGGATGGTCGAGGAAAACCTGCTGGGCAGCGCGAGCACGCTCCGCGCCGTGTACAACCGCACGCCCGATCGGAGCATCCTCTCGCTCGAGTACCTCAACCAGCACTTCATCGGGCGACGGGCCCAGGTGGACGTGGGGTACCAGAACCTGTCGGACGGCCGCAAGGGCCAGTGGCTCTTCGGCGTACCATTCTACGAAACGGCGGCCCGCACCGCGCTCGCGACGGACGGCGAGGCGGCCTCCGAGCGCATCCTGGTGTTCCGCGACGGCGCGTTGGACACGACCTTCGCCCGTCGCGCGCTGCGCGTCGGCGTCACGGGCGGCTGGGCGGTGCGCGCAACGAGTCGGGGCTACGTGCGCGTCTGGTACGGCGCGCACTGGCGGCGCGAGGACTTCGCGGCGGAGACGGCCAGCGCGATCCCACGCTCGCTGTTCGCGAGCGCGGGCGCGGGCGTGGAGCTCAGTCACGTGCGCTTCCAGGTGCTCGAGCGGTTCAACTCCTACGCCCGGCGCGAGGACGTGGACCTGTCGCAGACCCTGCGCCTCGGCGTCTGGTCCGCCCCGCGCGCCTGGGGGTATCCCGCGGGGCGGGCCGGCGCCGGCCCCGAGGCGCGGGCCCAGCTCAGCGCCCTCTGGCCGCGTGGCTTCGCCCTGCTCCGGGGCCAGGCGAACGGGATCTACACCGGGGCGGGGCTCGACTCGGGTCGGGTCCGCGCCGGCGTCACCGTGGCGAGTCAGAACCTGCCCCGGCAGACGCTGATCCTGCACCTCGAGGGCGGGGCGCTCGAGCGGACCCGTCCGGGGAGCGAGTTCGACCTGTGGCTCGACAAGCGAGGTCCCCGCGTGTTCGGCGTGCACGAGTTCACGGGCACCCGCATGGCGTGGCTCGCGCTCGAGGACCGCATCCTCGTCACCGACGAGTTGTGGGGGCTCCTGGGGGTCGGCCTCGCGCCGTTCCTCGACTGGGGGGGCGCCTGGTACGCGGATGAAGGGTCCCGCCTGGGCGGCGACGTGGGGATCGCGCTGCGGCTGGGTCCGACGCGCGCCGTGCGTGGTGACGTGGGCGAAATCGCGCTAGGATACCGCTTCGGTGCGGGCTTCCGGCCAGGGAGCCGCTGGGCGGTCGCGGTACGCAAGGGCGTCGCATTCTGATCGTCTTTTCAAGGAGCGGGCACATGGAAGAGCGGTCGTGGTCGCGCCTGGCGGTGGCGGGCGTCGCGCTCGCCGGCGCAGGGTTGCTAGTCGCCTTCCTCGCGGGTTTCGGTTACCACCACGGCTGGTGGAGCCTGCGGGTCGCGTTCGGCCGGCGCGTCTTGGGGCTGCCGCTGCTCGGCGTGCTGCCGATCGGCACGCTGCTCGCCATGCTCGGCGCGCTGCTGTCCGTCGCGGGGATCGCGCACGCGCTGCGAGCCCACCTCGGGGGAGTGGGCCTCGGCGCGATCGGCTTCGTGGCGGGCGTCGTGCCGTCTGTCATCGTGCTGCATCACTACCGCCTCGCTCGCACCGTCCCGCCCATCAACGACGTCTCGACCGACCTGCAGACCCCGCCCCAGTACGTCGCCGCGGCGACGAACGACTTCTGGAAGGGGAAGGAGATGAGCTACCCGGCGGGCTTCGCCGATTCGGTGCGGCGCGGGTACCCCGACCTCGCCGCGCTGGCGCTCCCCATGCCGGCGGCCCGGGCGTTCGGTCTGGCGCACCGCACCGCCACGGGCATGCCGGCGTGGGAGATCACGGCAGTCGATTCGGCCGCCGGGCGGATCGAGGCGACGGCGACCACGCGCTGGTTCGGGTTCAAGGACGACGTCGTGATCCGCGTGACCCCGCGGGGCGCGGACAGCGCGGTCGTGGACATGCGCTCCAAGTCGCGAGTCGGGAAGAGCGACGTGGGGGCGAACGCCGCGCGCATCAAGACGTATCTCGCGGCGCTCGCACGAGCCGCGGAAGGGAGCCCATGAGCGCGGCGCAGGAGATCTTCGACGTCATCCGGCAGGGGGATGCGGCGCGCCTCGGAGCGCTGCTGGCGACGGAGCCGTCGCTGGCGGGCGTTCGCAACGAGCGCGGCCACTCACCGGTGTTGATCGCCCAATACCATCACCAGCGGGAGTGCGTCGCGCTGTTGCTCGCAGCCGGACCGGAGCTCGATGTGTTCGATGCGGCCTCGGTGGGCGCCACGGCCCGCGTGGCGGAGCTGCTTGACCGCGAGCCGTCGCTCGTCAACGCCTACTCGAGTGACGGGTTCTACCCGCTCGGTCTGGCCGCCTTCTTCGCGCACCCGGAGACCGTGCGGCTGCTGCTCGCGCGCGGTGCCGACGTCGCGCAGGCGGCCAAGAACCCGATGCGGGTGCAGCCGCTGCACGCCGCCGCCGCGGGCCGGAGCTTCGAGGCCGTGAAGCTGCTGGTCGACGCGGGGGCGCCGGTGAACGGGCGGCAGCAGGAGGGCTGGAGCCCGCTGCAGGAGGCGGTGCAGAGCGGCGACGTCGAGATGACGCGCTACCTGCTCGCCCACGGCGCGGATCCGCGGCAGCAGAATGACGCGGGCAAGAGCGCGATCGGCCTAGCGGCGGAGCGGGGAAACGCGGAGATTCTGAAACTTCTCAAGGCCCGGGCTCCGTGACGGTCTTCGCCTACCCCGAGGGTCACGTCTTCTATCGGAAGTTGACGCGCAGCTTCCCGCGGATCGTGCGGGCGGAGGGCTGCTACCTCTACGACGATCGGGGCAGGCGCTACCTCGACGCCTGCGGCGGCGCCTTCGTCGTGAACGTCGGCCACGGCGTGGCCGAGATCGCGGACGCGCTGACGCGCCAGGCGCGCCAAGTCGCCTACCTCAGCGGCAGCGCGTTCACGCATGAGCCTGCCGAGCAGCTCGCGGCGGAGCTGGCGGCCACGCTCCCCGGCGATCTCGACAAGCTGTACTTCCTCTCGAGCGGCTCCGAAGCGGTGGAGGCGGCCTTGAAGCTCGCCCGTCAATACTGGGTCGAGTCGGGCCGTCCGGCGAAGCACAAGATCATCGCGCTCGCGCCGAGCTATCACGGCAATACGCTGCTCGCCCTCTCGGCGTCGGCACGCGAGCACTACCGCACGTTGTTCCGCGAGTGGCTCGTGGACGTGCGGCGGATCCCCGCACCCTATCCGTACCGCTGCGCCTGCGGCGGCCGGGAGCCGCTGTGCCCGGCGTGCAGCGGCGCGGCGTTGGAGGCGGCCATCCTGCGGGAGGGGCCCGACTCCGTGGCCGCCTTCATCGCAGAGCCGGTAGGCGGCTCCTCGACCGGCGCGTCGGTGCCACGCCCGGAATACCTGCGCGCCGTCCGGGCGATCTGCGATCGCCACGACGTCCTCTTCGTCGCCGACGAGATCCTGTGCGGCGCAGGCCGCACCGGCACCTGGTGGGCGCTGGAACGCGCCGGCGTGACCCCGGACATCATGACGCTCGGCAAGGGGATCACGGGCGGGTACGCGCCGCTCTCCGCCGTGGCCGCCCCGGAGCGTCTGCTCGACGTCCTGGCAGGGCACTCGGGCGCCCTGCTGCATGCCCAGACGTACGGCCACCACCCGGTTGCCTGCGCCGCCGGGCTCGCGGCCGTGCGCCACCTCAAGGCGCGGCGCCTGGTCGAGCGCTGCGCGCGCATGGGCGACGTGTTGCACCGCCGGCTCGACGGGCTGCGGACGCTGCCGCATGTCGGCGACGTGCGCGGCATCGGGTTGCTCGCGGGAGTGGAATTCGTGGAGGACAAGGACACCCGAGCGCCGTTCGCGCGCTCGCTCCACTTCGCCGAAACATTCACCGAGGCGGCGCAGGAGGCCGGCCTCGTCGTCTGGCCCAACGTGGGCCACGCGGACGGCGAGAACGGTGACCTGGTGATGATCGCGCCCCCGTTCGTCGTCACGGAGGAGCAGATCGACGAGCTCGTCACGCTGTTCCAGGCGGCGCTGGAGCGGACGTTCGCGGGGAGGCCGGCGTGACCGCCGCCCCCACCGCTGCCGCTCAGTTCAAGGTTACCTACACCTCCGCCAACGTCGATTGGGAGCTGTTCCATCGCCTGTTCGACGAAGCCTTGGTGGCGGTGCGGGCGCGGTGCGGGCGCGACCATCCGCTCTACATCGGCGGCGAGCCGGTCGTCGTGGCGGGCGACCCGATCGTGGACGTCGCGCCCGCCGACACCAGCCTGGTGCTGGGCTGCTTCGCGCCCGCGGGGGTCGAGCATGTGGACCGCGCCGTCCGCACCGCGCACGCCGCCCAGCGGGGCTGGGCCCGCCGGCCGTGGCCCGAGCGCGTGGCGACGCTGCGACGCGCGGCCGCCCTGATACGCGAGCGCAAATTCCAGCTCGCGGCGCTGATGAGCCTGGAGGTGGGCAAGAGCCGCCTCGAGGCGATGGGCGACGCCGAGGAGTCGGCCGACCTGATCGACTACTACTGCCAGCAGGTGGAGGACGCGAGGGGCTTCGTCCGCCAGATGGCGAAGGTCACCCCGGTCGAGCGCAATAGCGACGTGCTGCGCCCCTACGGGGTGTTCGCCTGCATCGCGCCGTTCAACTTCCCGCTCGCCCTCTCGACGGGCATGTCGTCCGCGGCGGTCGTGGCCGGCAACGCCGTTGTCTACAAGCCCGCCCAGGACACGCCGTGGACCGGGCTCAGGCTGCACGAGGTGTACCGCGACGCGGGGCTCCCGCCCGGGGTCTTCAACTACCTGACGGGCCGCGGCGCGGTGATCGGCGACGCGCTGTGGCAACACCCCGGTGTCGACGGCGTGGTCTTCACCGGCTCGCACGCGGTGGGGATGCACATCTACCGCGGCCTGTCGCAGCGCTGGGTGAAACCCTGCCTGCTCGAGATGGGCGGCAAGAATGCCTGCCTCGTGACGGATTCGGCCGACCTCGACGCCGCGGCGGAAGGAGTGATGCGCTCCGCCTTCAGCCTGCAGAACCAGAAGTGCAGCGCCACCTCGCGCGTGTACGTGTACCGGGCCGTCGCCCGGCCTTTCCTCGAGCGGCTGATCGAGCGGACGCGTGCGATGACGACGGGCGATCCGGCCGCGCGCGACGTGTTCTTCGGACCGGTGATCAACGCCGGCGCGGTGCAGAAGTTCGAGCGCGCGGTCGCCCAGGCCCGGCGGGAGGGGACGATCCTGCTCGGTGGGCAGCGGCTCACGGGCGGGGGCTTCGACCGCGGCCATTTCGTCGCGCCCACGATCGCCGCGCTGCCGCTCACGAGCTCGCTTTTTCTGGAGGAGTTGTTCGTGCCGCTGCTCGCCGTGGGCGAGGTGGCCGGGCTGGACGAGGCGATCGCCGAAGCCAACAAGGCGGAATACGGGCTCACGGCGGCATGCGGGAGCAGAGCCGCACGGTGATCGAGGCATGACCCCGGCCGCCCGCGACTATCCCCGCATCACCGTGCCGCCACCCGGGCCCAAGGCGCGGGAGATCGTGGGGCGGCACGACCGCTACGCGTCAACCTCGTTGCCCAAGGAATACCCGCTGGTGGTGGCGCGCGGCGAGCGCGCCGTGGTCGAGGACGTGGACGGCAACCGCTACCTCGACTTCATGGCGGGGATCGCGGTCGCCTCGACCGGATATGGTCACCCCAAGGTCGTGAAGGCGATCCAGGACGCCGCTGGGCGCTTTCTGCATATCTGCGGCGCCGACTTCTACTACGAGGGCTACGCCGCGCTGATCGAGCGGCTGGCCAAGCTGGCTCCGGGGGCGAGCAAGAAGCGCGTTTTCCTCTCGAACTCGGGTGCCGAGGCGGTCGAGGGCGCGATCAAGCTGGGTGCCGTACGGCTACCGCTACCGCTGCGACTTCTGTCGCGGCGAACCGGCGTGCACGATGCGGTGCGTCTCGAGCATCGAGGACGATCTCTTCGCTCACCGGCTCGACCCGAAGAGCGTGGCCGCCGTGTTCGTGGAGCCGGTGCAGGGCGAGGGCGGCTACGTCGTCCCGCCGGCCGGCTATCTCCGGGCCCTGCGGGAGCTGTGCGACCGCTACGGCATCCTGCTGGTGTGCGACGAGGTGCAGAGCGGGATCGGACGCACGGGCAAGCTGTTCGCGTGCGAGCACGAGGGGATCGAGCCCGATATCCTGCTCGCTGCGAAGGGCCTCGGCTCGGGGATGCCGATCGGCGCGATCATCGCCAAAGAGTCGGTGATGAAGTGGGGCCCGGGCGCCCACGGGACGACGTTCGGCGGCAACCCCGTCTGCTGCGCGGCCGCGCTCGCCACGCTCGACATCGTGACGGGGGAGCTGCTCCCGAACGTGCAGCGCATGGGCGAGCGGCTGCTCGCCGGGGTCCGCCGGCTCGAGCAGCAGCACGCCGCGATCGGAGAGGTGCGCGGGTTGGGCCTGATGATCGGGATCGAGTTCGTGAAGGATCGGGCCACTCGCGAGCCGGCGCCGGAGCTGGTGCACGACCTCGTGGTGCGGGCCTTCCGCAAGGGGCTGCTGCTGCTCGGCGCCGGGAAGAGCTCCCTGCGCCTCGCGCCGCCGCTCGTGATCGACGAGTACGACGTGGATACGGCGTTGCGGATCATCGACGAGTGCCTCAATGAGCTGGACTAAGAGGCGCTCTCAGCCGTCGGCCGTCAGCCGGACGTGCTGAAGGCCGACAGCTGATGGCCGATAGCGCCCCCAAAGTGATGTCGATGCATGCCGCCATCGCGGCGCACGTCCACGACGGCGACACGGTCGTGATCGAGGGGTTCACGCACCTCATCTGCTTCGCCGCCGGCCACGAGATCATCCGGCAGGGCCGCACGAGCCTCACGCTCGCCCGACTGACCCCGGATCTGATCTACGACCAGATGATCGCCGCCGGGTGCGCCCGCAAGCTCGTGTTCTCGTGGGCGGGGAACCCCGGCGTCGGCTCGCTGCACGCCTTCCGGCGGGCGGTGGAAGGCCAGAACGGGCCTCGCCTGGAGCTCGAGGAGTACTCCCACTTCGGCATGGTCGCCCGCTTCGCGGCGGGGGCGGCGCGGCTCCCCTTCTGGCCGCTGCGGAACTACATGGGTACCGACCTGCCGCGCGCCAACCCGCGTATCGCCACCGTGACCTGCCCCTACACCGGCGAGGTGCTCGCCACGGTGCCGGCGCTCCATCCCGACGTGACCATCGTGCATGCCCAACGCGCTGACGCCGCGGGGAACACGCAGATGTGGGGGCTGGTGGGCGTCCAAAAGGAAGCGGCGTTCGCCTCGCGGCGCGTGATCGTGGTCGTGGAGGAGCTCGTGGACGAGAGCGTGATCCGGTCCGATCCGAACCGCACCCTCATCCCCGGGATGATCGTCGACGCCGTGGTGCTCGAGCCGTGGGGTGCGCATCCCTCGTACGCGCAGGGCTACTACGATCGCGACAACGACTTCTACGTCGCGTGGGAGCGGATCTCGCGCGATCGCGACGAGTTGCGACGCTATCTCGACGAGTTCGTGCACGGCGTCAGGGATCGGGCCGCGTACATGGAAAAGCATCCCGGGCTGGCGACGCGGCTCAAGGCGAAGCAGCGCCACGCGAGCGGGGTGAACTACGGTTTCTGACGCTGCCCTCCCCTACACGCCCGACGAGATGATGGCCACGGTCGCCGCGCGCGAGCTCGCCGACGGTGAGGTGGTGTTCGTGGGCATCGGACTCCCCAACCTCGCGTGCAACCTCGCCCGCGCGACCCACGCGCCCAACCTCGTCCTCATCTACGAGTCGGGCGCGGTGGGCGCCGTGCCGGAGCGGCTTCCCGTCTCGATCGGCGACCCCGCCCTCGTCACGGGGTCGCTCATGGTGTGCGGGATGGCCGATGTGTTTCAGCTCTTCCTCCAGAATGGCAGGATCGAGGTGGGCTTCCTGGGCGGCGCCCAGGTGGACCGCTACGGCAACATCAACACGACCGTGATCGGGCCGTACGAGCGGCCACGCGTGCGGCTGCCGGGATCCGGCGGCGCGGCCGAGATCGCGATCCACGCGCGGCGCACGGTCATCGTCTCCAAGCTCTCGCCGCGCGCGTTTCCCGAGCAGGTGGACTTCGTGACGAGCCCGGGCCACCGCTCGGGCGGCGTGCCTCGCGACCCGCTGCGTATGCCGGGCGCCGGGCCGGTCCGGGTGATCACCGACAAAGCGATCCTCGCCGCCGACCCCGAGGCGGGCGAACTCATTGTCGCCGCGCTGTACCCCGGGGTGACGGCCGCAGAGGTCAAGGCGAGCGTGGGGTGGCCGCTCGCGGCGGGGCGCGACGTGGGATGCGTCGATCCGCCGGCAGCGCGCGACCTCGAGCTGCTGCGTCGCGTGCTCGATCCCAAGAAGCTGTACCTGAAGGGATGAAGCTCGCGGCCGCCGTGCTGCTCCTCCTCGCGCAGGGGAGGGCGACGGGGACGGACTCGCTCGCCGGGCGAGTGCGGCGGCTGGTCGATTCGTACGTGGCTGCCTATTTCGAGCGCCATCCTGATGAGGCGACACTGGCCGGCGTCGCGGGCGTGCGCCACGACCGCTGGCCGGACAACTCGCCCCAAGGGATCGCGCACTGGTGGCTGCGCGAGAACGCGTGGCTGGCGGAGCTCGAGGCCACCCACGCGGAATCGCTCGCGGGTCGCCCTGAATGGACCGCCGCCGGGATCATGCGGGATGCGCTCGAGGGCTCGGTCGGGACGCGACTCTGCCGGTTCGAGCTCTGGAACGTGAGCCACACGAACGGCGGCTGGGTTCCGACGGTCACGTCGCTCACGGCGGCACAGCCTGTCGGCACGCCCGCGGCGCGGAACCAGGCGCTCGCCCGCTGGCGCGCCATCCCCCGCTACATCGCGACCGAGACGGCGAATCAACGCGAGGGGCTCCGGATCGGCTACACGGCGCCCCAAGGGAACGTGCGAATCGTGCTGACGCAGCTCGACACCCTGCTTGCGACGCCGCTCGAGGAGTCGCCGCTGTACGATCCCGCACGGCGCGACTCGACGCCGGCCTTTCGCAGTGCATTGGCGCGGGCGATCGAGCGCGAGATCGTCCCGGCGATGCGCCGCTACCGTGACTTCCTCGCCGACGAGTATCTGCCGCGGGCCCGCGCGACGCTCGGCGTGTCGAGCAACCAGTATGGGGAGGAGTGTTATCGCGCCAGCATCCGGGCCACGACGGGTCTCGAGCTGTCGGCGGATTCGATCCATCGGCTCGGCCTCGCCACCGTGGCGGAGCTCGAAGACGCGATGCGGCGCATCGCGGGGCGCAGTCTCGGGACGTCCGACATCGCCACGTTGCTGCAGCGACTTCGCTCCGACCCGGGCTCCACGTTCGGTTCTCGCGAGGAGATGATCGCCGCGGCGACGGCCGCGCTCGAGCGGGCGAGGGGGGCGATGCCCCGTTGGTTCGGGACGCTCCCGCGGGCGCCCGTCGTGGTCCGGCCCTACCCGGCCTATCGCGAGCGGCAGAGCGTCGGCGAATGGGACCCGCCGGCCGAGGACGGCACTCGGCCCGGCGTCTATCTCCTCAGCACCTACGATCCGGCGCACAAGTCGCGCGCCGATCTCGAGCCGCTCACGTTTCACGAGACGATCCCCGGCCACCATCTCCAGGGGACGATCGCGCTGGAGCGCGGCGCCGCGCTCCCCGCGATCGCGCGCTACTTCTGGTCGCCCGGGTTCGGCGAAGGGTGGGCCGAGTACGCCGAGCAGCTCGCCGACGAGATGGGGTTGTACTCGTCGGATACGGCGCGGCTCGGTGCCATCGCCGACATCACGCTGTCGGCGGCACTGCTTGTCGTCGACACCGGGATCAACGCCTTCGGCTGGACGCGCGAGCAGGGCATCGCCTACATCCGCGACCACACGCAAGTGCCGCGGCTCCGGGCCGAGGTGCCGGTGGACCGCTATCCGGTGTGGCCGGCGCAGGGGCTGGCGTACGCCCTGGGGCGGCTCGAGATCCGGCGGCTGCGGGCCGCCGCTGAAAGCGCGCTGGGCGGGAGGTTCGACATCCGCACGTTCCACGACCGGGTGCTGGAAGACGGCGCGGTGCCCCTCCCCATGCTGCGCGAGAAGATCGAGCGATGGATCGCGGCTGCGCGGTAGCGCTGATCGTCGCGGCGGCCGTCCCCGCCGCCGCGCAGCGCCAGCCGGTCCTGAAGCAGGTGGACGTGCCCCACGCCTACTACTGGCGTGAGATGTACGTCCCCCAGGTCACGAGCGGGCCCAGCGCCGCCGCCTGGTCACCGGACGGGCGCGAGCTGATCTACGCCATGCAGGGGTCGCTGTGGCGGCAGCGGCTGGGATCGGGCCTCGCGCAGCAGCTCACCGCGGGGCCCGGCTACGACTACCAGCCCGATTGGTCGCCCGACGGGCGATTCGTCGTGTACGCGTCCTACGTCCGGGACGCCATCGAGCTGCAGCTGCTCGATCTCGCGAGCGGTGCGACGCGGCCGCTCACGGCGAATGGGGCCGTGAACCTCGAGCCGCGCTGGTCCCCGGACGGCACCCGCATCGCGTTCGTCTCCACGAGCTACAACCAGCGCTGGCACATCTTCACGCTCGCGCTGCGCGGGGCCGAGCCCGGCGCGGTGGAGCGGGTCACCGACGACAACGACAGCCGCCTGCCGCGCTACTACTACAGCCGCTGGGACCACTACCTGTCGCCCACGTGGTCGCCGGACGGCGGCGAGATCATCTTCGTCTCCAATCGCGGGCATATCCACGGCACGGGCGGGTTCTGGCGTATGGCGGCGCGCCCCGGCGGGGGCGCCACGGCGCGCGAGCTGCGCTACGAGGAGACGACCTGGAAGGCGCGCCCCGACTGGGGTCCCGACGGCAAACGGGTCGTCTACAGCTCATACCTGGGGCGCCAGTGGAACCAGCTGTGGCTGATGACGAGCGACGGCGGCGACCCCTTTCCGCTCACCTACGGCGACTTCGACGCGACGGCGCCCCGGTGGTCGCATGACGGCGGCCGGATCGCCTACATCTCGAACGAGGGCGGCAACACCTCGCTGTGGGTGATCGAGCTGCCCGGCGGCCGCCGCGAGCAGGTCGCCATCCGGGAGCGCCGCTACCGCGAGCCGATGGCCCGGCTCGCCCTGGAGATCGTGGACGAGCGTGGCAGGCCGGCACCGGCGCGCGTGTCCGTCACCGGGCCCGACGGCCGGAGCTGGGCCCCGGACGACGCCTGGCGCCATGCGGACGAGGCGTTCGATCGCTCGGAGCGGGCGTTCGAGTACGGCTACTTCCATGTCGCCGGCCGGGCGACGCTTGCGGTTCCCGCCGGGCGCGTGACTGTCGAGGTGACGCGCGGGCCGGAGTATCGGATCGCGCACGCGGAGCTGACGCTCTCCCCCGGGGGGTCGGGCGCCCACCGGGTCGCGCTGCAGCGCGTCGCCGACCTCCCGGCGCAGGGCTGGTGGAGCGGCGACGTGCACGTGCACATGAACTACGGCGGCGCCTACCGCAACACGCCCCGGCATCTCGCATTCCAGGCGAGAGCGGAAGATCTGCACGTGGTGGAGGACCTCGTGGTCAACAAGGAGCAGCGCATCCCGGATATCGGCTATTTTCGGACCGATCCGGACCCGGCGTCGGCGCCGGGCTTTCTCCTGATGCACGGCCAGGAGTTTCACACCAGCGTGTGGGGCCACCTGGGGCTGCTCGGCCTGTCCGACCACTATCTGCTCCCCGAGTACGTGGGCTACCCCAACACCGCGGCCGCGAGCCTGTTTCCCACGAACGCGGACGTCGCGGATCTCGCGCACGCCCAGGGTGCGCTCGTCGGCTACGTGCACCCGTTCGACGCGCGGCCCGATCCCGCGGACACGACCGGCCCCTTCACCTACGAGCTGCCGGTCGACGTGGCGCTCGGCAAGGTGGATTACCTGGAGGTGATGGGGTTCAGCGACCATTTGATCACTTCCGAGATCTGGTATCGGTTGCTCAACTGCGGCTTCCGGATTCCCGCGGCTGCGGGCACCGACGCCTTCCCAAACTTCGCGTTGCTGCGGGGGCCGCCTGGGCTCGTGCGTGTGTACGTCAAGACCGGCCCGGCGCTCGCGCATGGGCGCTGGCTCGCGGGGATCAAGGCGGGGCGCACCTTCGTGACCAACGCGCCGCTCGTCGAGTTCACCCTCGCCGGTCGGGAGCCGGGTGGCGAGATCGACCTCCCCGCGTCGGGTGGCCGGCTCGTCGCTCGCGTCGGGCTCCACTCCAACGTGCCCGTCGATCACCTGGAGATCGTCGGCAACGGGAAGGTCGTTGCGACGATTCCCCTCGCGGGCGACCGCCGCGCAGCCCGTGACACGGTCGGCATTGCCGTGGCGGCGAGCGGCTGGTACGTGCTGCGCGCCTGGAGCGAGCGGGCGCGCACCCCGGTGCTCGATCTCTATCCGTTCGCCTCGACGAGCCCGATCTACGTGCGGGTCGGCGAGCAGCCGGTCCGCTCGCCCGAAGACGCGGCGTTCTTCGTCGGCTGGATCGACCGGCTGCTCGACGCCGCCCGGCGGCATGGCGACTGGAACACGCCGGCCGAGCGGAGCGCGACCCTGCGGCAGTTTGCAGACGCGCGAGCCGTGTACGTGCGGCTGTCGGGGGAGGCGCCGTGAGGAACTTCGCGAGCGGGGCCGGGCGTTGGTCAACATGAGCATGGCACGACGCATTCTCATCGTCATCGGCCTGTGGGCGCTGCTGCACCTGTACGTGGGGCAGCGCCTGCTCCCGCACGCTCCGCTCGGACCCGTGGAGCGGCTGCTTGGGTGGGCCGCGATCCTGCTGCTCGCGCTCGCCCCCTTTGGCGCGTTCTTCGCCGGTCGGGCCGAGCGGGTGCCCGCGAAGCCCGTGCTCGAGTGGGCGGGGTTCACGGCCATGGGGCTGTCCTCGCTGCTGATCGTGTTTGTGGTCGCGGGCGACGTGTTGCACGTGCGAGCCTGGGTGGGTGCCGGCCTCTTCAGCGCCGGCGTCGTCGGCGGGGCCGTCGCCGTCCTGGTAGCGGGCTCGTGGCGCGCTCGGCGACCGGCGGTGGTGCGCGTGGAGGTGCCGATCCAGAACCTCCCCGCCGACCTGGACGGATTCCGCATCGTGCAGCTCTCCGACCTGCACGTGGGCCCCACGCTCAAGCGCGATTTCGTGGAGCGGGTCGTGACCGCAACGAACGGCCTCCAGCCCGACCTCATCGCGCTCACGGGCGACGTGGCGGACGGGCTTCCGACCGTGGTCCGCGACGAGGTGGCGCCGCTGGCGCGGCTCGTGGCGCCCTATGGCAAGTTCTTCGTGACCGGGAACCACGAGTACTACTGGGATCCCCAGGGGTGGGTGGGTGAGGTAGAGCGCCTCGGGTTCAGTCCGCTCATCAACGCCCACCGCCTGGTGCGCCGCGGCGGCGGGCGCCTGCTGGTCGCGGGTGTCACGGATCGCTCGGCGAGTCACCGGGTGCGGGGCCACGCGTCCGATCCTGTCGCGGCGCTTGCGGGGGCCCCGGACAGCGACGTGAAGCTGCTGCTCGCGCACCAGCCGAAGAGCGCCTTCGCCGCCCGCGCCGCGGGTTTCGACCTGCAGCTGTCAGGGCACACCCACGGCGGGCAGTACTTCCCGTTCAACCTGCTGGTACGGCTGTTTCAGCCGTTCGTCGCGGGGCTGCACCGGCTCGAGGGCCGTTCCAACTCTTCCGGCCCGGAAAACGGGAAACCGCGGCTCGAGCAGTCGGCGGAACCCGGCCAATCCCGCATTGCGGAGGATAAGTTGGAACGGCCCGAGGAGATGTGGCTGTACGTGAGCCGTGGGACGGGATACTGGGGTCCGCCGCTCCGGCTCGGCGCTCCGTCCGAGATCACGCTGATCCAGCTCGTGAAAGCCTAACACGACGCGAGGCCCGATCCCGGCTGGGGATCGGGCCTCGACACTTGCCCCCTGGCGCGGAGCGCGCGCTCAGCTGCGCGTGACCGTGTACTGGCCGCAGGCCGTGAACTGGACGGTGATGTTCATCGTCTGGCCGTTGCGGGTCACGACCGCACTGATGGTCCCGGCGTCAAACTTCGGCGCGACGGTGCAATCCGCGTTGTAGTGGAGCGGGGGGTTCGTCGTCACCGACAGCGAATACGTCCTGTCCCCGCGCGTCCACGTGGAGGTGCCCGCGATGTTCCACGTCCCGCTCGGCAGCGGGGAGCCGAACTGAATCGAGCCGGGGACGTCCGCCGTGAAAGTCGACGACCAGGTCTTGAGGTGCGTCGCCGTGGAGCCGTCGGCGTAGGTGTAGTCCGTCCGGAAGTTCGTCTCGGAATGCTCCAGGACGTCCGCCGTGCCGGTGAAGGTGCGTACGCCGTTCAGCTCGACCGACGTCGTCCTCCCGGAAAGGAGCTTCATCACGGTCCGCGTGAAGTCGGTGAAGCGGACCCGAGCGGAATGGTCGGTCGTGGTCGGCGTGGGATCCACGTAGTCGATGGCGCCGCTCAGGGTGATGGTCTCGAGCGGTCGCTGGATGATGCAGCCGGCGAACGCGAAGTTCAGCGAATCGGGCGGCATGTCACCGTCGCTGTTGACCACGGGCAGGGGGCTGACGACCGGGCACGGCTGGGACGTGGTCGTGCTTGCGGGCGCACTCGCCATCGCCACGCCGCTCGTTGCGTTGTAGGCGGCCGCGTCCGTGAGCGATGCCGCGTCCGTCACGACGGCGTCGGCCACCGCCTGGGCCTCCTGCTGGCTCAGGACTCCAGTGGGCGCCTCGGTGCTGGTGCAGGCCGCGAGGCCGATCACGAGCGCGGTCGCAGCGACGAGGGTGACGTGCCCTTGGACTGCGCGCATATGCAACTCTCCTGCTCTGAGGGTGACGGCTGGGGCTGGGAACGTTGGCTGTAAGACGCGGGGCGGGCGGTGATGTTAGGCGGGCGGCGCCGTCTTGCAGAAGTGCAGGCGGGTGGCGAGCTTACGCTTCCCTCGGGCGCCGTAGCCAAGTGGTAAGGCGGAGGTCTGCAAAGGGCCTCCGCCGTTTTCCTTGACAGTCCGGCGCAGTCCTAAGCAGTCGTTCCGGCTCGGCTTGAGTGAGGAGGCGGATTCCCTCGCAGTCTGAGGGAATCCCTCTTTTGCCGCTGAGTCTGCCACCAGTTTTGCCACCGGCCAGAGAAGAAGCCTAGCTCCCAGGCGATATGCGGGGTTGTTTGGAGAAGCCGCGGCGCCAGGCACGAAGGAGCACTCCCAGTTTGACCAGAGCGCGTTGCGTGTGAACGACCAGGCCCGGCCCGGGAGCCCGCCGACCATCGCGGTGCACTAGGACGATTAGCGCAACCTCCGACTCCCGTCTTTGCTGCGCCGCTGCCGGAGCTCGGCGTGCTGGACCCGAATCGCTGCCATCACGCGGTCGACCACCGCCTGGGCCGTCTCCCGCGTACGCGGCATCGCGAGCAAGTCCGTATAGTCCACGGGCGCCCCGAAGGACACGGCGATGCGCTTGAAGAGCCGCGGGAGGTAGCGGCCGATGGGAAGCACCGCTTGCATCCCATCGATCGCGACGGGAATCAGCCGCGGCCGAGTCGCGAGAATCAGCAGCCCCGTCCCAGGTCGCCCCGGGCCCACGGCGCCGTCCCGCGATCGGGTGCCCTCCGGAAAGACCGTCATCACGCCGCGGGGTAGCACTTGAATCATGCGGTGGAGGGCGTGCAGATCGCGGCGCCCTTCCCGGACCCAGATGCACTTCCAGTTGTCTGCCAGCCAAGCCAGCAGCGGGTTCTTGTAGAAGTTCTCCGCCGCCGCCGGATTCCAGGGAATCACGTGCGGCTTGAGCCACGACTGGGGATAGAACGCCGCCAGGCCCACCAAAAAGCTGTCGAGCATCGATTGGTGATTCGAGAGGAGGAGCGTGTTTCGCTCCTCGCCGACGTTGCGGCGGCCGATGACCACGGTTCGGCTGAAGGCGAAGAAGACCAGCCAGAGCAGGGTCACGGTTACATTCGTCACCACATAGGACGTGACCGGCCAGAGGAGGTGGAACAGCCTTCCTCGCCGCGGAGCGTGCGGCCCCGATTTCGGTTCAGGCGTCCGGGGGTCTCTACCGGACTGCGACGGTTGCTTCTCCAATGAGGAGTTGGCAGGCATTCCCATGACTGCGTGATACCCGGCAATCAGGCGATTCTCTGATGCCCGCCAGAAGGCCGATTCCAGACCCGCTTCCTCGGGGCCCACATGGGCTATCTCCTCGAGCGTCGTCTCGGACGCCTGTGGGTCGAACGCCACGGTCGCCGGATCCTGCTCACGCCGCCGCTACGAGCGAGATTAGGCTGACAAGGCACCTTTAGGATCTAAGAGTTGCTAGCGACTTTCTGCAAACCCTCCAAGACAGCCTCCGTTCTGTCGAATTCCAAGGAATCCACGAGCGTATTGCCGCCTCAACGGACTATGCCTAGTCACCCCAGATTGCCTCTTGACTGATAGCGAGGTGCAGGAAAAGGCAAATCGGGCGATGCAACACGCAAAGGAGGTCAGCAAGAAACTGTATCGCAACATTCAGGGGCGAATTCTTCAGCGACGAAGATCTTTACGTTATGAATCGTCAGGGCACTTCGGACGGCGCGGCCGGGCCGTCAACTTGACCGCCGGTTTGGGCGGGAATAACTTCCCTTCGCTTATGCCTATCTACGAGTACCGCTGCACCAAGTGCCGGAAGCGCTTCCGCTACGAGCAATCGATCAGCGAGCACGGCAAGCGGCGCCCCGCCTGCCCGAAATGCAAGTCGCGGGCAGTGGAGCCGATGTTCTCGACGTTCTTCGCCAAGACGGGTCGCAAGAGCTAACGGGGCGAGGTTCGGGCGCCTGCGGAGCTCGAGCAGCAGCGCCCAATCTCCCGTCTGTGGTGCCTGACCCGCGCCATCGCGGTGAAGCTCGCGGTCACGGGCGCGCGAATGACCAGCTGGGGTTGCAGGTTCTCAGCCTGCCAAAGACTTTCCGGGTCATATCACGTAGGCGCTCGGCCTGATGACACGACGCACCATCGTAGTAGACAGCGAGATCTGGAAGGTGTATCCCGCGGGCCGCATCACTGTCTACGAGAAGGACGAATTTGGGTTGCTGTTCGAGCTCGGGAGCGGCCCCGAGCGCAAGCGCCGCTTCACCCGCTATTCGCCTCTCGGGTCCCGCAGTCCCGACGCGTCCCTCGCCGAGCTCACTGAGCGGCAGCTCCAGGACCTTCTGCGCCAGTCGCAGCCCGCTTGGACGTCGCCGGAGGGCGGATATGGCGCACTCTAAACAGAGCCCTTCGTGCACGCGCCCACACGGTCTCTCAGCTCGCCAGCGGAGTATTTCAGCCGATATGGAAGGCGCTCCGACCGGACGGTTCTCATCTCTGATCGGTGTCCCGCCTGACTACGGGCGAACGCGCGCGCCGACGCTTCATGTGGGTTACCGGGTGCCAAAATGGAGCGAGTCTCTCAGGTTCTGTAACTCCCGGTAATAAAAGAGGGGCGTGGGCCGTTTGTTCTTGAACCTGAGCCGCGTGAGATACTCGACTTCCTCCTTGGTCGCCGTGCCGCTCAGGGAGGGATCCTGCAGGAATTCCTTGAGCCCCGGCTCCTCGACGACACACTGATCGGGTTCCCGTTCGACAAACTCAAATCGCTTCACCTGCCCAGGGGCCACCCTGGGGTTGAAGACAATTTCCAGGCCAAACGTCGCGAGGTCGATGTCCCAGGATTCAATCAGCGGATCCAGGAACGACACGCAGTTTTCCCTCGACACGTGGAAGATGTCCGTATCCAGGAACTCGAGTACGATCACGCGCATTTCCTCATAGCTTCGGCCGCTGAGTTGCGCCACCATGCGGAGCCAGTATGCATTTTCCAATTCGTCTTGGGCCACTCGCTTGACCACGTCCAGCAACTTCTGGGTGACTAGGCGTTCGAGTTCGCCGAAGGGCTGCTTCTCAAAAATCGCGCGGACGTGTGTTGCGTTGTCTGGATTGCATTTGCGGAGGATCAAGTCGCGGACCTCCGGCAACAAGGGGGCGGCCTCGTCCCCCAGTGCTCGCTTCAACTCTTCCTTCCGCTGGACGTCCGCCAGTGTCGCCAGCTTCCCGCGCGGGAGCTTCAAGAATTTGTCCATCTTCTCATAGATGTCCGTCCGGGTCGGCGCGGGGGGCGCCTTTCGCCGCGTCAGCAGCTGGGAGATGTAGGACTCGGTCACCTGGGCGGCGCCGGCGAGATCTCGCTGCTCAAACCCCAACTCTTCGAGCCGGTGCCGAATTAGCAACGGGACGTCCACTGGATTCCTCCTGGGGCCGACGTACTGCTTGACCACCATGAGTTAACTGCTTGAACTGTCTTGGCCAGTTCGGTCGATATACTTGACAAGTACAGTACAGTAATATACACTGGAGCAGTCACAACTCCCAGTAGTTAAGCAGGGTTTACAAGCAAGGAGGCACGATATGTTCAGTGTTACCCAGAGGGACCCGATGCTAGATCTGCTGCATCACCTGGAGCACCGGATAGGCCGGAGCTTCAACGGCGAGGCGTTACGCGCGTTCGAGTGGCCCGTACCTGAGGCCGCGACGACCGCCTGGCTGCCGCTGGTGGACATCTTCGAGGAGCCCGATGTCATCCGCCTCGTGGCGGAGATACCCGGGGTGAAGCCCGAGGACGTGAAGATCTCGGTAGAGTCCAACCTACTGACGATCAAGGGCACGAAGGAGCAGGTGGCGGAGGAGAAGGCGGAGAAGGTCCATCGTTATGAGCGGACCTATGGCGCCTTCGAGCGGACGTTCAGGCTGTCGGCCTCGATCGATCCCAACAAGATCAAGGCGACGTACAACCTCGGCGTGCTGACGATCACGCTGCCGAAGGCGGAGACGGCCAAGCCTCATCTGATCGAGGTGGAGCTCACGCCGCAGAAGGCGTTGAACGCCTAACCGGGGTTTGTTCATCAGAGGAGGAGGGTGGCGGTTGTTCGCCCTCCTTCTCGCCCGGAGAGGGTACACGCTCACGGAGCACACGCACGTATGGAAGGCCTGCTCACACACGTCGCCACGGCCGATTGTTTCATCACTCTCCCGCATCCGTCGCTAGAGTGCGGGATCGTCACGGCGTGGTGGCAGTCTCAGGTGGAGACGGAGCCGGCCATGCGGCGGCGGCAGCAGGAGGACGAGTAGCGACAGCCGTCGTCTTCGGCATCGAGTAGATTCTGTTATGCCCACCGCTGAAGATACCATGCTCCTTTCTGGGTCCCCGGAAAACTCGCGTCAATTCTCCAAATGCATGGAGTGTCAACGGTACGCCACGAGGTCCCGGATGCGGGAACTCCTAGCCCTCGCCACAGTCGCCCGCCTCGACTTCTGGCCGGAGGAGGTTGTCGAGCGCCGCATCTACCTCACCTGGCTCGCGTCGCGCGATCCGTGGTTCATGCTCCGCACGATTCCCGGCACGGTGCGGGGAGTGGGTGGCAGCGTTGTTCCCTCGTCGCT
>WNGG01012290.1_pt1 | contig 25817 bp, 23 predicted proteins | sample 5400661 | NCBI WGS metagenome assembly WNGG01 (sample SAMN13153372, study PRJNA577476) | soil metagenome | isolation source: 100 cm soil or saprolite under Garry oak tree replicate 1 | place: USA:California | collected 2016-06-15
GGTAGCTCCCCGGCGTCAGGTTGGGCGGCGCCTGAATATTCATTTGACCACCGAAGATGAGGCGCGCCAAAGCAATGGTCTTGAGCATTTCATGGTGCGACGGCTCTGGATGATTACGCATTGGGATATCCGGCTTGGCGCGGAAATTCTGGATGATAATTTCCTGGATATGGCGGTAGCGGCGATGAAGATCGCGAATAGCCAAAAGGGAGTCGATTCTTTCCTCCCATGTTTCGCCGATGCCAATCAGAATGCCCGTCGTAAATGGAATGCCGAGTTTCCCGGCCTCTTCCATCGTGCGCAAGCGCACGGATGGTTTTTTATCCGGCGCATTGTCATGGGCACCACCGGCGAGCATGAGCCGCTCGCTGACATTTTCCAGCATCAGCCCCATGCTTACATTGACCTCTCTCAGCCGCCGCAAGTCTCTCTTTCCCATCACGCCGGGATTGGAGTGCGGGAGAAGTTCGGTTTCTTCCAAAACGGCCTGGCAAGCTTCATGAAGATAATCGAGCGTGCGCCGATGGCCCCGCTCCGTCAAAAAGCGCTTCATTTCGGGGTAAATCGCTTCCGGCTTATCGCCGAGGCTGAACAAGACTTCGGTACAACCGAGCGCCTTTCCCTGCCGCACAATTTTTAGCACTTCGTCGATGGTCATGATCTTGGAGCCCGGTTCACTAGGCGCTTTACGGAAAGTGCAGTAGCCGCAAAAATCGCGGCAGAGATTGGTCAGAGGAACAAAAATCTTCGGCGAGAAGGTGACGATCTTGCCCTTGCTCCGGTCGCGCAATTCCGCCGCCGCGGCGAATAATGATTCGAGTTCATCGCCTTGCGCGCACGCTAACCGTAGCGCTTCGTCTCGTGCAGACAGTTTCCCATTGAGACAATCTTTCAGAGCGCTCTGCATCACTATTGGTTCAATATCGGATCGGTGGGAGAGGGTCAACCATCCGCCAAAGTATCTCAAGTCCAAACGAGCCCGAGATCGATGAGCCGTGTCGCTATTATCCGCACTGTGAGTTGGAGTCTCGCTTCAACCGAAACCCGGAACTCGAAACCGAAATCTTATTTTCCCTTGACAGGTTGTAGGCTCCTACCTATGCTCGAAACCAAATACCAGCCGCCCGTGGCGCGTCGAGCATGGACCTGGACCCGACCAAAAACGATTTGCCGAGCGCGGAGCGTGATCTCGCGAAAAACAACCATCAACCCCCCCGCGACTGCCGAGGAATTGCTCGCCCGGTATGCCGCTGGCGAGCGTGCCTTTGCCGGAGCCCGGTTATCCAAGGCATATCTTCAGGGCGCGCAGCTGAGCGGCGCCGACTTTTCCGAGGCTAATTTCAGCGATGCGAATCTTGAGGAGGCCGATCTGCGCGATGCGATACTGCAAGGGGCCAACTTGCAAAGAACCGTTTTGCGTGACGTCAATCTCGAAAATGTCGATTTGACGAAAGCCAACGGCCTGCTCCCGGCGCAACTCGGAGGCGCGAATCTTTGCGGCGCGCGCCTCCCCGATCGATTCGGCGACTTTGACGGTTTGAAGATCGTCGAGGAGGAGTCCAAGAACGCCCGTACGCTTTTTTTCGGGATCCTATTGGCCTGCGTGTACGGTTGGCTGACGATCGCTTCCACGACGGACGTCTTGCTGCTGACCAATTCGTCGTCCTCGCAGCTGCCGGTCATCAGCGCTTCGATTCCGATTGTCAGTTTCTACATCGTCGGGCCGCTCATGCTATTCGTGCTTTACATGTACCTGCATCTTCATCTGCAACGACTCTGGGAGAGACTCGCCGATCTGCCCGCGGTCTTTCCCGATGGACGATCGCTGGGCAAACGGGCCTATCCGTGGCTGCTGACCGGACTCGTCTATTCGTACAATCCATACCTCAAGAATCGCCGCCCGCCTCTTTCGCGGCTCCAGACAGCCATTTCGCTACTGGTCACCTGGTGGCTCATGCCGCTGACGATCCTGCTTTTTTGGACGAGGTATTTGCGACGCCACGAATGGATCGGCACGTCGCTGCACATCGTCGTCCTCGTCGCGTCCATCAGCGCTGGAATCCTGCTCTACCAGCTGGCCGTCTCTACGCTACGAGGGCATAGAAAAAATCTCTTGTCCTTGAAGCAAGTTTTTACCAGCGCTCGGACCTACGCCCAAATTTCGAGTCAGCCGGGGGCGAGCCCTCACTCATCAATGCCGACGCGAGTCCTTCCGACATTCGCAAATGGGCACCGAAAATGTTTCGCGCCATCGGCTACAATCCTTTCGCCGATTTGCGCGAAGTCGATGCCTCCACGCGGCTGCAGAATTGGAAGGGCCAAGAAGAAGACGAAGTTGACATGGTGAAGCGGGCTCGTCTTCGCGCCGCCAATCTTCGCTTCGCCGACGCCACCCGCGCTTTTTTAGTGGGCGCCGATTTGGCCGGCGCCAATCTTCAAGGGATCTATCTTTATCATGCCAATTTGCGGCGCGCTGATCTGCCGTGGGCCGATCTGAAAGAAGGTTTCGTCTACGAGGCCGACTTGCAGGGTGCCAACCTGCAGCACGCCGATTTGCGCGGCGCTGACTTCACCGGCAGCAATCTTAGTAACGCTAATCTCAAGGGAGCCCGCCTCGACGGCGTAAACCTCGAGGGCGCCAACTTGAATAAAGCCGACCTCAGTGGTACCCGTCTGGCGGATGTCAAGGGCCTCACCGTTGCGCAACTGGCAGCGGCCATCACCGATGCGGCAACACAAGCGCCGGAGAACCTGAGAGCAACTCGAGCCAAAACCGAAACAAAGCCAAGCGGAGGAAAACGCTAATGGAAAATTTTGATCATGTGCTGGTTATCGATGCCGACGGACATGTTTATGAAGGTAACGTCGACTTGACTTCCCGTATGCCGGAGAAATGGCGGTCGCAAGCACCGATCCGACTGAAGGACAACGAAGGCAATTCGCGAATGCTGCTCGAAGGACGTCTCTGGTCCGCGTCGCAAGGGCTTGGCCCCGGAGTTTCCGGCCCTATGACGGAAAAAGCGCGCGGCTATCGACCCGGCATGGTCGACCCCGTCGCGCGGCTTAAAGACATGGACGAAGAAGGTATCGACGTGGCGGTCCTCTTCGGCACCCAGATCGCGCTCACGGTCAACGGCTTGATGAACAAGGAACTGGCGGCCGTGCTTTGCCACGCAGTCAACCAGTGGCTCATGGAATACTGCTCCGCTGATCCCAAACGCCTGCTCGCCGTCGGCTTGATTCCCTGTCAGGATCCAGCGGCGGCGGTGAAGGAGCTCGAGTACCTCAAGAAGGCCGGCGCGGTGACGGCGATGCTTCCGACCAACGTGTACGGTCTCAATAATATGGGCGACCGCATGTTCGATCCGATTTATGACTGCGCTCAGTCGCTCGGCATGTCGCTTAGCGTGCATCCACAAACCGGCCACGACGGCGTGCTCGGCGTCTCCGGCGTCATGGGCGCGGGCAGCGAGCGCTTTCGTAAATATGTCTACGTTCACATGACCGCTTTTCCATTCGAGCTCATGATCGCGATGATGCACATGATCGGCGAGGGCGTTTTCGATCGCTATCCAAAACTCAAAGTCGGCTTTATGGAAGGCGGCGCCGGCTGGCTACCTTACTGGGCGGAACGTTTCGACGAGCACATCGAGAAGCTGGCGCCGCAAATGCCGGAGCTAAAGCGCCGTCCGAGCGACATCATTCGAAGCGAGCAGATCACGTTGACTTGCGAATCCGAAGAGACCGGCCTCGACCGAGTATTCGCGGCCAACGGCGAGGACACCGTCATGTACGCATCTGACTATTGTCACTGGGATTGCCACTTTCCCTATTCCGTAAAGGACATCATTGACGGCAAGGATCTGAGCTTCGCGCAAAAGGAGAAGCTACTGAGCAAGAATGCCATTGAGTTTTTTGAGCTGAAGAATCTGCCCCAGCCTAGAGCCCTCAAGATCGCACGCCAGAGCTGGGACCATGACGGGGAAAAGAAGGCGGCCACGGCGTGGGCAGCACGGGCATGAAGCAAAGGGCATTTGAGATCGAACCGTCAGAACATCCGGCCCATGGACCTTTATTTTCCTGGGTTCGTATCGGGAAACAGGAAACGACTATCTTAAAGGTGACTCTATTAGTTAATATCCTCGTCGGTCTGATTCTGCTCGTTCCGGAAATCGCTCGGGGAGCCGAAACCCTGCAAAAAATCCGCATCGGCTTTCCCTCCCTGGCTTTCTCCTACATGCCCTTCTACGTGGCGAAAGAAAAAGGGCTGCTAAAAAAATATGGGCTGGAAGCCGAGTACATCCAGATGCGCACCACGATTCAGCCCCAAGCGGTCATCAACGGCAACATTAACTTTTTCCCCTCTGTCTCCACCGGCATTTCCGCGGCTGTCTCCGGGCTGCCGCTCGTCGTCATCCTCAGCTTTTGCGACGGCTCGCCCTGGGTCTTGGTCACTAGCAAAGAAATCAACAAGCCGCAGGACCTGATCGGCAAGAAGGTCGCCATTTCAGGAATCCGGACATCACCGCACTATTTTTTGCTGGCCGCTCTCAAGAAATGGGAAATTTCCGAAAAGGATGTGGGGATCATCACTACCGGCGGCACGGCTGACACTTCACCGCACTGGCCAGCAACCAAGTCGCCGGCACCGTGCTCACGCCCCCCTTCGACGACAAGGCGGTCTCGCTGGGATTCAAGAAGTTCATGTTTCTTGGCGACCTGGCCGACATCCCTTACGTCGGCGTGGTGACGTCGCAAGCGGAGATCAAAAACAATCGGGAAATCATACGCCGCACCCTAGCCGCGCTCATGGAGTCCGTCGCCTGGCTTCGCGCCAACCGTGCCGAGAGCGCCAAGATGATCGCCGACAAATTCAAAGTGACTCAGGTCGAAGCGGAGCAAACTTATGCAACTCTGATCAAGATTTTGAATAAAGACGGCCGGCTCAATCCCAAAATCGCACGCGGATATCTTGACCTCCTGCGCCAGGAGCGGCCGATCCCGGCGGATTTCGATCCGCAGAAATTTTTGGACTTTTCGATGCTACCTGCGGGTCGCTGACCTGGAAGCTTTCGTGACCGTCGCCGCTCAGGGAAACGTTCTGAGGAAATCTACCAAACGAATGATAGCGGTGTCTTCACACTTTTTAAGTTTCAGAAGGTGGCGGTACTCACTTCCGGCGGAACCGAAAACCCTAATACCTTCGTAGCTCGCCTCATAACCATCTCCCAAGAGTTTAACTGAGTTAAACTCTATTTGACCCCGTGCAAAAAACAACTATCGGAAGATTCGAGCCCGATGCCAATCCGAATTCGTCACCGGCGTGTAAACGTCCCCACCCTTGAACGTCGAGCAGGGTTCACGTAAGTATCCTTGCCAATGGCCCCAAGTTACCCGATGATGAAAAAACTTGCAGTTCTGCTCCTCTCCTTACTTGCGTCCACCGCCGTCTTCGCCCAACCGAAGGAAGAAAAACTCCGCGTTGCCACGCGCCTCGTTAGACCCTTTGTTTTCGAGGAAAAGGGTCAGCTCACCGGCTTCAGCATCGAGCTTTGGCAAGAGATTAGTAAGCAACTCAGCGTCAAGTCGGAGTTTGTCGTAAAGCCGTCGGTCAAGGAACTGCTTGATGCGACTCGCTCCAAAGAGGCGGATCTAGCGATTGCCGCGATCTCCATCACCGCCGACAGGGAGATCGATTGGGATTTTTCTCAGCCGATGTTCGATGCCGGGCTGCAGATTCTCACGCCCGCAGAGGGAACGCGCACTGGCATCGTGGCAGCCATTGTCGCTGGAGTATTTTCCTCCGCCGGATTGCCGATTCTCGGGCTCGTTTTATTAATTATTTTGGTTCCCGCCCATCTGGTTTGGTTCTTTGAGCGCAGAAATTCAACCGGCCTGTTAACCCGTCCGTCATACTTTCCCGGGATCTTCGAAGCTTGCTGGTGGGCGGCCTCCACACTGGCAACCCAGGCCGACCAAATGCCGCGCACGGCGTTGGCCAGAATCGTGGCGGTAATCTGGATGTTCGCAAGCGTTGTCTTTATCGCCTACTTCACCGCAGCCGTGACATCGTCACTCACCATTCAACAGTTGCACGGAGATATCAACGGTCCCGAAGACCTTCCCGGCAAGCGCGTCGCCACCGTGCAGGGAAGCACCTCTGCGGAATATTTGCGAAGACACAATGTTGATCCAGCGGAATTTCCGAAAGTGGAGGATGCTTTTCAAGCGATTCAGCAAGGCCAAGCCGACGCCGTCGTCTATGATGCTCCGGTCTTGCTCTACTATGCTTCGCACGAGGGGAAAGGAAAAGTTCAGACCGTCGGCAATATCTTTCGCAAAGAGAGCTACGGGATCCTCTTTCCATCCAACAGCCCCTATCGGAAGCGAGTCAACGAAGCGCTTCTGAAAATTAGAGAAAACGGAACCTACGATCGGCTCTACACTAAATGGTTCGGTGCCCATGCATCCTAGTCGAATACGCCAACGCCAATTTCTTCACCTGCTGTCCGCGTCTTGACAAAGCGCTTGGGCTTGGTGCCATATGAATAAATAGGAGGATCCAATTATGGCGTTCAAGGGCCATACCATCATTGATGGCGACGGACATGTTATTGAAGATACCCAGGCCATTGTGGAATTCATGCCCCGACCCTACCGGGAAAAATACGACACCCACACGTTCTTCAATCCATTTCCACCCCTCGATCACCTGCATTCGTCGAACCTGCACGATTTTCCGCCGGGTGCCTTCAATAAAGTCGGCCCCGACGGTTGGGTCGCTTTCTTGGAAGACGTTGGGATTGAGACCTCGGTGCTTTACACTACTCTAGGTCTCGCTTTCGGCAAAATCGTCAGCCGCGACTGGGCCATTGATGTCGCGCGTGCCTACAATGACTGGCTGCATCAAACTTACATGAAGAGGAGCCCGCGTTTTAAAGGCATGGCTCTGATTCCATTGCAGGAACCGGAAGCGGCCGTTGAGGAGCTTAGAAGAGCTATTAAAGATTTGGGTATGTGCGGCGCGATGCTGCCTTCGACGGGGATACAGGCCCATTTAGGCGATCAACGCTATTGGCCGATCTATGAAGAGGCAGATCGGCTCGGCTGCGCTATCGGCGTCCATGGCGGCGCGCATGAAAATTTAGGGCTCGATGATGTGACCCCTTACGCGCCGGTTCATGCCCTCGGCCATCCTTTCGGCCAGATGATCTCCTTTGCCGGCATGGTCTTCAACGGAATTTTTGACAAGTTTCCCAATGCCAAGTTCGGCTTCATGGAAGGCGGCGTGGCCTGGCTGCTGGTCTGCCTGGAACGCTTCGACCGCTCTTGGGAAACCCACGTTCAACACGATCCGCGCAAGCGTTTCTTCAATCTTCGTCCGAAGGAAAAGGTCAGCGACTATATCGCCCGGCAGATCGACGCAGGGCGCATTTTCGTCGGTTGTGAAGGAGACGAACCCGATATCGGTCACGCCGTGAAGCGCGTCGGCAACAAGCCGTTTGTTTATTCCAGTGACTTCCCGCACGAAGTCAATAACGAATTTTGCAAGCACGAAATCAACGAAATGCTGGAGAATGACGAACTGACAGCGGCGGACAAGGCGGCCGTGCTGCATGGCAACGCGAGGAAGTTCTATAATCTGGGTGCCCCGGGCCTATGAATACTGAAGCGCGCATCGGCCTCATCATTCCGTCGAGCAACCGCCTGACGGAACCGCAGTTTCATGCTTACGCGCCGCCGGGCGTGGGTATTCACGTCACCCGGCTGCGCATGACGGGTAAGTGGCGCAAGCCTTTGAGTGAACTTAAGGGTCCACTGGCCGAAGCCGCCGCTGCGATCTCGGATGCCAAGCCCGGTGTAATTGTTTTTCATTGCACGGCCAACTCGATGGAAAACGGCCTCGCCGGCGAGGCCGCTATGGTTGAAACTGTTCAGAGCGCCAGCGGTTGCCCGACCATCACGACGGCGCAAGCAATCCGCGAGGCATTCACCTACTGCGCCATCAAAAAACTCGTGCTCATCAGTCCCTACGTCAAACAAACCAACGAGCATGAGGTCAGCTACCTCGCAGAGGCGGGATTCACGGTCGTTCACGAATTGGGGCTTGGATTGGAAACCGACGGCTACGGCGCCGTTACGCCGGAGGAGTGGATCAAGGTCGTGATGGAAAACACACGGCCGCAAGCCGACGGTTATTTTCTAAGTTGTACGAACACGCGGATGATCGAAGCGATTGACGAGCTGGAGCGGCGACTCGGCAAACCGGTGATCAACAGCAATCAGGCCACCCTTTGGGCGTGTTTGAAGAAGCTCGGCATCCGCCACACCGATAAAAGACTCGGCCGGCTCTTGGCTTCAGGTTAGCAAATGCGGTTGGGCGCCGCTCCTGGCTGGAGCAAGCATCTCTTTCAGTCCGGTATTTCTTTTCTCCACACGAACGTTCCGGATCGCCATCGCTAAAGCTTTTCTGCTCCCGACAACGAATACTAATTTCTTGCCGCGGGTCACCGCCGTATAGAGGATGCTGCGATAAAGCAGCATGTAATGCGATGTGTGCAGCGGAATCACCACCGCCGGGTATTCGCTGCCCTGGCTTTTGTGGATCGACGTCGCGTAGGCGAGGCTGATTTCATCGATCTCATCCGCCTCATACTCCACCACCTTCTCGTCAAAATCGACGCGAATGCTTCCGTCTTCCCTGTCGATGCTGATGATACGCCCAAGGTCACCGTTGAAAACTCCTTTATCGTAATTGTTGCGCAGCTGCATGACCTTATCTTGAACTCGGAGGGTCCATCCGCCTCTTTCCAACGCTTCCCCCGCGGGGTTAAGCAGAGTTTGCAGCTCGCGGTTCAGTTGGATGGTCCCGAGCAGGCCGCGGTGCATCGGCGTGAGCACCTGTACGGCGTGGACGACTTGGTGCGAAGGCAACTGCAACGCCCGCGGGATGCGTTGGCGAACCAGTTCCTTGATCGTGTCTAGAATTTCTTCCTCGCTTTCCCGCGCCATGAAATCAAAATCGCGCGTCTCGCGGGCGTCGGCGAATTGCAAGTATTGCCCTTGAAGAATCCGGTGGGCATTGACGACGATTAAGCTCTGTTGATCCTGCCGGAAGATTCGCCGCAGGACCGCGACCGGCACGGCGCCGGAATCGATCAAATCCTTGAGCACGCTTCCGGGCCCCACGGACGGCAACTGATCGACGTCGCCGACCAGGATGAGATGACTGTGCGGATCGATGGCGCTCAGAAGATGATCCATCAGAGTCACATCGACCATGGACGCCTCGTCCACGATCACCACGTCCACTTGAAGCGGATTGTCCTCGTGGCGATGAAATCTGCCTTCCCGCGGGTTGAATTCGAGCAAGCGATGCAAGGTCGTCGCTTCTTCGCCGGCGGTTTCGGTCATCCGCTTTGCCGCGCGTCCGGTGGGCGCGGCGAGCGCGAAAGAGACGTCGGCGCGCCGGAGAATTGCCAGCAAAGACATCAAAAGCGTAGTTTTTCCGGTGCCGGGTCCTCCGGTAATCACGAATACTTTCTGCTCCAAGGCTTGCCGGGCCGCTTTGATCTGTTCTTCGTCTAATTGTAGGGGCAATGCGGCGAAAAGATCCAAGCTGCGAAAATCGAGCGCGCCGCGCGAGAACGCGCGGCCTTTGTCCTTGGGGTTAGCGATTCGTTCGCCGTGAAGAAACGACGATGTTGAAAGGAGCCTTTGAATCGCCGTCGCCACGCGCTTCTCGGCGTGGTAAAGTTCTGCTATATAAACCCGCTTCGCTTCTTGAGCGGTATTTTCCTGTAAGACTAAATCGCCTTGCGCCGCCAGCTTTTCGACGGCGATTTCGACTTTCTCTTCCTCGACTCCGAGCATCAGCGAGGCATTTTTTCTTAGAGACGAGAGCAGCACGAAGCAATGGCCATGCTCCGCGGACTCCCGCAGCACATGGAGCACTCCGGCCTGGACTCTGAGCAGAAAGTCGCCGCGGATGCCGATGCTGTTGGCGATCCGATCCGCGAGCAGAAAACCGATCCCGTGAACTTCCCGCGCCAAGGCGTAAGGGTTCTCTCTTATTCGGCGGATCGTTTCCGAACCAAAAACGCGATAAATTCTCAGCGCCATCGAGGCGCCCACGCCGTGGCCCTGCAAAAAGATCATCACATCCCGCATGCCGCGCTGCTCTTGCCAAGCTTGCATAATGCGCCGGGCGCGGACTTCACCGATGCCGTCGACCTCCAGGATGCGCAGCGGCTCCTCGGACAAAACCCGCAAGGTATCGAGGCCAAAGGCGGAGACCAGCCGTTTCGCGTAAGTGGGACCGATGCCTTTGATCAGCCCCGAGCCCAGATATTTTTCAATCCCTTCGACGGTCGCCGGATCGACCTTCTCCCAATGATCAATTTGAAATTGCAAGCCGTAACGTGGGTGGTTTTTCCAGGAACCGAAGACTTTGATCTCTTCTCCTTCGGCCACCGGAAAGAGCGGACCGACAACCGTCACGCTCGCGGCGCCCTCGGCATCGAGGCGGGCCACCGTGTAGCGCGTTTCCGGGTGCTGGTAGGTAATGCGGGCAATGGTCCCTTGCAGCATTGATCTTTCGTTGAGCTTTTCTAACATGGAAAACTCCAGACGCTCATCCTACTGGAAACCACAGCCACGGTAAATGCCAGCTCTTGCCTTTTGTGGGCAGGAAGCTAGAATTTCAGGCGAGTCGGATATGCCTGGTCCGGTCACCAAGATTTCCCCTTTCTGTATCGCAACTCTTTGTTAAAACCACAAAACATCACCGCCGTTTTCCTCGGCTTCATAACCGATGAAAACTGATACAAAATGTCTTTAATAGCGTCGTCGAAGGGAACAAAACTGAGGAACCGCGGGGAAGGAACGTGACGATGATGGCAGGTCCGCACCGTCGGAGTAAGCGCCTCAAGGAATTGGCGCGGGCGGCCCTCAGGACAGAAGCCCATGGCGCGCGGCCCGAAGGCTTTCTTCTCCGAAAATATTAATATTGAATCGTTTACATTGGGAGACGCCCACGATGATTCTTGAAAATATATGGTTCGAGGCTGTTCTAATTCTTGTTTTGATTCTCGCGAACGGCTTCTTCGCAGCGTCAGAAATCGCAATGATCGCCACGCGCAAAAGCCGGATCGACGCTCTGCTGGTGGTGCCGCTGCCATCGCTTATCTGAAACCAATGATAGAGTCCTTACCATTCCCCTTTGCGGTTCGTTGGGGGCAACCGCTTGCGATCCTCATTGTTGTACTCCCTATTGCTTACCTCTCTTTGGTATTGGGCGAGTTGGTTCCTAAATCCCTTGCCCTGCGATTCCCGGAACAGATTGCTCTGATCGTCGCGCGGCCTATCGATTTTCTCTCACGCATGACTTCGTTCTTGGTTAAATCGCTAACCGCTTCGAGCAACGCCGTGCTTTGGCTCTTCGGCGGCAAAGAAAATGAAGGGGCAAGCTTCATCACCGTCGAAGAGGTCAAATCGCTGATCCGAGAGGGAGCCGCCAAGGGAATCTTCAATGAAACCGAAAAGGAGCTGATCCACAGCGTTTTCGAATTTGCCGACACGCCGGTGAAGGCGGTCATGATCCCGCGTACGGAGATCCACGCTCTTGAAGCCCACGCCTCTTTTACCGATGTCACGAAAAGCTTTATCGAGAGCGGTTTCTCGCGCATTCCAGTGTACGAGGGAGAACTCGACCGCATTATCGGCATTCTCTACAACAAAGACATTTTCAAGGCGCTGCAGGACAAAAGCGAGTTCCGCATCCAGGATCACCTCCACCCCGCGTTTTTTGTCCCCAGTTCGTTGCCCATCAGCGAGCTGCTCAAACAGCTACAGCGGCGCCGCCTGGCCGTCGCCTTGGTCGTGAACGAGTTTGGTGAGGTGGAAGGGTTGGCGACCCTCGAAGACCTGCTGGAAGAAATCGTCGGCGAGATCCGCGATGAATATGACCGTGAAGAGCGCGGTCCGGTTGAACGGCTCCCCGACGGCTCCATGGTGATTCAGGGTTCCGCACTGCTCAAGGATCTAAAGTCGGATTACGATCTGCCGTTCGAGGAATCGCCCGACTATCACACCCTGGCAGGCTTCGTTCTCGACAAACTGAAGCGCATTCCCAGAGGGGGCGAGCGAGTCGAGCACAATGGCTATCGACTGACGATTGTCGACATGGAGGGAAGACGCATTGTCAAAATCAAGCTGGAAGAAGCGAAGCCAGGTTAGATCTAAGAACCAGGACCTGAACGAAAGGCGAAGTCAATAACAGCGGAGCTCGATTTCGTTGCCGTCCGGATCGAGAAAATAGACTGAAGTCGCCCTGCCGCGCGCGCCCCAGCGCGATACCGGGCCCTGGCGAACCGTGACCCCGTTCTCTTTCAGATAATCGACGATGCCCGAGAAGTCCGTCTGACTCACGACCATACAGAAGTGATTGAGATTAGGTTTGCTCTTCGTATCGCCTTCCCGGAGAGAGCCGCCCGGGGGCATCGGAAACAGATCGATAATCGTGTCTGGGTTGATCCGCACGGAAGGAAAGCCCACCTCTCCGGCTTTGAACTCATCTAACCGTTCAGGCTCTAAACCGAGGACGTCGGTGTAAAACGTAAGCGCGCGGTCAATATCGCTGACATTGAGCACGATGTGATCGAGTTCCGTCACTGTTATGCGCTTCATCGCCAAACTCCTTCCGTTCGCGTTGTGACATCTAGGCGGCGGGCTTGCCGTCGATTGATCTCATCTCCTGAAGCAAGGACTTGATCTCTTGAGGCGTCCCCACGGTAATACGAAGGCAATCCTGCAGCCTAGGAATGTCAAAGTAACGCACCAAAATTTGTTTTTGTTTAAGCGCCTCGTAAACCTCTTTCAAGCTTCGTCCCCTCTTCTGTGCCATCACGAAATTCGCCTGCGAGGGATAGACGTGATAGCCCATCTTCTTGAGTCCGGCCGTCAGACTCTTACGGCTTCGCTGGATCCGCCGGACGTTTCGCGCCATCCATGGCATATCCTGCAGGGCGGCCGTGGCTGCGACCGTGCTCAGGCGGTCCAAGTTGTAGGAGTCTTTAACTTTCATCATGCCGAAAATAATTTCTTCAGACGCAAAACCCAAACCGATGCGCATCCCTGCCAGGGAAAACGCCTTGGAGAAGCTACGCAATACAACAAGATTAGGATACGCGCGAATCAACGGCAACGATGACGCTCCCTCGCTCTCGGCGAAATCAACATAGGCCTCATCGACCACCAACACACCGGAAACTGAGCGAGCTAGCTTCTCAATCTCTTTTAACGACACCAGTGTTCCCGAGGGCGAATTCGGATTGCACAGAAAAGTTAGCGCTGCATTCTGCGCAGCCAGCGCCTCCGGCAAGGAATAATCCGGCGGGTAATCGATCGTAACCCGTTCGCCCTGTTGAATCGCAATCAAGGTGTCATAAAGAGAATAGGTCGGCGTGGAAAAGGCCACGCGATCATTTGGCGCGACGAAGCAGCGCGTCAGGATCGACAGGAGCTCATCGGAACCGTTACCGGCGATAATATTTTCCGGCTTCACACCATACACGGCAGCCGCCACCGATCTGAGACTATCGCCCAAGGGTTCCGGATAAAGGCGCAACGATCGATTGGTCGCCTTTCTTAAGGCGGCAAGAACGCTAGGGGAAGGAGGATAAGGGTTCTCGTTGGTGTTGAGTTTAATTGTGCCGTCATCGCGTGGTTGTTCTCCGGGAACATACCCCGCCATCGCAGCAATGTTTGTCCTGAAGTAAGGTAACATGACGATGAATTTTAGCCACACATGGAACCCTTTTCAATTATCCGGCACGTTCTCTTGGCCGCGGCGCTGCCAATTTGGCCGCGAAAGTCCTGTTTAGGCGCGCGAAAGCGCTTTGACTCCCACCAAGACATTTTTGTCCAAGTTTTTTTGATTTTGTCCAGAAATCTGCGTCTGGAGGGGTTTTTACTCCAAAGCTGCCCGGACTCTTTTCCTAACCCCTTGATTTCCCAAGACTTCGATTTTACGCTCTGGCATGTTTTTGGCGAGATACGCTGGCCGGGTGTCATTCACCGGCGAGTTGAGCATTCACGATGAGCGAATTAGGTCAGAAAGAAGAAACTGTGGAGATGCACAAACCCTATGACCCTCGAACAATCGTTGCATGTTGAAATCGAAGAGCGGCGCAGCCAGCTAGCCCTGGCATGCGCCGCGTTGGAAGAACGGAAGAGCGAACATCAAGGCGCTCTAGCCGAGATCACGGCTTTGCGGGAACGCATTTCCCAATTGGAAGGAGACAAAATAAACCTCGAGACTGCCGCACTCCGACAAAAACCAAGAACCGTCGCGAAGCAAAGCGGGACTCTCAAGCGGAGATGGCAAACCGGTCGGGCGTGGAAGAGACGTTGGAAATCATCGCCATAAGCTCAGTGGATAAGAGCTCGATTTTCACGGCGTTGGATTCATGGCCAAGGAAAAATCAAAGCGCCACTCCGACCCGGGGTTAGATTTTTGGTTATTCTTGCCCGCGGCAATATGCTAAAAGGAATCTCATGATACAGACAGAACGCGTATCGAGCGGCATCCCGGGGCTCGATCGGTTGATCGAGGGCGGATTGCCCAAAGGCCGATCCATTCTCGTAACCGGTGAACCCGGAACCGGGAAGACCATTTTCTCACTACAATTCCTGGTCGAAGGACTCGTCCGCGGAGAAAAAGGAATTTACGTGGCCGCTGACGAAGGGACGGTTGATGTCCTGGAGCAAGCCGCCTCCTTGGGCTGGGATCTGGAACCCTACGTCGAAAGAAAAGAACTCGCGATCCTCAACGCCGGCACCTACCTGAGCTCGGTAGGAGGAGCGGCAAAAGAGCGACAGATTGATATCCATAAAGCCATCGGCGACCTTGCCAGCTTCGTCAATCGACTGGAAGCGAAGCGGCTCGTGTTAGATCCCGCCGGACCGTTTGTGATGCTGCGCGACATAGCGACGCGTATTCAAGACCAGACCCGTCTGCTCATCAAGCTCATGCGAACGTCGATGCCGACTACGAACTTGCTTACTTCCTACGCGGTTCCGCGCACCGGAGAGCGGGGCTTGCACGGAATCGAAGAATATCTGGTCGCGGGGGCGATTGTTCTGGAGATGATTTGGCAGGACGGACAGCTGGCCCGAAGTCTCATCATCGAAAAGATGCGCTGCACAGATGTGAAGCCGGCGCAGTATGAGTTTGATATCGTCAAGCAACAAGGGATCGTCCTTCAAACGGCACGTTAGCGCCATACCCTGAGAAACGTTTTATGAATATTCAGCGTGTTTCAACCGGCATAGCCGGGCTCGACACGTTACTCCAAGGAGGATTTATACCGAGTCGTTCTTACCTGGTAACGGGGGAAGCCGGCACGGGAAAGACAACCGCCTGCATGCAGTTTCTGTTGAATGGCCTCAAAAAGAAGGAAAATGCGGTTTACGTGACGGTCGATGAACGGCCCGCCGAGATTCTCCAAACAGCTGCTTCTCTCGACTGGGATTTACAGAAGTACGTTCAGGAGAAAAGCCTGGTCATTCTCGACGCGTCCGCGTACTTCAGCGGGCTTGCGGTGGGTGGACACCCTTGATCCTTTCCGGAGACTCCCCGGCGCGCGTGCAAGATATCGCCCGAGCCCTCATGCATCTTCTCCAATCCAACCTAACCACCACAAATTTGATCAGCTCGCACCTGCCCCGCGGGTTCGATCACGATCCAACTAACGGGATCGAGGAGTTTTTGGCCGCCGGGGTCTTGATTCTACGCGTGAATCAAACCAATGGGCGATTCAGTCGTACCCTGACGGTTAAAAAAATGAGAGGCACGTCCGTCGAACCCAACGAATATCCGTTCAATATCGTCAAAGGAAGTGGCATCGTACTGGCCTCACCCGAGCTGCGGCCCGCGGCTGCGGAGACCGAGGAATCTTTCCACCCGCTTGAGTTTTTCCAACTCCCGAAGGAAGAACCTGAAAAGGATCCCACGAACACCTAGCCGCAGCTGACCGACCATCTCCGTCCTCCCGGCTTTATTCCAAACACGGCGGTCCTGGTTTCATGTAGTAGCGCCGGTAACGACAGTTGGCGGCTACTTTTTCCGTTTTTCTTGACACCCCCTGAAACGATGATTAACTTTTTTCCCGATAGCAGACAGATATGCGATTAGACAAGCTCACTATAAAGTCTCAAGAAGCCTTGCAGCAAGCCCATACGCTGGCTGAAAAGCGCAATCATCAGGCCATCGATGCCGAACATCTTCTTTTTGCCCTGATGGGCCAAAAAGAAGGGGTCGTTATATCGCTGCTGCAGAAATTAGGAGTGCCGCTGGGCTCTGTGACGGAGCGATTGCAGAAGGCCCTGGACCGGTTGCCGCAGGTCACGGGCGCCACGGCTCAAGCCTTCATTACGCCACGCCTCAAAAAAATCATCGAAGCCGCTGAAGAGGAAGCGGAAACGCTCAAAGATGAATACGTGTCGACGGAACACCTGTTGCTCTCGATGGTTCAGGATAGCGGTGAAGCCGGCAAGATTCTGAGAGAATTCGGAGCGTCGCATGACAAGATCTTGAACGCGTTGGTAGGCATTCGCGGCGGGCAACGAATTACTGATCCCAACCCGGAGGAAAAGTATCAGGCCCTGGAAAAGTATAGCCGCGACCTGACGGAGTTGGCCCGCAAGGGAAAACTCGACCCGGTCATTGGCCGGGACGATGAAATTCGTCGCGTCATCCAAGTTCTGTCGCGGCGAACCAAGAACAATCCGGTTCTCATCGGCGAGCCCGGCGTCGGCAAGACGGCCATTGTCGAAGGGCTCGCGCTGCGCATCGTCAACGGTGACGTGCCGGAAGGTTTGAAAGAGAAAAGGCTCGTGGCCCTGGACTTGGGCGCACTGGTTGCCGGCGCCAAGTTTCGCGGCGAGTTCGAGGATCGGCTCAAGGCGGTGCTGAAGGAAGTGACCGATGCCGCCGGCCAAATCATTCTTTTCATCGATGAACTGCACACTTTGGTCGGCGCGGGCGCCGCCGAAGGGGCCATGGATGCCTCGAATATGCTGAAGCCGGCACTGGCGCGCGGAGAGTTGCGCTGCGTCGGCGCCACGACGCTCGATGAGTATCGCAAGCGCGTGGAGAAGGATGCGGCGCTGGAGCGACGATTCCAGCCGATTTATGTCGGCGAGCCCTCGGTGGAAGACACGATCGCTATTCTGCGCGGGCTAAAAGAAAAATACGAAGTCCATCACGGCGTGCGGATTACCGACGGAGCCATCATCGCGGCGGCCACGTTGTCACACCGCTACATCAGCGACCGTTTCTTGCCTGACAAGGCCATCGATCTAATTGATGAGGCGGCCTCTCGCTTGAGAATTGAGATCGACAGCATGCCCATCGAGATCGACGAGGTGGAGCGCAAGATTCTCCAGCTGGAGATTGAGAAGCAAGCTCTTAAACGGGAAGAAGATAAAGCGTCAAAAGAAAGACTCGCCAATCTCGAACGCGAAATGCAAAACCTGAAGGAAACGTCCAACGGTCTTAAAGGCCACTGGAAAAACGAGAAGGAATCGATCCAGCGCATCCGCGCGCTGAAAGAAAAGATTGAGGCAACCAAAGTTGAAGAGCAGCAAGCGCAACGTCAGGGGGACCTGAACCGCGCTGCCGAGCTCCGTTACGGTACCCTGACGCAACTCCAAAGAGAGTTAGAAGATGCAAATCGGAAGCTTGCGGAGCTGCAGAAAGGCCAAAAAATGCTCAAGGAAGAGGTGGATGCGGAGGACGTTGCTGAAGTCGTCGCCAAGTGGACGGGGATTCCGGTTTCCAAGATGCTGGAGGGCGAAATCCAAAAGCTGCTAAAGATGGAGGACCGGCTGAAACTCCGCGTCGTCGGACAAGACAGCGCGATTCACGCGGTCTCCAACGCGGTGCGCCGCGCCCGAGCCGGACTGCAAGATCAGAACCGCCCCATCGGTTCTTTCATCTTCTTGGGTCCCACGGGTGTCGGCAAGACGGAGCTTTGCCGTGCGCTGGCGGAGTTTCTCTTCGACGATGAGCAAGCCATGGTCCGCTTGGATATGTCGGAGTTCATGGAAAAACACTCCGTTTCCCGGCTCATCGGCGCTCCTCCGGGTTACGTCGGCTACGAAGAAGGAGGCTATCTTACGGAGGCCGTGCGGCGTCGGCCCTATTCGGTGGTCCTTTTCGATGAGATTGAAAAGGCGCATCCCGATGTCTTCAACGCCCTGCTGCAGATCCTCGAAGATGGGCGCATGACCGATGGTCAGGGCAGAACGGTGGACTTCAAGAATACCGTGATTATCATGACCTCGAATCTCGGCAGCCAGTACATTCACGACTTGGCCAGCAGAGACCGAAAGGAAATGGAGCGTCTCGTGACCGCCGCCTTACGCGACGCATTCAAACCGGAGTTCCTCAACCGGGTAGACGAGACGATCATCTTCAACAATCTCGGCCGCGAAGAGATCAAGTCCATCGTCGAGATCCAACTGAAACGGTTGCGCCAAAACTTAGCGAGCCGAAAACTGGCTCTCGAGATTACCGACCGGGCGAAGGCATTCATTGCGGAAAAAGGTTACGACCCTGTTTACGGCGCGCGCCCGCTGAAGCGAACCATCCAGCGGCTAATTCAGGACCCGTTGGCAGTTAAGATCCTCGAAGGAGAGTTCAAAGAAGGCGATCGAGTTACCATCGACTCTGACGGAGACGGCTTGCTCTTCGGCCATGGGGATTCGACCGCGGCAGACGAAAGCTGGGCGGCGCAGAGGACGCTTCATTGACCGTCTCAGCGAAAAAAACTCAAAGGAAAAGAATCCCTCCGGGGCTCGCGTCAGCGAAAAAAACTCAAAGGAAAAGAATCCCTCCGGGGCTCGCGTTGGTGCGGAAAGAAATTCCTCCGCCGGCGAAGATCTTCAAGAGCAAGAAGGACGACAGCCGCAAGCGGGCCAAAGAGAAGCTTCAGCGAGAGATGAAAGAGTCCCTCCGAATAAATCTTCTTAGCCCGGCTTATGCACTCGTGACAGCGATCGAGGGGCGAGCCCTCCAGAGCGAAGGCGATGAGCCTGTGCCTTGGAGCGGCCTGCAAACTGAGTTACTGCAAGCGAATGCCTGGGAAAAAATGTGAGCGCCGAGCCAAGCACCAAAGACGGCATTGAAGCTGTTCGTCTCTGTGCCTTCACTCCTCCAGGCTCATCCCTCGATCGACACAGTGTCGTAGTTTTTCCTCTGGCCATGAATAATGCGGGTTAGCAATCTCAACGACCTACCTCCGGTAAGTTTCTTTGCTGCCATGAAAGGCGACAAAGAAGGATGGTCGTTTCTTTCATCTGCGTCGTACCGTTGAAGCTCCAACATCGTCACGATAAGATAGCCGCGGCCTCAACGGAAGAACACGCAAAATCTCTTTCTGTTGACTATTTCCACTATACTCGAATTGTCGTCTTCGCCTGAGGCGAGCTCTGTCTCCTAACTCAGCGCGGGAGAGAACAATTTTAGACCGATGGAGTCAGAGGATAAACCGCCTAAAAGCCATAGACACGCGACCCTGATCCTGCTCAATGTTTGCGTGGGGCAGTTTATCGTCGGTCTGGACCAACGGGCGCTGTTGGTTGCCCTCCCGACGCTCACTCAGACTTTCAACACCAGTCTCACGACCATACAGTGGGTTCTTTTGATCTATGATCTCACGCTCATCGGCGTGGTCATCACGGTTGGGCGTCTGGGTGACTTGTTTGGCCGTAGGCGGTTTTATGCCAGTGGATTCTTATTCTTCGTTTTGGCTTCCGCTCTCTGCGGCGTCGCGCAATCCGCCGGCCAGATCATTCTCTTTCGCGGCTTACAGGCGATGGGTGGAGCGATGATCGCGGCCAACGGCAGAGCTATCGCCTCAGTTGCCTTGCCATCGAGCGAACGAGGGAAGGCCATGGGCCTTGCCTCGATGGCGTTTCACATCGGCTTTCTAACCGGTCCGACCCTAGGCGGTTTTTTGATCGACACCGTCGGCTGGCGTTGGATCTTTTACATCAACCTGCCCATAGGCATCTGGGGCGCTTACCTGGCGTGGAAGCTGTTGGAAGAGAGCAAAGAGAATGCGAACGAGGTATCGGTCGATTTCCCAGGAGCTATTTTGCTCATTTTGACCAACAGTCTCTTCATCTACGCCATGAATCAGCTCCCGCACGTGGGTTGGCGGGCTCCGCTGGTCATTAGGACGCTGCTCCTTTCCGCTGCCGCATTCGCGCTATTCGTCTTCGTGGAGCTGCGCAGCCGCATGCCGATCCTGAGCTTCTCGCTATTTCGGAACCGCCTCTTCACCGCGTCGATGCTCAGCCTCTTTTTCATAACGTCTACACAGTCGGCCATCAGTTTTCTGATGCCCTTTTATCTTCAGAACATCCTCCATTTCTCGCCGTCGCAGATGGGCTGGATCATCGTCGCGAGCTCCGTCGTGATCGTCATGTTTGCGCCCCTAGCGGGGTGGTTATCCGATCGTCTGGGGTCCCGCCTTCTCTGCACGGTCGGTTCCGCGCTGATCGTCATCGCGCAATTCTTTATCGCTTCATTGGGCATAGAAGCTTCGATCCCGCGCATCATTTTTCCGTTGCTTTTGTCCGGTCTCGGTTGGGCGGCCTTCAATTCGCCGAACCAGAGCGCGATTTTAGGTTCCGTGCCGCGAGATCAAGTCGGCACGGCCTCGGGAATGAACACCACCGCCGCCCGCACTGGCGGGGCGATGGGCGTCGCCCTCTCCGCGACTCTGTTTACCTATGGCTTGACGGCTGCCGGGTTGTCGTCGCTGCAGATCGAATCGCCTCAAAGTTGGGGCACTTCACCGGAGATTTTCGTCCGCTCTTTTAATCGTACGGTGCACATCGTGAATTTTTTCACGCTGCTTTCCGTATTCTTTTCCGCTGTCAGGGGCTCGCGGAAAGAATGATCCGAATAGCCATCCAACATCGTCAATGACGCAAACCGATAATTCGACAAAACGGACGTCAAACCTGATCTTGCTGAGCGTCTGCATCGGCCAGACGATTGTCGGCCTCGATCAACGCGCGATCTTGGTCGCTCTTCCTACGTTGACGAAAACTTTCCACACGGCGTTAACTACTGTGCAGTGGACAGTGCTGATTTACGATCTGATTCTTATCGGCCTTATCATCACAATGGGACGTTTGGGCGATCTCTTTGGCCGCCGCCGCTTCTACAGCCTCGGCTTTCTGATTTTTGTCGTGGCTTCCGCCGTTTGCGGCCTATCCCAGACGCCGGGCCAGCTCATCTTCTTCAGAGCCGTTCAAGCCATCGGCGGGTCGATGATTGCGGCCAACGGCAGGGCGATTGTTTCGGTGGCTCTGCCGCGCGAGGAACGGGGGAAGGCGTTGGGTCTCACTTCCACGGCATTTCACGTTGGGTTCCTTACCGGCCCGTCGCTTGGTGGTTTCCTGATCGACACCATCGGCTGGCGCTGGATTTTCTATATCAACATGCCGTTCAGCCTTTGGGGCGCTTATCTCGCCTGGAAGATTATCCCGGAAACGAGAGCCAAGGAAAAAGTTTCAATCGATATTCCGGGGGCTCTACTCCTGCTAGTGAGTAACGGCCTTTTCATCTACGCCATTGATCAACTGCCGCGCCTTGGATGGCGTCATCCGACTTTTCTATTGATACTCTCGCTCTCCGTTGTCGCGTTGGCGTTTTTGTTGCTTGCCGAATCCAGAACCAAAACGCCGATTCTGATTCTGTCGATGTTCCGCACCCGTCTCTTTAGCGCGGGCATTTTGAGTCTCTTCGTCATATCCGCGAGCTTGTCCGCCATCAATTTTCTTGTCCCGTTCTACTTGCAAAATCTCTTGGGCTTCTCGGCGTCGCAAGTGGGCTGGATTATCGTCGCAGACTCGGTGATTATCATGATCATGGCGCCGATTGCCGGCTCGCTTTCGGACCGCCTTGGGTCGCGCCTACTCTGCACCGTCGGCTGCGCCATCGTCTTCGTAGCGCAGTTCTTCGTGGCTTCGCTGGATCTTCATTCATCGATCCTTAGAATCATGTTTCCGCTGGCGCTTTGGGGCGTCGGCTGGGCGCTGTTCAATTCCCCGAACCAGAGCGCCATTCTGGGGGCTGTGACAACGGACAAAATTGGCGCCGCCGCCGGGATGATCGCTACGACCGCGCGCGCCGGCGGCGCCATAGGGGTCGCTCTATCGGCGACTCTATTCAGCTATTTCTTGTCCGCCGCCGGCTTGACCAGTACTCAGATCGACGCGCCCGAGAGTTGGAAGGCTTCACCGGATATCTTCATGGGCGCTTTTAATTTTACCGTGCATATCGTGAACCTTTTTAGTTTGCTTGCGGTGTTCTTTTCGGCGGTGCGAAGCCCACGACGGGAATGAGTCGGACAAATCCCAACGAATTTCACCGGATGCCATCGATGCACAGTTGCGTCTCTGGTGGCCTCGCTATACGATGCCCGAGTCGCGCCTCTAAAGATGCTGAGGCCAGCAAGTGGTTCCTCGGCAATAACGGCTGAAACTGCCACTTGTTGTCATTTCGACCAAAGGGAGAAATCTTGTTCGAGCTTGAGAGATTCCTCACTTTCGTTCGGAATGATAGTGGAAGCTCGCGCGGCTATGGCCATGGGTTGGTATCTCCACATCGATATGGACGCCTTCTTCGCTTCGGTGGAACAGGTGCTCGACCCCAGTATGCGCGGCAAACCCGTTATCGTTGGCGGACGCAATGGTCGCGGTGTGGTGACCTCGGCTTCCTACGAGGCGCGCAAGTTCGGAGTTCACTCCGCCATGCCCGGCTTCCAAGCCAAGAAGCTCTGCCCAGACGGGATCTTTGTCCCGAACCGCCGCCGCGTCTATAGCGAGTTTTCACACAAAGTTTTCGCGATTCTCGAACGATACTCGCCCGAAGTGCATGCGGTCTCCATCGATGAAGGCATCGTCGATCTCACCGGCACCGACAGGCTTTTCGGCCCGCCGCTGAAAACCGCGGATCAAATCATCCGCCGAATCGAGACGGAACTGGGGTTGCCGTCCTCCGCCGGCCTTTCGCAAAGCAGAGTCGTCAGCAAAATCGCCGCGACCCTGGCAAAACCTCGCGGCCTCATCTATGTGCCACCGGGTTCCGAGAAAGAATTTCTGATACCGCTTGCTGTCGAATTGATTCCCGGGGTCGGGCCTAAAACGCACAAACTGTTCTCACGGAAGGAGATTAAAACCATCGGTGATCTACTCAAGCGGCCGGAGCTGGCAGCGCGCTTTTTGGATCTCGGCGAAGCTCAGCGGCGAGAACGGCGTCATGATCACTCCATTGGCAATGAAACCACTTTGGACAAACCGCTCCGAGACAAAGAACCGATGGAAGCCGTGCTGTGGGATCTCGTGGAAGAGGTGGGCAGCCGGCTACGCCGAGAGGAGCTTTATGCCCGCTGCCTCACGCTGAAGATCCGTTACACGAACTTTCAAACCATCTCCCGCTCGTGCACACTCCCCGCGCCCACCCGTTTTGACCGAGAAATCTTCGATGTCGTCAGCGATCTGCTGCGACAAAATATCGGCCAAGGCCGAGCGGTGCGGCTCCTGGGCGTGAGCGCCAGCGCTTTGCAAAGCTCCGGTTGGCAGGAGCCTCTGTTTACACGCGAACGCCGAAAGTCCTGGGAGAAGCTCTACCAAGGCATCGACGCATTGCGCCATAAATACGGCGAGAACACCATTGGAGCGGCGACACCGCGGAACCGCAGCCGTTGATTTTGCCGGCAAAGCTTCTTACTGTCTTGAAATTCTTGAATGACGAACACGACGATTAACAACCAAGCCTTTCTCGCCGCCTGCCGTCGGGAAAAAACTCCATACACGCCGGTTTGGCTAATGCGCCAAGCCGGCCGGTATATGGAAGAGTACCGAAAGCTCAGAGCGCAATACGGCTTTCTCGAACTCTGCAAACGGCCCGAGCTGGCCGCTGAAATCACCCTAACCCCGGTGGAGCGCCTTGGCGTCGACGCGGCGATTCTCTTCGCCGATATCTTGCTTATTCTAGAGCCGATGGGCGTGGGACTGGAATACGCCGCGGGCGACGGCCCGGTCATTCATCGGCCCGTCCGGTCGGCCGTTGACGTTGATCGTCTGAAAGAATTTAAAGCTGATAAGGAACTCTCCTTCGTCATCGAAACAGTGAAAAAAACCTGCGCGTTGTTGGGCGGCAAGGTTCCACTGATTGGATTTGCCGGCGCACCCTTTACCTTGGCCTCCTACCTCATCGAAGGCGGGAGCTCGCGGAATTATGTCCACACCAAGCAGCTATTCTGTTCCGATCCAAACGCATGGAATCGCCTGATGCAGCGACTCTCATCCGCCGTCGCGGCATACCTGAATGCCCAGATCTCCGCGGGAGCCCAGGCAGTCCAGCTCTTCGATAGCTGGGCCGGCTGTTTATCACCGGGCGATTATGAGCAATTCGTTCTTCCACACACACGCTCAACTATCGCGGCCATTACATCCGGCGTGCCGGTCATTCATTTCAGCACGGGAACCAGCGGCCTGCTTAAATCGATCCGCGCTGCTGGTGGCGATGTCATCGGCGTCGATTGGCGGGTGAATTTGGACGAGGCTTGGCAACAAGTCGGCTACGACGTCGCCATTCAAGGCAATCTCGATCCCGTAGCTCTCTTTGCTTCTCCGAAAGAGATTCGCAGCCGCGTGGCGGATGTTCTACGCCGCGCGAGTGACCGCCCTGGGCATATTTTTAACTTGGGCCACGGCATACTCCCTGAAACTCCCGTCGAAAACGTCGTCGCCATGGTCGAAGCCGTCCATGAGCTCAGCGCACGATAAAAGATTAGTCTTGAGCCTCCCGAATTTTGAAACCTTTTCCCGCTTGCGGGAAGGGTGAGGGTTCCCAAGCCATCCAGCAATGAACTCAACCTACGATGCGGTATTGCTCATCGCCTTCGGTGGCCCCACGTCATCTGAAGAAATTCGCCCATTTCTCGCGCGGGTAACGAGGGGGCTTCCGATACCGCCACAGCGCCTGGAAGAAGTTGCCCATCATTACGAAGCGGTCGGCGGCAAATCACCGCTGAAGGAAATCACTTTCCGCCAGGCGCAGGCTTTACAAATCTTGCTGCAGCGAAAAGGCCTGTCGCTCCCCGTCTATGTCGGTATGCGTAATGTGAGTCCCTTCTTCGTTGAGACAGTGAAACAAATGGCCGGCGACGGAATCCGAAAAGCGCTGGGGTTTATTCTTTCTCCATACAGAACCGAAGCGAGCTGGGATCGCTATCAAAAAAACATCGCCGACGCCCGGGCGAAGCTGCGAGACAACGTGCCCGAGGTTGACTACTGTGCCGTCTGGCATGACCATCCCTTTTTTATCCAGACTTGGGTAGAACTGATTCAAGCCAGCCTTGCTGAGATTCCATCGTACCGACAACAAACAACACCGCTTGTTTTTACCGCCCACAGTATTCCGGTCGCGATGGCCGATCGTTCGCCCTACGTGGAACAATTCCAGATTACGGCTCGCTTGATCGCTGAACGGCTTGGTCGTTCTCGCTGGTCCATCGCCTATCAAAGCCGCAGCGGCAAACCCACCGATCCGTGGCTCGAACCTGACATCAAAGATGTAATCCGGAAGCTTGCGGTGGAACGCGTTACGGAGGCCATCGTCGCGCCCATCGGTTTTGTCTGCGACCATGTCGAAGTTCTCTACGATCTCGACATCGAGGCCAAGCGAGTCGGCACGGATCTAGGCGTCGAAATGCTGCGTGCCAACTGCC
>WNGG01001630.1_pt1 | contig 25808 bp, 22 predicted proteins | sample 5400661 | NCBI WGS metagenome assembly WNGG01 (sample SAMN13153372, study PRJNA577476) | soil metagenome | isolation source: 100 cm soil or saprolite under Garry oak tree replicate 1 | place: USA:California | collected 2016-06-15
GGCCGCGCGCCTGGAGGTCGCCGGTGAGGGGCCGGAGCGCGCCGCGCTGGAGTCGCTGGCCGCCGAGCTCGCGCCCGGCAGGGTCGGCTTCCACGGGCGGCTCGGCAGGGACCGCCTGCTGGCGCTGCTCCGCGGCGCCGCGGTCGTGGCGGTGCCGTCCCGCTGGCACGAGAACCAGCCCATGGCGGTGCTGGAGTCGTTCGCCTGCGGGGTGCCCGTGGTGGTCAGCGACCTCGGCGGCCTGCCGGAGCTGGTCGAGCCGGGACGCGACGGCGAGATCGTGCCCGCCGGCGACCCCGCCGCTCTGGCCGCCGCCCTGGCGGGCCTGCTCGCCGACCCCGGGCGTGCCCTCGCCATGGGCGCCGCCGGCCGCGCCAAGGTCGAGCGGCGCTTCGCCCCGGCGCCGCACCTGCGCCGCCTGGAGCGGATCTACCGCGGAGGCGCCGGATGAAGCGGCTGCGCATCCGCCATGGGCGCCGCCGGCCGCGCCAAGGTCGAGCGGCGCTTCGCCCCGGCGCCGCACCTGCGCCGCCTGGAGCGGATCTACCGCGGAGGCGCCGGATGAAGCGGCTGCGCATCGCGATGATCGGCTCCCGCGGCGTCCCGGCCCGGTGGGGCGGGGTCGAGCGGCACGTCGAGGAGCTCGGCGCCGAGCTGGTGCGGCGCGGCCACCAGGTGACGGTGTTCTGCCGCAGCAACTACGGCGACGGCGAGCGGCCGCGGGAGCATCGCGGCATGCGCCTGGAGCACCTGCCCACGGTCGGCACCAAGCACCTGGACGCGATCGTCCACAGCGCCCTGTCGACCGGCGCCGCCATGGCCAGTGGGTTCGACGTGCTGCACTACCACGCGCTCGGCCCCGGCGCCTGCGCGCTGCTGCCCCGCTGTCTGGGCGGCGCCAAGGTGGTCCTCACCGTGCACGGCCTGGACGACCAGCGCGCCAAGTGGGGCGGCGCGGCGCGGCGCGTGCTGCGGACCGCCGGCTGGCTGTCGGCGCGCGTCCCGGACGCGACCATCGTGGTCTCGCGCGACCTGGCGCGCCACTACCGCGACCGTCACGGCCGCGCCACCGCCTACGTGCCCAACGGCGCTCCCGCCTCGGCTCCCTGCCCGCCGCCGGGCCGCCTGCTGGAGACGCTGGGACTGCGGCCGAGGGGGTTCCTGCTGTTCGTCGGCCGCTTCGTGCCCGAGAAGGCGCCCGACCTGCTGCTGCGCGCCTTCGGTCAGCTCGGCGGGCAGGTCCGGCTGGCGCTGGTGGGCGACTCCAGCTTCAGCGCCGACTACCTGCGCGACCTGCGCGACCAGGCGCGCGCGGACGGACGCGTGGTGTTCACCGGCTTCCGCTACGGCGCCGAGCTGGACGAGCTGTACGCCAACGCCGCCGCGTTCGTGCTGCCGTCCCTGCTGGAGGGCCTGCCGCTGACCCTGCTGGAGGCGGCCGTGCGCGGCACTCCGGTGGTCGCCAGCGCCATCCCGCCGCACGTCGAGGTGATCGGCGCCGACGGCCCCGGCCACCGGATGGTCCCTCCCGGCGACCGGGACGCGCTGGTGGCCGCGCTGCGCGCCGTGCTGGAGGCGCCGGCGCGCGAGCGCGACGGCGCCCTCCGGCTGGGCGAGCGGGTTCGCGCGACCTACCGCTGGGAGACCGCGGCGGCCGGCACCGAGGAGGTCTACCGCTGGGCGCTGGAACGCCGCCCGCCCGCCGAGCTGGCCGCCCTGACTCTCCCCGTCCCCAAGGACGAGGGCAGTGTCGCCTGACGCCGCCCCGGCGCCGGCCGGGGGGCCGCCACGAGCGCGGTTCCCATGGCACAGGCGCGGTTCCCATGGCACAGGCGCTCTTGGGGGGGCGTGGGGGGGAGCGAGCTCCCCCCCGCATGGAACAGGGAACCGCGCCGAGATCACCCCTACCGAAAGGCTCTCGAACCCACCGTGCAAGGTGCTGTTCATCGCGGGTGCCGGGCGGAGCGGGAGCACCCTGCTGGACGGCATCCTCGGCCAGCTCGACGGCTTCTTTGCCGCCGGGGAGCTGCGCTACCTGTGGGAGCGCGGCCTCCAGGAGGGCCGGCTGTGCGGCTGTGGCGTGCCGGTGCGCGACTGCCCTATATGGCGGGCGGTGCTGGCCTCGGCCTTCGGCCCCGGTGTCGACGCGAACGCCGCCGCCGAGCTGCAGCGCCAGGCCACCCGCGCGCGCCGCGCGCCCGCGATGATCCTCAGCGGCCGCCTGGGCCGCCGGAGGCCCGGGCGCTTGGCGGCAGCGCTCGGCCCGCTGTACCAGGCGATCCGGGAAAGCACCGGCTGCCGCGTGCTGGTCGACTCCTCCAAGCTGCCCTCCTACGGCGCCCTGCTGGAGACCCTGCCAGGCGTCGAGCTGTACGTGCTGCACCTGGTGCGCGACCCACGCGCGACCGCCTGGTCGTGGCTGCGGCGCAAGCGCCTCACCGACACGCCCGCGCCGCGGCTGATGCAGCGGCAGCCGCCGGGCAAGAGCGCGGCCATGTGGATGGTCTGGAACCTGACCGCCGCGCTGCTCTGGTCGGGCGGTCCCCGCTACCTGCGGCTGCGCTACGAGGACCTGGTGCGGCGACCGGAAGCGGCGGTGCGCCGTATCGCCGAGCTGGTCGGCGAATCGCCCGCCGCGCTGCCCTTCCCCGTACCGGGACGGGTCGCCCTGGCGCCCACACATTCGGTGGCCGGCAATCCCGGCCGCCTGGACACCGGCGAGGTCGCCCTGCGGCTCGACGACGAATGGTCGAGCAGGCTGCGCCCGCGCCACAGACTGGTGGTCACGCTGGCCACCTGGCCGCTGCTGCGGCACTACCGCTACCGCGTCACTCGTCGAGGAGGAATGATCCGATGGGACTGAAGGCCAACGGCACCAGGCTCGCCCTGGTGAGCCTGGTGCTGGCGCTCTCCGCCTTCGTCCTGGCCTCACGGGTGGGCGCGGCGCCGCTGCCGGCCGCCACCGTCTCGACCAGGCCGTCCTCCAGCGCCGACGCCAACGGGCGCGTCACCGCGATCGCGCGCACCGGCGACCGCGTCTACATCGGCGGCTCGTTCACCTCCGTCGGCGGCCAGCCGCGCGGCGGGCTGGCCGCGCTGGACGCCGCCACCGGGCAGCTCGTCGCCTCCTGGCGGGCCGACGTGACCGGCGGCCCGGTCGAGGCGCTGGCCGCCTCGCCGGACGGCGGCACGCTGTACGTGGGCGGTGACTTCACCGCCGTCGGCGGGACGGCGCGCCGCCGCCTTGCGGCGGTGTCGACCGCCGGCGGGGCGGTCGGCCCGTGGCGGCCGGCCGCCAGCGGCGGGATGGTGATGGCGCTGGCGGCCGGCGCCGGGCGGGTCTACGCCGGCGGCAGGTTCACCAGCATCGGCGGGATCGCGCGGCCCTACCTGGCGGCCCTGTCGACCGATGGCGCCGTGCTCGGCTGGGACCCGCGCGCGGACGCCTCGGTGCGGGCGCTGGCGCTCGATGGCGACAGGCTGTACGCGGCCGGCGACTTCCACAACATCGGCGGCCGCGCGCAGCGCACGATCGCCGCCCTCGACCCCGCCAGCGCCGCCGACAGCGGCTGGCACCCGCAGGCGACCTGCCCCGGGCTGGGGCTGACCGTGGCATCGGGCATCGTCTACCTCGCCTGCGGCGGCGCGTCGGCCAGCGGCGGCAACGCCGTGCTGGCCTACTCCGCCTCGACGGGCGCCCGCCGCTGGAGCGCCGGCGGCGACGGCAACGTCCACGCGGTCGCGGTGCTCAACGGGGTCGCCTACAGCGGCGGCCACTTCACCACCGTCGACGGCGCCAGCCGCAAGAAGGCGGCGGCCTTCGACGCGGCCAGCGGCCAGCTCCTGGCGTGGGACCCCCACCCCGACAGCACCCTCGGGGTATTCTCGATGCTGGCCGACGGCGACTGGCTGTGGATGGGCGGCGACTTCACCAGCGTCGGCGGAGTCGCGCAGGCCCACGTCGCCCGCTTCGGCATCCCCAGCGCGTCCGCGCGCACCCAGATCGACGTCCCAGGCTCTACGCTGGACGGCCGTGGCGCCGATCGGTTCGCCGACCCGCGCGTGGCCACGCTGCCGTACCCGAACTGAGAGGCCCAGATGACCAGCCAGACCATCGACCTGCATGCCCACACGCTCGCCAGCGACGGCAGCGACACGCCGCTGGAGCTGGTCGGCGCGGCGGCCGCCGCCGGCATCGAGGTGCTCGCCGTGACCGACCACGACTCGGTCGAGGGCCTCGGCCAGGCGCTGCCGGCGGGCGAGCGGGCGGGCGTCGAGGTCCTCGCGGGCTGCGAGGTCACCGGCGACGTCGAGGGTCGGGTGGTGCACCTGCTGGCCTATGGCGAGGGCCTGCTGGCGCCGGGCGCGATCGACCGGGTGGTGGCGGTGCGACGCGACCGCCAGCAGCGCAACCTCCGTGTCGGCGCCGAGCTGGAGGCGCTCACCGGCGTCGGCTACGCGGACGCGCTGGAGCTGGCCGGCGGCGCGGCGCTGTCCAGGGCCCATTTCGCCAGGGCGCTGGTGCACCGCGGCGCGGTCGCCGACGTCGCCGAGGCGTTCGACCGCTACCTGTCCAACGGGCGGCCCGCCTACGTGCCCGCGCCGTCGCTGCCGGTCGACGAGGTGGTCGCGCTGGTCCACGCGATCGGAGGCGTGGTGGTGCTGGCGCACCCGGGCCGGCTCGCCCACCAGGAGCGGCAGCGCGTGGTGGACGCCGCGGTCGCCGCCGGGGTCGACGGCCTCGAGGTCTGGCACTCGCAGCACGACGAGCAGGCGCGGCGCCGCTTCATGGCGACGGCTGAGCGGCACGGGCTGCTGGCCACCGGCGGCTCTGACTACCACGGCCGCCACAAGCCGGGGGTCCGCCTCGGCAGCGGCACCGGCGGCAACGTGCTGGTCCCCGCGTACGCCGCCGACGACCTGAAGGAGCGCCTGGCGGCGGCCGTGCGCCGGTAGCGCCCGCCGCCAGTCCCTGGCCCACGATCCCCGGAGGGGACTCGACACCATGCCGTCCAGCCGCCGTGCGCCGATCTTCGTGGTCGGCTGCCAGCGTTCGGGGACCACCCTGCTGCGCCTGATCCTCGACGCGCACCCCAACATCAGTTGCGGGCCGGAGACCCGCTTCCTCTCCGACCTCGCCCACGTGACCGCCGGGAGCTGGAAGCGCCTGGCCCAGTACGGCTTCCCCAAGCAGTACTGGCACGAGCACATCGCCGGCATGTTCGACACCATCAAGAGCGACTACGCGCGCCGCGCGGGCAAGTCGCGCTGGGCGGACAAGACGCCCCGCTACGCGCTGACGCTGCCGTTCATCGACCGCCTCTTCCCCACCTGCCAGGTGGTCCACGTCATCCGCGACGGCCGCGACGTGGTCGCCTCGCACCGCGTCCGCTGGGGCTACCTGGCCGCCCTCAAGGCGGTCAGGAAGTGGCCGCACTACGTCCACAGCGCCCGCGCGGCGGGCGCCGCCATGACGCCCGACCGCTACCACGAGCTGCGCTACGAGGATCTGGTCAACGAGCCGGAAAAGACCCTGCGCGAGCTGCTCGACTTCCTGGACGAGCCCTGGGACCCGTCGGTGCTCAGCCACGACCGGGCGCCGCACGACGTGCCGGAGCGCTACCGGGACCTCGCCTCCTCCCGCCGGCGGAGCGCCGGCGAGGGCGGGGCGATCTACCGGTCCAGGGTGGGCGCCCACCGCAGGGAGCTCGACCCGCTGCTGCGCCTGCTGCTGCGGGTGGTGGACGGCAGGACCCTGCGCGAGCTGGGCTACTCGTGAGGCTGCCGATCCGGCGGCCCGCCGCGTCGACTCCCGGGGAGCGTCCGGTGGAGCTGGCCGAGCTGGTCAGCCCGCTGCGCTACGACATCCTGGTCCGGGCCCACTTCCTGGCGCGCCTGGAGGTCGCGGGGCCCGACCTCGACCAGGTCGTGCGCGAGGCGCTGGGTGGTCCGTACCACACCTGGTTCAGCACCATCGCGCTGCCCCGCTACCGGCCGCGGGAGGCCGCCGACCAGCGGCGCAGCCTGGCCGCCTTCCGGGAGCGCGTGCACCGCTCCGCCGAGCTGGTCGCCAGCTTCCGCGCCCACGGCTTCGACCAGCGCTTCCCCGTGCTGCTGCGCACCGCCCGGCCCGGCGCCAGGACCGCCGGCGGCAAGCTCGCGCCCCGCGCCCTGTACGCCGGCGACGGCTGCCACCGGCTCGCCCTGCTGCTGGCCGCGGGGCACCGCTGGGTCGAGCCGGCCTGGTACCGGGTGCGGCGCGACCCGCTCGACGCCCCCATCGACAACACCCACCCGTTACTGGAGCCGCTGGCGATCGGCGCCGCCGAGTACCACCGGTTCGTGTCGCTGGGCTACGGGCTCGCCGGCTCGCCCGCCGGGCTGCCCGCCGATCGTCAGACGCTGCTGCGCCGTGTCGCCGCCGAGCGCCCCGACCGCCTCGCCGAACTGGAGCGGCTCCTCGAAATCGACGAACCAGCCCTGGTGCGGGACAATACCTTCTCGGATCGGACGATCATCTCGATCCAAACCAGCGACCGATACTGACCGGGAGGAGTTCGTTTGCGGCGGGGGGGCGGCCCGGGTCGGCCCGGGCGGGCCAGGGCCGGGGTGGCGCTGGCGGTGCTGGCGGTACTGGCGGTGCTGGCGGGCTGCACTGGTGGGCAGGGGGCCGTCGAGCGGCGGGGCGGTGCCGCGGGCGGTGACCAGGCGGCGGCGCGGGCGGTCACGGACAGGACGACGGCGCGGGGTGGCGAGCCGGTGCTCGGCGCCAAGTGGGACTGGGGCCGGGCCGACCGCTTCACGCCCTACCTGCGGCGCGTCCCTGGCGGCGGCGCGACCTTCTACGAGCTGGTCTGGTGCGACGTCGAGCCCGAGCCTGGCCGGCTCGACTGGAGCCGCGTCGACCAGGTGGCCCGCGCGACCAGACGGCTCGGCTACAGCCTGTACCTGAAGCTGCGGGTCGGCTCGTGCTGGGCGACCGGCGGCCAGGCCGGCGACCGCCGCGGCGGCAAGGGCAAGACCGCCTCGGCGATGCCGGCCGACCCGACCGCCTACCAGGCGTGGGTACGCGCGGCGGTAAAGCGCTACGCGCCCATGGGCGTGCGCGAGTACGCCATCGAGAACGAGGTCAACGGCCAGGGCTTCTGGGCCTCCAGCCCGGCCGACTACCAGCGACTGGCGACGCTGGGCGCCGCCGCCATCCGGGAGGCCGACCCGCGCGCCCTGGTGGTCGACGCCGGCATCTCCTCCACCGCCTACGGGGTGGCGATCGCCGACGACCTGCTGCGCCGCGGCCGCGCCGCCGAGGCGGTCGCCGCCTACCAGCGCTACTACCAGCGCCGTTTCGACCGCCGCGGGCATGACTTCCCCGAGGTCGGCGACCCCGGCGAGCTGCGGGTCGCGCTGCAGGGCCAGCAGGCGCGGCGGAACCTCGCCTTCATGGCCGTCGCCAACCAGCTCGCCGAGCGCAAGGTCGTCGACGTCCGCCAGCTCCATTTCTACGAGCCGTGGGACAACCTCCCGGCCGTGCTCGCCTACCTGCGCGGCGTCCTGCCCGCCCGCTTCCCCGTGCAGGCCTGGGAAGTCGGCATGTTCGGGCCCGACGGCGCGGCCCAGGCCGGTGGCGAGGCGACCCGGGCCGGCGCGGCCACCGGGGCTCCCTCCCCCGGCGACGGGGCCCGGGCGGGCGAGCTGGTCAAGGCGGTCTGCCTGCTGCTGGCCGGCGGGGTGCGGCCGGTGGTCTGGCTGCCGCTGGCGTTCGACCCCACCGGCCGGCACGCCGACGAGCCGCGCTACGGCCTGCTGGACCCTGGCGGCGCCGTGCGCCCGGCCGGCGAGGCGTTGCTGCGGCTGGCGGGCATGGCGGCGGGCGCCTCCTCATGGCAGGGGATCGCCAGCGGCGAGGTCACCGGCATCAGTTTTCGCCACGGGGGCTCGACCAGCATGGTCGTCTGGAGCCAGCGCGGCGCCAAGCTCCAGCTGGCTCCGCGGCCCGGCGGGCACGCCGAGCTGCTCGGCGGCGCCGGCGTCCCCTGGGGCGCCGGGAGCATCGAGGTCGGCCCCGAGCCCGTGCTGGTGACCTCGCCGTGAACGAGCTGGAGCCGCCGCTGCGGCGGCTGGCGCGGCGCACCGGCAAGCACCTGCGCTGGACCCGGAGCGAGGGGATCGCCCGCCTCATCGAGGAGGACGGGCTCGACCCGCTGGAGCGCCTCCCCCTGGCGCTCCGCAAATGGCGCTGGCGGCAGGTCCACGGCGTCGCCAGGGGTCGCGCGATGCCGGTGTGGCTGCTCGGGGTCCAGCGCTCCGGGACCAACATGCTGGTGCGCGGCCTGGAGACCGCGCCGGAGTTCCAGGTCCACAACGAGAGCGACCACCGCGCCTTCCGACGCTTCCGGCTGCGGCCCGACCACGAGCTGGCCGCGCTGGTGTTCTCCAGCCGGCACCACTACGTGCTCTTCAAGCCGCTGTGTGACTCGCACCGGGCGGCCGAGCTGCTGGACCGCATGCCGGTGCTGGTCGCCGGCAGGGCCATCTGGGCCTACCGCGACGTCGACGGGCGCGCCCGCTCGGCGGTCGCCAAGTTCGGCGACGCCAACCTCCGGGTGCTGCGCGAGATCGCCGCCGGGCGGAGCCGGCGCTGGCAGGCCCAGCGCCTCTCCCCCGACAGCCTGGAGCTGCTGTCCAGCTTCGACTACGACGCGATGACGCCGGCGGATGCGGCCGCGCTCTTCTGGTACGTGCGCAACCGCCTGTTCTTCGAGCTGGGGCTCGACCGGCGCGCCGACGTGGTGCTGTCGTCCTACGACGCGATGCTGCGGTCGCCCGCCACGGCCATGCGCGCGCTCTGCGCCTTCCTCGGGATGGCGTGGCGGCCCGAGCTGACCGCGGGCATGGCGCCCCGCGCCGGCCACGAGCTGCCCCGCCTGCGGATCGACGCCCGCATCCGCGAGCGCTGCGACCACCTCACCGGGGCGCTCGACGCGACCGCCGCCGCCCAGCTGGCCCGCCTGGCCGCCGGCTGAGGGAGGTCAGGTGGTGGTGCCGCGCAGGCCCGACCAGAAGGGCCCGCCACGGCTGCGGCGCAGCAGGGACTCGAGCACCAGCCGGTCCTCCGGGCCGATGCCGAGCACGGCCACCAGCCCGAGGTAGATCTCCACGATCAGCACCAGCGCCAGCGTCACGGTGTCCCAGGCGTCCAGCGATCCCAGCAGGCGGTGCGCGGCCAGCCCCGCCGCCAGCGCCGCGGCCCCGGCGAGGACGCCCTTGAGCACGCCCACGTCGAAGGGGAGCATGCGCAGGCAGATCCAGACCTGCACCACCCTGGCGAGATTGACGGCGCCGAGCGACACCGACCAGGCGATCGCCGCGCCGGCGATGCCGTGGCTGGGGATCAGCCAGAGGTTGAGCACCACGTTGAGCACCAGCACGGCCAGGTTGTCGACCATGCTCCACAGCGGCCGGCCCGACATGTTCAGCATCAGCCCGCACGGGCCGGTGGCGGCGTCGACCAGCTTGCCGGCGGCCAGGATCGCGGTGACGGCCGCGCCGGCGCCGAACCCGCCGCCGAACAGGCGCAGCAGCTCGCCGGGGAACGCCAGCAGGGCGATGAACGCCGGCAGCGACAGGCGCACGATCCAGCTCGTGGCCACCGTGTAGGCGCTGTGCAGGGAGTCGTGCTTGCCGCGGTGGTAGAGGTTGGCGATGCGCGGCCCCAGCGCCGAGTTGATCGCGGGCATCACGAAGGTCGCCAGGGTGACCAGCCGGGTGGCCACGTTGTAGACCCCGACCTCGGCGCTGCTGCGCATCGCCCCGAGCAGGATCGTGTCCGCCCAGATCAGCCCCGCCGACGCCAGCGAGGCGCCCCAGCTCACCAGCGAGAACCCGAACAGCTCGCGAAGCCCGCCGCCCGCGTGGGCACCGAGGTGGGGACCGGCGCTGAGGCCCGGGTGGGGCTGGACCGGCGGCGGGACCATGCGCAGGAGCCGCCACAGGGCGACGGCGGCCAGCGCCGCGGCGGCGAGGTTGGCGGCGACCAGCGCGGTCATGACGCCCTCCAGGCCGGCGCCGGCCGCCAGCAGCGCGGCGCTGCCCGCCACCAGCGCCAGCGGCTCGAACACCAGCCCGATCAGGGCGAACGGCCGCATCGTCCGGAAGCCCTGGGTGGCTGCCAGCGCCGAGTCGGTGAAGGTGGCCGCCGGCAGCGCCAGCGCCACCGCCCGCAGCGGCGGCAGCAGGCCGGCGTCGTGGAACACCGCGCGTGCCAGCCACGGCGCCGCCAAGTGCAGGCCCAGCGCCAGCACCACCGCCACGCCGGTGCTGAGGCCGATCCCCAGCCGTACGGTCGCCCGCAGCGCCAGCGGGTCGCCCTCGGCCAGGTGGACCGCGACGAAGCGGGTGAGCCCCGAGCGGAAGCCGCTCAGCGACAGCAGCCCGAGCAGCGACAGGAACGCGAACGCCTGCGCGTACCGGCCGACGTCGTCAGTGCCCAGCCGCCACGCCAGCAGCATCGTGGCCCCCAGCGCCGCGACCTGGCCGCACACCTGCCCCAACAGGTTGAGGCCCCCGCCCCTGGCGATCCCGAGGATCTCGCTGGTGGTCTCGGCCCCGCCGCCCGCCGCCCGCCCGGCCGCCGTGGCGGTGACGCCTCCCTCGCCACCCGGTTCGCGCCTGGGCTCTGCGGCACTGCCGCCGCCCCCGCGGGCCGCCCGGGCCTTCCGCCTCCGCACGAGGCTACGAGCGGGGCGGGAGGGCCACGCCGGGGCGGCGCTGCCCGGCGGCCGGGCCCGTGGAGGAGCGGCCGTCTGGCCGCGCCTCCAGTTCCGGGCGACCGGCGGGGCGGGCGCCCAGCTCGGCCCGCACGTCGGGCCCGGCCGCGACCTCCGGCACGGCCTCCGAGGCGGGCCGCGGACGGCGGGCGAGCAGCTCCAGCAGCAGCACGACCCCCACGGCCAGGAACAGCCCCGCCCCAGCCGCCGGCCCGGCCTTGCGGAGCACCTGCGTCACCAGGGACACGCGCCGCGTCTCCCCCAGGCTCACGACGGTGGCCGGGTCCGCCGCGGCGAACTGCGCCAGCGCCTGGTCCAGGCTCTGCTGCAGGAGGTTGAGCTGCTGGGTGGCCTGCTGCTTGCGGTCCATCAGGCTCTGGTAGGCGGCGACCCTGGGGACCAGCGTGCGCAGCTCGCCCTCCTTGGTGCTGATGGTCGCGCCCAGCGCCGCCGCCGCCGTGGGGTTGCCGTCGGCCTGGCTCTGCGCCTGCTGCGCCTGCAGGTTGGCGAGCTGCTGCGACTTGATCTCGTAGAGCTTGTCGGGCACGACCATGCCGGTGGAATGGTAGAAGGCGGCCAGCTTGGCGTCGGCCGCGGCCACCGACTTGGCCGCCTCGGTGACGGTCCCCTCGGCCAGCCGCACCTGCGACTGGAACAGGAAGCGGATCGTGCCCGCGGCCACCGCGCCGGCGACCGGTCCGGTCTCGGAGCTGCGCGGCGACTGGTAGCTGATCTGGATCAGGCTCGACCCGCCGATCGGCGAGGCGGCCAGCCCGGCCTCGACCCGTGAGGTGGGCACCTTCAGCTGGGCGGCGACCTGGTTGACGATCCGCGAGGAGGTGGCCGCGGCGACGAAGTTGGCCACGAAGGTCTTGGGGCCGCCCGAGCCGCTGTACTGGTTGGAGCTGGGCCCGCCGACCAGCGCGGGCGCCGCCACCGTCGCGGTCGCCTGGTACCTCGGCCCGCCGGCCAGCACCAGCGCGGTGACGATCCCGCCGGCCAGCACCGGCACCAGCGCCAGGATCCACAACCGTCTGCGGACGATCCGCAGGTAGTCACTGATTTCCACGAAGCCCCCCAGGATCGGCAGCCAGGCTGGCGCGCCGTGTGACGGCGGACGCCGCGGCCGCGAACGTGAACAGGTACCAGAGGTTCACCACGTTGGAGATGACGTTGGCGGTGAGGCTCACCGCCACGAAGGCGACCGCGCAGCCGAGGAAGCCGGCCGCCACGCCCCGCTCCAGGGTGCGCGGCGTCGAGGCGCGCACCGCCCGACGCCCGAGCCCGACCAGGGCGACCAGCATGGCGAGGTAGGCGCCCAGGCCGATCAGGCCGGTCTCCACGTAGGCGCGGATGAAATCGTTGTGCGGCTGCTTGGCCGCACTGGTGTTGTACTGGGTCATGTTGAGGCCGATGCCGGTCAAGGGATTGGCGCGCGCCAGCGGCAGCACCTCGGTCCAGTAGTTGAGCCGCCACGCCAGCGAGTTTCCCGACGACCCCGCAGCCGCCGGGCCGCTCGCCAGGCTGGTGAAGCGGCCGGAGAGCTGCGGCACCACCGCCAGCGCGCACACGCCGGCGACCAGCAGCGCCAGCAGCACGCGCTTGGACTGGACCAGGCCCACCACCAGCAGGCCGATGGCCGCGCCGACCAGCGCCGTGCGCGTGTAGGTCAGCAGCAGGAAGCCGCTGGAGACGGCCAGCACGATCCCGAGCGGGAGCTTCCGCCGCCCGCTTGCGTAGGGAAGGACGGCCACCCCGAAGATGATCATCAGCGCCAGGTAGCGCCCGAAGTCGTTTGAGCTGGAGAAGGTCCCGACCAGGCGCGAGTAGTCGCCCTTGGTCTCGGCTCTCGGGTGGCCGGACAGGAACCCCATGGCGGTGATCGCCAGCGGCACCAGCATCGACAGGTAGGCCGCCAGCAACAGCCGGCGCATGGCGGCGCGCTCGACCATCATCTGCTCGAGCACCGCGAACATCACCACCGCCGCCAGGATGCGCAGCAGCTCCAGCGCGCTGGCGGTGTGGTTGGCCGAGCCGAGCACGCTGAGCGCGCAGGCGACCACGAACACCGCCAGGGCGCGCCGCAGCGGCGAGCCCGTCAGGCGCCCCTGCTCGCGGTGCTGCGCCGCCAGCCACAAGGCCGCGGCCAGCAGGAAGATCACCGCCAGGATGCTGGAGGGGTCCAGCGCCCTGGCGGCCGCCGAGTTGGTGACGGTGTTGCCCGCCGAGCGGCCGCTCAGCTTGGCCAGGTCGATCGAGGCGCGCAGCACCAGCATGGCCATCACGTAGCCGCTGAAGCGGGTCAGCGCCAGCACCCCGAGCCCGACGGCGATCGCGACCGCCAGCGGGAGCACCACCGCCAGCTTGGAGCCGCCGCCGACCGCCATGCCGCTGGCGGCGGCGAGCCCGCTGGCGGCGGCCACCGCCAGGAAGGTGAGCGCGTCGTGGCGCGGGCGCCGTGCCGACAGCCACGCGCTGGCGCCCTCACGCAGGCTGCGCCTGGCGGCGGTGGCGGCCACGTCGCGCTACCGGGCGCCGGCCGGCGTGGCGGGCGCCGGCCCAGACCAGCGGAAGCCGATGCCGGGCAGCCGGTACAGCTCCTGGTTCGGCACCGCGAACCGCCGCTCCAGCCAGGCGCGGGTCGGGGCGGGCATCGCCTCGCCGTGGCCGCCGGCCTTGAAGATGGGCGCCCGGCCGATCCGGAACGGCTCCAGGCCCAGGAAGCGCCACACCCGCTCCAGCTCGGCGTCGGTGTCGCCGAACAGCGCCTCGCTCTGCAGCACCAGCACCCGGCTCGACGGGATCAGCGCGTGGATCCGTTCGAGCTGCTCGGCGTAGCGGCCCCGCGCCAGATAGGAGAGATGCCGGTGCGCGAAGCTGGTGTAGCCCGGCTCGGCCACCATCCGCTCGGCCTCTCCTGCCAGGCGCTCCGGTTCGCGCCGCAGCGCCTCCTCGAACGGGAGGTCCTCGTAGCCGCGACGGCGCTCGTACTGGTAGTGCGACCAGGCGCGCTCCACCGGGTCGCGGAGCACCGCGATCAGGCGGACGTCGGGGAGCGCGGCCGCGATCCGCTGGGGGGCCAGCGGATGGAACATGTAGTAGGGGCTCGCTTCGCCCGCGATCGCCCTGCGCCCGCCCGCCAGCGGGAACGCCGCGCGGAACCAGCTCCAGCCGCGCCCGAAGTTCACGTCGAAATAGTGGCTGCCCTTGGTGAGCAGGCATCCGGCCACGTCCGGATGACGGATCACGTACTCGTAGAGCGAGGTCGAGCCCCCGCGCTTGGTCCCGATCACCAGGAAACCGGGCAGCATGCGGGCGCCGCTGGTCGCACGCGCCAGCAGCCGTCCTCCGGCCCGTACCACGCTGGTGTTGGTCAGCCGCATGTCGGACATGATCCCCTGAACCCTCAGAATTGTCGAACTTGACAATCATGACTAGGGGTGCCATGCTTCTCCGCCTGGTTCGCGGTCGCCAGCCCCGATCCAGCGTGCAGTGCGGCCAGCGCAGCAGTCCGTCGAGCCTCGTCCCCACCCGATCGCTCGTGGCTGGAGGTCCCCATGGGGTCGGTCCATCCCTTCCGCCGCCGCAGCTCACATCCCACGCCGTCCGACGGCGGCCAAGGCGTCGATCCAGCCTCCGCGGCCCCTCCCGGGCGCGCGGCCCGGCTGACCGATTCAGCCTCCGCGGCCCCTCCCGGGCGCGCGGGCCGGCTGACCCGCAGGCGCCGTCCCGACCCGCTCGCCAGCCTGGCGGGGCTGGGCCCGCGCGCCGGCCTTTCGCGGCGAGGCGGGCGCTTCCTGCTGCTCGGCGGGGCGTTGGTCCTCGCCGCCGTCACGGTCGCGGTCCTGGTCGTCGCCACCGGCCCGCAGGCCACCTCGGCGCCGACCAGCGGGCCCGCGCCCTCCACGACCGTGCCGCCGGCGCGGCTCAAGCCGGTGCTCGGCGGCCTGCTCGACCGCCACAAGCTGCCGCCCGAGCAGTTCCAGGGGGCGGTGGCCGGTTACGTCGTGTCGGTCGGCTGGGCCGAGCTGCAGCCCACCGCCGGCGGCCCGCTGGCGGCGGCCAATCCGATCGACCAGGCGATCGCCAGCGCCCGCGCCAGGCACCTCCAGCTCAAGCTGCGGGTCCTGGCCGGCACCAGCGCGCCGGACTGGGCCAAGCGCCTCGGCGGCGACCCCGTGCGGGTGGTCGACGCCTACGGCCACTCCGGCACCGTCGGCCGCTTCTGGACCACCGCCTTCGGCCAGGCATACCTCGACCTGCAGCAACGGCTCGCCGCCCGCTACGACCGCGTCCCCGAGATCGCCGAGACCCAGATCACCCGCTGCACGACCTTCTTCGCCGAGCCGTTCCTGCGCCAGGGGCGCAACCCCAGCACCATCCGCAACCTGGTGCGGGCCGGCTACACCGCCGCCGCCGATGAGGCCTGCCAGCGCGAGCAGGTCGACGCCCACGCCGTGTGGTCGCGCACCCGCTCGGGACTGTCCTTCAACCCCTACCAGCGGGTGGAGGGCGGCCAGGTCAAGCACGACGAGGCCTTCACCGAGCAGATGATGCGCTACTGCCGGTCCAAGCTCGGCGCCGCGTGCGTGCTGGAGAACCATTCCATCCGCACGACCGGCCAGGGGCGCCTGTACCAGCAGATGTACCAGGCCATGCGCTCCCTCGGCGGCGCCATCGGTTTCCAGACGGCCTCGCCGAACCGGATCGGCAGCCTGCTCGGCACCCTCGACTGGGCCATCTCGCAGCGCGCCTCCTCGGTCGAGCTGCCCGTCTCCTACCGGACCTCGAGCAGTCCCGGCAGCCTTCGCCCGCGCAACCAGCGCCTCCAGGCCATCGCCCGATCCCTGGCCTGACAACCCGCCGGCCGGCGCCGACCCCACCCAGCGCTCGCCCCCTGGGTGGGGTCGGCGCCATCCGGGGCCGGTCTCTGCTAGCCTCCGGTCATTCTCGATCCAGACAAACTCCTCAGGCCGCCGATTTACCCGGAGGTACCGAGCCATGGCTGCGCGCGACCTTGCTCCCCTGTTCATCGTCGGTGCGCCGCGGTCGGGCACCAGCCTGCTCTACAAGCTGCTGTGCCTGCACCCGCGGGCCGCCTGGATCTCGAACTGGGGACGCCGCGCTCCCGGGCAGCCCGCGCTCGCCATGCTCAACCGCCTGGCCCCGCGGCTGCCGGCCACCCGCCGCCGCGCCTGGTTCGGCGCCGACGGCGGCAACGCCTACGTCTACGGCCGCCCGCGGCCCCTCGTCGAGCGGCTGTTCCCGATGCCGGTGGAGGGCGAGCCCGTCTACCGCCGCTGCGGCGTCGGCTCCGGCGCCGCCGGTGTGCCCGAACGCCAGGTCGCCGAGCTGCGCCGCCGCCTGGAGGCCATCCAGCGCTGGTCGGGCGGCGACCTGCTGGTCTCCAAGCGGATCCACAACAACCTGCGCATCCCCCTGCTCGCCGAGGCGTTCCCGCGCGCCCGCTTCGTGAACCTGATCCGGGACGGCCGCGCCGTCGCCTACTCGCTGTCGCGCGTCGACTGGTGGGAGAACGGCGTCGTCTGGTGGTACGGCCAGACCCCGCGCCGCTGGCGCGAGGAGGGCCGTGACCCTTGGGAGCTGTGCGCCCTGCACTGGGTGCGCGAGCTCGCCGCCGTCGAGGCCGGGCTGGCCGCCGTCCCCACCGCCCAGCGGATCGAGGTCCGCTACGAGCGGCTCGTTCGCGCCCCGATCGACACCGTCCGCGGCATCGCCCTGTTCGCCGGCCTGCGCCCCGACCCCGGCTGGATCGCTGAGCTCCCGCGCCTCCGCTACCCCGACAACGACGACGCCTGGCTGCGGGCCCTGACCCCCGACGCCCGCGCCCGCATCGAGCACATCCAGCACACCGCCCTCCGCCGCCTCGGCCACCGGGTCTGACCACGCCGACCCCTATTTCCAGGAGGGCCGTCGTAGGAGGCGCGGCTCCACCAGGAAATTCTTGGTGTCGTGGCGGCCACGCCGCTCGTACTCGTCGATCAGCAGGGTCCCGGCCGTCCGACCCGGCGTGAGCCCCCTGGCGCGCTCTTCAGATCAAGCGCATCCAGGGTGGCAGCCACCTTGGCGACCGCATCCTCCTCGTCCCAGCTGTCCAGCTCGACGCCGATCAGCTTCGGTGCATGGCCAGCGCTCACGAGGCGGTACAGGCAGCTGCCCGACCTGATCCGGCCCGGCAGCGACTCCGACGGTCCGAGCAGGAAGATGCCGAGGTCACTCGGCTTGTCCAGGTACTGCGCCATCGCCGAGGCCACCAGGATCCCGCCCTTCTCGAAGTCCGAGGACACGAATCTCGGCGGTGGATCCGCTGCTGGTAGAAGTAGCGATTTGGCGCCTTCACGTCGACCACCACGATGAAGACGCCCCTGACCGCCAGCCGTCGGCAGCAGCGTGGTCAGCGAGCAGGGAAACTCGTCGCGGGTCCGCTCCTGGAACCCTGCGAGAATGTTGCGGGTGAACAGGCTGGTCGAGCGGCCAACGAAGACAATGCGCCTGCTGCGGCGACGGAAGGGCCGGAATTCCTGAGCGATGTAGATGACCAGCGTGAGCGCCACGCCGACGATGGCAAGGAGGCGGTCGAGCCCGACCCCGACCTCGAACAGCACCCACGACAGGGCGCCCGTGGCGACCGGGCCGCCCACGACGAGCACGCGGGCCCGGTCGGCGAGCGGCTCAGCCGGCTGTGCTCACCGCACCAGCGGGCCATGGCCGGCCCCCACGTCCGCGGTCATCCAGGCTCGCGTGCCGAAGAAGGAGCACGACCGGGCCGCCACCGAGATCGCGCGTCGCAACGCGGCCACGGGGTCGGCCAGCTCGACGAGGTACCAGCAGAAGGCGCCGTGAAGAATGTCGCCAGCGCCAAGTGAGTCGACCACCGGCACCGCTGGGACATCGAGACGGCCCGCTCGCGTCCCCGCGCGGTACCGGACCGGCTCGGGTCCATCGGTGACGGCGCTGAACCACAACGAGCTCATCGCCTCGATCGCGTCGTCAGCGCTGTCGCATCCTGGAGGCCGGAAGTCGTTCGAGCAGATGGCCGCGTCGACGAGCCGGAGCAGCTCCTCTGTGCCAGGCTTCCAGCTCCCACCGTCGAACACGACTCGCATCCCGGCGGCACGCGCTCGCTCCGCGGCGACGATCGCCAGCTCCATATGGTGGCCGTCAACCATCAGCAGCGCTGTGGAGCCGAACACGTCAGCACCCAATGCGGACGCCGGAATCTGGAATGGGCGCGAGTTGACCGACACCACGGCTCTGTGGCCGGTCGACTTGGTCACGGCGATCGACGACACGGGCGGCTGCCCGCCCGAATCCCACGCCAGATCCGCGACCTCGACCCGGTGAGCGGCCAAGTCGTCCTTGGCCACGCGCGCGAAGGTGCTCGAGCCGACGCCGGTGACGAGTCGAGCGGTCCCGCCGAGGTGAGCGAAGGTCACCGCGGCGTTCGCGGCGGGCCCGCCGGCCGCGACCTCCTGCTGCTCCGCGACGATCTTCTCGTTCTCCGCGGGCAGGCGCTCCACCAGATAGATCAGGTCCAGGGTCGTCAAGCCCAGGAAGGTGGCGCCGGTCACCGAGGCTCCCAACCAGGAGGGGCGGCGTTCCGGCTCGGCGTCGAGTCTTCCGGAGCGCTGGCAGGCGTCATCGCGCGCGGGTTCTCCCCTGCTCGGATCATAACCGGCCAAAGAAAGTAGAAGGACCGCGAATGAAGCAATCGGCGCTATAGGAACCAGCGATGCAAGCGGGGGAACCCGCGGGGTGCTCAGTCCTGGTAGTCGTAGTAGTAGGAGCTTCGGGTGGCGTCGGCGGAGCGGTTGAGAACGGAGCCGACGATCTTGCCGCCGACCTGCTCGAGCTGGTCGCGGAGCTGGTCGACGGTTTCGCGGTCGGTGGCCTTGGCGTCGGCCACGACCAGCACGGCGTCGACCAGGGGTGCCAGCGCGAGCGAGTCGGACACGACCAGGGCGGGCGGGCAGTCGAGGATGATGAAGTCGAAGACGTCCCGCTGCTCCTTGAGGAACTCGCGCATGGCGTCCGAGTCCATCAGCGTCGAGGGGTGCGTCGGCGGCGGTCCGGCGAGGATCAGCCACAGGTGCGGGGCGACCGACCACAGCTCGACCGCGACCTGCTTGTTCCTGCCCGACGCGTTCGGGTTGGGGACCTTGCCGTCGGCGAGCAGATCGGCGAGCCCCGAGCGGTTGCGCAACCCGAAGAACTCGTGCACGCGCGGCCTGCGCAGGTCCGCGGAGACCAGCAGGATATCGCGCCCCGACTCGGCCAGCGCCACCGCGAGGTTGCCGGCCGTGGTGCTCTTGCCCTCGGCGACGTTGCCGCTGACGACCATGATGGAGTTGATGTCGAGCTGCGCGGCCAGCCTCGCCATGCGTGTTCGCAGCGTCCGGTAGGCCTCGGCCGCCGGGCTGGTGGGCTGGTCGAGGGTGACCAGGCTCGATCGCCTGCGCTTGGCCCAGCCGATCCCGCGATCGCGCCGCTTGTAGCGGGACAGGGCCGGGATCGAGGCGAGCACCGGGCGGTCGAGCCGCTCGGCCAGGTCCTGCCGCCCGCGCAGCCGCTTGTCGCTGCGGTCGCGCACGAACCCCACGACGAGACCGAGGAACAGCCCGACGAACAGGCCGATGCCGATGTCGAGCTTCTTCTTCGGGCTCACCGGCGAGGTCGGCAGCGCCGCCGCCTGGATCACCTGACCCGGCGTCGGGTCGAGCTGCTCGAGCTGCGCGACCTGCTCATTGAGGCTGTTGATGCGCTGCTGGTAGGTGCTCTTCTGCGCGGACGCCTCGGTTTTCTGCGACTGGGAGGAGTCCGGCGAGGTCATGATCGAGTCGAGACTTTGCATCCGGGCGGCGATCGTGTCGGCCTGCTTCTGGAGCGTCGCCTTGCTCGCGTCGACCTGCTGGACGGTCCCGGCCTTGCGGTAGTCGATGTACGCCCTGGCGAAGGAGTCGGCGCCCCGCTGCGCGGTCCGCGGGATCGGGTCCGAGTAGTGGATCTCGAGTACCTGGGAGTTGGGCGGCACGTCCACACTCGCATGCTGGAGCAGCTCGTCGGGCGTCGCCGGGCTCTTGAGGAACTTGCCGGCGAGCACCGCCACCGCCGACGACAACGCCACCTGCTTCTCGTTGTTGATGTTGACCTGCTGATCGAGCCGCTGCGTCCCCTCGAACCGGTTGATCGACACCGGTTGGACCAGCACGGAGGACGTGCCACGGTAGATGGGCGTCCGCTGCAGTGTCCACGCGGTTGCCACCACCGCACCCGCCACGGCGAGCACGGCGATCAGCCACCACTGGCGGCGGAACACCATCAGGTAGTCGCGGATCTCGACCGATCCCGCGGGTACCGGTTCAGCACTCACCGTATCGACCGCTTTCTCTCAGAGCTTCATCCAACAAGCCCGCTCTGTCGGGCACGTACGCCTGCAACGCCAACGCGAGCGGCAGTGGAGGAAGGGTGCGCCACCGTCGCGCATGACCGCCTGCGGCTTGCCACCATACTGCGCCGGGACCTCAGATGCCTCCGCCGCATGCGCGATCAGCCTCCCATCGCATTGAACTAGACAAGACTACGGGGATCACGTGGCGAACCAGGGCCGCAGCCGTTCCCACGTCTCGGCCAGCAGCTCGGGCAGGACCTTCGTCTGGCCGACCACCGGCATGAAGTTGGTGTCGCCGCCCCAGCGTGGCACCAGGTGCATGTGGACGTGGTCGGCGATGCCCGCTCCGGCCACCGTGCCGAGGTTCATGCCGAGGTTGAACCCGTGCGCGTTGGAGCCCTCGCGCAGGGCGCGCACGGCGGTCCCGCAGAACGCCATCGTCTCGGCCAGCTCCTCGGGGGTGAGCTCCAGGTATTCGCCGACGTGGCGGTAGGGAGCCACCATCAGGTGACCGGGGTTGTACGGGAAGGCGTTGAGGAGCACGAAGGTGTGCGCGCCGCGGGCGAGGATGTGGTTGCCCTCGTCGTCGTCCTGGCGTGCCAGGTCGCAGAAAATGCAGCCGTGGTCGCCCTCGTCGCCCGCGCGGCGGATGTAGGCCATCCGCCATGGCGTCCAGAGCCGCTCGGTGGTCACCGCGCACGCTCCGAGCGCCTCGTGGGCGTGGGGCTGATCGGCACGGGAGCCTCCTCGTATGGACGGGTGGTTGACTGGATTGGCGGATGATACGCCGCACTCCCGACCGGCACGCCAGGTTGTCCACAGGGCCGTGGCGTCAACGGCCACCAGGCGGCCGTCAACTGGGGCTGGTCGACGAGGCCTCGCCGGCCGTCGAGCTGGACGACCCGCTGTCGCTGGCGGCGGCCGCGGTGGTGGTGCTGGCGGGGGCCGTGGTCGTCGGCTCGGTGGTCGGCGGAGCAGTGGTCGTCGTCGTGCTCGAGGTGGTCGGCGGCACGGTGGTCGCCGGCGCGGTCGCCGGCGCGGTCGTCGGCGGGGCCGTGGTGGTGGAGCTGCTCGACGGCGGACGCCGGGTGGTCGGCGGCGCCGTGGTCATCGGGGGTGTCGGTGGCGGCGGCTCCGTGGTCGTTGGCGGCCGCACCCCAGGCCTCGGCGAACCGGCGACCACGCGCACCGCGCCCGCGTAGTCGCTGCGCCAGATCGAGGCGACGCGCACGACGTCGCCGGTGTGGGGCGCGTGCACCATCAGGCCCTTGCCGATATACATGCCGACGTGGTGGATCGTGGCGGGGTTGGCGGGGTCGTCGGCGTAGAACACCAGGTCGCCAGGGAGCAGGTCCGCCACGGCCACGTGCGGACCGGCGTTGAACTGGTCGACGGACACCCGCGGGATGACGATCCCGGCCGCGAGGTAGGCGGCGCTGGTCAGGCCGGAGCAGTCGAACGCGGCCGGCCCCTGCGCCCCCCAGTGGTAGGGCTTGCCGAGCTGGCGCATGGCGTAGGCCACGGCGGTCGCCGCCGCCCTGCCGGCATCCATCCAGGAGGACTGGCTGCGCCCGCCCAGCGAGTCGAACCAGGCGGCGAAGGCGGCTCGGCTGCCGGCCTCGGCACGACGCTGCTGCTTGGCCAGCACGCCCGCCAGGCGCTTGTCGATCCCCTTGAGGGTCGTCTCGAGCTGCTTGGCGAGCGCGTTGATCCGCTGATGCTGCGAGAGGACGCCGGCGTCCAGCCGCTGTTGCTCGGCCAGGTCGGCCTGGGCCTGCGCGGTCAGGCCGTCCAGCTCGGCCTTGCGCCTGGTGACCTCCTCGACGTTGCGCGCGCTGGCCTCCAGGGCCGCCTTCTGCAAGGGCACGCGCCGCAACAGGTCCGAGGGGTCGGCGGCGCCCACCAGCTCGGAGACGAACCAGCCGGGCCCGGCCTCGTAGGTCTCACGCGCCTGCTCGTCGAGCGTCTCCTGCGCGGCGGCAAGCTCCGTGACCAGCGCCCGGCGGCGCGCCTGCACGGCGGAGAGCCTGGCACGCAGGTCCCGCTCGGCCGTGGTGGCCTTGTCGAATTGCTCGGAGATGCGCTCCAGCGCCGCGTACTGCTGGTCGAGGCGCACCTGCAGGCCGGCGGCCTTCGCCTCCAGGTCAGCGGTGGTCGGGGGGCTTCCCGCGGCCAGTGCGGGGGCCGCCGGAAGGACCGCCAGCAGGAGAGCGGCGACGACAGCACGCCGAGCGGTGATGCGCAGACTCGAGTGCCGTCCCGCCATGCCACCTCCCAGGCGCCCGCGCTGGGCCGATCCAACCGGCAGATCCTGCGCATCCTACCCGAAAGGCTATGTAAATCGGGAGCCTGGGGACTACTGAGCTTTGACGAGGCGCTGGTAGAGCGGGGGTGTAGTTCAGAATTGCGCCGCTTCAGTGCTCCCCGCCATCGCCAGCGTCGCGCCGGTGCCGCCCGAGATCACCTCGGAGACGGCGTCGAAGTAGCCGGTGCCGACCTCGCGCTGGTGCCTCGTCGCGGTGTAGCCCTCGGCCTCCAGCGCCAGCTCACGCTGCTGCAGCTCCACGTAGGCGGGCATGCCACGCTCCGCGAAGCCGCTGGCCAGCTCGAACATGGCGGCGTTCAGCGCGTGGAAGCCGGCCAGGGTGATGAACTGGAACCGGTAGCCGAGCCGGCTGAGCTCCTTCTGGAAGCGGGCGATGGTCGACTCGTCCAGGTGCTTGCGCCAGTTGAAGGACGGCGAGCAGTTGTAGGCGAGCGGCTTGCCCGGGTACTCGGCATGGATGGCCGCCGCGAAGCTGGCCGCCTCGTCGAGGTCCGGCGTGGAGGTCTCGAACCACAGCAGGTCCGCGTAGGGCGCCGACGCCAGCCCGCGCGCGATCGCCGCCTCCAGGCCCGGCCGGATCCGCCAGTAGCCCTCGGCGGTGCGGTCGCCGGTCAGGAACGGCCGGTCGCGCTCGTCCACATCGGTGGTCAGCAGCGTCGCCGACAGCGCGTCGGTGCGGGCGATCAGCACCGTCGGCACCCCGGCGACGTCCGCCGCCAGCCGGGCCGCGGTCAGCATCCGCAGGAACTGCCCCGTCGAGACCAGCACCTTGCCGCCGAGGTGGCCGCACTTCTTCTCAGCGGCGAGCTGGTCCTCGAAGTGCACGCCGGCGGCGCCCGCCTCGATCATCGACATGGTCAGCTCGAAGGCGTTGAGGGGCCCGCCGAAGCCGGCCTCGGCGTCCGCCACGATCGGCACCAGCCAGTCCCGGCTGGCGCCGCCCTCGACGGACTCGACCTGGTCGGCCCTGCGCAACGCGTTGTTCAGGCGGCGCACCAGCGCCGGAGCGCTGGTCGCGGGGTACAGGCTCTGGTCGGGATAGACCTTCTCGGCGAGGTTGGCGTCCGCCGCCACCTGCCAGCCGCTGAGGTAGATGGCCTCCAGGCCTGCCCGCACCATCTGCACGGCCTGCCCGCCGGAGAGCGCGCCGAGGGCCGCGACCACCTCGCGGTCGCCGAGCAGCCGCCACAGGCGTTCGGCGCCCCGCTCGGCCAGGGTCTGCTCCACCATGACCGAGCCGCGCAGCCGCAGCACGTCCTCCGGCCGGTAATCCCGGCGGACGCCCTTCCAGCGGGGGCTGGAGTCCCATTGAGCGGAAAGCTCGGTGGCGTTCGAGGTGGGCGGTTTGCGCGAGACCATAGCGATCACTCCCTGGATCGGGCGTGGAAATCCCGAGACCAATTACGACCGAATTGCCGGAGACCGGACGGGCGTCGGCTAGACGCCAGGGACGCGGATCAGGCGTGTATCCGCGCAGGTCAGCGACCTGCCCCGATGACGCTGGCCCGAGTCGACCTCACCAATGGATACTCGCTGCGAGTAATCGTCAACGGTGAGGGACTTCATGGGCCGGCACCTCCTCCCAACGGTACTGGGTCGGGCTACCACGCTCGGGAACGTGTACCCGACAGTAAAGCCATAGTAGATTCCTAGCCAATCATTTCTTGCTATCGGAACGATCGGCGGAGCCAATAACCCCAGGCCAAACCGGGCGCAATGGCGACCGGGGAGGACGGTCCGGCGGCCGGCAAGGGGGGCTGTGGACAACGGTGGGTCGGACCCCCTCGCCATGGGCCGGATCACGACCGCTGTCGGCGAGACCGCCGGCGCGGTGGCCGCGGTCGACATCGTCGAGTCCCACACTGACCGGCTGGTCGTGGACCTCACCGTCAATGCCTCCGACGCCCGCCACGCCCAGGCGATCACCGACGCGGTCGAGGCGGTCCCGGGCGCCCACGTCCAGAAGGTCAGCGACCGCAAGCCGTCGCTTCTACACATTCTTGCGGACGCTGCCTGATCAGGGAGAGGAACGGCCGGATAGCCGACGTGGCCTCAAGAATCCGGCCCGAGCACTCGCTGCCACGCCAGCACCGGCATCGACATCTCCGAACGGATGGTGCAGGAGGGGCGGGACCGGCTCGGCCACCTGGCGAACGTGCGCTTCCACCATGGCAACGGCTACGACCTCGCCAGCTTCGAGGACGGCTCATTCGACGTGGTGTACTCGATCGTGGCCCTGCAGCACATGCCGCGGACGGTCGCCTACAACTACCTGCTGGAGTCCCACCGCGTGCTGCGGCAGGGCGGCGTGCTCTGGCTGTACGTGCCCAACCTGCTCCGTGACGACTGCTTCTCCGCGTTCCACCACTTCAGCCAACCCTGGTTCGTGTCCCACCCCTACCCGATGAACTTCTATACCCCACAGGAGCTCAGCCGGCTGCTGGTCGCCGCCGGGTTCTGGCTGGAGCGCCTGAACGACGAGCTGCGGGCAGAGGCGCGCAAGACCGGCGGCCCCGGCATCTCGGAGCAGGCACAGCCGCTGGTCGGGTTGCACGACGCGGAGCGGCAGCGGCTCGCGCGACACAACGCCGAGCTCACGCAACGCAACGCCGAACTGGAGCGGGCGCTGGAGCGCATCCGCTCGAACCCGCTCGTGCGGCTGGCACCGCAGCCCGTCGGCAGCTGCGCCGGGCAGCACCCCGCGCCCACAAGCTCTGAACGGCGCGGTGCGGCCTACCGGCGCGCCGCGGCACCGTGTCCGAGTGATTCGGGATACGCACGTGCAGCGTCACCACCGGGTCAGGGCCCCGGCAAAGTAGCGAAATGTCCGAGTTGGTCTCCTGGCGCGCTCTCGCGACGCCACACGCGAGCTGCCTGCTACCTGAGACCGGGGCCAGCGCGTCCGTGGTACGAACTGGACAATCTCGACTTTGCCGGGGTCCTGCGTCGCTTCGCTTGTGAGCCAAGCGGTAAAGTCCAACCCGTGGCGGCGCCATCGGCAAGCCGCGATCACCGCTTGGAGGGCAACCGTGCCGATCAACCGCCGGACAGCACGCAGCAACCGTGACGAGCCACCTTCCGGTACCACCGCAGCGAGTCCGGTAACGATCACTCGGCCGGATGGCACCACGGTGACCGAGCCACCTCAGCCGCCAGGCAGGTCCGTCCGTGCCTTTGAGAAGCCAGAGCCTCCCGGCGGAGGCGGGCGGTTGGAGTGGGAGCGGAAGGTTGACCCGGTCGCTGGCATCGGGTTCATGGTGGCGCGGCGTGGCACCTACCATGCTCGGATCGATGCCAAGCATGACGG
>WNGG01005422.1_pt1 | contig 25802 bp, 18 predicted proteins | sample 5400661 | NCBI WGS metagenome assembly WNGG01 (sample SAMN13153372, study PRJNA577476) | soil metagenome | isolation source: 100 cm soil or saprolite under Garry oak tree replicate 1 | place: USA:California | collected 2016-06-15
GTGCGGTTTTGGACGAACCTGCTGAACGCGCACAAGACAAAAGGTCGGTTACCTGACCCGCCGGAACCGGAGGATCTTTTGTGGGCGCCTTCGGGGATGGAAGGTCTCGCTACGGCCTTTGAATGGGCGATTGGGAGTGTGCCCCACGCCACGGTCGACCGGTGGAGATTCCATTATGGTGCGTGGCTCGCAGGACGGGGCCAAAAAGAGGACGCGATCCGCGTCCTTTCCGCGAGCAATCTAGGCGTGGCTCAGGCGCTCCTCGCCAGGCTGCTCAGAGAGGGCGGTGATGTCGAGGGCGCCAGGCGGGCCTTCCGCTCGATTCGCGAAGCAACGTTGCAGTCGCATCCGCAGATCGTTGCGGAGCGCGACGACCTGCTGCGCCGCGCCGGAGCCGAAACGATCCCCGAACGCGAGCGATGGCTGGATGAAGCGGACCCAAGCGAGGACGAGCGGGTCGTCGAGCGACGCGTGCAGCTGCTGATCGACAAAGGAGAGTTGCGGAGGGCGAAAGAACTTCTGTTATCCGTCCCGTTCCAGAGAATTCATCAGCGGTACGTACGAACGATGATGTGGAATGCGCTCTGCGAGAAACTGCACGAACCGTGTGCGCCGGTTCCGCCGGAACTGGGAGAAGATCGGTTAGCTGTGTTCGGTGCGTATCGGGAGTTTGAATGATGCGAGTGCGCCCAGGAGGACTCGAACCCCCAGCCTCTTGATCCGTAGTCAAGCGCTCTATCCAGTTGAGCTATGGGCGCCTAATGCTGGTCAACAGCAATCGGGTTACCGTCATCAGACGCGCAGCGGTGAACAGGTTTCAGGAAACAGGTCTGTCCTGAACCCTCGATCCTGTATCCCGCCGCTGCGTCTGTTCACCTGCACCTGTTTCCAGTTGACCAGCCTTAAGATGGGCGGTACAAGACTCGAACTTGTGACCTCCACGATGTCAACGTGGCGCTCTAACCAACTGAGCTAACCGCCCGGACTGAAATGCGGAATGTGGAATTCGAAACGCGAAATGAGCATTCCGCATTTCGAATTTCGCATTCCGCATTGTTGAAGTAGCGGGGGTGGGATTTGAACCCACGACCTCCGGGTTATGAGCCCGGCGAGCTACCAGACTGCTCCACCCCGCGTCGATTTGCCCGTTTAGTCCAGAGCGGGAAACGGGACTCGAACCCGCGACCCCAACCTTGGCAAGGTTGTGCTCTACCAACTGAGCTATTCCCGCGCGCCGCGAAATCTAACCTTAAGCCAGTCACCTGTATACGGTTGACCGCGGTGCGTCTGCTTCCGAAACCCGATCCCCGTCGCCCAGCCGTTCAGTGGAGGCGAGGGGGATCGAACCCCTGACCTCGTGAATGCCATTCACGCGCTCTCCCAACTGAGCTACGCCCCCTGTATATTGCCGCCCCCGAATCGACCGAAACCGCCGGACGGGAACACGGCATCTTACCGGGGCGTTGATGCGGTGTCAAGCGAATTCACGCTTGTTTCATGAACATTTTCGTCGCGTCTGCGTATCACAAGCACCGAGATAGGGCGATCACATGCCGCGCACCCGGAAAAAGACAAAGGCAGCCGCACCGGCTCCCAAGGCCAAGGCGAAGGCGCCCGTCGCGCAGACCGAGCGACGGGTCGTCAAGCGCCGTGGCCGGCGCCGCGGCCTGCTCACGGGCCTCGGCTCGCACGAGCACGAGCGCGACATCCTCGATCAGTACCTCCACGAGGTCTCCAAGACTCCGCTGCTGACGCAGAAGGAGGAGATCGCGCTCGCCCGCAAAGTGCGCGCGGGCGATCAGGAAGCGATGCAGGAGCTGGTGAAGCGCAACCTGCGCTTCGTGATTTCGGTCGCCAAGAAATATCAGAACCGCGGGCTGCCGCTCACCGATCTCATCGGCGAGGGCAACGTCGGCCTGCTCACCGCCGCGCGCAAGTTCGACCCCGATCAGGGCGTGAAGTTCATTTCGTACGCCGTGTGGTGGATCCGTCAGGCGATCCTCGCCGCGCTCGCGCGGCAGGGGCGCACGGTGCGCGTGCCGCTGAACCGGACCGCGGATCTGTCGCGCATCGTCCGCACGGCCGAGTACCTGCGACAGACGCTGCGCCGCGAGCCGACGCCCGAAGAGATCGCCGACGCGACCAAGCTGTCGCTCGAGGTCGTGCAGTCGCTCGCCGCGCTCAACACGGGCGACGTGCGGCTCGACGCGCCGCTCGACCCCGATGGGGATCGCTCGCTCATCGAGCGCTTCATCGCCGAGGACCTGCCGGACACGGAGGATCAGGCGATGGACCGCTTCCTGTCCGACGAGATCGAGCAGGCGCTGAACACGCTGCAACGGCGTGACGCCAAGGTGCTGCGCCTCTACTTCGGCCTGGACGGCGGACGGGAGCACACGCTGGAGGAGATCGGCGGCATGCTCGGCGTGACCCGCGAACGCGTGCGCCAGCTCCGCGATCGCGCGCTGAAGCGACTGCGCGACGGCGACGTCGGCAAGGCGCTCGCCAGCTTCGCGGCCTAAAAACGCAGCGGGTATGAAAACAGTAGGGGCGCAGCATGCTGCGCCCCTACTATTTTTGGTCTAGTTTCTCCCCCGTGATTCAATCCATCGGCCGCCGCTCCATCTCGGCTATCGAAGCCGTCGGGCGCGTCGGCCACTTCGTGATGGACACGGCGCGCGCGCTGCCGGATGTCGGGACCTGGGCGCGTCTCTTGATTCTCCAGATGCGCCGCGTCGGCGTGGACTCTCTGCCCGTGGCGCTCTTCATCGCCGCCTTCACCGGCGTCGTCCTCGCCCTGCAGGCCTCCTACACGTTCACCGGTGCCGTGCCGCTCTACTTCGTCGGGACCCTCGTCGGCAAGACCATGATGCTGGAGCTCGGCCCCGTGCTCGCGGGCCTCGCGCTCGCCGGCCGGGTAGGCGCCAGCATGGCGGCCGAGCTCGGCACCATGAAGGTCACCGAGCAGGTGGACGCGCTCGAGACGCTCGCCTACGATCCCCAGAGCTACCTCGTCATCCCGCGCGTCCTCGCCGGCACGCTGATGTTTCCCGTGATCGTCGCGTTCGCCGTCGCGACCGGTATCATCACGGGGTGGTTGACGAGCCTCGTGCTGCTCGACCTCTCGACACAGGATTTCATCAAGGGTCTCAAGCTGTTTTATGTGTTCAAAGACGTCTGGTTTGGATTGCTCAAGAGCGCGAGCTTCGGCTTCACGATCACCCTCGTCGGCTGCATCGTCGGCTTGTCGACGCGGGGCGGGGCGGAGGGCGTCGGCCGCAGCACGACACGCACGGTCGTCTACTCGGCGATCCTCATTCTGGTGCTCGACGCGTTCTGGGCCGTGGTCCTCCTGTGATCGAATTCCAGGATCTGCACAAGGCGTTCGGCGAGAAGCCGGTGTTGCAGGGCTTCTCTCTCAAGATCCGGGACGCCGAGACGGTCGTGGTCATCGGCTACTCAGGCTCGGGCAAGAGCGTGGCATTGAAGCACATCGTCGGCCTGTTGCACCCGGATGCAGGCGACGTCATCGTTGACGGCCAGGCCGTCAGCACACTCGATCGGGACGGCCTGACGCGGCTGCGCCAGGGCATCGGCTACGTCTTCCAGTTCGCCGCGCTGTTCGACTCGATGACGGTCGCCGACAATTTGGCGCTGGGGCTGCGGCGGCGCGGCCTGGGCGAAGAGGAGATCGAGGAGCGCGTGCGCGAAGCGCTGGCGCTGGTGGATTTGTCGGGGACCGGCGACCGCCTGCCGGCGGAGCTGTCGGGAGGCATGCGCAAGCGCGTGGGGATCGCCCGCGCGATCGCGCTGCGGCCGCGCTACATCCTCTACGACGAGCCGACCACCGGCCTCGATCCGGTGACGTCCGCGGTGATTGATCGCCTCATGGTGCGGACGCGCGAGCACCTCGGTGTGACGGGAGTGGTCGTGACGCACGACATGCGCAGCGCCTATACCGTCGGTGACCGGATTGCGATGCTGTTTGAGGGGCGCGTCCGGCAGGTTGGCAGCGTCGCGGAGATTCAGCGGACGGAGGACGCGGTGGTGCGCCAGTTCATCGAGGGACGCGCCGAGTGAAGCGCGAGAACGAGTTCGCGGTCGGCCTCGTCGTCATCGCGGCGCTCGCGCTCGTGGTGGGCGGGGCGCTGTGGCTCTCCGGGGCCCATCTCGGCAAGACGGAAGCGGTCTACACGGCGCGATTCCGGACCGTGGGCGGGCTCGGCGCCGGCAGCCCTGTCGTGTTGCGCGGCGTGCGCGTCGGACGGATCGAAGCCATCCGCCTGGCGCCGGGCAACTGGGTCGAGGCCGACATCAAGATCTACTCCGGCGTGACGCCGCCCGCGAAACCCGCCGTCATCGCGGCCTCCGCGTCGCTGTTCGGCGAGTGGGCCGCGACGCTGATCTCGAGCGACCCGCCGCCCGTCGACCCCAACATCCGGCAGTCGCTCGCTGAAGCCGAAGCGGTCGGTGGCGGCAAGTGGCCCGGCGCGACGCTGCCCGACATAGGCCAGCTCACGGCGCAGGCCAGCCGAATCGCGACCGACATCGGCACCGTCGCCGCGCGCGTGCAGAGCGCATTCGATTCCCAGGCGGTCATGGATTTGCGCCGCTCGATCCACGATTTTGGCCAGGTGGCCGACCGCCTGGCGCGCGTGACGAACGAGCAGGCAGACGTCATCGGGGACGTCGGTTCCAACTTGCAGCACGGCTCGGAGGCGCTGTCCCGTGCGGCCATCGATCTCAAGACGACCCTGGGCCGCGTCGATACGGCCACCAATCAGGGACAGCTCGCCACTATCCTTAATAATACCGCCGCAACCAGCACCGACCTGCGCAGCGCGTCGCAGGACTTCCGCCAGCTCATGGCTGCGGCGAACAAGAATCAGGAGAGCCTCGTGCGCGTCCTGCAGAACGCCGACACCATCTTGTCGCGTATCTCCAACCGCAGCGGCACGCTGGGGCTCCTCGTCGCCGATTCGGCGCTCTATCGTGAGACGACGCTCACGATGATTCAGCTGCGCCAGCTCCTCTCCGACATTCAGGCGAATCCGCGGAAATACTTCACGTTTAGTGTTTTCTAACCAATGCGAAATGCGGAATGGGAAATGCGAAATGTCAAGGCGAGTTCGTGCGCGTTGGTCGGGTACGATGCTCGCGTAAGGAATTTCGCGTTCCACATTTCGCATTTCGCTTTTCTATGACTCGTCGCCGCTCGAAATCCCGCAAATCCCAGCCCCGTGCCCAGCGCGAGACGAGCGCGGGCGGCGTCGTCTTTCGTCGCGGGCCCCCCCCGGATGGGCAGGTGCGATTCCTACTGATTCGCGACTCATACAAGAACTGGGGCTTCCCCAAAGGGCACCTCGAGGCCGCCGAGCCGCCCGCGGAGGCCGCGCGCCGGGAGGTCGCCGAGGAGACGGGACTGCAGGAGCTGGTGCTGCACGGCCCGATCAAGGTGATCGACTGGTATTTCCGCTTTCGGGGCAAGACGATTCACAAGTACTGTCATTTTTTTCTGTTCGAGTCGCGCCGCGGCGAGCCTGTGCCTGAAGCGGCAGAAGGGATCACCGCCTGTGTCTGGCATCCGCTGGACGGCGCGTTGCAGACGGTGAGCTATGACAACGCGCGCGAGGTGCTGCGGCAGGCCGCCGAGATGCAGCAGGCGCTGGTGCAGACATGAGCGTCGCCGCGGCGAGCGCGTATCCCGTCGTGCCGGTGTTTCATCCGCGCCGCGAGGCGCGCCGCGCCGTGAAGCGCGGCTATCCGCGCGGTGCCGGGAGCGTCCGCTTGTGCCGCACCATCCAGGCGGTCGAGCGGCTGCTCGAGCAGCGCCTGGTTGATGCCGTCGTGCTGGACGTGCGCCACTGCGACGGCGTGGGACTCACACTGCCGGCTCGTTTCCCGCGCATCCCGATGTACGCGCTCTCTGCGGTCCGCCCGGACGACGGTGCGCTCCTAGCGTCATGCCGCGACGCCGGCTTCACGGTGCTGGTGGAAGGCGTGGACAACGCGGTGGCCGGGGAGTGGATCGCGGCGCGCACGGCACAGGTGGCCCGCCGCACGGCGCTCGCGGACGCGCCACGGCTCCTGCGCCTCACCGATCGGCTCCAGCTTGCCGCGTGGGAGGAAGTCCTGCGGCGGGCCGGGACGCCGACCAAGACGGGCTATGTCGCGCAGGCGCTGGGGGTCACGCGGGAGCACCTGTCGCGGGAGTTCGGGGCGGGGGGGGCGCCGAACCTGAAACGGGTCATCGATCTGGCGCGCGCCGCGTGCGCCGCGGACCTGCTCGGAAACCCCGGATATACCGTTCGCTGCGTCGTCCGCATCCTCGGCTATGCGTCGCCCAGCCATCTGGCCGGGACGGCACGGCGCGTGGCGGGCGCGACGCCGTTGGAATTGCGGGAGTTGGGGCCCCGGGGTGTTTTGATCAGGTTCCTGAGAGGACGGACAAGATCACGGGTGTGATTGTTTTCGCCGTCCCGTCGCCACCCCTTCGCCGCCTACCGCCGCCCTGTAGTTAGTGATATTTTTCACAATCTCTCAACCGGTACACCAATGGCCACCGATTCCATCCTTCGTCCCGGCGAGCTGAAGAACCTCCTCCTCAAGGAAATCCAGGCGGCTGACCTGGCGGACATCGACGTCCGCGAAGTCGGCACGGTCCTCGAGGTGAAGGACGGCATCGCCCGGATTTACGGGCTGACCTCCGCGATGGCGGGCGAGATGCTCGAATTCACCGTCTCGGCGACCGGCGAGAAGATTACCGGCCTCGCGTTGAATCTCGAGGAAGACAACATCGGCGCCGTGATTTTCGGCGACTATCTCCAGCTGCGCGAGGGCGATGAGGTGCGCCGCACCGCCCGCGTGCTCGAGGTCCCTGTGGGTCCGGCGATGGTGGGCCGTGTCGTGGACGCGCTGGGCCGCCCCGTGGACGGCCTCGGGCCGATTCAGACCACGAAGACCCGGAAGGTGGAGATCGTCGCGCCCGGCATCATCAAGCGGCAGCCCGTCAAGGAGCCGCTGCAGACCGGAATCAAAGCGATCGATTCGATGATCCCGATCGGCCGCGGCCAGCGCGAGCTGATCATCGGCGACCGAGGCACCGGCAAGACCGCGATCGCGATCGACACGATCATCAATCAAAAAGGGCAGGGCGTCATCTGCGTCTACGTCGCGATCGGCCAGAAGAATTCGACCGTCGCGGCGGTGGTCGAGCGGCTGAAGGAGCACGACGCGATGGAGTACACGATCGTGGTCGTCGCGTCCGCCTCGGAGCCGGCCCCGATGCAGTACATCGCGCCGTACTCGGGCTGCACCATGGCCGAGTACTTCATGTACGATGAGAAGAAGGCGACGCTCTGCGTGTACGATGACCTGTCGAAGCAGGCCGCGGCGTATCGCCAGCTCTCCCTGGTCTTGCGGCGCCCGCCCGGCCGCGAAGCCTATCCGGGCGACGTTTTCTATCTCCACAGCCGCCTGCTCGAGCGCGCCGCGAAGCTGTCGGACGACATGGGTGGCGGCTCACTGACGGCGCTGCCGATCATCGAGACCCAGGCGGGGGACGTCTCGGCATACATCCCCACCAACGTCATCTCGATCACCGACGGGCAGATCTTCCTCGAGACCGACCTCTTCTATTCGAACGTGCGGCCGGCCGTGAACGCCGGCATCTCGGTGAGCCGCGTCGGCGGGAACGCGCAGATCAAGGCGATGAAGCAGGTCGCCGGTCGGCTCCGGCTCGATCTGGCACAATACCGCGAGCTGGAGGCGTTCGCACAGTTCGGCTCCGAGCTCGATCCGGCAACGCAGCGGCAGCTGGCGCGCGGCGCGCGCGTCGTAGAGGTCCTGAAGCAGCCGCAATACCAGCCGATGCCGGTGGATCAGCAGGTGATCGTGATCTTCGCGGTGACCAACGGCCTGATCGACGACGTGAACGTGCCGGAGATCAAAGAGTGGGAGAAGGGGCTGCTCGAGTTCATGGCTGCGCAACATCCCGAGATCGCCGATGAAATCCGCACGCGGAAAGCGCTGTCGGACGACGTGAGCGGCCGCCTGAAAAAAGCGATCGAGGAGTACAAGGCGCTCTAATGGCGAAGCCCCGCGAGCTGAAGCGGCGCATCCGCTCGGTGCAGAATACGAAAAAGATCACGAAGACGATGGAGCTCGTCTCCACGTCGAAGCTCAAGCGCGCCCAGGATCGCGTGGTCGGTGCGCGGCCGTACGCGCAGGCGCTCGCGGAGGTGATCGGCCAGCTCTACTCACCCGAGCTGGCGGAGCGGTTCCCCCTGTTGCGCCAGCCGGGCCACACTGGCCGCGGCGCCGGAGTGCGGCGGGCGGCGCTGGTGCTGATCACATCGAACCGCGGCCTCTGCGGCGCGTTCAACGCCAATCTGATTCGTGAAGCGCGCCGGCGGCTCGAGGAGCTCGAAGCGCAGGACGCGCATACCGAGCTGCACCTCGTCGGCAAGAAGGCCATCAGCTACTTCAAGTTCACCAAACGCGAGCCAGCGTCACAGCGGGTCGACATCGGCGACCGTCCGACGCTCGAGCACGCCGCCGAGCTGGCCAAGCCGCTGATGGAGCGGTTCGCGAACGGCGAGCTGGATGCCGTGGACGTGGTGTTCGCGAAGTTCAACAGCGCCGTCTCCACGCCACCGACGACGCTGCGGATCTTGCCTATAACTCCACCGGAAAAGCGGCGGTCGGGCGGTCAACAGGCAACTGCGGCGGTCAACTACATTTTGAAGCCGTCTGCCGAGGAGATCCTGCGGCAGCTCCTTCCTTTATATGTGCAGAACCAGATGTACCGCGCGCTCGTCGAGACCGCGGCCGCCGAGCACGGCGCCCGGCGGACGGCGATGAAGAATGCGACCGACGCGGGCAGCGACATGCTGAACATTCTGCAGCGCACGTTCAATCGGGCAAGGCAAGCTCAGATTACTCAAGAGTTGGCGGAGATTGTGGGAGGCGCGGAGGCGCTGAAAGGCTAAGTGCTCTTCGGTATTCGGTATCCGCTCTTCGCGAATACCGAGCACCGAATACCGAATACCAAGGAACGGGAATGGCAACCAAGACTCAGCAAAAAGCGAACATCGGCAAGGTCGTCCAAGTTATTGGACCAGTGCTCGACGTCGAGTTCGAGCCCGAGCAGCTGCCCGAGCTCTACAACGCGGTGACGGTGAAGGTGGACTCCGGGGCGGGGGAGGGGCGCCAGCTCGTGGCCGAAGTCGAGCAGCACATCGGCCGCAACCAGGTGCGCGCGGTCGCGATGAGCTCGACCGACGGCGTCGTGCGCGGCATGGACGTCGTCGACACGGGCCAGCCGATCACGGTCCCCGTCGGGAAGCCGGCGCTGGGTCGCATCCTCAACGTCATCGGCGAGCCGGTGGACGAGGGGGCGCCGATTCCGAAGGACGCCGAGCGCTGGCCGATTCATCGGGGCTCGCCGAAGTTCGTGGACCTCGAGCCGAAGACCGAAGTGTTCGAGACCGGGATCAAGGTCATCGATCTGATCGCCCCCTTCGTGAAAGGCGGTAAGATCGGCTTGTTCGGCGGCGCGGGCGTCGGCAAGACCGTCGTCATCATGGAGCTGATCAACAACGTGCAGAAGGGGCACGGGGGTCGGTCGGTGTTCTGCGGTGTCGGCGAGCGCACGCGTGAGGGGAACGACCTCTACCTCGAAATGAAGGAAAGCAATGTGCTCGACTCCGTAGCGCTGATCTACGGACAGATGAACGAACCGCCGGGTGCGCGGTTGCGCGTGGGTCTGACGGGTCTCACGGTCGCCGAGTACTTCCGCGACGTCGAAGGCCAGGACGTGCTCGTGTTCATCGACAACATCTTCCGCTTTACGCAGGCAGGCTCGGAAGTCTCGGCGCTCCTGGGGAGAATGCCATCAGCCGTCGGCTATCAGCCTACTCTTGCAACCGAGATGGGTGAATTGCAGGAGCGCATCACGTCGACGAAGAAGGGATCGATCACGTCGGTGCAGGCGATCTACGTGCCGGCCGACGACCTGACCGATCCCGCCCCCGCGACCGCGTTCTCGCACCTCGACGCGACGGTCGTGCTCGATCGCGCCATTGTGGAGCTTGGGATCTATCCTGCCGTGAACCCCCTGTCGTCGTCCAGCCGCATCCTTGACGCGCAGTACCTTGGCGACCGGCACTACAAGGTCGCGGTCGAGGTGCAGCGCATTCTGCAGCGCTACAAGGATCTCCAGGACATCATTGCGATCCTCGGCATGGACGAGCTGTCGGAAGAGGACAAGCTGCTCGTCGCCCGCGCGCGGCGGGTCCAGCGCTTCCTGTCGCAGCCTTTCTTCGTGGCTGCCCAGTTCACCGGCCTCGAGGGCAAGTACGTGAAGCTCGAGGACACGATCGCGTCGTTCGAGCGGGTCGTGTCGGGTGAGTTCGACCAGCTTCCGGAGCAGGCGTTTTACATGCAGGGGGGCATCGACGACGTCGTGGCGCAGGCCAAGAAGATGGCGTCCGCCTGATGCACGTATCGGTCATTTCGGCCGAGCGGTCGGTGTTTGACGGCGAGGCTGATGGCGTGGTGGCTCCCGCCTATGACGGGCTTGTAGGGATTCTCCCACACCACGCCCCGTTCATGACTCTTCTCGGCCAGGGGATCGTGAACATCAGCCGGTCAGGAAGTGTGACCCGACTTCAGGTGATGGGGGGCTTTCTTCAAGTGGCATCGAACGTTGTGCGCATCGTGGCACGGCAGGCAGCACCCGCCAACTCTTGACTTCCCAGAGTCAATTTCCAACAGTGGTGCCAGCTTGGAAGGACGCAAAACTCCTAAAACACCCTTTTCTCCCGGAGGGATAGATATGAAGCGGCTCGGACTGGCATTGCTCGCGGTGGCGCTTTGCGTTATCGCCGCCCGCCCCGTCATGGCGCAGGGCACTCTACGGTATGGCGTGAGCGCTGGCGTGCTGATGCCCATGGGGGATTACAACACAGCCGACAAGATGGGCTTCGTCGGCGGCGCAGGCGCAACATACTGGCTCGCCGGCCAACCAATCGGCATCCGCGGCGACCTGTCGTACTCGCAAACGTCGCACGATGCCAGCACCGGTCTTAATGGCCACACGAAGATCCTCGGCGGCATGGCGTCGGTGGTATATGCGCTCAATCCGGCGAATGCTCCCGCGCGGATCATGCTGAACGCGGGGGTCGGCTTTTACAATGTGAAGTTCGACGACGCTACCCTTGGCTCCACCTCGCAATCGAAGATCGGGTTCGGTGGCGGTGCCGCGGTCGCCTTCAAGATGGGGACGGGGAGCACGCGCCTGGTTCTCGGCACTCGGTACACGTCGGTTGCCTCAGATGGCACAAGTCGGTGGAACTTTCTACCGATCACGGTCGGCCTGAGCTTTGGCAAGTAAGCGACCTCTGGCGGCGTGAGCGGCATCACTCGGGGCCCGTAAATGACGGCCCGTCAGCACAATAGCAGACGGGCCGTCGGTTTTTCAGGGGCCCCTAGTTGACAGAACTCCTTGTGATTCTTAACGATGTGGCGGTTTTTCCACCCCAACTGGAGGCTTTTTATGCGGAAGGTCACAGGTAGTCTTCTGGCGGCTGTCGCGCTGGTGGCGCTCCCGCACATGGCGCTGGCGCAGCGCCGCGCGGCTGGCGGCGGCGGCGGCGGTGCGAAGAACGAGTTCGGCGTCGATCTGGGCGCCGCGTTTGGTCACCGGCGTCGATCTGGGCGCCGCGTTTGGTCACGTTGGAAGCGGTTGCACGGCGAGCTGCGGAACGTTCGAAGCAGGTACGCCGGTCGATCTGCGGGTTGGGTTTATCGGCAGGTCCTTCAACGTCGAGCCACGCCTGAGCTTTTCGTATCTGAGTCAGGGCGGCGGGCACATCATGGTTTTCAACCCCGACGTGAACTTTTTGAAACCGATGGGGACGAACACCTCGCGTAAGGGACTCTATCTCACGGGGGGCGCGGGTATCAGCATCATCAGCGCGTCGGGCGTGTCTTCCGAGAACCAGTTCTCACTGAATGGCGGTGTCGGCACGCGCATCCCGAAGCCGAATACCAACTGGAGACTGGAAGGATTCCTCCGCTATAACTTTGAGAGCGGCGCTCTGCCCAGCGGCTACAACGTTGGCGTTCGTGCGGGTATGTCGTTCTGGCAGTAAGACACACGTGATGCTGTACCCGATGGCCCGTCAGGCTTCGCCCGGCGGGCCATCGATCTTATTGTGGCATTTCATTCTGGCACTAGTCCCCTGGTCCCTTGCGGGACTTGCTTCGGAACGCTGTGCCCACTGGTCGGGTAAGCTTCTCACCAAATCACGAGGAGTCAGTATGCGTTGGACTCGCGTGTTGTGTCTGCTGGTCCTGAGTGGAGCGGTCGTCTCCACGGCGGCGGCACAGGCGACCGGGATGCCCAGCTTCAACGCGCCCTACCGCGCGTTTACTCGTTCGGAAATCGGTTTGGTGCTGAGCTTCCCGGATGGTGGCGGCACGGCGTTCGAGGGTGCCTACCGGGTGTCGAATGGAAAATTCGATCTCGGGTTTCGCGGCGGCATCTTCACCCCCGGGGGGAACGGTAGCTCGGTCCTCTTGATCGGCACGGAGGCACGGGAGCGCGTCGTCTCACACACGCAGGACTTTCCGCTCGACGGCGCGTTGATCCTCGGCGTCGGCGGACAGTTCGTGAGCGGGAGCTCGGCGCTGATCATCCCGGTGGGCTTATCGCTGGGGCGGCGGATCGATCCACGCGACTCCAAGATCAGCATCGTGCCTTATGTGCAGCCGACGGGGTTCTTCGTCGCGGGCAGCGCGCCGTCGGACTTTCTGTTCGATCTCGGCCTCGGCGCCGATTTCCGACTGACGCCGCGGTTCGACGCGCGGATCAGCGCGGGTCTGGGGGATCTCGAGGGTGTGTCACTTAGCGCCGTGTGGGTGCATTAGGCCGACACAGATTGACTTGGCGGGAGCGTTTTCCTACCGTAGGCTCCTCACGACCTGTTGGAGGATACGAATGAAGCGGATTGCGGCGATAGCGGCGCTGATCGCATGTGGTGCGACTCCCGCCGTGGCTCAGTGGGCGGGGATGCCCGTCTGGAACAATCCCAAGGGGGGCACGGGCGTCACGATCGACGGCGATCTTGCCTTCCCAAACAGCACTGGTGGCAAGGGCACCGCGTTCGGCGCGCGCGCCACGCTCGGCATCGCCAACATGAGCTTCACCGCCGGTGTTTCGAGTTGGAAGCCGAACGGATACACCAGTAGCGTGACTTCGGTGGGCGGCACGGCGCAGTTCAAGGTCATCGGCGGCAGTTTGATTCCGGTGGCCGTGAACATCCAACTCGGCGCCGGCACGGGCAGCTCGGCGACGGACACGGCGGCGGTGACCCACCCCAAGACCACGACGATCGTCGCGGGCGCGGGCATCAGTGTCAACGTGCCCACACCGGGACTCAGCATCGAGCCCTACCTGTCCGTCGGCAATCGCTGGAACAAACTGTCCGGGGTCAGCGGCACGCAGTCAAACGTCGGTTGGGTGGTGGGTGCAAACGTCGGGTTCGGGATGCTCGGCCTGCACTTTGCGTATGACTCCCAGAAGGTCGGCAGCGCGACCCGCGGGGTCATCGGCATTGGAGCGCATGTTGCCCTCAAGGCTCCCATCGGCATGTAAGACGCAGTAGCTTTGGGGCGCGCCGCCACCTTGCGGCGCGCCCCTTTTCTTCCCGGGAGATTCGTGATTCATCTTGTCACACGCGTGGGCCTAGTGGCCTTGGCCCTCACGCTGAGCGGCTGCGCCATGACCTTCGACGCCCGCAATTTCGGCGTTCCGACCTCGATGGCTGAATCCGCCCGGACGCCGCCGCAGGGAGCGGCATTCAGCGTCACGAAACATCCGGTGTACCTGCTCTGGGGACTGACGGCCGCGTCACGTCCCAACGCGGAAGATGTGCTCGCCGGTCAGGTGGGCACCGGCGCGCGCGTCGCCAACCTGCGGATCAAGGTGCGGGCGCGGTGGAGCGATCTGCTGGTGACGGTTCTGACGGCGGGGCTGGCCAGCCCGCGGTCGGTGACGTTCGAAGGAGTGGTGGTGCCGGCGGCGACGGCGCCCTAGTCAGCGATACGGTCTCGATTTCGTCCACACCGCAATCACGCCGCACCCCGCATTCGATCCGCCGAACTCCGCCGGGACCTCGCCCGGACCCCGATACACTTCGATGCCATAGACGTCACGAATCGGCGTGTCTTCATGGAACGAATGCACCTCCTGGCCGTCGACGTACCAGGTGGGCTGGCATTGGGGCGTACGGATGTAGGCAAAACATTCGAACCGCTGCTGGTCGCACTGCATGTGCACGCCGCGTACCGTGCGCAATGCATCACCGATGGACATGTAGCCACGCGTCTTCAGCTCGTCCCAACGCAGGAACGTCCCCATCTTGAGATTGCGGCGGTGCTCGAAATCGGTGTAGCGCGGGGAGAGGGCGTCGGCCCGTGCCTCCACGACCACCGCCGGCAGGGAGTAGCCGTTGAAGTCGAGGGGGAACACGCCGTCCACCACCGCCGTGTCGCGAACCCGGATATCGAATACCCCTTCTTCGAAGCCGATCTGTTTGATCGAGATCTCGACGATGCCGGGCGTCACATTGTGCGCCGAGAAGCGACCTCCGGAGTCGGTCCGCACCACCGGGCCGTTCTTGCCGATGCGGACCGTCGCGCCCGCCAGGGCCGAGCCCATTTCGCTATCGACCACCTTGCCCCGGACGGTCCCCTGGGCCGAGGCGGCGCTGGTCGCGAGCGACAGCGCCAGCGCAAGCGGCAGCGTGGTGGCTTGAATCCGGGCAGGGAAGCTCATGACTTGACATTCCCCCTCTAGCGTGGCTTCTAATAGAAGGTAGTATGGAGCGTTGGCGCCAGTCCGGCCAATAGCCGAACCTCCCAAAGGTTTGAAGGCCGTCACGTCGCCGTCGGACGTGGACCAAGGGGGCTTCAACGTTGGATTGTCCGTGTAGCACATGCCGTCCCTTCCGCGTTTCCTCTTCACACGAGAGGCAGCTTATGCGCGTACGTAAGTTCGGGACGCTGCTGGCCACGAGTGTGGCCGCAGCACTTGCAACACTCACCCTCAGCACCGCGCCGCTCTCCGCGCAGGAGGCGGTCATCAAGGGAAAGGTCACGACAGAGGCCGGCGAACCCTTGGGCGGTGCCAACATCGTGGTGGCGAACACGAATCTCGGAGCGATCACCGCCGCCAACGGGACCTACACGCTCACGATCGGGGCCAATGCTGCTCGCGGTCAGCAGGTCGTGCTGACCGCGCGCTACATCGGTCATAAGCCGGTCACGCGGACGGTGACGCTCAGCTCCGGCGAGCAAGAGCAGAACTTCCAGCTCGCGGAAGATCCGCTGCGTCTCGACGAAGTGGTCGTGACGGGCGTCGCCGAGGCGACCGATCGCCGCAAGCTGCCGATGACGGTGGCGAGCGTCAACGCGGATCAGCTGCAGGCCGTTCCGGGCGCGTCCGCGCTGCAGGCGGTCGAAGGCAAGGTCGCCGGCGTGCGGCTCATTCCCAACTCGGCGCAGCCGGGTGGTGAGCCGTCGCTCCGGCTCCGCGGCGCCACCAGCATCGGCGGGCGGCAGGATCCGCTGATCATCGTCGACGGCGTGATCACGCGCTTCGGCCTCGCGGACATCGCCGGCGAGGACGTGGAGCGCGTCGAGATCGTGAAGGGCGCGGCGGCGTCGGCGCTCTACGGGTCGGATGCGGCGAACGGCGTGGTGCAGGTCTTCACCAAGCGCGGCCAGTCGCTGGCCGATGGCGGCATGCGGGTGACGACGCGGGTGGAAGGCGGTGCCAACAGTATGCCAAGCCGGCTCGAGTTCTCACACCATCACGCATGGGAAGTGAACTCGACGCCGAATTACTGCACCACGCTGAACGCCACGAACACCGTGGACCCGGTGGGCAACTACTGCCTCACCAACAATGGCGCGCGGGTCATCAAGGTTGACCAGATCGCCAGCAATCCGTTCACCGTCTATTACGATCACTGGAACGCGCTGGTGAACACGGGACAGTTCTGGACCGGGTACGCGTCGATCGGCCAGCGTCAGGGGAATACCAACTTCAACGCATCCATCGAAGAGACCCGCAACAAGGGTGTGATCTTCGGATTGGGCGGCTATAACCGGCAGAACTTCCGGCTGAACGTGGATCAGCAGATCCGCTCGAGCCTCGATGCGTCCGTGAGCGCGTTCTTCGGCCGGTCGACGAACGGTCGCGCGGCCGAAGGATCGGGTGGTCAGTTCTTTGGCCTGATGTTCCTGCAACCCGACGTCAATATCCAGGCGTGCTGTAACCCCGATGGTACGCCCTACATCGCGGCAGTGCCATTGAGTGGTGACGTGGCCAACGACTTCAATCCGCTCTACGAGCTGAATACGCGCAAGATCAGCCAGGACCGCGCTCGGTTCACCGGCTCGGGACGGCTCCGCTGGCGCATCCAGCCGTGGCTGCAGGCCGAAGGGACATTCGGCTACGATCAGGAATCGCAGGAACGGAGCGACGTGACTCCGTTCGGACACCTGTCCTCGACCGGTTCGACGGACGACGGGCATCTATTCCTGCAATCCAAGAATGATTGGCAGGCGAACGGCGGCGTCACGCTGACGAGCGTCCGGCATTTCGGGAGCCAGATCACCAACACGACCAAGGTCGCGGCGGTGTTCGAGGATCAAAAAAACCACTTCCTGCAATCCGAGGTCGGTGCGTTCAGCGTCCCGGGAGTCCCGGAATTCGGCGGAGGGACGGCACCACTCGTTCCCTCATTGTCGAATGATGAGCGGATCCGCAACCAGAACTTCTACGCCGTCACGACATTCGACATTCGGGACCGCTACATCATGGACGGTCTCGTCCGTCGGGACGGGTCGTCGTTGTTCGGCTCGAACAATCGCTGGGCGACATACTATCGCGTATCCGCGGCGTGGCGTTTGACCCAGGATGTCCAGCTGCCCGGCATCGATGAGATGCGGCTGCGCGCGTCGTACGGCACGGCCGGCCTGCGGCCATGCTTCAATTGTCACTACGACATCCTCTCGGCGGTCGGCGGCGGCATCGTTGCGCAAACCGCGTCGAACCCGAATCTGAAGCCGGCGCGGTCCGCCGAGTTCGAAGTCGGGACGAACATCGACTTCAGCGGCGGACGGTATACGCTGGAGTACTCCTACGCCCAGAAGAAGACGACCGATCAGATCCTGCTGGTGGATCTGCCCGCGGTTGCGTGGTACCAAAAGCAGTGGCAAAACGTCGGATCGCTGCGGGCGCGGACGCACGAGGTCACCTTCGCCGCGCGCGTCATCAACCAACCAGGCACGCAGCTGACGCTCAACATCGTCGGCGATCGCACCCGTCAGATGATCACGTCTTGGCCGCTGCCGGAGCGCTTGTACAGCTTCGAACAGATGCCGCGGACGTTCTTCCTGGGCACGGGGTCGGATCTCGGCGTGATGTACGGCAACCATTGGATCCGCAACGTCAGCGAGCTGTATGATGACCCCGCCAAGGCCGCGCTGAATGGCCCGGGTCAAACGTGGAGTCCCGACTCGGTGATGGTGAACGAGGACGGCTACGTCGTGCGGAAGAGCCTGTACGGCACCCCGAGAGAGCGGGCGATCAAATACGTCTACTGCAAACTTCCCGGCCCCGGCGGAACGTGCGCCATCACGTCCAACATCGTCAAGATCGGGAACGCCAACCCCAAGTTCAACCTGAGCTTCGGGCTGAACTTCAGCGTCAAGCGCTTCACGGTGAACGGGCTGCTCGACTGGTCCTACGGCGGCCAGCTCTACAACGGCACGCGGCAGTGGGCGTTCCAGGCAACCCGTGACCGTGTGCAGGATCAGTTCGGCAAAGGGACCAATGCTGCGGCATGTGGCAGTCTGCCGGGTGGCGGCCTCCCCAACGGTACAACGCCGCCCTCAGACCCGATGCCATCGTGTCCGCAGAAGGCGCTGCCCTATTACGGGGTCGGCTTCTACAACGGCCTCGATCCAGACGACTTCTTCATCGAGAGCGGCTCGTACGCCAAGCTGAAGGAGCTGGCGGTGAACTACACCTTCAGCCGCGCTCAGCTCGGCGCGATCGGCCTGCGCAATCTCGGTGAGGTCCGTCTCGGCCTCGTCGGGCGCAACCTGTTCACGATTACGAAGTACACAGGGCTCGATCCGGAAGTCTCGGGCCTCTTCGGCGATCCGTTCCAGGTTCGGATGGACTGGTTCCAGTATCCCCAGTTCCGGACCTTGTCGGCCGTCGTCGAAATCACCTACTGAGGAGGCCGACATGAACTTCTTTCGAGAGGTACCCATGCCACGGTGGTCGACGCTGACCGCCGCGATCGCCGCACTGGCGATCGTCGGCTGCAACATGAACATCGAAAACCCGAACGATCCGGACCGGATACGGTCGTTGTCGCAGCCCTCGGGCCTGCAGAAGTTGATCGCGGGAGCCGCCCGAACCTGGGCGGAGACCCGCGGCAACTATTACGTCATGCCGCTGGACGCGCAGGCGGATAACTACACCGCGTCGTGGAACAACGCCGCGATGCGGTTCTACAGCTCGGTGGGCTCGGACTGTCCGGACCGGTGCGGCTGGACCAACAGCTCGACCGCCCCGGAGGCGGCCGGCGGACCGACCGTTGAAGTGCTGTGGTACGGGTATTACAACGTCCTAACGAGCGCGAACAACGTGCTGACCGGCATCGAAACGCTGCACGTGTGCTTCGACGCCGACTGCTCCGTGGACTCGACGAACACGCAACGCAACAAGGCCGTCGCGCGCATGCTGCAGGGGATGGCGCTGGCAGGGATCGCGGTGATCTACGATCAAGGTTTCGTGGTGGATGAGACCACGGATCTGACCAATCCCAAGGCGTTGCCGTTCAGCACCCGGCAAGCGGTCCGCGATGCGGCGCTCGCCAAGCTCGCGCAAGCCTATACGGAAGCCGGCGTCTTATCGTGGAGCACGCCCACCCAGACCGAGGGTCCCTGGTTTGGGCTCACGAGCGGCCAGGAGTACACCAACGTTCAGATTCAGCAGCTGATCCGGACGATGCAGGCGGAGTTGATCGCGATGTATCCGCGCAACGGCGCAGAGAACACGGCTGCGGATTGGGCCGCGGTGGCCAACTACGCGTCGCAAGGGATCAGCAGCGGGACGCCGTTCAATTTTGAGTACTACATCGACGAGACGACGCGGGAGTGCGGCGTCGATTGCATCAAGACGTGGGGCAATTCGGTGAGCACCGAGCGCGTCGATACGCGGGTCGCGGCCCTGCTCACGACGAACCACGTCGATCCGTGGCCCTTCCCCAACGGCAATCCCTGCCCGACGGTCTCGTCCGACGCGCGGGTCGGGGACGGGACGTTTGGGCCGGCGAACAATGCCAATTACGACCAGGTTGCCATTGCACCGGCGGACGGCGGCGCGGGAACGGATTACGCGTGTGCTGGCGTCGCCATCTTCCCGCCGGCGCGTGGCTCGTATCATCAGAGCAACCTGCAGCACGTTCGTTACCACACCCTGGCGTACCGGGGTGAGGACTGGCCGGCGGACGACGGCACGGGCCAGGATGCGTTCTACACGACGCAGATGAACGACCTGCTCTGGGCCGAAGGGTTGATTCGCAGCGGCGGCAACCTAGTGACAGCGGCGAACCTCATCAACAACAGCCGCGTGACGCGCGGTGGTCTGCCGGCGTTGACGGGCGCGGAGACTCAAGCTCAGCTCATTACCGCGCTCCAGTACGAGCAGGAAATCGAGTTCATGGGCCAGGGCGTCGATCCGTTCTTCAACCGGCGCCGTTCGGGGTACACCGTGCCGGCAAGCGGTGGCCGGCCGGCCTACAACGACGGCTTGATCCCCGGCACGCCGCGGCACATGCCTGTACCGGCCAAGGAGCTCGACATTCTCACCCGGGCCGTCTACACGTTCGGCGGACCCACCGGCCCGGATATGTCGACATCGGTGTCCGGAGGGCAGAAGCAGGAAACGGTGGCAGATCGCTTCCGCGCCCTGCAGAACGCGCGGCCGGGCTATCTGACACGGTTCCTGTCGAGCCAGATGCGGTTCTAAGGTAGAAAAGAATTGAGCTGTCAGAGGGGGCGGGAGCGATCCCGCCCCTTCCTTATTTAGGGGCGTGGACCGTCATCTCGCGCTGGTCACGCGCCAGCGGAAATGTCTGCACACCGCCGCCCGGCCAACGGACCCAGAGCGCCGTGGGCTCGCGAGCGCGCCCCAGGACCTGCACGGCACCATTCTCCGACCAGTAGCCCGAGCCCGCCTGAATTTCCCGCACGGGACCAGCCGCGTCGCCGTACCGCAGGCGCATTTGTGTGCCGATGCCCGTCGGATTGCCCGCCGGCCCGATGACGCGAACGCGGAGACCGGGAGGCGCGCCCCGGTTGCGGAATAGACGCGTCGGCGCGCCGTTCTCGCTCACCGCGATGTCCAGCCGCCCATCGCCGTCGAAGTCCGCGTAGGCCGCGCCGCGCTGCTCGCCGTACACCAGTAGGCCCGACCGCTGGCCGGGCATGGCCTCGAACCCACCGGCGCCGTCGCCCAGGAGCAGCAGACTGCGGCCCGCATCGTAGCGCGGCGTGGCAATGTCGGTCGCGAAGAAGTTCTGGCTCAGGAACACGTCCTCGTTCCCGTCGCCGTTGAAATCGGCGACGCCGGCGTAGAACGCCGGCGCCAGTTGCGCTTCTGCCGGGAGCGAGTGCGCCTCGAACCGATCGCCGCGATTCAGGAACACGATGTGATCGAGCGTCGTCGCGCCCAACCGTACCGCCCCCTTGGCGGCGGGGCCGAGCACCTGATCGATGTTCGCGTCCGCGTACGCGCTGAATGTCGGGATCCGTTGTGTCAGTCCCGGAAGCGCCAAGACGAGTCGATCGAAGGACTCGAGCGGCGCCGGCGCGCCGATGCGCGGATCCCTCTGTGCCAGCACCGCGTCTGGCCGGCCGCGTCCGCTGAAGTAACCCGTGTAGAGGAGCAAGGGGTCGAAGTCGCTCGCGTGGTAGTCGAGATTGCGACCCCAACTCGTCGCGACGATGTCGAGCCGGCCATCGCCGTCGACGTCGCCGGTGGCCAGGCCGTTCCAGCGGCTGTTCACGTCGGAGAGGCCGGGGAACTCCGCTGCCCGAAATCGGCCGTGATCGTTCAGGAAGATGTGAATCGCGCCCCACTCGAGTGTGACGATCAGGTCCGGGTCACCGTCGCCATCGATGTCGGAAAACACCGCGGCCGAAACCATCCCCAGCTCGTAGAACAGCCGATCGTTCGCCGAGTCGAGCACGAGGCGGCCAGCGACGTTGTGGTACAAATGCGAGGAGGGCGACAGCGGATACAGACCCGGGTAGATCCTCGCGCCGACGAACAAATCGAGGGTGCCGTCGCCGTCGTAGTCCGCGAGTGCGAGCGGTCCCACGCTCGCCGTATCGGCGCCGACCAGCGGCGTCACCGCTCCCGTGCGCGGCGAGTATGCGACGACGCTCGCCGTCGTCCGGGCTTCGTAGTTCGCCACACCGGCGAGAACAAGTGAGCCGCCGTGATCATCGGGCCAGCCGAGGATCGTGGTGAGATCGCCAGGGGCCGGCGGTGCGCGCACGGGAGAAGGCTGCAGCCGCGTTCCGGTGTTGTGGAAGAACGCAATCGAGCCGGTGCGTCCCGCCCCCACGATCAGATCTTCTTTGCCGTCGCCGTCGAGATCGACCCATGCGACACCCGGACCGAGCTGGCTGAAAGAGTTGGGGAGCAGCGGCTGGCGCTTGTAGTCGTCGAAATACGGGTCGACGTGTTGATGCCCTCCCAATTGTGACGAGATGTCCTCAAAAAGTGTGGGCGTGGTTGGTGGTGCGTGGTACGTGGTGCGTGGGACGTCGGTCGACTCTGATATCTCGTACTCTCGATTGGGCGTCGCGCTGTCGATCACGCTGCGACGCCCGTCGCGCCAATCGACTTCGATTCGGACGTGAGCCGCGGTGCCGGTCGCGAACGTGAGGCTCGCGTCGGAGCTCGACAGGTACAGCCCGCCGGCCACCATCTCACGTTCTTGCAACGGGATGGGGCCGCCCAGCACGCGCACCCGGCTGCCGATCCCGGCCGTGTTCGGCGCGGCGCCGCGCAAGCGCACCGCCACGCGCGGTGCCGTGGCATCATTGCGCAGCACGGCGGCCGGGCTATCGAGCCGGTTGATCACCACGTCGAGATCGCCGTCGCCGTCGAGATCGGCGAGCGCCATGCCATGCGAAATGTCGTCGCCGAGATCGAAGCGCCATTTCTTGCTCACATCCTCGAAAGTCAGGTCGCCGCGATTGCGGAAGGCGACATTGGGCAGCTTCAGCGACGGGTAGTCGAACAGCATGCGGCGCCAGTCCACCCCCTTAACGGCCCCTCCGAAATAGCCGCTGAGCGCATTCCGCAGCCGGTATTGCGTGTCCCCGTCCATGACGTCGGATATGTGGCCCGTGCCGATGAGGATGTCTTCCCAGCCGTCGAGGTCGACGTCGAGAAAGACCGTCGACCATGACCAGCCGGAGCCGCTCACGCCGGCAAATCGGGCGACTTCGGCAAACGTGCCGTCGCCGCGATTCAGCTGCAACGTGTTGCGCTGCATCTGCGGCCGGTCGTCGCCGATGCCGGGCTGTTTGGCGACGGTGGTGTGGGTCGGGATCTGCGTCTTGAGGCGCCGCGTGTCTTTACTCAGCATGTCCAGTTCGAACAGGTCGGGATATCCGTCCCCGTTCACGTCGCCCACGGCCACCGCCATCCCCGAGTTGCTGGTGGCGCGCAGCGCATACCAGGGAATCAGGCGGAAATGCCCGTGCCCGTCATTGATCCAGCACTGATCGGGATCCTCGAAGTCATTCGCGACATACAGGTCTGGCGCGCCGTCGCCATTGAGATCCGCGAACACCGCCGCGAGCCCAAAATCTTCCCGCTCCTCGGACAGCGGTTTCCCATTCTCGTCCAGGAAGCGGGGACTGTGGGCCAGCGGCTCCCGGGTGAAATGCCCCTTGCCGTCATTGAGATAGAAGAAGTCGGGATCGGCGCGCTGCACGAGGCTGTAGCCGCCCAGGTCGGCACGATTGACAACCTTGTAGTCCCGGCGATACTGCTCGCGCACTTCGTACCGGTTGGGTCCGAGCGTGCGCGTGATCCTACTGAACCCGCGTTCCTGCGGTGGGATGCGGTCGATCGTGGTGTAGGGCTTGTTGTTCGCAATGTAGAGATCGAGGTCGCCGTCGCCATCCACGTCCGCGACGGCGATCGTCATGCTGCCGGCGGTATCGGGCAGGCTCCGTTCCGTGAAATGGCCCTTGCCGTCGTTGAGGAAGATCGAGTTGCCGTCGCCCAAGGAAACGAGCACGAGATCCTGATCACCGTCGCCGTCGACGTCGGCAAAGGCGCACCCCGTCGCATGGCGGCTCGGCGCTGCGACGCCCGCCTGCTGTGTGATGTCCTCGAATCGCCAGTCGCCCAGGTTGCGATACAGCGCGCTCGGTCCCTCGGTGCGAGCCAGAAACACATCGGGACGGCCGTCGCCATCCACGTCCGCCAGACATACACCGGCGCCCTGGGCGAGCTGGCGATTGTGGACCAGCAGCGAGTCACTGACCGTGTTGCTGAACGAGATGCCGGTCCGCGAAGGAGCGAGCGAGGTGAACCCGGGGGTGAGTTTTCCACGCGGGACATCGAGCTCGCGCCACCGGTAACCATCAGCATCGTGCCACGCTGATGTGACCGTGGCTGTTTCGCGGCTACAGGCAACAACCAATAAAAGGAAAGGCAGGAGCTTCAACTCTCCACGAGCCCCCACACGAGCGCCGCCGTTCGTTCGGAGGCGCCGCGTCCCTCCGCGACCATTTGCTTCGCCGCTTTGCCGGCGCTCTTGCGCGCCGCCGGATCGTGATGCCACACGAGCCACTGCGAGTGCAGGGGATGGCGCGCGTCGCCGGGGGGGGGCAATGCGACTGCTCCGCCCTGGTCGAGTAACAGCGCCGCATCGCGACTCATTCGCCAATGCGGGCCGAACACGATCGGCACGCCAAACACCGCCGGTTCGAGCACCGAGTGCAGGCCCGCGCGGTGGAAGCCGCCGCCGACGAACGCCGTGTCGCCGAGCGAGTAGAGGTCGGCGAGAATGCCGACACGATCGACGACGATCACCGGGCCCGGCTTCGCATGCTCGAGCTGCGACAACCGGACGGGCCGGGGCAGCTTCAGGTGGCGCAGGCGCTCGGCGATCCCCGCCAGGTGATCGGGATTCGGCTCGTGGGGAGCGAGCAACAGCCGCGCGGTCGGGAGCTGATGCAGCAGGTCTGCGAAGGCGGGTAAGAGTACCGCTTCATCCGACGGCCACGTCGATCCCGCGACGATGGTGAACGTACCGGGCGCCATAGACGCCAGTCGCGCGAGCGGCTCGCGCGTGCGGTCCAGGCGCGCGGCGCGCTCGGCCACGCTGTCGTAGCGCGTGTCGCCGGTGACGGCGATGACGTCGGCGCGCGCGCCGAGGATCTCGAGGCGCTCGCCGTCTTCTTCGCTGATCGTGCCGACCCGGTCCAGCGCGCGATACGCCGGCGCGGACCACTGCCGTGTCGGCCAGCGCAACCGCGAGCTGTTCGGCGCCACCGTGGCGGAAATCAACCCCAGCTTGACGCCGCGCCTCGCAGCGGCGAGCGTCAGCTCGGGCCAGACGTCGAGCTTGCTGAAGACGAGCGCGGTCGGTTGCAGCGCGTCCAAGACCTTCGACACTTCGGACGGCCGGTCGAGCGGCAGATAGTCGGCGATGTCGACCGGCAGGTTTTTCGCGAGTCGCTCGGCCGACGGCGAAAAGAACGTGAACGCCAGCTGCCAGTCGGGATGCTCGGCGCGCAGCGTCTCGAGCACCGGCTTTGCCTGTAGCCCTTCGCCTACCGACGGCGCGTGCATCCAGATCAGCGGCCGCTTCGTGTCGCGTTGCGCCGCCGCCCACGTCGCGAGACGGGCGGCCAACCCGCGCCGCCCGTCGAGCCCTCGCGCCACTTTCTTGTCGAAGCGTGCGACCAGCGGCGCCGCGCGCGCGGCGACGTTCACGCTCAGCCGATACAAGAACGAGGGCTTGCTCACTTCGATGCGCCCGTGCGCACGCCGTAAATCGAATCCAACAGACGCCGCATCGGGTCGGGCGTGTAGGGCGCTCCCTGGAGTAAGCCGCCTTCTATATAAAAGGAAGGAGTCGCGCGGGCGCCGGACCGGTTTGCCCGCTGGGCATCGAGCTCGATTTCCTTGCGTACCGTCCCATCGCTGAGGCAGGCGAGCAACTTTGTTCGGTCGACGCCGGCGCGCTGGGCGATTGTCACCAGCGTGGTGCGGGGCTGCGCGAGCTTGGCCCACTCGTCCTGATGCTCGTAGAGCGCATCGTGCGCCGGCCAGAAGCGTCCCTGTCGCGCGGCGCACATCGCCACTTCGGCCGCCGCGACGGCGTTGGGGTGGATACTCGTCAGCGGCAGATTGATGAAGACCCAGCGCACCTTGCCGGTCTGCACGAATTCGCGATCGATGGTCGGAAGCACCGTCACGGTGAACATGCGGCATGCCGGACACTGGAAGTCGGCCATCTCGTAGACGGTGACGGGCGCGTTGGCCGCCCCCTTGGATCGCGCCGCGAGGGGATCCTCGCTTTGCGCGCCGCCCGTAAATACAAGCAGCGCCGCGGCGAGGAAGACGAGACGGGAGCGAGGGCTGGTCAGGGGCCCGACTTGGTCCAGATGGCGAT
>WNGG01002020.1_pt1 | contig 25782 bp, 19 predicted proteins | sample 5400661 | NCBI WGS metagenome assembly WNGG01 (sample SAMN13153372, study PRJNA577476) | soil metagenome | isolation source: 100 cm soil or saprolite under Garry oak tree replicate 1 | place: USA:California | collected 2016-06-15
TGCCTCTGGTCTCCTGTGGCTGCTGCTTCTGGCCGTCTGCGGGCTGCACGGCTTTGCTGGTAGGCGTCCGGGTGCCGGTGCTTTTGAGCGCCTCCAGCCACACTTGGTAGGCGCGGCCCTGTGCCTGGGTCAGCCGTGTGACCGCGTCCTGTAGCTCTCCGGGCTGCGCACCGCCAACGAGGACTAAAGGCAGACGCATCCAGGCCTGGGTGGTGGCAAAGGCCGCCTCCTGCCAGTCGCGCAGCACCTCTATGCTTTTGCTGGAGCGGCTGAACTGGCCCAGCCACGCGCCAGTCACCTGGCCCCAACTGCGCGCCATGCTGTTCCAGAACTCCTGCGTCTGTCGCTGGCCCGCGAACAAGGCCTGCCGGCCAGCTTCCCACGGCTGCGCGCCGGCCCGCGTCGGGTTTGGTGTGCTGGGTCTATCGCTACGTTGAGATGTCATCATATTCCTCCTCCTCCATTGCTTACGCGAGCGAACCTTTACTGCCTCGATATGACATGATGGGGACCAGCTAGCGGGGAAAGGGTGGAAAGGGAGCCCGCGGTTGCTGAAAGTCTGCACACTATGAACGCGTGCGATCGCTTCTGTCAACCGCCTAGCCGTTCCGTGTGTGACGGTGTCACTCCAGCCCCGCCCGCATGCGGCGACCGCAACCTCCCACGCCGGCACTTGCCGGAGGGAATTGTTGCGCTCCTACAGCGCGGCGTCAATAACTCAACGGTTCGGTAACGTCCGTAGGGACGGACCTCTGTGCCTGCCTTCCCCCGGGGCGCTACAAGGATCGCCCCTACAAGTGACCGAGGAGGGCGGAACAACCGACGAGGAATTGACGTCCTCCTGTCCTTACTCAAGGAACTGAAACCCTGAGGACTGGCTTTCTGTCTGGGGCAGTGTCGCTTCTGCCTTTTGGCCAGAGAGACTAATGCGCCCGCTTCCCATCCCGTTCCTTGAGCCAAGCTCCCACCTGTGGCCAGAGTTTCTTTTGCGCGGCGGCGCTCACCGCAGCCCCGATGTGTCCTGTGGGGAAGACGAAGTTGCGCGCGTCACTGCTCCCAACCAGCTCGATCAAGGGCAAGCTAGATTTGGGGTGCACCACATCGTCGTGTTCGCCGATGACGTTGAGGACGGAACAGGTGATATTGCGCAGGTTGACTGGCTGACCACCAACCTGAAAACGGTCCTGGATCAGGAGGTTTTTGCGGAAGAGCTCCTCCGTCATCTCGCGGAAAATCTGCCCAGCCAAGGGCACGTCGCTGTTCATCCACTGCTCGAACAGCTCAAACATCTCCGCATACCCCTCCTTGTCCTTGTTGCGGTAGAGGCCGACATACTTATCCAGGGCATGGTGCACCGGAGACATGGCGTCAAACCCCGCTTTGATAAACCAGGCAGGGCAGTTCCCATAGATGGCGGTGATGAGGTCAATGGTCTCAAGGCGAAACTTGTCTATCACGGCATTCATGGCGAGGTCCCGCACGCTCATATCCAAGGGGAGGGTGAAGGTAATGAGGTTTTTCACCGTCTCAGGGCAGAGCGCGGTGTAAATGGTGGTGAGCAGGCCACCAAAGCAGTAGCCGAGCAGGGAGACTTGCTCGACGCCTTCACGAATTTGTACCGCCCGCACCGCCTTGGCCAGATCGCCATTCACATAGGCGTCAAACCCCCGCCAGCTATCTGTACGGAGGGGAGGGATCCAGTCAATGAAGTAGACCTCGACTCCTTGTTTCGTTAGAGTTTCTACCACACTGCGTCCGGGCTGCAGGTCAAGGATAAAGGGCCGTTTGATGAGGGAGTAAACCACCAGCAAGGGGGTGGTGTGGGGCTCCCCTACCGCCCGATAGTGACGTAGCCGCACCTTGCCCCCCTCGTAGACGACCTCGTAAGGAGTGGTCGAGGGAGGGTCCTCGCTGAGCGGAAAAGGCTCGCTCAGACCACGACGCACCCCCTCCAGGGTCCGCACAGCGCCATCCATCCAGTACTGGGACAAATGGCTCAACAGTGATAACATCTTTTTTCCTCTCCTTTAACTAACTGTTACAGCAGATCCGCCTGTTAGGTTTTTTAGGCAGCGGCCTGCGTTGGATTGACTGCCCCAGTGCCTTTCCTCTTGACCTGAAACGCTGCCAGTCGTGCAGCCGGCTCTGTGACGACCGTGCGCTCTCCACTCCGGATCGCAGAGCCGGTAGTGAAGGAACGCAACTCTTCGCGCAGCGCTTGCACCTCAGCACGTAGGGCGTGAGTCTCCGCCGTGGTGGGCAGGCCTACGACCTGCCACAGGCCGGTAAAGAATGCCCCAGCCAGCGCGTTGCTCAGCCGCTGCCAGCGCAAAGCGCTGTCGAGGGAGCGGGCTAGGATCTCGCCAAACAGGGGAGTACGGTAGAGATTGTCGAGGGCCGCAGTGGCCAGCCGCATGCTAGCGTCGTAGCCCTTCCAGGCCGCTGCCAGTGTCTCTCGCTCACTGCCGCTCCCCAGACCCCACTTTGCTCCGGCTAGGGGAAGATCGAGCCAGAGGGTCTTGTTCACCGTCCCCAAGTCTTCCACACTTTGAGTGATTTTTTTGTCTACCATTTTTCGCTCTCCTTTTTCGCTCTCCGCTGTGAGCGCTTCCTACCGTAGGGCAGTGGTCTCTGCGAAGCAAGAAAATCGCGGTCACCAAGGTGACCAAAGCACCGTTTTCCGAGCGGAGATGCGACTTTTTTGTCCTCTTGGTGACCAACGGCGTGATGAAAACCTGGGGGGTATCCGCGAATCCGCAGCTGAATGCTCCGCCTCTACCCCTCTCCGCTTCAGCAGCGTACAATTCTCGGCCAATGGTCTGTGTACGGAGGAGAGCGCCATGAAACTCGAAGAGATGGTCCAGGAGCTGTGGGATCGCGAGAAGATCAAGGAACTCACCTACGACTACGGCCTCGCCATCGAGGCCCAGGACGCCGAGCGCATGGCGAGCCTGTTCACCGAAGATGGATCGGTGGACTTCAGCTCCCTGGGCAGGGGCGTGATCAGTGGCCGCGAGGCGCTCAAAAAATTTTATCGTTCGACCTGGCCGCTCAGGGTGAAGCCGTTTTTCACCAACCACGTGATTCGCATCCAGGGGAATCGCGCGACTGGTACCTGCTCGCTAGAGAATCGAGCGACGCGCGGCGACCAGAGCCTGATTGGCGCCGGGCGGCTGTACGACGAATATGAGAAGGTGAACGGGGAGTGGAAGTTCAAGTCTCGGCGGGTGGCGATGTTCTACTTCGTGCCGCTTGCTGAGGGCTGGGCCAACGCCACGGGGCCGGAGAAGTTGTAGGGGAGCGTTCAGCTATCAGCATTTAGCACTGCATGTGACTTTAGCAGAACGTCTCTACTCTAGTTTGAGCCTGCTGTGAATGTAGGGGCGCCCGGCGGGGCGCCCCTACGGCTGCGCTCGGCATAACAGGCAATAGTAACGGCATACCGCCTGGCGTGGGCGCAACCTAGTCGTGGGGGGTGAGGGTTGGATATGCTCAGCCCCTAAGCCGCCTTGCGCCTTGGCGGTTGGGAGCAAGAACGCTCGCGAGCCGAGAGGGTGGGGCGCCGATCATTGACCTGACGAGCGGGAGTAATCGGGGCAGGCCGCTGCTGCTGTGCTAGCTGGCGGGCCTGCCAGCGCCGCAACCCCAAGCGCAGGTAGTCGGCGTCGAGGTTGAGAGCCGCGCAGATGTTCTGAAACGAGAATGGCCAGGTCTCATCCGTAGAGGCAAACCACTCTTCTACCTCCTTGAAGAGACGGCGCTGCCGGTAGGTCAACCCCGGGAGGCACTCCTGAAAAGTGGCAAAGGCGTCTTCTACCACCGCCAGCATGAGGCGCTTTTCCGGCTGAGCTGAAGGTTCGCCCTTGATTTGCTCAAAGAACTGAGAGGGTAAGATAACCTCAGGCTCAAGAGACTCAAGGACGAGCGAGGAGGGGTCCGTAGCGCTGTAAGCGAACGGCGACTCGTGGATGCTCCTAGACATAAAATGCCCTGCTGTAGAAACGCCCTGTGGAGCCGTCTCTACTGGGACGGTAGGTGTATGTTGGTCACCACTCGGTCTCCGATCCTGTAGGACAGAACGCGAATCGGTATTTCCTAATGAACAAGATTTTGCTGCCATGTCCATGACTGTAGACAACTCCTTAGTTTACACAGGACACCCTCTTCTTACGCAAGTCACGTGCCACACGCGGCCATTTGTCAGAAGTACCTAATCTGCAACGACTATTCTGCAACAAGGGGCCTATGACGGCACGTCCTTGCGGTAGCCCAGGCTGTATAGACAACTGTACAGAGCACGCGACGGCGCAGCCTGAGAAAACCGCGATTTGCTAAACAACGCGAAGACTTGGCTGGTCTTCGGCAGAAGGATATGTAAGTGTCAAGCTCCCTAGACAAAAAGGGCTATCGTATAGTTTTTGTCTGGAACTGCAAAAAATTAGGATTCCAGCCGAATAAACAACCTATCGCTTTCGTGCCGCTCGCCGAGGGGTGGGCCAGGGCCGTAGGGCCGAGGAAGTTGTAAAGGAGCACTCAGCTAAGAGAGGGTAAAGAGAAGGCCCAGCTGGGCCTTAAGCGTTTCCCGGCCCGCCATCACTGGCAAGACTGTAGTGTTGTAGATGTTGCCGCTGAGCGCTACACGGCGAGGAGAAAAGAAGAGTGGAGCAGAGGGAGGATGAGCCCTAGGCTCCACCGCTTCCTACTCTCTTAGTTAGTCATCGTCGTCTCTCTCGACTATTGGCAGCCGACAGAAAAGTTGATGAAGGTTGACCCCTCATGGTCGAGCCCGCTCGTTTCTGGGAACGGACTAATGCTGCCGTCCGGCTCGAGTAGCCCAAGACCGGCGCCGCTCTCACTCGACACCAGGGCGTTCCCGCCAAGTTCCGCAAAGTCATCAGCTGGCCACTGGAGAATTCTGCCCGTGCTGAAATCGGCCTGGAAGAACGCCCCGCCCTCGGGATGGAACTCACAGGGTGGCTGCCCGTGACGAGACGGGATAAAGCGCACGGCTTCCGCCCCCGGCCAGTTGGAGAAGACACTGACCCCCGGGCAGACGGCGTAGATATTGCCGCTGCCTTCCGACGCGACGAAGATGCACCCCCCAGACGCGCCAAAACTCAGCGGTGCCACATTCGGCCCTTCGACAGTATCGTCGATGCTCGCGATGAGGGTGGCGGTCGGACTGGCAAAGGGGCCGACCTTGTAGACCGTGCTGGTGCCGCTCCCGAAGTCGGCGCACGTCACGATCATCTGGTGGTCAAACGTGCCCACCGTGTCAAAGGTGATCCCGGGATGGGCATCATCGACGTCGCACGCTGACGGAAGAGTGACAAAAGGAGTCGAGGAGAAGACCAGCGGCGAGCCTTGGCCTTCATAAATGTGGTTGCGCTGCACAACGTAGACGCGATTCGCTGGCCACGCCGGTAACCCTGCCGGGGAGACCGCGATGTAGTCCTCAGCGGGGCAGTTGGTCTGATCCGGGAGCAGGGAAACCCCTGTCTGGGTGCCCGAGCTGTCTAAGGAGACCACCTCCCGTGTACTACCACAGGAAAAAGGGGTAGTGACGAGGATGCCTTTGCCGGAGGCATTCCCAGGACGGAACGCGACGCCGTTCGGTTCAGAAACAGTCGCGAATAAGGACGCGGCGGCCTGTACTGGCTGTGCAAAAGCGCCAAGCAGTATTGGGGCCAAGGCCAGCATCGCGATGAGGACCGCCACTCTACTCCTAATCCGTTTTATGGCACATGTTTGTGATTCCATAAGCTCCGTTCCTTGTTACGAATTACGAAAAGGGTTGATGGACTTGTTCTGCTTCTTACCGCCGCTGCAGTCATGCAGAACCAGCCGGAGGACCGCGAGCTCTGAGCGAGCCAGTCGAGGAGTCCCAGCACACTTGATTGACCATAAGAAGATTGAGAATTTTTCTGCAATTTGCAGCTAGCAAAGTGCCTTTGAAACCTACGCCCTTGACCCCTTGGTATTTTTTCGTTACCAAGACAAACTAAGGGGGACCCCTTAGGAACCCTAGTTCCTGAGGCACACAAATCAGTGATAGGCCGCCAAGCCGCTGATTAAGTCCCCCTCTCAAAGCCTATCAGAGCCCTTCTAATCGCTTGCGAGACCCTCCTTAGATAGCCAAGAGAAAACGCCTCTTGCCGACGGCTGATGGCGCCTTTTTCATTTGCCACCACACCTCCGACACGGCCTAGATTTTCCGTGTTGTTCTTTTAGACAGCGAGCGGAGAAAAAAGTTCCTGGTTGCGGAACAGATTTAAGACGGCCAGTGCTGATCCACAGCCCTGCTATCATACAGCATTATTCGTTGTGTACTTTTCGTTATTGTTAATATCTGCCTTGCTGACGGCTGATGGCGCCTTTTTCGTTTGCCACCACACCTCCGACACGGCCTAGATTTTCCGCGTTGGTTCTTTTAGACAACGAGCGGAGAAAAAAGTTCCTCTTTTCGCCAAAACTTAACCCACGCTACAAGGTGCAACTTGGTATGAGTCGCGCCCTGTGCGAGACTTGGGACCGAAGAAAGGAACCGCGATGAACAGTGAAACACTGACCCTGGTGGCAACCTACCGGCGCACAATACGCGCTTCGCTGGCGCGCATCTGGGAAAACGTGCTCGACTGGGAACACTTACCCTGGCTCCATCGCCGGTCATTCTTGGGCATCCGGTTGCTGGAACAGTCCCCCGAGGCCTGGCGCGCACGCGTCACGTTGCCTCCCGCTGACGCACCCCGCGAGGTGGGGCTTGAGGTGCGTCTCGACCGACCAAACCTGCGCTATTGGAGCCGTACTCTGGAAGGGCAGGGTGCAGGCACGGAGGTCCTCACCTGCCTGGAACCGCTCGACGAGCGGACGACAGGAATTACGGTTGAGTTCTGGGTGCCAGGGATTAAGCCAGCCCAGGCCGAGGCCGTGGGTACGGTTTACCTTCGTCTGTACACGCGCCTGTGGGACGAGGACGAAAGAATGATGAGGCGGCGGCAGGCTCTGCTCGATGCGCACCTCATTGGCGTGGAGCCTGGAAGGCTCAAAAGGCGAGGGTAAGGAAGGCAGAGGAGCGGTTTCGGAGGTGCGCGCGTTAGCAAGCGGCAGGCTTTCCGCTCCCTTACGGTCGCGGCTTGGATGCTGCGCGCACCTCTTGAAAGTCTGCAGTTTGCAGTCCGGGGTCACTCAGCCCAGACCCTAGACTCAAGACTGCGAAGAGGACAGATCGAAATAGGCCAGCAACTCTACCAGGCGTTCGATCACGAGGTCGGCCTCTATCGGCCAGGACGGAGTCCGGCCGTTAGTCAACAACACCGTCATCGCCCCGGCCGCCCGGCCTGCTACCATATCGTGCCGAAAGTCCCCCACCATGAGCAGACCCTCAATCGGCACACGCAACTGCGCGGCCGCGTACTGCAGACAAGCCGGGTCGGGTTTGGGCGGCGCGTCTTCGCGAGCGACCAGCAGGTCCACCCTGATATCGAGCCGGCGGCATACTGCTGCGAGCGAGGCGCGGCTGTTGCGGGTGATAATCGCCAGCGGCAGCCCTAAGGCGCGAACCGCCTGCAGAGTTTCCCAGGCTCCGTCGTTCCAGGCGACGTTTTCGACCCCGTCTTGCTCGAACGCCTCGATAAGCTGGAGTGCCTTTCCCTGCTCGGCCAGCGGCAGCTCTACCAGCCACTTGAGGATGTCACCCTCAGTAAGGCCGAGCTGTTGCCGTAGCTGTGCGAAATTCAGGTACGGACGGGTCAACGTGCCGTCCAGGTCAAACGCGATCGCGTGTACGGGTCGGGCACCGCTATTCAGTCGGATGCTGATATTCCGCAATCCACAATCCGCAATGAAAAATTGGTCTTACGTCGCCTCACGCAACCCATACGTCTCAATCTGTGCCTCAAAGGCCTGCAAGACCCGCTGCCGCAACTCGTGCCAGAACTCCGGGGTAATGAAGTGCGGGAGTTGGACGTTGGGATTGCGTTCGTATACGCGCGCCGGCAACACATAGTCATCCACGGTTGTTCCCTGCTGGCGCTCCAGTAAGAGACCGCGCAAGTAGGTGCGCTGGGTGGCGTGCACCAGGTCTTCACGGGTGATCTCTACCCCGTAGAGCTCTTTGAAGACCGGCTCGATCACCTTATCAGGGGCGCCGGCAAACTTGCATAACCCCAGGATGTCGTCCCGCATATAGTAGACGCCCCGGTTAGGGTTCGTAATGGCGTCCACCCAATAGTCCATATCGGTTTTGCCATCGAAGACCAGCAACAGAAAGGTACGCATCGACATATGGCCGCCGGCGATGGCGAAGGGATATCCGGGGTTGGTTTCCGGTAGATAGGCTGGGAGTTCCAGACCCTTGCAGTGCATAGCATAGGCGGTCTCACCGAGTTGCTCCGACAGACGCTTGACCCCCCGTCCGACTTCTGGCAGTTGGCCAGCAGCCGTCCGCTGGATGACGCGACACGCGCCGTGGAAGTCACCAAAAGACAGGCCATCCCCAATCGGCTGCTGGGGGTGACGCTGATTGTACTCCATGATGTAGCCCAGGGTCACACCAAGAGAGATAGAGTCGAAGCCAAGTTGATCGACCAGTTCGACAATCTCCAGTGCCTGCTGCTGGTCGTAAATGCCCAGGTTAATGGTGAGCAGGTCCAGGGGCTCATAATCAAATTTGGTGAAAAACTTACCTGGTTTGCGGCGGCCGTTCTCTTCCTCGGCTGCGTAGATGTTCTTGTGGCAAGAGATGCCACATTTGAAACAGGACTCATCTTTGATGAAGTAGTGGCTGTTGCTCTCTAGCGATTTCCGGTACAGGACCACCGGCTTGTCGTTGCCCTGCGGCCGGAAGTTCATTTCCGGCAGGGCGCCGATCGGGTGCAGGCCAGCCACGTTGCGCCAGGTGCCGCCGTTGCCATTACCTTTGTCCGGGTCCCGGTAGTTGCGCGAGCCCGGGCCACGGCTGATCTCCTTATTCGCTTCTAGCAGCGCCGGAGGCAATTTGCCGCGGTGCACGTCTGGCGCCTGGGCAACGATAGCGATGAGGTTTTTCGACCCCATGATGCTGCCCATGCCGCCACGGCCAGCGAAGCGGGGTTTACAGTCGCGGGAGTGCAGCTGGTTCACGGTGCTACAGGCGATGGCAGCATAGAAATTCTGCTGCCAGTGCTCACCAGTAGGCCCTAGCGCTGCCACGTGGGAATCGGGGTGGCGATCGGCCAGTTGCAGGATCTTCTCATGGGTCGTTTTCCCCAGCAGATCACTGGCGTCTTCCAGCGAGAGGGTCAATCCCTCTGTGTCGTCCCTATGGATCAAAAGGTACACGGGCCGCTGCGCCCGGCCTAGGAAGATCACCTCATTAACCCCGGCCGCCAAGACTTTTGTGCCAAACTTGTCCGAAGCACATGACCACATCGCTAAAGGCCGGCCGTTGTTGGCGATCTTGAGCGGGCTGTACGCCGAGAAGAAAATCCGCAAGCCGGTCATCAAGTCCGTGCCGGAAAAGACCCCCAGATTCATGATGAGGGGCGCCGTGGGTGCGAAGGCATCCTGGACCTCGTAGTGGGCTAGAAGCTGGAAAGAGCGGGCGATGCCGCCGAGAAAGTCGTCCAGGTCCTGGCAGGCAATGGCCTCCTGGCGGATGTCCTCGCGCTCGAGGTCGATCGTCACCCGGCGCAAGAAATAGTCTGTTACGTGCTTGGTGTCACTGGTAGCAGTAGTCCACATACTTTGTCAGTCTCCGCGGAAAGAAATTCCTGATTTTTTAAGACAGTAGTTTACCACAGGAGATAGGTTGGAGCGACGCATTACGTCCAGGTTTCTAAGTCCGCCCGGAAGATGCGGATACGTTGGAGGATACCTTCGCGCTGCAGGTTGAACCAGATCATTCCCCCCGTGATGAGTGCCCCCAGCGTCAGGAGCACAATGGCTTTGCCGAGGCGTTGTTCGGGGAAGAGTAGGAGCAGTTGACCCAGCACGTTGAGGACCAGGAAGGTCACGCCGGCGTATAAAAAGGCGCGGGTCCGAAGCGCGATGCCGATGAGGATACCGGCGAGGCTCAGGGCCAACGCCATGGCAAAGATTGTCAGTTCGGCGCGCAGGAATACATCCAGGCTGGCGCTGGCATAGAGGGTACTGGTTGCCACAAGGCGGCTACCATTTAATACGGTTGGTTTTAATTCCCGGCGGTGTAAATGCAGGAGGAACAAGACGCTAACGGCTGCTGGGGCGATATATACCTGGAACAACTGATAGTGGTTTGCCCAGCCCGGAACCCACAAATAGATGCTAGTGTTCCATGCTAGCAGTGCCATATACAGCGGGAGTGGCTGGCTGGTTGCGCGGCATATGAGCAGGTAGAGCACCCCGGCGGTCAGCAAGGTCCCACTCGCATTGGGAGAAGCGAGTTGCATCGGTACCGTCAACAGTGCGAGCAGCGGCAGGACCATGACCAGATGTAGGGTAGGCTCAGAAAGGGTCACCCGCTGCAGGATGAACAGGGCGTAAGCAGCTGTCATGAGAGCAGCCGTATCCCCCGCACTGACCGGTGCCAGGCCTACCCATAACACGCGGATATACACGCCGATTGCGCCTCCCACTAGTGCCACACCATGGATCCACCAGGCTTGTTGAGATTGCCAGGCCTGGCGTATTCCTGCGGCCATCAGCAACCCAGCAGCGAGCAGAGCCGCCGCTGCATCTCCGCCCCCTGTCAGCCATTGCGGTTCCCCAGTCGCGGCGATGGAGTTGAGCATGAGGAACCCATGCAGCATCCATTCCAACAAGGCGAGAGCAGCCAGCCACGGTAACACCGAGGATAGCAGCAGTGCTATCTCCCTCAGCATCGTATTGCGCGCAAACACCTTCTCGTCTGCTGCCTGTTGCTCCTCCACATATCGCTGCAAGGTATCCCGCAGCCAGAGTAGGAGCCAAACCAGCACGGCCAGTTGCAAGGCATACCAAGGCAAAAGCAGGGTGCTCTGCTGGAGGGGTACCCATAACAGCAGCCAGCTATGCAGCAATATCAACAGGGAGAAAAAGAAGGCACGCATGTGCCAAGCGTCGCGGCGCAGCCACAATACGTGCAGGAAGGACAGGGTCAATACGCCCTGTATCAGTACTAGAGATGGCCAGTGAACTGCATTGGGGATAGGGGAATTAAAAAATAGTAAGGAAGTATCCAGGAGAGTGAGTAGCAACCACAGATGTAAAAGGGCAGACGGCCAGAACAGCAACGGTGCAGTTAGATCGTGGTCCCGCCAGCCTAGGTGACCTAACAGAGCTTGCCCATGACGCCGCCACAGGGAACCAGCCAGCAGCAGCAGGTTGGCCCATAACAGATTGCCAATCATGAAACCGGTTGGGGGAACAGAACCTACGAAAAGAAGCCCAAGAGAGGGCTCGGGGGATAGAGGCCACATCCAGGCCATGTTGAAAGCAAGCCCGGCACAGGTCAGTGTCAGTACTGCCAACCACGGGAAACCGGCCCAGGAGCTGTTGCGCAACATCAGGAAGAGATAGACCGCGACGGCGGTCAGGTATCCTCCTTGGTGGGATGGGTAGAACCATAACCCCATATGCCCATCCAGGCCCCTTCCTAACAGGCTGACAGAGACGACCAGCAGGCCAAACCACGGCCAGGCATCGGGTGCAATGGCCCAGTGTGGCCAGCGGGCGTTGAAGCGAGGGAGCACGAAGTTGCCCAGACTCCAGAGGACATAGGCCCATGTCAGGGCAATGAAACTCTGCGCCTGTTCCAGTCCACTCAACGCAACGACGCTGACCACGAACGCGCTGAGCAGCAGAGCAACGCCACTACCGCGTATGGAGGCTCCCTCTGGCAGCGGTTGCAACAATGGGAACAGACCTATGACTAGCGTCAGCCATATCCCTGGTAAACAAGCGTCAGCCCATAAGGGGGCTAGGGCAAAGAACATTAAGGTACCAAACAATACCCAGCCATAGGTCAGTATAGCGGCAATACGCAACGGCCAGGTGTACAGTCGTTCCCAACGAGGATAACGACTGAGGTTTTGCGCCAGGCAGGCTAATCCTAGAGCTAGCAGAGCCAAAGTTAGCCATTGATCGGTAAACGTGCGACTCCCCGGCTGCAGCACGAACGCTGCAAGGTTATGGAACCATAAAGCGTGCGCCCGCAGCACTGCCAAGACGGCAAGAAGAATAGCCGCCAGACTCAACGATGGATGGTCCAGGGCATGATTCGCCAGTAGTAGGCTGGCGCTGGCCAGGAACAGCACCTCGATGGGAAGGGGACCCACCGCGTGTGCGGTATCTGTCCACACTAGGCCCACTTGTTGGGCAGCAGCAATGAGCGCCAACAGCACTGCTACCACTCGTAATGGCTTACGGTACAGGCTTTGGTCAAAATCAGCCTGAAACTCTTCGGTGTCGCTCACCTGACGAGTCAACCCCCACGCGATAGCCCACAATGATAGGCTTAACAGAACGAACAACAAGCCTAGCCCGTGGTCTCCTCGCAGCCTTTGCAGGGTGACAAATTGTTGTGGAGAGTAAAAGGGTAGTGTCCAGGCATAACACAGCAACGCTCCTACTACACCAATGCCAAGTAATGTGTAGCTATGCAGGCGATGCTGGTACCGTTGCCCCGCCAACCACAAAAACACCATGCCTATCACCAAGGTTGGGAGAGGGGCAATAGGGGATGAGAGGATGCCAGGCTGCCTTATGGCGACCACAATACACAGGACAGTGATGACAAACGCGGTCCAATGTACGCTGTGTTCTACCAGCACAGGGTTGCCATCCCGGTGTAATCCTTTAACCAGATGTAAAGTGGTCGGGTAGGCGAGGAGGTAGACACTCAACCGCCAAACCAGGAGGGCGTAGAATACGCCAGCAAAACTCAAGCCTGCAGAGGCAGTCATCCCCACCTTGAATATCAGGATAAGCCAAGTACAGAGACCCAGGACCATGGACAGCGACAGCAACCTAAGCTGGTGAAAACGTCCCGCCAATAAAGCGGCCACCACTGCTCCTAGGCCGGCGGAAAACACTCCGCCCCAGGTCAGGTTGCCTTCCAGTAGCCGTGCCCCTAAATGCCCCAGACCGATCAACCATAGCAGCACTATGCTCTGTTGCAGGGGCGTGCGTAACATTTCTTTATACATGAAGGAAGCTCCTGGACTGGGGCGACACTGGGAACCACCAGAGCAGCGTCAACGGCGATGCAGAGACGGCGAGTAACCCGGCCTGCTCCTGTCGCAGTGCCGCAACCTCGTCCGGTTCACGCTCCAGCCACCACAGCAGCCCCCACACTGCCAGCGCCAACAGCATGGTGACAGCTCCTGCATCGAATGCAGGAAAATAGGTGAGCTTCACTATGGCGCCAGCCGTACCCCACAACACTAAAACGCTGTAGAACAACCACTGCACGCACAGCTCCAGACTCAGCCACAGCAACACACTACCCCCCATGGCCAGCAGCAGCGGGATAGACCGGTTGTGTGTAATGCCCGGCATGGCCAGCATTGCGACCAGTACGAGGGACAGCCAGAGACTCAGCAGGGCGCTGTTTAACAGTACTTCCACCGTTGCTGCCTCTGCCTCCCGCGCCGTTCGGCGCAGGCTGAGGCCGAGCGTGCTCCAGACCAGAGCCAGCAGTATCAGACCAAAAGCGAATTGGGTTGCCCAGGCTAGTCCAGTCCATTGCGGCGTATATGCAAGCGCCACACCACCCGCCAGAGTCACGGCGTACAGGCACGGTCCGTTGCGCAGATCTACGTGCGTTCCTCCTTCGCCGGTGTTCAGACCGCCTGCGTGTAAACCTGGACCGCCGAACAACGGAGCAGGAGCGAATTGCAGCCCATAGAAAGTCAGGCTCATCACCCCCAGGGCTGTGCTCATGGCTACCAGTCCCGGCTGGGCATGGGATAGGCTCCACACTGCCAGTACCAATACTATGCCCGCTAACACCCGGTAGCACACCAGGGCCAAGGCGGTGGACCGACGGCGCAAGGCCCAACGGTTGAAGGCAAAAAGACCAGCCAATCCAGGCAAGCCTGCGAGGAAATACCAGTCATTAGGGAAGTATTGCAGGATCAACGAATTATATAACCAGCTCAGACAGCCCAGTAGCAGGTACAAGGGCGGCAGGGTCAGGTACTGCCACACCACCATGGCGTACAGGCCGATCGCCAAGAGCAAAGTGATGAGGCGTGCGATCGGCGCATGAACTCCCATGAAGAGGGCCAGCGCTGACAGGCCGTAGATGGCAAAACTAAAACGCGACAGGAAGGGATATTGATTGGTCCATTGTTTGAACTGGACGTCAACGTAGAACAGCAGACCACACAGGGCCATGAGAAATGGGCTGTAGTAACCGCTGGGCAAAGCAAGCGGCTCCCCATAACCCCAAGTGAGATGAACAAATGAAATCAGGGCGGTGTACACCAGGGTGCCTGCGGCGTAGTAGGCGATTTTGCGGCGCTCAACAAAGATGGCGTGGATCCACTCCTGGGCAAACAGCACCAAGCCGCAGGCCAGGAGCCCCAGTAGGATAAGGTGTAACAGGGCCAGCAGTGGCCAGTACGGGAAGCGTGTCAGCAACGGGACTGCCAACTGCATCGCCGCCAGGGCCATAAATACCTGTGGGTGACGACCTTGCAAAGAGCGATCCATTACCCCGGAGACCAAAGTTACTGCAAAATACAACCCTCCCAAGGCAAGTATCGCTGCCAATATGTCAATCACGATGAACCAGGGGAGGCCCTGGCCGGTTTGCATCAGACGGACTGCGGCGGCGATATTCAGTGGCACCAGCAGTACCCCAAGGGTCATCAACACGCTACTAGACGCTTCTAGCTCCGGCTGACGGCGGCGCAACTGGTAGCCTGCCCATAACAGAAACAGGGTATAGGTGAAGAGGGCAGCAAAGACGGTCAGGGCCTTGGTAAAGCCGGCGGTGTAAGACACCAAGAATATGGACCCGGCCACAAAACAGAACCCACCGATAAACCAACCGATATTCTGGGCTAGAAAAGGTGCAATCAGCGCAGGCCAACCAGATACAGTTTGCAGAGCATGCTCCAACGCGCTGGGCTCAACAGATTTCCAAGCATAACTCTCCGCCTCATTCAGACCAGACATGGCAGTGGAAAGCGGGGAGGAGGTTTCTCTTTGAGAGGGCGAGCGGGGTGACGGAGAAGGGGCTGGTGTCGTTTGCGGGTGCCTGGGTTGCACTGGCGGCGCAGAGGGAAGAGGTGGAACAGTAGCTCCTGTGTAAATCTTTGTCCTCAGGTGCGTTGGCTGAATCAGCGATTCGGGGGCAACAGGACCTGATGAAACTGTCTCTTGAGACTGAGCAGGCATGCGGGGTTCGCTGGCGATGGGCAGCGGCTCAGCGGGGGATTTCACCTTGAGCGGCGCGGCGGTCTGCAGTGTTGCTTGGGGTTCTTGCTGCCATTCTCGCGCGCGTTGCCCCTGCGCTTGCTCTGCACTGGACCAGGGCGGTGGGCCCGCTGGAAAGGACTGATGTTGGACTAACAACTCCCATGCCGCTTCCCGCCCTTGCCGCCAGTGTTCGTTGCCTGGGACTGCTCCAAGGCTGCTCAGAAGGACCGACCCTAAAGCGTCCAACTGCTCTACCGTCTGCTCGTAGAACACACGCTCAATTTCCTTCGCGGCAAGGAGGCGTCCCAGTTCCAGGCGCAATATGATGAGACTAGACAGATTGCGGTACAAGAATGTGCTGACGCCCGCGGAAGCCCAAGAAGAGGGTACAGTGTCAGGGTCGAGCTGCGCGTGAGATCCAGCGGTGACCTGTTGGAACTGGTAGCGGACCGTCAGTTGTTTGAGCCGGCGTCGGGTATGAAAAAGGCTCACTGCCAGGATACATGCGATCAGCCAACCCATGGTCTCTCCCCTGAACTGAGTAATGAGTAATGAGTAATGAGGACTGAGCACTGAATCCAGAATTCAGAAGCCAGAAGGAGAAACTTCAAGTCCGCAATCCTCTTCGGCCTCACTTTTCCAGTGGCCCTGCAATCCGCAATGCTGCCAACTCAATCCTCAGTCCTCTGCACTTAGTCCTCGTTACTGTCATAGCTGAGTGCTTACCCCTGCACCTTCTTTTTGAGTGCGGCCAACTCGTTTTCCACTTCCTGCTCCACCTCCATGTCAAGAAAGTCTTTCTCTAGGCGGGAGGCGTCACTATTCAATTCGGCCGTGGCCTCGGCCCTGGCTTCCATCTCTGCCACCTTGTCTTCCATGCGCGCAAAATTGGCACGCGCGTCCAGGCCAGCCTGGACATCGGCCAGGGTTCTGTCCATGTGTTGGCGCGCCTCAGCCGCACGTTGTCGCGCCACTAACGTGCTGCGCTTGCGCCGCGCTTCCTCCAGCTTGGCCTCCAAGGCGCGCAACTGGGTTTTCAACCGGTCGCTGGTGTTGTTGGCCGCTTCCCAGGAGGGCTCTAGAGCCTTAATGATATTGTCGTGCTCTTTTTTGCGAGCCAGCGCTGCCCGTGCCAGGTCCTCCTTATTCGCTTGCAGGGCCTCTTCCGCCCTTTTTAACCATTCCGCGGACTGGCGGCGGTGGTTCTCCAGATCCTTCTGGAGCTGTTTTTCGCTGGCGATCGCCTCTATCACTCCCTCTTTAGCTTTGCGGATGTTATCTTCCATCTCCCGGATGATCTGCTTAATCATCCGTTCGGGGTCTTCAACACGGTCAATCAGTTCATTGATGTTGGCAGTGATGACATCATTGATCCGTTTAAAGATGCTCGGCATAATCTCCTCCCGCATGGTTGCTGGCGTGTTGGGCTGTTCTGTCGCAGGTCAGGTACTTTACATGCGCTTGTGATTAAAAGAAACAGCACTCATTGGTAGCATCGGTAGCATTTTATTTTTGCCTCCGTCCATTTCCACGGCAACGCTTTTGACCGTCCTCAGGTCCACCTTCCCCGTGCCCAGGATAGGAATGGCCTCGACGTAGTAGAAGTGCTCTCGCTTGGGAATCCAAAGTTTGGGGAGGTCAGTCCGGCATAATTGCTCCCACAGCGCCTCTGCTGTGATCTCTCGGTGAGTATAGAGAACGGCTAGGCGCTCCCCTCGCTGTTCGTCCGGGACCGCTGTGACGATGCAGCCAGGGTCGCCCAGAATCCGGTTAATCGCCTCCTCCACCTTGAGGTGGGGGACCATCTCGCCCCCGATTTTGCTGAACCGGGAGAGACGGTCGGTGATGCGCAGGAACCCGTCCTCATCGATGGCCGCGATGTCTCCGGTGACGTACCAGCCGTCCCGCACAACCTCTGCGGTCTTTTCTGGTTGCCCCAAATAACCAACCATACAGCTGGGTCCTTTCACCAGGAGTAACCCTTCCGTGTCACAGGGTAGAGGGGTGCCGGTCTCAGGGTCCACTACCTGCGCGGCGACTCCCGGAAGCGGGTGCCCCACCGTCCCAGGCTTGCCGCCGATCTGGCGCCGCGCTCCGAGCACGACATCCAGCATGTTCACGGACACGACCGGCGCCATCTCGGTGCAGCCGTACCCTTCCAAAAGATCTAATCCGTACTTGTCTTTGAAGGCCTGCGCGAGGGGCTCGCGCAACTTCTCGGCGCCAGCGATCGCATAGCGCAGTGAGGAAAATTCTTCGACCGAGCATTTGCGGAGATACGCCGCATAGAACGTCGGCGTGCTGATCAGGATTGTGGCCTTGTATTGATGTACCAGCTCGCCGACGGTTTTGGCGTCCAGGGGGTTGGCATGATAGACCGCACCAAAGCCGCAGAGGAGGGGAAACCACAGGGTGCCGGTAAATCCGAAGGAGTGGAAAAATGGCAGCACGCCCATGAGCCGGTCGTGTTTGGTAGTCGAAAAGACCTGCTCTATTCCTTCGACATTAGAGAGGATGTTGTGGTGGGAGAGCATGACTCCCTTCGGCAGGCCGGTGCTCCCACTTGAGAAGACTACTGTGGCGAGGGCGTGAGGTTTCTGCCGTCCCTGGTGATAGAGAGCTTGGAGCAGGCGGGAGGGGAGGAGCAAAGCGGTGAGGGCGGTCCGGGTTTTCTGCACTGGGGAGATCTGCTGCATCACGTCTTCGATGAAGACCATCCCGTCCCGCTGCTCCACCTTTGCTTTGGCCAGAAACATCCGGGAGGTCAGGATCGTCCGTATGCTGCACTGTTGCAGGGCCGCGGTCACGGCCTCCGGCCCGGCGGTGAAATTGAGATTGACTGGGACCTTCCCGGCCAGGAGCACGCCGATATTGGCCAACGCACCGGCGACCGAAGGGGGGAGCAGGAGTCCGACCATCGCGTCTTGCGGGCACTGTTTTTGCGCCCAGCGGGCCAGTAACAGGCTCCCCACGAGCGCCTTCCCGTACGTGAGTTCCCGGCCGCTCGAGTCGGTCATGCAGAAAGAAAACCACCGCCGCTTGGCAGCCTCGATGAACCGCAGATGCAGCAGATCTCGTGCGGTCCGCCGATAGTGCACCGCTGCCCCGCCCAGCTCCATGACCGCCTGTCGCACCTCTTCAGCCTTCGCTGTAGAAGGCAGCGGGTGACCAAATGACACCGTGACCGGATAGGGAATACGTCGGGGCCATTTCCAGAAGAACCGGCCCTCTTTGAAGCTAAAGATACTGCCCCACACCTGATCCAGGTGCACGGGAATGAGGGGGACATCCAACCCTTCGATGATTCTTTCAAAGCCTCTTTTGAACGGGAGGAAATTGCCCGTCCGGCTAATCGCCCCTTCGGCGAAAATGCAGACCACATGGCCCCGACGCAGCGCCTCCCGTGCCCGCTCGAGAGATTTGAGCACCTCTTTGGGACGCCCGCCTTGGACTGGGATCGCTTTCATCAGGCGCAAGAGCCAGTGGACAGACTTCATCTCGTAATACGGTCGGTAGATCAGGAAACGGATGAACCGTTGGACGCAGGCCCCTACCAGCAGTCCATCGACGAAAGACATGTGATTGCAGACTAGCAAGGCTGGCCCGCGAAAGGGGACGTGTTCCTGCCCCACGATGCGAATTCTATACACGGTGTGTGTGAACAGCCACAGGGTGAAGCGAATGAGAAAATCAGGCAGGGTGCGCAGCACGTAGACCGTTGCCAGCAGCGTGAAGAGGCCAAGGATCAGGATGATCCAGTCGGCTTGGAGGTGGAACCGATCCCGCAATACCCACAGCACTGCGGAGGCCAGGAGAATCCCGACGGTATTCAGGAAATTAGTGGTGGCGATGAGCCGGCCTTTTTCTCCCTGCCCACTCTTCTGCTGCAGGAAGGCATTGAGGGGCACGACAAACAGCCCGCCCGAGAACCCCAGGAGGGCTAGCGCAACAGCCGTCTGGGGATAGGAAGCCGCGGACGAGGACAGCAGGAGCGAAAACACCCCTATACCGATCGAGCCCAGAGGTACTAACCCCAGCTCCACCTTGTCACCCGAGAGGCGCCCAGCCATCAGACTGCCAAGGCCAATGCCGATGGCCAGGCAGGTGCCCAGGATGCCAACCCACAGGTCGTCCAGCCCCATGACTTCTTTGCCAAAGAGTAGGATGTCCATTTGCAGCAGAGCGCCGAGAAACCAGAAGTACGAGATCCCTACCACAGTGAGCCAGAGCACACGCTGATCAGAGAGCCGTCTGAGGCCGCTCAGGATCTCAGCCCAGGGATTGAGTCGAAACGATTTGCTCGTGCCCGAAGGCGGCACCTGGGGAATGCCGAGACTCGCGAGGGTGCCAGCAATGGAGATCACAACCAGGATGAGGCCGATCACACCGAGCCGGTCTTTCCAGGCGACGAACATCATGCTCCCGAGTGAGGTGCCCAGGAGGATGGCCAGGAAGGTACTCATCTCTAACAGTCCGTTGGCCCGGGAGAGGTCCTTGTCAGGGAGCAACTCAGGCAGGATGCCGTATTTAGCTGGACTGAAAAAAGTGGCCTGCAGGGCCATCAAGAACAGGACGCCGAGCATGAGCTCGATCCGCCCTGACAGGAAGGCGAAAAACCCCAGCCCCATAGCGCCGATCTCAAAAGCCTTGGTGACAACCAGAACAGTGCGTTTACTGTAGGCGTCGGCCGCGTGCCCCGCATAGCCCGAGAAGAGGAAAAAGGGGAGGATGAAAATGACGCTGATGAGGGAGAGAGCGCCGCTGCCACCCCCGGCACTCACCGCCGCATTCACCGCAAGCAGCGAGACCACCATCTTATAGACGTTGTCATTAAACGCGCCGAGGCACTGGGCAGCCAAGAGTCCTAAAATCGGGGGCTTCGACGGCTTGGGCTGGGCGGTTACGCCACCCTCCTCTTCTCCCACGCTCCTCATATGTCTCATGGCACTTTCTCCTTTTGTGTTCCCGCCAGTACAAACCCAATGACACTGCCCAGCAGGTGGCCGCATTGTTTTTCCTACTCATCGCCAGTAGACTCAGAATCTCTTTGAGTGACTCCATATGTCACACTCGAGGGTCCCACCAAGGATATTGTTGCTGATCCCTAAAGACGAATTGCACTGGTGCATATGCCATTATACAGTAGGGGAGGGGGGTTCCCGAAAACGGGACAGGCTGACCCCCGATCGCAAAAAGTCCGCTCCTTAGCTTAGTGCGTGCCGGAGGCGGTAAAAGGGCGCTGGAATGCGTACCCTGGTCACCGCACCCGGTCTTATGGCTCCGCCGCTGAGGTCGCAGAGCCCGCGAGAGTTCGCCGAAGTAGCGCTTGATGCAGGCGTTTTCACGCAAGGTTTGCTCGATGAGGGTCAATGCCTGCGCCGCGCTGAACTCGTAGTAGTGGATGTAGGCTTCGAGGGTGTCGAAACCCTGGGCCGCCTGCTGGATGTCAACCTCAGCGTCGTGGGTGAACCACTGCAGGGTTGTGGGGGACAGGCCGTGATGGACTGCAAGTGCCCGGGCGATGCGGTCTGCCACCCCAGAGAGCGTGAATTCAAAGGCGATGATTTCACAGAGCGCGGCGCGGCCCACCTCTTTGAGAGTACCGTACCGTAGCGGATCGACGATCATCTGGCGGATGTCGGCTGCCGCCAGGGCCTCGAGTTCTGGCAGCCGAAGCGCGAGCCCTGCGCCTGCGGCAAGCCGCTTGAGCAAGGAGGAGTGGGCGATGCCTGCATCCTCCGGCGTGCCGGGTTCCTCCAACTTGCTGTGCAACAGGTGCGCCGTGATATCCGGCGGCGCCAAGGTAAAGAGGAATGCCCGGAGCGGGGGCAACTTCAGGTGGGTGCGCACCACATTGCCGATGAAGCGGGTGTAGTCTTCTGGTGCAGCCTGCCCGGATTCGAGAGCCTGAAAGTCGGTACTGTTCGTCAGTGCGAAAGCGTGCCTGGCGAAGAGTGTTGCGATCTCGGACCGCAATGACATGGTTCATCTCCTCCTTTCCTGAGCAATGGGACCTGTGTAGTACTAAGGGCAAGCGGCGTGCCAGGCGGTGCCGTCGCTCGTACCCTGTTGCAAATCAAGGACTTACAACCTGCAGAGCTGACGCCATAAAGCTACCGACTCGTCGCAGTTGGACATTTGATGCTGAGGGCTGTACATTCAATGTCTATTTGCTCAGGTGATAACGCCCGACCAGAAGGATGAAGCTAGCAAGGACCCAGTGGAAGACAATCGGGATCGATCCGCCTGTCCACCGCTGATCGGGATAGAGGCTCATCTGCACCACGTAGCGGACCGCCATGGCTGCGAAATACACGGAGCCGAACCACAGTAAACTTGATCCCAAGGCACGACGGGGGACAACGAAGAGCCCGCGTCCCCGCGTGAAGTCGAGGCAGACTTTACTGTAGAGCAGAATGATCAGAAACTGGCTCGGCAGGAGCCAGCGGTATGGCATGAGCCCGGAGTACCATTCCTCCATCGGCGGCAGAAAGGAGACGTGCAAGAACGCGACTGACATTTGGCCTAGGACGCGCAGACAAAACAGGACCAGAAGCAGCCAGAGCCAGGGAGCATATCTTTGAGGTTGATGGGAAGCATTCATTGGTCGGGACCTCCAGTGGAAGTTTCGTAGTGCTGCGTCTATCCCAAAATGGTGCGTAGGCCAGTCGTTCTTTGTAGGGGCGGCCCTACGTGGCCGCCCACCCCCCGGGCACCCACAGAGGGGTACCCCTACGGCTGATTGCCGACGGGCTGACCGCTTGCCCATTGAGCAGCGAGACTGTGCAGTACCTCTTTACGGCTCGCGTCGTCCCAGGCAGGACGGAGTGCTGGCCACTTGTACTGAAACTCGCGCTTGCCGTTGCGAAAGTCGGCCCGGCAGAGCCGCTCCGACCACCCTGACCGCATCACAAACAGTCGCGGGGGTCCCAGCCGCTTCGACGCGCGCTTCGACGCATACTCGATATTGAGCGCCGACAGCGCCTGGTCAAAAGCTGCCAAGAGGGCAAAGCCCTGCGAGTCAGCGCCGAGTTCTCCTCGCAATTCGACCAACAGGTCATAGCGGCTCTGGTCGACGTCCGGAATGAGCCGGAATTGCCAGATCTCCAGCTGACTGTGTTTCTCGGCCTCGCGTAGCGCCGCCTGAATCTGGTTCAAGTGGAGCTTTTCGCCGGTGATGCTCACCATGTCCCGGCCCTTGCGGACAAAAGCGACCTTGGGAGTGCGGTTGTAAAATCCCTGCACTTCGACAATGTCGTTCAAGTCATACCGATATAGCCCGTTCCCACCCGAAAGAATGATGTAATAACGCTTCCCGTCCTCCAACTCATGGGCGAGCAAAACCGGAGGTGAGGAATTCTCAATCTCATCTTCGGGGATGAATTCGTAGAAGTTGGCATGCACTGCCAAGACCCCGGTGGCCGAATGGTCTTCGACCGGGATAGTCATCCGCCCCTCACTGGCCAGGAGGCCGAGGTCGCGCAGCGAAACGTTGGGGCCATAAGGCTCGGCCAGGCGCCGGGCATGGATGCCAGCGTTGCCGCCCAGCCAGCAGGCAACGAGCGTTAGATCGGGCCAGCAATACCGGGGCGAGAGTGCTCCATGCTCCTCGACGACCTTGGTGAGAAACCTCGCCCGTTCCCGGTCGGGGTGGAGGAAGTGGGGTTGGGGGTGCCGATTACCGAGACCGACTGGGCCAGGGCCAGCCGCATGGTGACGAAGTAGCGCGCCTCGTGGTCGCTGATCAGGGCAACCGCGTAGGGGATGACGTACTGTCGGCGGACCACCCAGGGGAGGCGTTGGTAGGCCACACCAGACATTGCCCCAAAGGGGATCCCACTAGGGGTCTTCCCTTCAACTGCAGGACTGACAATGGTGAACACCTTCTGGTCGAGGTAGCCGGAGTGGTCCCGAAGGGCGTAAAACATCCACAGCCGCATGAGGCTGGCCATCTGCTCCCAGGAGGCTCAGTAGTGAGGATCCTCTCTTGGCGGGCCACAATGCGGTTGATGTAGGGGCGGAACCCTTCGTAGTTCTGGATCGGGACCTGGCAGGCGTAGTCCGCCGGGTTCTTGATGGTCGAGAATCCGTGGTCTCGCCCGAAGACGGTGTCGGCGTTCTGCTTGACGAGGGTCTGCAGGAACTGCGCCTGGGTCACGTCCGGTTGCTCGGTGGCCTTCTGGAAACGAGCGTGGTGCAGCCACTCCCGCAGGACGAGGTTGAGCTTCAGGAACGACATCATGTTAGCTCCTATGAGGGCACCTGTGCCCCTATGAGAGTTCGATAATCTTTCTCGCGTACTTGCGGAGCCGATCCTCAAGGACTCGGATGCCAAGCCCGGGACCGGTCAGGATTGGAGCCTCGCCGCGATGCCCAAACCTGACGCCATCGGCGCTGATATCTTCGGTGAGGAGAAGTGCCCCGTACGATCCCTCAACAAAGGCGACCTCTTCAAGAGAAGCAGCTAGGTGGCGCCCAGCGGCGGAGAGGATAGCGGTCTCGCCTACCTGGCTCCCCACCTGCACCCGAATGCCAGCGCTGGCGGCACGCCGAGCGATTGCAAGCGAGCGCGCGAGCCCGCCGCACTTCGACACGCGGATGTTGAAGTAATCAGCTGCCTGTTGGGTAATGAGTTCATCAGCGTCGGCAAGGGTCACCAGCGATTCATCGGCCATGAGAGGTATTGGGCTCGCCTGTTTGAGGTGCTTTAAGTTCGCAACCGGTCCGCGGGCAAGGGGCTGTTCGACCGCAGCAATGTCAAGGGGAGCGATAGCGTTGAGAATCTTAATAGCCTCGTCCAAGGTCCAGGCCCCGTTCGCATCGACCCGCAGCGACACGTCGGGTCCCAGCGCCTCGCGAATGGCCCGGAGGCGTGTAACGTCGTCCTCCATGCCCACCTTAACCTTGATGTGTTTGAGTCCGATGAGCTTCATCTGGCGGACGTGCTGCAGCGTCTTCTCCAACGAGCCTGCAGTAATGACACCGCTGTAGATGACCTTTTGGCGGCGCGGACGGAGGATCTGCGCGGCTGACATACGCTGGCGGCGCAGCGTGCAGTCGAGGGTGGCGAGTTCCAGCGCCGCCCGGCCGGCGTTGTCCGAAAGCACCCCCGGGATCTCTTGCTGGGGGATGAACGTATCGAGCGCAGCGAGATCGGCTTCGTCCTGCAGGACTGGCAACTCCCGATCAGCGCTCGCAGGCCAGAGATCGTGTGCCAGGTGCTTGATCATGAGATCGGCGGTCTCGCCGGTTACGTAGGGTCGAGGCACCCCTTCTCCAAAACCCTCAGTCCCTGCCTCATCCTGTACTCGGATGATCACCGAGTCACTAAATGTCCGCTCTTTGGCGCTGTGCTTGAAAGCTTCAGTAAAGGGAATATGGAGGGCATAAATGGTGGCTGATACCAGCCTCATGACCCCACCTCCGTGGTCACGCGAGCGCGCGACAGTTCGTCGAAGTAACGCTTGATAAAGACGTTTTCGCGCAAGCTCATTTCGAGGATGGTCAGGGCATCCTCCGCGCTGAACTCGTAGTAGCGGATATAAGCTTCGAGGTTGTTGAGCCCCTGTTCGGCATGCTGGATGTCTACCTCAGAATGGTGGGTGAACCACTCCAGGGTTGCTGGGCTCAGACCGCGGTGGACCGCGAGCGCCCGGGCAATACGACTGGCAACCCGCGAGAGCATGAATTCGAAGGCAGTAATCTCGCAAAGCGCGGCAAGGCCCACCTCTTTCAGGGTGCTATACAGGAGTGGATCAACGATCATCTGGCGGAGGTCGGCAGCCGCAAGGGCTTCGAGTTCCAGTAGCCGATGATCGAGACCTGCGCCTACAGCGAGTTGCTTGAGCAGGGAGGGGTGGGCGACGCCCAACCCCTCCTCAATGCCGAGTTCCTCAAGCATGTTATGCAAAAGGTTCTCGGCAACGTCCGGCGGCGCGAGTGCAAAGAGGAAGGCAAGCAACTGCGGTGACTTCAGGTGCGAGCGCACCACGTTCCTGATAAAGCGGGTGTAGTCCTCCTGCGCCGCCTGTCCGGACTCGAGAGCCTGAAAGTCAGCACAGTCCGTGAATGCGGTGACGTGCTTGGCGAAGAATGCTTCGATCTCGGATAGTAATGACATAGGAGCATCTCTTCCTTTCCTGAGCAATGGTAACTGTGTAGTAGTAAGCGCAAGCGGCGTGCCAGGCGCTGCCGTCTCCCGTATCCTGTTGTTAATCAAGCGCTTACGCCCTGCAGGGCTGACGCGACAAAGCCAGGGGCTCGCCGCGGTTGGACATTTGATGCTAGGGGCGGTACATTCAATGCCCATTCGCCAAGGAGGATGCCATGGCCTTCCTGACCACCGGTGAGCGCGCCTTTCTGCGGGCGATAGCCAACCTGGGCTACTGTAACCCGTTCCTCCCTGAGCGCCTCGAGTAT
>WNGG01003065.1_pt1 | contig 25761 bp, 20 predicted proteins | sample 5400661 | NCBI WGS metagenome assembly WNGG01 (sample SAMN13153372, study PRJNA577476) | soil metagenome | isolation source: 100 cm soil or saprolite under Garry oak tree replicate 1 | place: USA:California | collected 2016-06-15
TCGCCGCGGGCTGAGCGGCCCGCGGCGATCCCGCACCTTACTCCTCGAAACGGCCGCCCAGGTACCTGGCCAGGAAGCGCTCGGCCGCGGCGTAGAACTTCAGCCGGTTCTCCGGCTTGGCGAAGCCGTGGCCCTCGTCGGGGAACAGCAGGTACTCGTACTCGATCCCGGCGTCCTTGAGCGCCGCGACGATCTGCTCCGACTCGGCCTGCTTGACCCGCGGGTCGTTGGCACCCTGGGCGATCAGCAGCGGGACGCGGATGTCACGGGCCCGGGACAGCGGCGAGCGCGACCACAGGAACTCCTTGTCCGTCTCCGGGTTGCCGACCCGCTTGTACAGCGCCGCCGCCATCGGCTTCCAGTACGGCGGGATGGTCTCGAGCAGCGTCTGCAGGTTCGACGGGCCGACGATGTCCACCGCGCAGCAGAACACGTCCGGCGTGAACGCCGCGCCCACCAGGGCCGCGTAGCCGCCGTAGGAACCGCCGTAGATCGCGACCTTGGCCGGGTCGGCCCAGCCCGCCTCGATGGCGTACTGGACCGCGTCGAGCAGGTCGTCGTGCATCTTGGCGCCCCACTCGCGGTCGCCGGCCGCCACGAACGACTTGCCGTAGCCGGTCGAGCCGCGGTAGTTCACCTGGAGGCTCAGGTACCCCCGGTTGGCCAGCCACTGCGCCTCGGGATCCCAGCCCCAGACGTCACGCGTCTGCGGCCCGCCGTGCACGTTGAGCACCGCCGGCAGGCCGGACCGGCCGCCGTCCGGCGGGAAGGTGGCGTACCCGTGGATCGTCAGGCCGTCCCGGGCCTTGAACGAGAACGGCTCCATCGGGGCCAGGTCGTACCGGGAAAGCTCGGGACGGCTGGAGAACAGGAAGCTGCCGGTACGGCTGCCCCGGTCGTAGGCGTAGTACTGCACCGGCCCGGCGTCGTCGGTGAACGCGACCAGCCAGGTCGCGTCGGCTTCGTCCCGGTCGGCCAGCTGCGGGTCACCGGGGTGCAGCGCCCGGATCGCCTTGAAGTCGGGCTCGACCGACGGGTCGAGCACGTGGTACTCGGCGCGGTCCTTCAGCACCTCGACGATCTGCGGATCCCTCGTGTCGGGATGGAGCATCGCGCCCGCCACGTCCGCCTCGGGGTCTTCCAGCAGCACCTGGGCATCGCCGGTGGTGAGGTCGATCCGGCTGAGCCGGCCCGTGTCCGTGCCGATCGAGCTGATGGCCAGCAGCGCCCGGCCGTCGCCGCTGAACGCCAGCACGTCGCTGGCCGCGACGTCGTCGGCGGGGATGGTGAGCAGCGTCCGCCAGCCGTCGTCCGCGCCGTCGCGGACGAGCAGGTCGAATCCGCCGTCGGGCAGCGGGGAGATCGCGCCGCGGACCACCATGTCCTCGTCCGCGAGCCAGCCGGCGTATCCCGGGTTCTCGATCAGCTTGGCCAGCTCACCGGAGGTCAGCGAGAGCCGGTAGACGTCGTGCAGCTGCGGGTTGTCACGGTTGATCGCGACCAGTATCTCGTCGCGGTGGCTCTTGCGGGTGGCGATGATCCGGGCCTGGATGCCGTCGAACGGAGTCAGGTCGCGCCTGGCCATCGTCTGCAGGTCGACGTCGTACAGCCGCCAGTTCTCGTCGCCGCCGGTGTCCTGCAGGTACAGCAGGTGCCTGCCGTCCCGCGCCCAGGCGAACACCCGCACGCCCCGGTCGGTGTCCTCGGTCACCGCCGTCGCGGCCGCCCAGTCGACGCCCGAGGAAGATACCGGCGCGACCCACACGTTGAGCACCCCGTCGCGGGGCGCGATCCAGGCCAGCTGGCTGCCGTCGGGCGAGATATGCGGGCTGACGCGCTCCGGGTTGCCGAAGAGCACGTCGCGGGGGATGAGTTCGGCCATGCCCTCATGCCTATCACACGGCCGGCGATGACATCTGCGGGGAGCGCGGGGGTCAGGCGGTGACGTGCGACCGCCCGGCGCGCGCCGCGAGCCTGCCGCGGATGCCGAGGTAGACGACGATGACGATGGCCAGGTAAGCGAGGTAGATCAGCAGCTGCAGCGGCGTGGGCGCGTCGCTGTAGCCGAAGAAGCTGTGCAGCACGTCGCCGAACGCGCTGTCCTGCGACAGCACGCTGGTGGTGTGCCACATCGGCACGTCGAGCAGCGGCAGCCAGCCCAGCTCCTGCATGTTCTGCACCGCATCGGCCAGCAGGCCCGCGGCGAAGACCATCAGCAGCACGCCGATGACGGTGAAGAACCGGGCCAGGTTGAGCCTGTGCCCGAGCCGGTAGATCACGAACGCGATGCCCAGCCCGCCGGCCAGCCCGATGGCCGCTCCGCTGAGCGCGCCCGCCGTCGAGGTGGAGAAGATGATGGCCAGCGTGAAGACCACCGTCTCCAGGCCCTCGCGGCCGACCGCCTGGAAGGCCAGCAGCCCGAGGCCCCACCTGGCCCGGCCGTCGAGCGCCGCGTCCGTGCGCGCCCGCAGTTCCTTCGACAGCGACCGGGCGTGCTTGCGCATCCAGAACGTCATGTAGGTCAGGACGGTCGCCGCGATCAGGTAGGTGACGGTCTCGAAGATCGTCTGCGCGCGCGAGCCGTCGTAGCTGCTGATGGTGTAGTAGGCCACCGCCCCGCCCGCGGTCGCCAGCACCAGCGCGGCCCCCACCCCGAGGAAGACGTCACGGAAATGCTCGCGCCGCCCGATGCGGTTCAGGTAGGCGAGCAGGATCGCGATGATCATGCTGGCTTCCACACCCTCGCGCAGGAAGATGACGAGTGTGGCGAGCATCCGCGGGCCTCCAACGGGAAGAGTGGTTAGGCTAGGCAAACCTTACTTGAAGTTTGCCCGGTTGGCACGTCCCAGGAAGGGACATCGTCCCCTGCATGCCAGCCTCTGAGCCAGGTCCGAAGGTCCTGAACCCGCCCTCCGTAAGTCCGCCGGGCGCCACGCCGGGCCGCCAGCCGGGCGTGAAACCAGGGCCGTTCGGACCGAAATAGTCCTACCCCGCGGAGAACCGCCTTACCCGGAGAACCAGTGCGCGGGGGCCGGACTGGTGTTGTGGTAGATGTGCTTCTTCTCCTGGTACTCCTCCAGGCCGGAGGGGCCGAGCTCCCGCCCGATGCCGGACTTGCCGAAGCCGCCCCATTCGGCCTGCGGCAGGTAGGGATGGTAGTCGTTGATCCACACCGTGCCGTGGCGCAGCGCGCCGGCCACCCGTTCGGCCTGACCCGCGTCCGAGGTCCACACCGCGCCCGCCAGGCCGTAGCTGGTGTCGTTGCCGAGCCGGATCGCCTCCTCCTCGGTGCTGAACCGCTCGACGGTCACCACCGGCCCGAATACCTCGTCCTGCACCACCGCCATCTCCCGGTGGCACCCGGCGAACACCGTCGGCCGCAGGAAGAAGCCCTTGGCCAGATCCGCCGAGTCAGGCCGCTGGCCCCCGGCCAGCAGGTGCGCCCCCTCGGACAGCCCCAGCGCGATGTACCGCTCCACCTTCGCGCGGTGCGCCGCGGAGATCAGCGGGCCGCACTCGGTCTGCGGGTCCAGGCCGCTGCCCAGCCGGATCCGGTCGGCCCGGGCGGCCAGCTCGGCGACGAAGCTGTCGTGCAGCGAGTCCTGCACGATCCCGGCCGAGCACACCTGTCCCGAGTGCAGGAACGCCGCGGTCAGCGCGTTGTCCACCACCGTGTCGAAGTCGGTGCCGTCGAACACGATGTTGGGGTTCTTGCCGCCGAGCTCGAGTGCCACGCGCCGGACCCCGTGCGCCGCCGCCGCCATGATCTTCTCGCCGGTCGCCAGGCCGCCGGTGAAGGAGATCAGGTCCACCCCCGGGTGCGCGACCAGCGCCTGCCCCGCCGTGGCGCCCTGGCCGAGCAGCAGGTTCAGCACGCCTGGCGGGAGGTCCGCCTCCTCGAACAGCCCGACCAGGGCCACCGTGGACAGCGGGGTCAGCTCGCTGGGCTTGATCACGGTGGTGTTGCCCGCGGCCAGGGCGGGCGCGAGCTTCCAGGAGATCTGCAGCAGCGGGTAGTTCCACGGCGCGATGAGCGCGCAGACGCCGACCGGCTCGTGCGTGATCCGGCTGGTCACGTGCGGCCGCCCCGGGTCGACCACCCGGCCCGCATGGGCGCCCGCGATCCCGGCGTAGAAACGGAACACGGCGGTGGTGTCGTCGACGTCGGCGCGGGCCTCGTTCAGCGTCTTGCCGGTGTCCAGGCTCTCGGTGTGCGCCAGCTGCTCGCGGTCCCGCTGCAGCAGGTCGGCGATCTTGCCGAGCAGCGCGGCGCGCTCGGTCACCGTGCACCGGCGCCACGGGCCCTCGTCGAAAGCCTCCCGGGCGGCCGCCACAGCGGCGTCCACGTCGGCGGCGCCCGCCTCGGCCAGGGTGTCCAGCGTGGTCGCGTCGTACGGGTTGATGGTCTGTGCCGTGCCGTCGTCGGCGGCCTGGGTCCACTTCCCCGCGATGTACAGATATCTCACGCTCGGCACTCTATCTTCGCTCGCCTCCGGGGGCGCTTTTAGGCGTTGCCTTCCCTCGTCGCTCCTTCGTCGCTCCTCAGTCCAGGCAACGCCGCGCCCCCTTTGGCTCGCTCAGGGGGCAACGCCGCGCCCCTTTGGCTCGCTCAGCTCGCAGGCGGGCCGGCCTGGCCGGGCACAGGCACCAGCGCCTGGCCGGTCACCGGCCAGCCGTCCGCCCAGGTCAGCGGGCGGACCTGGACCCACGCGTCGCCGTTGTCGAAGGCGTCGTAGTAGTGGTACACGAGGTCGGCCGAGCCGCCGTCGCCGAAGACGAACTCCCCGCCGGCGCCGATCATGCCGGCGTCGGTGCCCTGCACCTCCATCCCGCCGCCGTTCATCATGTCGGTGCCCGCCGCGTCGACGTAGGGCCCGGTGATGGACGTGGACCGCCCGACCTGGATGTGGTAGGTGCTGCTGATGCCGCGGCAGCAGTTGTCCACGGACGCGAACAGGTAGTAATAGCCGCCGTGGTAGACGATGCCGGCGCCCTCTTCCGGGTCGGGGAACGGCTTGGCCGCCAGCGAGTAGACGGTGGGCGAGGCGGCGGGCTTGCCGGTCGCCGCGTCGAGCTTGATCATTTTGATCCCGCTCCAGAACGAGCCGAGCGCGAGCCACTTGCCGCCGTCGGCCGCGGTCGCCAGGGACGGGTCGATCGCGTTGAAGTTGTCCGCGGTTGTCGTCCTGAACACCAGGCCCTGGTCGGTCCAGTGGTACCTGGCGCTGCGCGGGTCGAGGGTGGGCGTGGTGGCCAGGCCGATCACCGAGTTGTTGGAGCCGAAGCTGGAGCCCGCGTAGTACAGGTGCCAGAGGCCGCCGAAGTACGAGATGTCCGGCGCCCACAGGTTGGGGATGTTGCCCAGCGCGCTGGTGATCCAGGCGGGCTTGGCCGCGAACACCGTGCCCGCGTAGGTCCAGTCGCGCAGGTTGGCCGAGGTCCGGATCTGGATGTTCCCGTTCCCGATGGCGCCCGCCGGGTCGCCGGTGGAGAACAGGTAATACGTCCCGCCCTCCCGCGCCATCGTCGGATCGTGGACGAAAATGTACGGTTCTGAGCCCTGGGCGGCCCCGGCGTTCGCTCCAGGGTCGCGGGCGGCGGCGGCAGCGTGGCCGGTCGCCGCGACCGCGGCCAGCGTGCCGCCGGCAAGCGCGCTGACCGAGACGGCGATGACCAGGACGAGCCGTCCCCGGTAGGTCCGGCGGGACAGTGCCGCACGGCTGATCGCGGTGAGTCGCATGATCTTCCTCGACGGGTCGGTCGGGCCAGGGGCGCCCCGCTCGGGAACCATGAGCGAACGTTCGCTCATTGCCATCATAGTTTTGGTGATATCTGATGACAAGCGCAGCCGTGTATCCGGTCGCGACCGGCGGCTCACCCGCCGCAGCGGTCCGGCCTGCTATCCGTTAGCTTTACTAGGTGAGTGGTTCGCGGACCACGCTGGCAGGGTGGCTGGCGCGGATGGGATTCGCCGATGCCGCGCGGGCCGAACTCCTCCTGCTCGACGACCTCGGCACCACCGCGGCCGACCTGAGGGCCGACCCGCTGGTGACCGCGATCGCCGCCGCGGCCGACCCCGACCTGGCCCTGGCCGGCCTGGCCCGGCTGTTCGCCGCCGCCGGCACCGCCGCCGGCAGGGACGCCCTGCGGGCCGCGCTCCGCGCCGAGCAGGACTTCCGTGACCGGCTGACCGCGGTGCTCGGTGTCAGCTCGGGCCTGGCCGACCACCTAGCCCGGCACCCGGAGGACGCCGGGATCCTGCGCGGCGCCGTGCCCCGCCCGGAACCCGCCGAACTGCGCGCCGACATGCTCCGCGCGGTCGGCGCGGACGCCATCGACCTCGATGGCCCGGTGGCCGTCGGCCCGGAGCCCGCGGCGGCGCTGGCCGCGGCGTACCGGCGCAGGCTGCTGCACCTCGCCGCGCGCGACCTGACCGGGGCCGCGACCGTCGACGTGGTGGGCGAGGAACTGGCCGACATCGCGGCCGCGGTCCTGGAGGCTGCGCTGGCCGTGGCCCGGTCCGAACTGCCACCCGGTGCCGCGCCGGGCCGGCTCGCGGTGGTGGCCATGGGCAAGTGCGGCGGCCGTGAGCTGAACTACGCCAGCGATGTCGACGTGATCTTCGTGGCCGAGCCGGTCAAGGACGAGGACGAGACCGCCGCGCTCGCCACCGCCAGCAAGCTCGCGGCCGGGGTGATCGGCGTGTGCGCGCGGTCCACCCCGGAAGGCAGCATCTTCCCGGTCGACCCGAACCTCCGTCCGGAAGGCCGGGCCGGGCCGCTGGTCCGCACCCTGGCCAGCCACCGGGCCTACTACGAGCGCTGGGCCAAGACCTGGGAGTTCCAGGCGCTGCTCAAGGCCCGGCCGGTGGCAGGCGACATGGCGCTCGGCGAGGCGTACGCCAACACGCTCGGCCCGCTCGTCTGGCAGGCGGCCCGCCGCGAAAATTTCGTCGAGGACGTGCAGGCCATGCGCCGCCGGGTGGAGCAGTCGCTGCCCGCCAGGCAGGCCGGGCGCGAGCTCAAGCTCGGACCCGGCGGGCTGCGCGACATCGAGTTCGCCGTCCAGCTGCTGCAACTCGTGCACGGCCGCACGGACGAGACGCTGCGCTCGCCCGCGACGCTGCCCGCGCTGGCCGCGCTGGCCGCCGGCGGCTACGTCGGCCGGGCCGACGCGGAGGAACTCGGCGCGGCCTACCGGTTCCTGCGCCGCACCGAGCACCTGCTGCAGCTCAGCCGGCTCAGCCGCACCCATACCCTGCCCGAGGACCCCGCCGTACTTCGCAGGCTGGGCCGGGCGATGCGTTTCAATGAGGGCCCGAACGAGCCGTGGTTCCCGCCCTCGGTCACCGGGATCCGCTCCGACCCGGCGGCCGACTTCGACGAGGAGTGGCGCCGCCACGCCCGCCAGGTCAGGCGGCTGCACGAGAAGCTGTTCTACCGGCCGCTGCTCGACGCGGTGGCCCGGCTGCCCACCGACGCGGCCCGGCTGACGCCGGCCGAGGCCCGGGCCCGGCTGGAGGCGCTCGGCTACGCGGACCCGGCCGGGGCGCTGCACCACATCGACGCGCTGACTTCGGGTGTGTCCCGGCGGGCGGCGATCCAGCGCACGCTGCTGCCGGTGCTGCTCGGCTGGTTCGCCGACGCCGCCGAACCCGACGCGGGCCTGCTGGCATTCCGCCAGGTCAGCGAGGAGCTGGGGTCGTCGCCCTGGTACCTGCGGCTGCTGCGGGACGAGACCAAGGCGGCCGAGCGGATGGCCCACGTGCTCGCGTCCAGCCGGTACGCGGCCGGCCTGCTGCTGCGCGCGCCCGAGGCGGTCGCCATCTTCGGCAACGACGCCGAGCTGAAGGCCAGGGGCCTGACCGGGCTGCGCGCCGAGATGATGGCGGCCACCCAGCGCTACGAGGACGACGCCGAGGCCGCGGTGACCGCGGTCCGCTCGGTCCGCCGCCGGGAGCTGCTCCGCACCGCCGCCGCCGACGTGCTCGGTTTCCCCGGGGGGAGCGATCCCCCCCAGACCCCCCCTGCTCATGGGGGGACCCATCCCCCCATACCCCCTTTGGGAGGGGCCGCCGGCCCCCCCGTATCTTCCCGGCTGGCGGCGACGGGGGAGGCACTGACCAGCGTCACCCGGGCGTCGATCGAGGCTGCGCTGGCGGTGGCGATGCGGAAGGTATCGGCCGAGCTGCGCCGGCCGCTGCCGACCAGGTTCGCGGTGATCGCCATGGGCCGCTTCGGCGGTCACGAGGTGGGGTACGGCAGCGACGCCGACGTGCTGTTCGTGCACGACCCGCTGCCGGGCAGGCCGGAACGGGAAGCCTCGGACGCCGCCCACGCGGCGGCGGCCGAGCTGCGCCGTCTGCTCATGCTCCCGGTGCCCGACCCCGCCCTGATCGTCGACGCCGACCTGCGGCCGGAGGGCCGCCAGGGACCTCTGGTCCGGACCCTGGCCGCCTACCGCGCCTACTACCGGCGCTGGTCAGCTCCGTGGGAGGCGCAGGCGCTGCTGCGGGCCGAGCCGGTCGCGGGCGATCCGGACCTCGGCGCGAAGTTCACCCGGATGATCGCCGAATTCCGCTATCCCCTGGACGGGATCAGCCCCGCGGCCGTCCGCGAGATCCGCCGCATCAAGGCGCGGATGGAAGCCGAACGGATCCCGCGCGGCGCCGACCGCGCGCTGCACGTCAAGCTGGGACCGGGCGGCCTGTCCGACGTGGAGTGGACCGTCCAGCTGCTGCAGCTCCAGCACGCCCACGCGCTGCCCGCGCTGCGCACTACCCGCACCGACGTGGCCATGGCCGCCGCGGTGCGGGCCGGGCTGCTGGCCGCCGCCGACGCCGACGAGCTGACCGCGGCGTGGGACCTTGCCGCCCGGATAAGAAACGCGATCATGCTGGTCCGCGGCCGGCCGGGGGACACCCTGCCGGCCCGGCACGCCGAGCTGACCGCGGTGGCCAGGCTGCTCGGCTACCCGCCGGGCGACGCCGCGCAGGCGCTCGAGCAGGACTACCGCCGCGCCGCCCGCCGCGCCCGCACCGTGATGGAGCCCCTGTTCTACGGCTGACCGGCCCCGCGCCCGCCCGCCCCGCGCCCGACCTCAACGCCCCGACGGGGTCGCTCACGACGGAGCCCCGGCCAGAGAATCGAGGTGACGCCGGCCCGGCGGCTGCGGCGACTCAGTGACCGAGGAATTCGTCCATGGTGCTGACCTGGGCGTGGTCGGCCACCCACCTGTTCCTCCTCTTGTGCGCAGGTTCCTCGCAAGATGACGGAACTGAATGGATTAAGTTCGTTACCGGGTAATCTGCACCCTGCGCTGAAACTGCCCGCTGGCTGCTGGCCCGGGAAGGCGTATAGACGCGGGTTGAGGTCCCTGCTAGGTGCGGCTGAGGCTGCTGCCCTCGGCGGCTAGGCGGAGGAAGGCGGTGGCCCGGCTGAAGGTCTCCCCGATGGGCTGGCCTGCGAGCTGTGCCTGGTAGGCCCGGTAGCGTGTCATCTCCCATTCCCGGGCGCGCGGCGTGAGCGATGCGAGCGCGGGTTCGGGTACTGGCCTCCAGGTCCAGGCCGCGATGCGGCCAGCGCCGCGGCGGCTGTCGAGCGGCTGGATGAAGTCGGCGGGATCGGTGTCGTAGCCCATCCGGTTCCGCACAAACCGCAGCCCGCCGAAGGTGTTCTCGGTGATCCGGCGCTGGGCGGGCTCTTGGCCGGCCAGGACACCGCTGTAGATGCCGGGGCGGTAGCGCATCAGGGTGGCGTCGACGATGGTGACCCACCACACGGCCTCGCTGATCACGGCGAACCCGTTAGCCTGGTCCCAGTCGGTGGCCCGCAGGAGCCGGCCGGTGGTCTCCCGCATCGCGGTGATGGACCAGTCCAGCGCGCCGGTCTCGGCCGGGGGGTCGCTGGCGTTGTGGCGGTTCCAGGCGACCCGGCAGCGGGCGGAGCAGAACCGGGCGTGCTCGCGGCGCGGCGCGAACGACGTGCCGCACTGCGCGCAGTCCCGGGTATCAGCCACCCGCCAATTTTACGCGTAACCCTGTTGTCCCGTGCGGGGCGCCGCCGCGATTTTATTCGGATTCCGGACATCAGGCGTTCATCTTCCGTTCATCGTCAGGTCGGCTGGGCGTCGCCCGGGCTAAGTAGTTTCCGCACCACTGGCAGGAAACGCGGCCGACTGCTGGCAACGCGGTCGGCGGCATGAGCGGCGGGGTGATGCGGTGGCTGACATCCAGTCCAGGGACTTGGTCGCGGCGCTGGATGAGGCCTCGCTGAGCAGGTTTCACCTGCGGGCGGTGCTGGTGTCGGGGATGGGGTTCTTCACCGATGCCTATGACCTGTTCATCATCGGGATCGCCTCCACGCTGATCGCGAAGGAGTGGCACCTGAGCTCGGGCAGGCTCGCCCTGCTTAACAGCACGATGCTGGCGGCGGCGTGCCTGGGTGCGCTGGTCTTCGGGCGCCTTGCGGACGCCTCTGGCCGCAAGCGGGTGTACTGGGTGGTTGCCGCGATCATGATCGTCGCGGCGGTGGGATCGGCGCTGTCGCCCTCGTTCTGGGTCCTGGTCATCTTCCGTTTCCTGCTCGGGTTCGGTGTCGGCGGTGACTACCCGGTCAGCGCGGTACTGATGAGTGAGTACGCCAACCGCAAGGATCGCGGCAAGCTGGTCGGCCTGGTGTTCGGGACCCAGGCCCTCGGGCTGATCGTCGGGCCGCTGATCGCGCTGGCCTTGCTCGGTGCGGGGGCCAGCAATGACGTGGCGTGGCGGGTGATGCTCGGCCTGGGTGCGGTGCCCGCCGCCGCGGTGATCTACCTGCGCCGCAAGATGCCGGAATCACCGCGCTACCAGGTCCAGGTGCAGGGGCAGGCTGCGCAGGCGGCGAGCCAGATCTCCGACTTTACCGGCGGGCAGGTCAGCGCGAACGGGACCGGCCCGGCCGCGGCCGGGCACCGGATGGGCCTGCGGGAGTTCCTGACCAACCGCCGGTACCTGGTCCTGCTGGCCGGGACGGCCGGAACCTGGTTCCTGCTCGACTACGCCTACTACGGGAACACGATCTCCACCCCGCAGATCCTCGGCCTGATCTCCCCGCACGCCTCGATCATGAACAAGATCGCCCTGCAGCTGGCGATCTTCGTGGTGGCGGCGGTACCCGGCTACGCGCTGGCGATCGCCCGGATGGACCGGATCGGGCACCGGCGGCTGCAGCTGGGCGGGTTCGCGGTGATGGCGCTGTGCTTCGCCGTCATCGCGGCGGTGCCGGGCATGACCACCATGGTGGTCCCGTTCCTGCTGGTCTACGGGGTCAGCTACTTCTTCACCGAGTTCGGCCCGAACACGACCACCTTCGTGCTGCCCAGCGAGATCTACCCGGTCGCCATGCGGGCGACCGGGCACGGAATCTCCGCCGGCATCGGCAAGCTCGGCGCCTTCATCGGGGTCTTCCTGTTCCCGGTGCTGCAGACCTCGCTCGGCCTGCGCGGCACGCTCCTGCTCACCGCCGCGGTATCCGTCCTCGGTTTCGCGCTCACCCTCGTGCTGCCCGAACCTGCCGGGCGCAGCCTGGAAGACATCGCCGTCAGCACGCCCGGCACGACCGCCCGGCCCCTGCGGATGGCCGATCAGCCATCAGCCCCCTGACATTCCCATCTCGCCGATGCTGACATGCGGGGCCCCGCCCGGCGCCCCACACAAGATGGTTCTGCGCCTGTCAGCCCCGGGTGCCCGTCATCAATGGTGCGCGGGCGAGAAACGTGCCTGGTTCAATGTAAAGATCTTCAACTGCGGGGGACCGGCTCTGGTGACGGCCGGCGCAGCGCCGGGTTGCCGCTAGAGGCGGCCGTTGGCGCGCAGGACACGGAGGGCGTCGACGGTGAGGAAGCCGCGCCAGTCACGTTCCGCGGCCGGTGACCAGGCCGGCCAGTTGAACGTCCAGCCGCCGTCCTCCCGCTGGGCCCCGGCCAGGTGGTCCAGGTGCGCCTTGACCGTCGCGTCATCGAACAGGGCGCGGGCCAGCGAGTCCGGCTCCGGGGCGAAGTCGAGCACCCCGTGCACCTCGCCGGCTGCCTCCGGATCCAGCGCCACCAGGTTCCGCTCCAGGATCAGCGGGCCGACCCGGCCGAACACCTCGCGGGCCCGGTCCCGGTCGGGTACGTGCTGGAGAAATCCGAGCACGCCGAACATCTCGTACGCGCCCGGCTCGCTCAGCTTGCCGATCCGGTTCCACATGACCTCGGTGGCGCCGTCGAGCCACGGGTGGCTGGCGCCGCGGGCGTGCAGCGTGCCCGCGATCATGCCGGTGGCGATGAGCGAGGCGGGATGGCCTTCCTCGGGAACCCACCAGGGCGCGTGCGGCCAGCGGCCCAGGGCGTGCGGGTCAGCCTCGACGAAGGCCGCGCCGCCCTCGGCGGGGGCCATCACGGCGAGCCAGTCGCAGGCCCCCCGGACCAGGTTCTCGTCCCAGGCGCCGGCCTCGTCAAGGATGCGCAGGGCCATCGCGGCGGCGGCGGGCTGGCTGCCGGGCGCCCGGCAGTCCGGCTCAAGCGCGTGGCCGAACCCGCCGTCCTCGTTGCGGTAGGCGGCCACCGCGTCCCGTACCGCGGTCGCCGGGCCGTCCTCGAACAGCCGCTGGAACCGGCGCCGGTCGAGCACCCTGGCGCTGGCGGCGATGAAGGCGGCGGCGGCGTGGATGCCAGGAGTGATCATCAGTTCATCAGATCACCAGGGCGCCCTGCCCGTATTGAACGAAACGGCCTTCGTCATGGCATGCTGTCCTGGTGGATGCCCGAGCACTGCCGCCCGGCTACACCGAATGGCCGGCTCCCGCCGCGCTGCGGGGCGCCGTCGCCTGCCTGTGGGCGCAGGTCACCACCGAGGACGCCGACCGGGCCGGCCTCGTGCTGCCCGACGGGTGCACCGACCTGGTCTGGGAGCAGGGCCGGGGCGCGTTCGTAGCCGGCCCGGACACGGGCCCGGTGCCCACCGCCATGGCAGCGGGAACGGTCATCCTCGGCGTCCGCTTCCGTCCCTCGGCGGGCGGCCCGGCGCTAGGGATTCCGCTCAGCGAGCTCCGCGACCAGCGCGTCGACCTCGCCGACCTTAGGCCGGCCGACGCGGGGCGACTGGCTGCCGCGCTCGACCCGCAGGCCGCCGCCGCCCGGATGCTGGACGTGACGGCTGGCCTGGTCGACGGCGGCGCGCCGGACCCGGCCGTGACCCGGGCGGCTCGCCTGCTCCGCGATCCGCAGGCCCGCGCCGAGGACGTCGCCGCCGAGGTCGGGCTCAGCCTGCGGCAACTGCGCCGCCGCTGCCACGCCGCCGTCGGCTACGGCCCGAAGACGCTGCAGCGGGTGCTGCGGTTCCGCCGGTTCGTGTCCCGCATCGACGCCAGCCCGGGCGTCTTGGACCTGGCGGCTGTCGCGGCCGAGGCGGGTTACGCCGACCAAGCCCACCTGACCAGGGAGTGCGGCGGCCTCTCCGGCCTCACCCCGGCGGCCCTGGCCAGGCTGCGATCGGCCTAGGAAGGCGCCCGGGCCGGCCTAAGCTCCCAGGCCCAGCTCAGCGGCGGCCCGGCCGTGAGCGAATCACGGGCCGGACCACCGGGACGGCCGCCACCGCCGCGGCGAGCAGTGCGAGGTAGGCGCCGATTTCCCAGCGGAGCCCGGCCGGCGGCACGTTGAGGAAGCCGGCGAGCACGAGCACGAACTGCACGCCCGTCCCGGCCAGCAGCAACGTCTCGTGCGTGATCGGCAGGGGGAGGGGGAACTCGTCCGCGCCGGACCGCAGCACCAGGTACCCGGTCATCATCAGGACCGTGATCACCACGATGACCAGGTATCCGTGCGCGGTCGTCCCGGTGACGCTGATGCTGGCCCCGGACGCACTGAACCCGAACCACGGCAGGAACAGCGAGACCAGGACGACCAGGCTCGCGCCGCCCACGGTCTGCTCCGCCCGGCTGAGCCGCCGCAGGTCGAGGCGGAACTCGCGGGGCGGGGCGGACGCAGGCGGGCTGTGCTGACCGGACGCGGCGCTCGGGATGTACTGGTCACCGGGCGTGCGGGGGAACTGGCTGGCCGAAGCTCCGGGGGAGTACGGGCCGCCGGAGGGCTCGCTGCTGAGCGGGGTCCCGCAATCACCGCAGAAGGCCGGGTCGGACCCGGTCTCCGACCGGCACCTGGGGCACGTCACCCGCGCCACCCCCGGACGCCGGCCGGCCGCCGAGGTGTCCGGATCACGCAGACTAATGGCTTGAATACGGCATTACCGTGGATTCTGGACACCTTTGCCCATTCTCTTTGCCGGCGAACAATAGCTCGATTGCCGGGGTTAGATGTTACGCAGCCGTCTGTGCCGGGGCAAGCGGGCTGACGGCAAATGGCCGATTGACTTATTAGCGCAATTAATGCCGTGAATTCTGGCATGAGCGTATTTGCCGGGCCAGCTAGCCCATGTGCTGCCACACCATGGCGGCCAGCGCCTCGATCGTGTCGATGCCGTACTGCTGGGTGGGATTCCCTGTAGTGAGCACGGCTATCAGGTAATCACGGCCGCCGCCGGAGATCCACCCGATGCTGTTGACCTGCCAGTCGCTGCCCGTGCCCCGCAGGGGCAGCCAGCCATTCTTCAGGGCCACCGTGACCTGGGCCGGGACACCGCCGGAAACACCCCACCGCTGGGACGGCGTGACGTCTTCCATCAGCGACAAGGCGTAGTCGCGGTCGGCCCGGGTGAGCAGCGAGCTGGGCCTGACCAGCTGCCTGAGCAGGGTGATCTGGTCGTCGGGGGTCGTCGTGGTCAGTCCCCATCCCGGCCAGGCGAACCCGGGACAGACCACGCAGGATGACGGCTCGGTGTGGCTCAGGCCGGCCCTGGCGTTGAACGAGCGGATCCTGGCCGGGCCGCCGGCTTGATACCACAGGCTGGTCGTGGCGTCGTTGTCGCTGTCCTCGATCATCTGCCCGGCCAGCGACCGGTCGGCGGCCGGCAGCCCGGCGCCGCCGTCCTGGTCGTGCTCGGCCAGCAGCGTCTCGAGGACGTCGAGCTTGACGATGCTCGCCTCGGCCTGCGGCTGGCCCTGGCCGAGATCCCAGGTCCGGCCGGTGCCGAGGTCGTCGACGGCGGCCATGACGGTGCCGGCCCGGCCTGACAGGTACGACGCCGCGGCAGGCCCGAACGGTTCCCGCTGGCCTGCCGCGGCCGTCGGCCCGGCAGCAGGTGTCGCCCGCGGGGACGCTGCCCGCGGCGAACGCGGCCGCGGGGAGGGCAGCGGCGCAGAGGCGGTCAGGTTCAGCTGGCCGGCGGAGTGCGGATCGCTCGTCGTCCCGGTCATCCGCCCGGACTGGGCGCCCGGCGCCCGGGGCGGCGTTCCCGGACCCGCCGCGGCCAGGCCCGCCACCGTGCCCCCGGCGATGGCGAGGCAGGCACCGAGCACCGCGAGCACGACCCGGAGGGGTGCTCGGGGCGGTTTCGACCCGGAGGCCGAGTGCCTGCCCCTTATCCCGGAAACCGCCGTCCTGACCACCATCCCGATCGCGCGCTTCGCCAGTGCCCTCCGGGGCAGTCTGGGGCGAGGCTTAGCTCGCCGGGCAGACCTGCCGGAACGGCTGGGTCCCAGCGTAGTCAGCCCACTGCTGGAGGGTGAGCGATTGGTGCGCGATGGCGCAGGTGGCGGCCGGCAGCCCGGCCGGGAAGGCCACGTCCCAGCGCCGGGCGGTGCCGCTGGAGCTGCCACTGGCGCCGGCGGCGGCGAGGGTGGTGCCGTCGGGGCTGAACGCGACCGCGTAGACCGGTTCCGGGCCGGCCGTCATCGGCGTGCCGATCTCCTGCTGGCTGGCCACGTCCCATAGCCGGATGCCGCCACCGGAGCCCGCGGCGGCGAGCCTGGTGCCGTCCGGGCTGAACGCCGCGGCGGTCGTCCCGCCCCCAGCCGCCTCCTGGGCCCCGGGCCGGCCCGGCGCGCTCCCGTTCATGAGCGCGCCGATCCGGCGCTGGGTGGCCACGCTCCACAGCGCCGCGGTCCCGTTCGAGCTGACCGTGGCGAAGGTCTTGCCGTCTGGGCTGAAAGCGAGCGCGCCCAGCCCGGCGGTCACCGCGGTGCCGGCTTCCTGCTGGGTGGCCACCTGCCACAGCCGGACCTTGCCGTCCGTGCCGACGGCGGCCACCAGCCGTCCGTCCGGGCTGAGCGCCACCGGGCCGGCCGCGTCGGCCGCGGGCAGCGGGCCGCCGATCCGCCGCCCGGCCGCCGTCGACCACAACTGCAGGCCATCACCGGCCACGGCCAGGATCTTGCCGTCGCCGCTGAGCGCGAGCCCGGTCACCGCGTGATGGCTGGCGACCGGCGGCCTGGCCGGCCGCCGGGTCAGGGTGTTCCACAACCGGACCTTGCCCCGGCTGTCGCTTACCGCGAGGACATCGCCCTGGCCGCTGAGCACGGCCGGCGCATGGCCGCCGGCCGCGGCCGGCGATTCCGGCGTGCCGGTGGCGATCGGAGCGGAGGACTGGTGAAAGACGGCCGGGTTCCACAGCTCGGTGGTCCCGTTCCCGTTGCCGGTGGCCAGGACATCCGCGTCCGGGCTGAACGCCAGCACGCTCACGCGGCCCGAGCCCGGTGCCGTCAGCGCGGCGCCGGTCTGCTTCTGGGTGGCGAAGGCCCACAGCTCGGTGCCCCCGCCGCTGTCCGCGGTGGCGAGCGTGGTGCCGTTCGCGTTGAACGCCACGGCCGCGACCGGAGCCCCGGCCGCCATGGTCGCGCCCGCCTGGCTATGGGTGGCGACGTCCCACAGCCGGACGTTCCCGTCCTCGCCGCCGGCGGCGAGGAACTTCCCGCCCGGGCTGAACGCGAGCGCCCTGACCGCGGCCGGGGCGGCTACCATCGTCGCGCCCGCCTCCTGCTGAGTGGTCGCGTCCCACAGCTGGACGGCCCCGTCGCTGCTGGCCGCGGCCACCGTCGCGCCGTCGGGGCTGAACGTCACGGCCTCCACCGGGTTGAGGTCCGAGCTCATCGGCGCGCCGATCTCCTGATGGGTGGCGGCGTTCCACAGCCGGATGTTCCCGTCGTTGCCGCCGGTGGCCAGCGTGACACCGTCCGGGCTGAACGCCACGCAGCGGCCGCCGGTCACGCCGGCCAGGGGCTGTGCGGCGATCCTGGCCCGGCTGGTCAGGTCCCACACCCCGACCGCCGCGGGCCCGGCTACTTCCAGGGCCTTGCCGCCGCCGGTGAACGTGAGCGCGAGCGCCGCGCCGCTCCAGGTCGCGGTGCTGACCAAGCGCTGTGAGGCGAGGTCCCACAGGCGGATGGTGCCGTCTCGGTAGCCGACCGCCAGCTTCTTGCCGCCCGGGCCGTACGCCACCGCGGTCACCCGGCCCGACGGGGCCGCCAGGATGCCACGCACCGGCTGGGCCAGGGACTCGAGCAGGCTGTAACGCGCCTGCGCGGTCGGTGCGATCTGCCACGCGACCCCGGCGAGCAGCGCCGCGGTGACCGGGTCGGCGGCCTCGAGCGCCGTGCTCTGCGCGGCCAGCCGCTCCGACAGGCCCGCGGCGCGCTGCTGGCTGGCGTTGTTCCTGGCCGACCGGACGGCCAGACCCGCTCCGGCGAGGGTGGCCAGGAGCAGCAGGACCAGGGCGCCGGCCAGGGTCCGGCGCCCCCACCTGGCCCGGGTGCCGGCCTGCCCGCTGGCCCGGAGGAACTCAGCCTCGGCCGCGGTCAGCGCCGGGTGCCGGCCCGGATCCGCGGCCCAGACGCGGGTGGCCTCCCGGGCCGCGGCGAGCTGGACGCCCCGGTACAGCTGCGCGGAGTCCTTGCCGTTCTGGTGCCACCGCGCGGTGCCCTCGGCGAGCTGACCGTAGAGGATCAGGCTGGACTGATCCTCCTCCAGCCAGTCGCGCAGCCGCGGCCAGGCCCGGAGCAGCACGTCGTGGGCGATCTCCGCGGTGCCGTCGCGGACTACCACAAGCCGGCTCCGGGCGAGCGCGTCGAGCACCGCGCCGACCTGCGCCCACTGGTTCTCCGGCCGGCCCGCGCGCAGCTCGGCGCGGGACACCTGACGGCGGGCCGGCCTGCCGTCCTGGCCCGCGGCGGTCATCCGCCTGAGCACGTCCCGCGTGATCGCCTGCTGTTCCTCGGTCAGCTTGGCGTAGACCGCCTCGGCGCTGACCTCGACGGCGCCGGCGACACGGCCAGCCCGGTCGTAGCCGTCGCGGGTGAGCCGGTCGCCGTCGCGGTTCTCCCAGGTCAGCGTCAGGGCCTGCGAGAGCATCGGGAGCATCTCGGCACCGGCTGCGCGCGCGTCGGCCACGATGGCGTCGGTGAGAGTGCTGTCAACGTGCACCCCGCTCGCCTCGGCCGGGCCGCTGATCGCCCGGCGCAAGCCGGCTTCCTGCAGCGGGCCGACCACCAGCTGATCGCGCTCCATGGCCGGGACGAGCTGAGGGTAGGCGGCGCACCGGTCCCAGTAGTCCCCGCGGACGGCGATCACCACCCGGGCCGCCGGCTCGCCCCGCGGGCCGGGCGGGCGGGCGGCCGCCGCGCATACCGCGTCGATGAACGCCTGCCGCTCCCGCCTCTCGTCCGGTCCGTCGCCCGCGAAGGCCTGCTCGAACTGGTCGATGATCAGCACCAGCCGGGCGGCGTCTCCGGCTGGCCGGGTGATCTCGCGGATCAGCTGGTGCGCTTCACCTGGCGCGCCCGCCAGCCGCTGCCTGACGGCGGCCGGATCCCTGGCGTCCAGCGCCGCCAGCCCGGCCGCCAGGTCGGTGAGCGGTCGCGTGGTCACGGTGAGGCTGACCACCGGCCAGGCCGACGACCCGGGCACCTGCACGCCCCGGGCCAGCGCGGGCACCAGGCCGGCCTGCAGCAGCGAGGTCTTTCCTGCGCCCGAGGCGCCGGTGACCATGACCAGCCCGGTCCCGGCCACCTTGCCCGCCAGCTCGGCGGTGACCCGGTCCCGGCCGTGGAATACCGCCTCGTGCGCCTGGCCGTAGGGCAGCAACCCGCGGTACGGGCAGCCGCCGGTCCAGCCCGGCCCCGGCACATCCGGCTCCGGCTGCCACTGGCGGGTGCGCCGCTCGATGACCGCGAGTTCCTCGCGGATCATGCGGACGTCCGCTGACTGCCGTCCCGCCCGCTCGCCGGCGGCCCGCAGCTCGGCGGCCTGGCCGCCCAGGCTGTCCTGGATCTCCCCGGCCGCGCGGGCCAGGTCGGCCAGCATGAAGGCCATGTCACCGAACTCGGCGGCGAGCGCCTCGAACGCCGCAAGCACCTCGCGCTCGAGCTCCTCGTCCCCGGCCTCGATCGCCGCGCGGAAGACCGTGCCGCCCGCGTCGATCTCCCGCATCACCATCGCTATGTCTGATCGCAGGCCATCGGCAGGGGCGCCGCGCCCGGCCAGGACGTCCCCGACCCCCCGGCTGATCTCCCGCTCCAGGCTACCGATCTCCTCAGCGGGAGGGCCCGGGGAGACCGCCGGCCCTGGGCCATGGGCCGAACGGGCACGGCTGGTCGCCTCGTCCAGGAGATGAGCCAGGATGTCAGCTCCGACCGAGACGAGCACGCCCATCCTGGCCGCGGCGGCCGGGCCGTCGGCGTCGGCCAGCCCCGGCCCGAACGCCGCCGCGCACAGCAGCGGCAGTACCGCGGGGGCACCGATGCCGCGCAGTTCGCGGCGGCCGGTCCGCGCCGTCCGCAGCAGCCACGCGCGGATGCCCGCCTGGAGGCGCTCGACCTCTTCGAAATCACCCACCAGGCTCCCCCTAAAATACGCGTAACACCCCGAGACGGGCGGCAGCCTAGCAGGCGCCTTGCTCCCGGGCGGTGCTTTTGCGCGCGGTTATCCGCCGCCAAGTATCAATCGGGGGCGGGCTCGGCGATCAGGGCGATGCCGATCTCGCGGAAGCCGATCCTGGCGTAGATACGGGCCACCGCGTCGTCGCTGGCGGACAGGAAGACGGTCTGCACGCCGCGGTCCAGCGCGTCCCGGGCCAGCAGCGCGGTGACGGCCGCGCCGAGACCCTGGCGGCGGGACGACGGCAGCACGCCCACGCCGGTGATCTCCCCGACGCCGTCCACGGCCTGGCAGCTTCCCGCCGCGAGCGGCCCGTCCGGGCCGAACGCCGCCGCCAGCACCGAATGCCCGGATCGGACCCGCTCCCGCAGCATCGCGATCGTGCCGCCGTCGTGGTCCGCGGCGATCTTGTCGCGCTCGGCCGGGCCGGTGTAACCGGTCGCGGTGCCCGGATGGCCGAACGCGACCGTCGGCACCGCCCAGATCCGGTCGAGTTCGGGATCCTCCGGGGCGACCGCGCGCACGATGATGCCGGGCGGGAGCGCGGGTGCCTGCGGCGGCGGGGACAGCACCATCAGCGGATGCCTCTGGACCTCCAGGCCCGCCTCGGCCGCGGCCGCCGCCATCTCGGGCGCGACCTGCTCGATCCATTCGAAGGACTGGGGGATGATCAGTTCGCGCTGCCGGGCGCGGACCGCGCGGACATCGGCGGCGGTGACCCGGGGCCTGGGCCCGCGCCTGGGCCTGGCGTAGTACGGCCAGCCCGGACCGGTGGGAACGAACAGCACGAGCGGGCCGTGCTCGTCGGCCCTGGCCCGGCGCCGGGGGACGGCGTCGCAGAACGCGTCAATCCGCTCAATGGCCTCGTATGCTCTCACAGCAGTACTTACCTTAAGGTCCCGGCCGCGCCAGACCAACAGCGTTTACCCCGGTTCGGGCGCCGGCGAGCCGGGAAAGCCCTGTACCGCAAGGGTCCCGGCAGAAATTCGGTGTACAGCCCGGGCGTGCCGGGCTAACCTCCGCCGCATATGACTGACACTGAGCTCCCGCCGAGACTGACCCGGCTGACGTTCCACGGTCCCCTGTCCGAGGCCAGGGCGGCCCGGCTCGTCGCCAGGCTCACCAGGAACAGTCCCCGGACCGTGCTCGACATCGGCTGCGGGTGGGGTGAGCTGATGCTCCGCATCCTCGCGGCGGCGCCGGACGCGACCGGGGTCGGCCTCGACACGAACGAGGGCGACCTGGCCCGGGGCCGGGACAACGCCCGGGCCCGGGGGCTCGGAGATCGTGCCGCGTTCGTCCAGGAGTCCGGGGTCGGGACCCGCCGCGGGCCCGCCGACCTGGTGCTGTGCCTGGGGGCCAGTCACGCGCTCACCGGGGTCCAGCCCCCCGGGCACACCGCGGCCGCGCTGGCCGAGCTCAGGCGGCTGGTCACGCCGGGCGGCCGGGTGCTGCTCGCCGAGGGATTCTGGCACCGGACGCCGACCAGGGCCGAACTGGCCGGGATGTGGCCGGGCACGTCCGCCGCGGAATTCGGCGGCCTGGCCGGCCTGGTCGACCTGGCCGTCGGCGCGGGTTTCCGCCCGGCCTGGATCGAGACCGCCACGCTGGAGGAGTGGGAGGACTTCGAGTCGGGCTACCAGTGCGACGAGGAGGAGTGGCTCGCGGCCCGCGGCGACCATCCCAAGGCCGACGAGATCCGGGCGCAGGTCGACCAGCACCGCTCGTTCTGGCTGCGCGGCTACTACGGCCTTCTCGGCCAGGCTTACCTCACCCTGGTCCCCGTTGGCTAGCTGGGTCGGCGAGCTGGGTCAGCTAACCCAGGCGGCTTCGTCGCCGCCGTACCGGCTGAGCGGCCGCGGCCAGGCCAGGGCCTCATCGTCAAGCCGGCCGGGCGGCCGCACGGTGGTCACCGGCCCCTCGGCGCTGTCCAGTGTCACGAGCCAGGCCGGGTCGCCGCCGTCAGCGGCGGCTGCGGGGGAGGAGGCCGCGGCGTCCCGGGGCAGGCCGAGCAGCCAGTGCGCGGTCCGGGCCAGGGACAGCTCGCGGACCTGGGTGCCGCCCCGGGCGGACTGCCGGGCCAGCGCCTGCAGCGCGGCGGCCGCGCACAGGTAGCCGGTGCCGTGGTCGAGGAGCTGGCACGGCAGCGCTCCGGGCCGCTCGCCGTCCGCCGATTCGGCCATCGCGATGCCGCTGGCCGCCTGCACGATGCTGTCGAACCCCCGGCGGCTGCCCCACGGCCCGCGGCTGCCCCACGCCGACAGGCTCACCACCACCAGCCCGGGATGCCGTTCCGCCAGGATCTCCGGGCTCAGCCCGAACCGGTCAAGCGCGTGCGGCCGGTACCCGTGCAGCAGGACGTCGGCGCCCGAGAGCAGCTCGTGCAGCCGGCCGTTGCCCTCGGCCGTGCCGAAGTCGAGCAGCGCGCTGCGCTTGCCGAACAGCCCGTCGTAGCCGTGCAGCGTCAGTTCCGGCCGGTCCGGCGCGTCGAGCCGGAGCACGTCCGCGCCGAGCGCGCCGAGGTACCTGGTGGCCACCGGGCCGGCGATGACGCGGGTGAGGTCGAGCCGGATGCCCGAGGCGGGCAGCGCCCCGGCGGGGCGCCAGCGAGGCGGCGCGCCGCCGATCGACGCCGCTTCCACCAGCCTGGCCGCGGCGACCGCCTGACCGGGCGGCTCCGCCCGCCAGCCGGCCTCGTCGCGGACGGCGGCGGCGATCCCGCCCGCGCCGGTCACCAGGTCCTCGGCCTCCCGCGCGCCCAGGTCCGCCATCGCCGCCGCGACCGGCTCCGGGGCATCGGCACAGCCGAGCGCCCGCAGCAGCGCCGCGCGATGCCAGGGATAGTTCCCGTGCGTGCGCACCCAGCCGTCCGCGGCGCGCCAGAATCGCGACAGCGGCGCGAACCCCGGCCCGGCCTGCTCGCCGCCGATCCGCAGGTGGGCCTCGCTGCGGAAGGCCGCCGCCACGTGCCCGCGGTCCAGCCGTGCGGTCGGCGACCCGCGGGATCCGCAGTCTCCGCCGCGCTGCGCGTGCAGGGCCGCGGCGGCCAGCAGCGCGGTCCCGGTGCAGGCGACGGCCACGTCCTCGACCGGCAGCCGGGACGGCAGGTGACCCGGAGCGCCGCTGACCCAGAGCACCTCGAGCCCGGCCGGGAGCGGGCTCTCGGGACTGCCCGGGTGCCCCCCGCCGGGGTCCGCCAGGGCTGCCCACGCCTCGGCCAGCAAGCCCGGCCATAGCTGTCCCGCCACCCGGCTCATCCTTCCCGCCGGGCGATCACGTGCAGCAACGCCGCCACCTGGCGGTACGGGTCGGTGCGCCCGGCCCGCTCCTCGCAGGCCAGCAGGCCCTGCAGGTCCGCCGGAGGTTCGGCGCCATCGGGGACGGTGTCGGTGAAGACCCGGAGCCCGTACCAGGCGGTGACCTGCAGCCCGTGACCCCCCAGCCGGCCCGTCAGGTCGGCGAGCCGGTCGGCGCGGGCGGTGACCCCGATCCGGTTCGGGTAGCGGTCCGAGTCGAACGCCGCCGCGCACGCCGTCCAGTCACCGAGCAGTCCCGGCCGCATGGCCAGCGCGTCGCCGTTGCGCACCAGCAGCGACACCACGCCGCCCGGCGCGGTCAGCCGCGCGATGGCGCTCAGCGCCGGGGCAGGATCGGCCAGGTACATCAGCACGCCGTGGCATAGCGCGGCGGGGAAGCGCGTCACCCCGGCCCGTTCGGCGTAATCCTCGATCAGGCCGCGCTCGACCCGCACCCGGCCGCGGACTGCGGCCGGCTCGGCGGCCAGGTCCCGCTCGAACCGGGCCAGCAGGTCGGCCGAGGCGTCCACCCCGGTCACGTGGTACCCGCGCCGGGCCAGCCGGAGGGCCTGCGTCCCCTGGCCACAGCCGAGATCAATGATCCGAACGGGTGCGGGCGGCAGCTCAGGCTCCAGCTGTCTCGCCACGAGTTCCTGGCGCACCACGTCCCGCAGCTTGCCCAGGCGTGCCTGCCAGTTCTGCTCCCCGGCGGTGAACGCGGTGCTCATTCGCCCGGCTCCAGTTCCTTTTGCATCAGCACGGTGTCGATCCAGCGGCCGTGCTTACGGCCGACGCCGGACAGCCGGCCCGCCTGGATGAAGCCGAACCTGCGGTGCAGCGCGGCCGAGGCGTCGCTGCCGGTGTCGGCGATGACCGCGATGACCTGCCGCGTGCCCGCCGCCGCGCACCCGGCTAGCAGCCCGCCGAGCAGGGCGCTGCCGATCCCGCGGCCGGTGTGGCCGGGGGCGAGGTACACGGTGTCCTCGACGGTGTGCCGGTAGGCGGGCTTGGGCCGCCATGGGCTGGCGTAGGCGAATCCGCAGACGGTCCCGTCCCCGTCGGCTTCGGCCACCAGGAAGGGCAGGTTGCGCCCGGCCAGGTCGCGGAGCCGCTGCCGCCAGTCCGCGGCGGCCGGCGCGACCTCCTCGAACGTCGCCACGCTGGTCGCGACGTAGTGCGCGAAGATGGCGGCGACGGGTTCGGCGTCCGCCGGCACCGCCGCGCGGACGACAGGCGGTGCTGCCGGCATGCCACACCTCCGTTCCGTTGCCTCAAGGGTTTCACGTCGCGCGGTAACGTTCCCGGCCACGGTCACCGTCGCCGCGGACAGGCCGTCCGGCTGAACGCGCGATTCCGGCACATCCGGACCAAAGATCACGAACAGGTCACGGTGGTGCTCTGCTGGTGCTGCGCGTGCGTCTTATGAGCAAGGGGAGGAGAAAACGGGCAATGTCATCCTGGCTGGCAGTGATCGTGTTCACGATTTTGGCCTCGTGTGCCATCGTGGTGGTAGCTGGTTATTTCCGGGGTAACCGGAAGCTGCAGACGGCGGCCGGCGCGGACCCCGCGCATGCCCCGGTCACCGCTGCGGCGCCGATCCAGCCCGAGCGGGACGAGAAACCGGCGCATACCGACAGCTGGATCTGGCACTGAACCGCCGGCGCTGAATGGCGCGGGCTCCCTGACCGTGGGGACAACCGCCGGCCTGGGCCCCTTAGCCCTTGACCCCATGGCCCTGGCCCTTGGCCCCGCACCTCACGCCCCGGGCGCCTCACGCCGCTCATCCGTCCCGCGCCGGCCCCGTCCCCCGCCGGCTCGATGCCACATCGAGCCGGCTATAGCCGGCCCGCTGCCACATCGAGCCGGCCCGATCGGGGGGCGCCCGCCCGCGCACACGGCCAAAGCGGCCGGGCCAACCGAATCTGACGGCACTAGGCACGGGGATCCCCGCGCTCGCCGGGTTCCCGTCGCGGGGATCATGGTCTCAGCGATACCTGGAGGTGGTGGTCATGACCGGCGAGACGATGCGCGACCTGCTCAAGCCTCTCATCGGTAAGTCCGGGCAGGTTTCCATGCTCGTGCGCAGGATCGGGCCGATCGCTTTCCCGACGGCCGAGAACAAGAGGCTGACCGGCGTCGAGGTGCGCCAGGACGGCCTGGTCCGCATCGAGCGCCAGACCGGGTGGGCCGTGATCGACCCGGATGAGGTCGTGGCGGTGGTCTGGACCGACGATTCGGACAGCACGCCCGGTCAGTTCCTGTGAGCCGCGGCGGATCCTGAACCCTCAGGTGGGTGGGCCTTGTTGAACCGCTGCTCGGGTTCGGCGAACCCTGCCCATGATCATTACTGGCCTATGCGTCCGTCGATCCGCTCGCGCAACAGGTCGACGTGGCCCATGTGGCGGGCGTACTCCTCGATCATTCCGACCAGCACCTCGCGCAACGACATCGGCCCTCCGCCGCTGCCGTGCTGATTCTCCGGATCGTCGCCGGTGATGTCGAGACTGGGCGCCTCGGCCACGAACCGCGTGGCGAAGTCCGCCTCCGCACGCCATGCGTCCCACGCCTCCGCAACCACCTGGGGGTCGGGAACAGCACCATCGAAATCACCGTCACGGTCGGTGCCGGAGCAGAACAGCCGGGGCACGTCCTGGCCCGCCATCATCACCCGGAACGTCGC
>WNGG01001590.1_pt1 | contig 25760 bp, 25 predicted proteins | sample 5400661 | NCBI WGS metagenome assembly WNGG01 (sample SAMN13153372, study PRJNA577476) | soil metagenome | isolation source: 100 cm soil or saprolite under Garry oak tree replicate 1 | place: USA:California | collected 2016-06-15
CGATGTTGGTCGCTGCGAGGCTATCACTGGAGCGGTGGAGCCGGAATAAGCGCCGCGCTATGGTGAGGCCCGCCTCACTGACGTCATCGCCTGCGCGGGCAATGACACTAAAGGGGCTGAGGGGACATACGCATGAAGCGGGGCGGCGATCTGGGCGTGGCGGTGGTGGGGGCGGGGCGCATCGGCACCTTGCGCGCGCGGCTCGCCGCGAAGCATCCCTCGGTGCGCTTTCTCGCCGTGTCCGACCGCGATCCGGCGCGGGCCCGCGCGCTTGCCGCTGAGACCGGCGCCGATTTCCATTCGGCCGACAACGACGCGGTGATCGCCCGGCCGGAGGTCAACGCCGTGTTCGTGTCGACGCCGGAGGGCGAGCACGCCAAGCCGGTGTGCGCGGCGCTCGAATTGGGCAAGCCGGTGCTGGTGGAAAAGCCGTTGGCGCTGTCGCTGCGCGACGCCGACGACATCCTCGCCGTGCTCGCGCGCACCGGCGGCGAGCTGCGGGTCGGCTACAGCCGCCGCTTCAAGGAATGCTTCCTGCGCGCCAAGGAGCAGATGCTGCACGGTCGCCTCGGCAAGGTGGTGGGCGGCACGGCGCGCGTCTACAACTCGCGCGCCCAGGCCTTCGCCATCCTCAAGCGCGACCCGCACGCGACGCCGGTGCTCGACGTGCTCACTTATTACGTCGACCTGATGTGCTGGTTCCTCGACGGCAACCGGCCGGTCGAGGTGGTGGCGCGCGGCCAGACCGGCATCTTCAAGGAGGCCGGCTACGACGCGCATGACGTGACCTGGGCGATCGTCACGTTCGCCGACGGGGCGGTGATCAATCTCGGGGTGAGCTACGCGCTGCCCGCCCGCTATCCGACCCTCGGCCAGTCCGACCGGGTGGAGCTGCTCGGCTCCGAGGGCACCATGATCATCGACGACGACCACATGGATCACGTGCTCTATTCGGACAAAGGCATCCCGCACGCCTATGTGCCCGACCATCAGGTCAACATGGCGTTCCTCGGCAGCACGACGCCGGGCGACTGGGCGGCGGGCGATTTCTGGGGACCGCTCGGCAACGAGACGCGCGCCTGGCTCGACCACCTGGTGACCGGCGCCGCGACGGTGCACACCACGCCGGAGCAGGCGCGCATCAACCTCGAAACCACCATCGCGATCGAGCGGGCGGTGGCGAGCGGCGAGCCGGTCCGCCTGCCGCTGCAGACCAACTGATCGGCGCTGCGGCCGTACCGAAGGACATCACCATGCTGCCATCGCAACGGGCGCTGTTCGACATTCCACGCGAAATCTGTTTCCTCAACGCCGCCTCGTGGAGCCCGCTGCCGCGCGCGAGCCAGGAGGCGGGCCGCGTCGGCGTCGCGCGCAAGGGCCAGCCGTGGAAGATCGGTCCCGACTTCGCCGCCACCCAGCACCAGCGCGCGCGCCAAGCCGCCGCGCGCCTCGTCAACGCCGATCCGGCCGACGTCGCGCTGATCTCCTCGGTGAGCTACGGCGTCGCCACCGCCGCGAAAGTGTTGAGCATCCCGGCAGGCGCGCGCGTGCTGGTGCTCGCCGACGACCATTCCTCCCCGGTGCTCGAATGGATGACGCGGGCGCCGGCGCAAGGGTTTGCCGTCGAGGTGGTGGCGCGGCCGCAGGATGGCGACTGGACCGCCGCGGTGCTCGCGGCCATCGCCCGCATCGGCGCGCCGCCGGTCGCGCTCGCATCAATCTCCTCGGTGCATTGGTCGGACGGCGGGCTCGTCGACCTCGACCGCGTGGCCGCCGCGCTGCGGGCGCATGGGGCTGCGCTGCTCGTCGACGCGACCCACAGCGCCGGCGTGCTCGACCTCGACCTGCGCGCGCTCGATCCGGATTTTCTGGTGTTCCCGACCTACAAATGGGTGCTCGGGCCGTATGGCCGGGCGTTCCTCTATATCGCCCGGCGCCGCCAGGACGGCGCGCCGCTCGAGCAGACGAGCTACGGCCGACGCGCCATCTCGCCCGAGCGGGTGCCGTATTTCGCCGATACCGCGTACGCGGCGGGCGCGCGCCGCTTCGACATGGGCGAGCGCGACCACTTCGTCTCGCTCGAGATGGCGGCGATCGGCATGGAGATGATGGCGCAGTGGGGCTCGGCGGCGGTGGTGGGCCGCTTGCGCATGCTCACCGAGCGCCTCGCCGTGGCCTTAAGCGATTCCGGCGCGCGCATCGCCGACGCTCGCGTGCGCGCGCCGCATATTCTCAGTCTCAGCTTTCCGCACGGCATGCCGGAGCGCTTGAACGAGCGGTTGGCCGCCGCAAATGTCTACGTCGCCTCGCGCCTCGGCCGCATCCGCATCAGCCCGCACGTCTATAACGACGAGCAGGACGTGGACCGTTTCGTCGAGACGTTCTGCGCGGCGATGAGCAAGGAGCAGGTCGCCTGATGCAAGCCTTCATCTGTACCGCCTGCGGCACCCAGTACCCGCCGAGCGAGGCCGCGCCGCCGCATTGCATCATCTGCGAGGAGGAACGGCAGTACGTTCCGCCAACCGGCCAGACGTGGACCACCTTGCCGGCGCTCGCCGCGCGCGCCTTCAACTCCTACCGCCAGCACGAGCCGGGCGTGATCGGCATCGGCACGCAGCCGCAGTTCGCCATCGGCCAGCGCGCCCTGCTGGTGATGACGCCGCACGGCAACGTGCTGTGGGATTGCATCTCGCTCCTCGACGACGCCACCGTCGCGCTGATCGACGGGCTCGGCGGCCTCAAGGGGATCGGCATCTCGCATCCGCATTTCTACACCACCATGGTGGAATGGAGCCGCGCCTTCGGCGACGTGCCGATCCATCTGCACGCGGCCGACCGGCAATGGATCATGCGCCCCGATCCGGCGATCAAGCTGTGGGACGGCGACACGCTCGCGCTGCTGCCGGACGTGACGCTCGTCCGCTGCGGCGGCCACTTTCCCGGCGGCACGGTGCTGCACTGGGCCAAGGGCGCCGGCGGCCGCGGGGTGCTGTGCTCCTCCGACATCGCCACGGTGACGACCGACCGCAAATTCCTGACCTTCATGTACAGCTACCCGAACCTGATCCCGCTTTCGGCCGTCGAGGTGAACGGCATCGCCGCGGCGCTGGCGCCGTTCCGCTTCGATACGATCTACGGCCATTATTTCGACCGCATCATTCCGAGCGGCGGCGAGCGGGTGCTCAAAATTTCGGTCGAGCGCTACATCGCCGCGATCAGCGCGCCGCGGGCGGCGGCGCCGCCGCCTTGAAAACGCGGCGAACCTTCGACTATGCCGGTCGGCGACCCGGTGCTGGTCAACAGCCTGATGAACGCCGTCGGCCTGGTGGAGATCAAATAATACGACGCTCCGGCCTCATGCTGAGGAGGCCTCCGAAGGAGGCCGTCTCGAAGCATGGAGCAGCCGCTATCCCTCGAGACGGCCGCTACGCGGCCTCCTCGGGATGAGGGGAATCGCGAATGCGGGGCTGATGTCAGCTCGCCTGCTGCGGCTGTTGCGGCTGCCGCTCGGCCATCTTCTGGCGATACAACCCGACGAAGTCGATCGGGTCGATCAGCAGCGGCGGGAAGCCGCCGTCGCGCACGGCGCTGGCGACGATCTCGCGCGCGAACGGGAACAGCAGGCGCGGGCACTCGATCATCACCAGCGCGTGCAGGTTTTCCTGCGCGACGTTCTGGATGCGGAACACGCCCGCATAGCTGAGATCGAAGCCGAACAAGATGGACCCCGCGACCTCGGCCTTGCCTTCGAGCTTGAGCACGACCTCGTAGTCGGCGTCGGCCATCGGCTGGACGTTGACGTTGATCTGGATGTTGATCGACGGCTGCTGCTGCGGCGTCTGCAGCGAGCGCGGCGCGTTCGGGTTCTCGAACGAAAAATCCTTGATGTACTGGGTCAGCACGTTGAGCTGCGGCAGCTTGTCGGGGGCCGGCCCGCCATTGGTCGTGTTCATGTCGTCTCCTTCGGGCTGGCTTGCCGCGACGGCCGGTGGGCTAACACAGGCCGCCCAGCCCGACAACAGGGGTCGGGGCCCAAGCGTCAGGCGTCAGGATCGGAAGTCCGGTCGGGACGCCGCGTAATTCTCTGAGTCCCGACGCCTGGCGCCTGAGTCCCGACCCCTGGTTCCTGACCCCTGGCGCCCGGCTCCTGGACCCGCCATTCGTCGGGGTCGAGGTCGATCACCCGCTCGCCTGTGGCCGCGCGGGCCTGCCGCTCCAGCCAGCGCCGGAGGATGCCGGCAAGCAGCCGGCGCGCCGCCGGAACGAGCAGCAACGCCGCGAGCGCGTCGGTCAGGAACCCCGGGACCACGAGCAGGATGCCGGCGAAGAGCCGGGCGAAGTCCGCGCCCTCGAACTCGGCGGTGCGAACCACGCCGTCCTTGAGCGCGCCGCGCAGGCGGGCGATCCGCACCCGGCCGGCCGAACGGATAAGGATGAGCCCCAGAAGCGAGCAGGCGACCTGAATCAGGAACGCTTCCACCACCCCGATTTCGACCGCAACCGCGACGAACACGAAAATTTCCGCGATCGGCAGGGCAACGATGCCGAGCAGGATACGTTTTGCCCAGGAAACTCGCATGTCATCCCATCCTCCGGGAAAGTCCCGGGCGAGGTTGGCGAAGCCGGACATATCGTCTAAGGTCCCGGGAGGCGCGGCGTGCTCAGATATCGGCGATCGGCCCCTGGCATGGCCTGTTCGCGCGTATACATAATATCGACGGAATTGGCGCCGTATCCTGGGACAAAAGCGCCGCCGGCCGTCCGCCGAGCCCGAAGCCCGTAAAGGCAACGAGACGTGGACATTTATACCATCATTTTCCTGGCGCTGGCGGTGTTCATCTTCCTGCGCCTGCGCAGCGTGCTCGGCCAGCGCACCGGCCGCGAGCGGCCGCCCTACGATCCCTATTCGGCACGCGATGCGGTGCGCACGCCGGCAAGCGACAAGGTGGTCGCGCTGCCGACGCGCGGGGCCGAGGCAGCGCCCCAGCCGGTCGAGGCGACGGAGCCGCCGTCCGACCGCTGGAAGGGCATCGCCGAGCAGGGCTCGGCCATCGCGGCCGGCCTCGATGCCATCCTGGGCGAGGACAAGAGTTTCGACGTCAAGCATTTCCTCGCCGGCGCGCGCGCGGCCTACGAGATGATCGTCACCGCCTACGCGGAGGGCGATCGCCGCACGCTCAAGAACCTGCTGTCGCGCGAGGTCTATGACGGCTTCGAGACCGCGATCCGCGAGCGCGAGGGGCGCGGCGAGACCACCGAGACCCGCTTCGTGTCGATCGACAAGGCCGACCTCACCGGCGCCGAGCTGCGTGGCAAGGTCGCGCACGTCACCGTGCGGTTCGTCTCGCAGCTCGTGTCGGTGACGCACGATCGCAACGGCGCCGTCATCGAAGGGTCGCCCGAGAAGGTGACCGAGGTGACCGACGTGTGGACTTTCGCGCGCGACATTTCATCGCGCGATCCCAACTGGAAGCTGGTCGCCACCGAAGCCGGCCAATGACCGGGAGAGGTAGGCAATGGCGGCACGGCAGCGCCGCATGCGCGGGCCCGGGTTGGCGATCGCGCTGATTCTGCTGGCCGGTCCGGCCCTCGCCCAACCGCCGCCCGGTCCCTTAAGACTCCCCGACACGGCGCTCGAGCCAATCGCGTTCGGCGATCTCGACGGCTGGGCGATGGATGATCACGCCGCGGCCTTCGCGACGTTTCGCGCGAGCTGCGCGCCCATTATCCGGCGCACGCGCGCGGCGCCGGACGAGCGGCCGCTCGCCGCCGCGCTCGAGCAGCCCTGCCGCCGCACGGCGGCGCTCAAGGCCGTCGACCGCGCCAAGGCACGCGCTTTCTTCGAGGACAATTTCCGCCCGGTGCGGATCGCGAGGCTGGGCGAGACCCAAGGCTTCCTGACCGGCTATTACGAGCCGATCGTCGACGGCTCGCGCATGCCAACACGCGAGTTCACCGTGCCGATGTACCGGCGGCCCGACGACCTTATCTCGCCGGGCGAGCGCAAGGGTGAGACCTTCCCCAATCGCGGGCCGGTTTTTCGCCGCAACGGCGAGGGCGCGCTCGTGCCCTATTTCGACCGCGGCGAGATCGAGGACGGCGCGCTCGACGGGCGGCATCTGGAAATCTGCTGGCTCAGGGATCCGATCGCGGCGTTCTCCATCCACATCCAGGGCTCGGCGCGGGTGCGGCTCGAGGACGGGCTGATCCTGCGGCTCAACTACGCGGCCCATAACGGCCATCCCTACACGCCGGTCGGCCGCATCCTGATCGAGCGCAACCTCGTCCCGCGCGATGAGATGTCGCTCGATCGCATCCGCCAATGGATGCGCGACAATCCCGAGGAGACCAAGGAACTGCGGCGCAAGAACCAGTCCTTTGTGTTCTTCCGCATCAACGGCCTTGGCGACGAGGGCGAGCCGGCCGGCGGCCAGGGGGTGCGGCTCACGCTGGGCCGCTCGATCGCGGTCGACCGGCCGTTCCATGCCTACGGCACGCCGTTCTTCATCGAGGCGGAGTTGCCGATCGACGGCGCTACCGCAAAGACGCCGTTCCGGCGGCTGACCATCGCGCAGGACACCGGGTCGGCCATCGTCGGCCCGGCGCGCGCCGATATCTATTTCGGCGCCGGCGACGAGGCCGGCCGCGTGGCCGGGCGGGTGCGCCATCCGGGGCGTTTCGCCATGCTGGTGCCGCGCGAGATCGATCCGCACGAGGCCGGATTGCATATGCCGCTGCCGCCGGCCAAACCGGTGATGGTCGCCGCCAAGCCGGACGCAAAGGCCGGCGACAAGGACGGCAGGCTGAAGCGCAAAGTGAGACAGAGGGGCAGGGCGCGCCAATGAGCGGGGACGCGGACAAAGGCCGGCCGTCGCGCCGCGGGCTCACGCCGGGGGAGCGCGAGCTGTGGTCGAGCGAGACGCGCTCGATCGCGCCGCTGCGCCGCGCCCGGCCGCTGCGGGCGCCGGAGCCTGACGAGCCCGAGGCCGCACCGCCGCCCAAGCCGCCACCGCCGGCGCCGGAAATCCACATGGCGGCCAAGCCGCGCGAAAAACCGGCGCTCGCGCCGCTCGACCGGCGGCTGCGGCAGCGTCTGGCCCGCGGGCGCGAGCCGATCGATGCCACGATCGACCTGCACGGCCTCACTCAAGCAGAGGCGCACGCCGCGTTGACGCACTTTCTGCGCCTGGCGAGCGCCGGGGACGCGCGGCTCGTGCTGGTGATCACCGGCAAGGGCGGCCGCGGCGAGGATTTTGCCGACCGCGGCGTGCTGCGCCGCCAGGTGCCGCTCTGGCTCACGTCGCGCGAGCTGCGCGACCATGTCATCGGCTTCGACGCCGCCCATGTGGCGCACGGCGGCGACGGCGCGCTCTATGTGCGCGTGCGGCGCGGTCGGGAGCGAGAGGAGCCGCGATGAGACGGGCGACGTCCGCTCACTGCGACGCCGCGGAGACGCGGTAGAGCCGGCCGGTCGCGTCGAGATCGCGCACGGTCCAGTCGCCGCCGACGCCGGCGATCATCCAGCGCAGGATCGCCCACAGGTCGCGATCGACGGCGCCCTCGTCGAGCGGCTCGAGCGCCGGCGGCAGCGCGTAAATCTCGAGACCCGCCGGAAACGGCTCGCCGCTGCGGCCGACGAACACCAGCGCGTAGGCGAGCCCTGAGGGCGCCGTCACGTAGCCGGGCTCGGCGAGGCCTTTGCGGTCGAGGTCGAACGTATCGGCGAAGAAACGGCGGAACTCCGGATAGTGCCCGACGCGGTCCTCGGCGAGCACGAACGCGCGCCGCGTTCCCTCGAGCTGCGGCCGGGCGATGACCTTGACGTCCGTCATGGTTGGTCCTCGTCGAGCCGTTTGAGAAAATCGACGATGAGCGCCGCGATCTGCGGCCCGGAATCTTCCTGCAAAAAATGCCGGCCGGTCACCAGGTGCGGACCTTCGGCGTGCGGCAGCAGTTGTTTGAACCGCGTGCTGAAGGTCGCGTGGTCGAACACGTCGTCCTCGCGTCCCCAGATCAGGAGCGCCGGCAGGGTGCACGATTTCAGCTCGCGCTCGAGCCAGGCGAAGCGGTTGAACGCGCGCGCCTTGTCGTTGAGCGGGATCCAGCGCGGCCAGGTCCAGGTGAGGAGGCGCGTCGCCGGATCAGGCAGCACCGCCGCGTAGGCCGCCTGCGCGCCGGCGCGGAAGCGCGCGCGGTCGACCACCGAGAGATAGACGCCGCGCCCGGCAAGCGCATTGTGCCGGCCGAGCAGATACGGGCCGACGAGCGGCGCATGCATCATGCGCCAGGGAAACAGGCGCGTGTGGAACTCCGCCGGGGGCAGCGGCCATGCCCACGTGCTCATCAGCACCAGGGCACGCACGCGAGATAGGTTCGAGAGTGCGAAGCCGAGCCCGGTCGGCCCGCCCCAGTCGTGGCACACGAGGGTGATGCGCTCGAGATCGAGGCCGCGCATCAGCGCCGTCAGGTTGGCGATGTGGCCGTCGAGGCTGTGCGCGTCCTCGCGCGCCGGCTTCTCCGATAGCCCGAAGCCGATCATGTCCGGGATGATCGCCCGGTAGCCCGCGCCGGTCAGCGGCTTGACGAAATCGCGATAGAGGAAGCCCCAGGTCGGATTGCCGTGCAGCAGCACGACCGGATCGCCCTCGCCCTCGTCCACATAGTGCAGGCGCCAGCCGTTCACCCGGGCGAACCGCGGCCGCCACGGCCATTGCGCACGGATGGTGTCGGGAAGGGACGGCGACAGGCCGGTCACTCGCGCACGGCAGCCGCAGAGTAGCGCAGCGCCTCATCGATATCTTCATGCTCAAGGTCCGGATAGGCGGCAAGAATGGTGGCCTCGGTCATCCCCTCAGCAACCATTCCCACCACCGTCGCGACTGGAATGCGTAGTCCACGTATGCACGGCACGCCGCCCATTTGTTTGGCGTTTGTGGTAATGCGCGTGAAACCCATGCCAATGCCCTACAGAATAAACCGGCTCAAATCCGCGTTCTTGGCGAGGTCGCCGATGTGGCCGCGCACGTAGGCGGCGTCGATCTTCACTGCCTCGCCCGAGCGGTCGGGCGCCGCAAAGGAAATCTCGTCGAGCACGCGCTCCATCACGGTCTGCAGTCGCCGCGCGCCGATGTTCTCGACGTTGGAATTGACCTCGACGGCGATGTCGGCGATGGCGTCGATGGCGTCGTCGGTGAACTGCAGCTCGACGCCCTCGGTGGCGAGCAGCGCCACGGTCTGCTTGATCAGCGAGGCCTCGGGCTCGACCAGGATTTTCTTGAAATCGTCGCGCGACAGCGGCTTCAGCTCGACGCGGATCGGCAGGCGGCCCTGCAGCTCCGGCAGCAGGTCGGACGGCTTCGACACGTGGAAGGCGCCCGACGCGATGAACAGTATATGGTCGGTCTTCACCGCACCGTGCTTGGTCGAGACCGTCGTGCCCTCGATCAGCGGCAGGAGGTCGCGCTGCACGCCCTCGCGCGACACGTCGGCGCCGATCCGCCCGTCGCGCGCGCAGATCTTGTCCAGCTCGTCGAGAAAAACGATGCCGTTGTTCTCGACCGCCTTGATGGCCTCGGCCACCAGTTGGTCCTGGTCGAGCAGCTTGTCGGATTCCTCGTTGAGCAGGATGTCGTGGGAATCGCGCACCAGGACGCGGCGCGTCTTGGTGCGGCCGCCGAACGCCTTGCCGAAAATGTCGCCGATCGAGATCGCGCCCATCTGGGCGCCCGGCATGCCGGGAATCTCGAACATGGGCATCGACGGGCCGCCCGACTGCAGCTCGATCTCGATCTCCTTGTCGTCCAGCTCGTTGGCGCGCAGCTTCTTGCGGAACGAATCCTTGGTCGCCGGGCTGGCGTTGGGGCCGACCAGGGCGTTGATCACGCGCTCCTCGGCGGCGAGGTGCGCGCGGGCCGAGACCTCCTTGCGCTTCTGCTCGCGGGTGATGGCGATCCCGACCTCGACGAGGTCGCGCACGATCTGCTCGACGTCGCGCCCGACGTAGCCGACCTCGGTGAACTTGGTCGCTTCGACCTTGATGAACGGCGCGCCGGCGAGCCGCGCCAGCCGGCGCGAGATCTCGGTCTTGCCCACGCCGGTCGGTCCGATCATCAAAATGTTCTTCGGCAGCACCTCCTCGCGCAGCTTGTCGTCGAGCTTCAGCCGCCGCCAGCGGTTGCGCAGCGCGATGGCGACCGCACGCTTGGCGTCGTTCTGGCCGACGATGAAGCGGTCGAGCTCGGAGACGATCTCGCGCGGGGAGAAGTCGGTCATTGCCGGATCACGGGCATCACAGCTTTTCCACCGTGACGTTGCGGTTGGTGTAGACGCAGATGTCGGCCGCGATGTCCATCGCCTTGCGCACGATCGCCTCGGCGTCGAGGCCGCTGTCGAGCAGCGCGCGCGCGGCGGCCAACGCGTAGTTGCCGCCCGAACCGATGCCGATGATGCCGGCCTCGGGCTCGAGCACGTCGCCGGTGCCGGAGAGCACCAGCGACACGTCCTTGTCGGCGACGATCATCATGGCCTCGAGCCGGCGCAGATAGCGGTCGGTGCGCCAGTCCTTGGCAAGCTCGACGGCCGCGCGGGTGAGCTGCCCGGGATATTGCTCGAGCTTCGACTCGAGCCGCTCGAACAGGGTGAAGGCGTCGGCGGTGGCGCCGGCAAAGCCGCCGATCACCTCGCCCTTGCCCAGCCGGCGGACCTTTTTGGCGTTGGACTTGACGATGGTCTGGCCGATGCTCACCTGCCCGTCGCCGCCGATCGCCACCACCCCGCCCTTGCGGACGGTGAGGATGGTGGTGCCGTGCCAATTCTCGGGCTGGGTCGGCTGCATGGGGGTCGGGTACCGGAACTCAAGGCCGACATGTAGGCGCTGGGGCCGGGCGATGCAAACCGCCGTGATGGGCCGGATCGCCAACATTCATGCGTCTGCGGCCATGGCGCGGTGGCGAAGGCGCCAAACCCCTGATAAAAGGCGCGCGGTTCGGCACTAACGAGAGCGAGCGATGCGCAAGGCAAGAGTCACGCGCACCACCAAGGAGACCGACGTCGAGGTCGCGGTCGATCTTGACGGCACCGGCGCGGGCTCGATCGCGACCGGGATCGGCTTCTTCGATCACATGCTCGACCTCCTGGCGCGCCATTCGCGCATCGACATCGCCGTCAAGGCCAAGGGCGACCTGCACATCGATCACCATCACACCACCGAGGACGTGGGCATCGCGCTCGGCCAGGCGGTCAGGGAAGCGCTCGGCGACATGAAGGGCATCACCCGCTATGCCGACGTGCACGTGCCCATGGACGAGGCGCTCACCCGGGTGGCCGTCGACATTTCCGGGCGGCCGTTCCTGGTGTTCAAGGCCGAGTTCGGCCGCGACAAGGTCGGCACTTTCGACACCGAGCTGGTGCGCGAATGGTTTCAGGCCTTCGCGATGAATGCCGGCATGACGCTGCACGTGGAGACGCTGTACGGCTCGAACGACCATCACATTGCCGAGTCGTGCTTCAAGGGTTTGGCGCGGGCGTTGCGCGCCGCGATCGCCATCGACCCGCGCGCGGCCGGCGAAGTCCCCTCGACCAAGGGGCGTCTCGGCGGCTAGCCGAATTTTTGGCTCTTTCAGAGCTGAATCGAACGAAGCGAGAGAACGCGATGGCAGTCTATACGGTGCATGAACCGCCGCGCCGCCACGACGATGCGCTCGCCCATACGGAGCGCTTCGTATTCGTGCGCGACGGCTTCTCGTGGAGCGCATTCCTGTTCGGCCCGCTGTGGATGCTGCGGCACCGGCTGTGGCTCGCGCTGATCGGATATTTGATTGTTGTGGCCGGCATCGTCGCGGCGCTGCGCGCGGTGAGCGGCGCCGCCGACGCCGTTATTCCGGTCGCGCTGCTGCTCGCGCTCCTCATCGGCTTCGAGGCGCCGAGCCTGCGGCGCTACGGCCTCAAGCGCCGCGGGTGGAAATACCTCGGCGTCGTGGTGGCGGACGATCTCGAAGCGGCCGAACGGCGCTTCTTCGACGCCTGGGTGGCCGCGCCCGCGCGCCGTCCCGCGCCGCCGCCGTCACCCCCGCCGGGCGCGACCCCGCCGCCGCCTGCGTCATCGCCCGGCATCATCGGCCTCTTCCCCGAGCCGGGAGCGCGGGCGTGAGCGTCGCCATCGTCGATTACGGTTCCGGCAACCTGCACTCGGCCGCCAAGGCGTTCGAGCGCGCGGCGCGCGAGTCGGGCGGCGATCAGCCGATCATGGTGACGAACGATCCCGACCGGGTGCGCCGCGCCGACCGGGTGGTGCTGCCGGGCGTCGGCGCCTTCGCCGATTGCCGCCGCGGCCTCGACGCGGTGTCCGGCATGGTCGAGGCGCTGGAGGAAAGCGTGCGCCGCAACGGCCGGCCGTTCCTCGGCATCTGCGTCGGCATGCAGCTGATGGCCGAGCGTGGCCGCGAGTACGAGGTGGTCGACGGGCTCGGCTGGATCCCCGGCGAGGTCGACCGCATCGCGCCGCGCGACCAAAATCTCAAGATCCCGCACATGGGCTGGAACACCCTTAACGAGGTGCGATCGCACCCGCTGCTGGACGATATCCCGCTCGGGCCGCAGGGCCTGCATGCCTATTTCGTCCACTCCTATCATCTCAACGCAGCGGACCGCGATTGTCTGGTCGCCCAGGCGGACTATGGCGGCCCGGTCACCGCGATGGTGGCGCGTGACACCTGCGCGGGCACCCAGTTTCATCCGGAAAAGAGCCAGCGGCTCGGGCTCGCGTTGATCGCCAATTTCCTCAAGTGGGCGCCGTGATCCTCTATCCGGCGATCGACCTCAAGGACGGGTTGTGCGTGCGCCTCGAGCAGGGCGACATGGCGCGCGCCACCGTGTTCAACCACGATCCGGCCGCGCAGGCGAAAATATTCGCGGGCCAGGGCTTCGAATATCTGCACGTGGTCGATCTCGACGGCGCGTTCGCCGGCAGGCCGATGAACGCCCGCGCGGTCGAGCGCATCCTCGCGGCGGTGACGGTCCCGCTCCAGCTCGGCGGCGGCGTTCGCGGCCTCGCGACGGTCGAATCCTGGCTCGGCAAGGGCGTGAGCCGCGTCGTCATCGGCACCGCGGCGGTGCGCGATCCCGCCTTCGTCAAGGCCGCGGCCAAGCGCTTCCCCGGCAAGGTCGCGGTTGGGCTCGATGCGCGCGACGGCAAGGTCGCGGTCGCCGGCTGGGCCGAAACCTCCGAGCTGTCGGCGCTCGAGATCGCACGGCGGTTCGAGGATGCGGGCGTCGCTGCGATCGTCTACACGGACATTTCCCGCGACGGCCTGCTCAAGGGCCTCAACCTCGACGCCACCATCGCGCTCGCCGATCAGGTGTCGATCCCGGTCATTGCCTCGGGCGGGCTCAAGTCGATCGAGGACGTGCAGGCTTTGCTGCAGCCGCGGGCCAGAAAACTCGCGGGCGCGATCGCCGGCCGCGCGCTCTATGACGGGCGCCTCGACGCGGGGCAGGCGCTGGCGCTCGTCCGCGCCGCACGCCTGGCTGTTTGAGGGCCGCATGTTCAAGGTCCGCGTCATCCCCTGCCTCGACGTCAAGGACGGCCGCGTCGTCAAGGGCGTGAAATTCGTCGATCTGCGCGACGCCGGCGATCCGGTCGAGGCCGCCATGGCCTACGACGCGGCGGGCGCCGACGAGCTGTGCTTCCTCGACATCACGGCGAGCCACGAGAACCGCGGCATCATCCTCGACGTGGTGCGGCGCACCGCCGAGGCCTGCTTCATGCCGCTCACGGTGGGCGGCGGCGTGCGCACCATCGAGGACATCCGCGCGCTGCTCGCCTCCGGGGCCGACAAGGTGTCGATCAACACCGCCGCCGTGAAGGATCGCGGCTTCGTCAAGGAGGCGGCGGAAAAGTTCGGCGACCAGTGCATCGTGGTGGCGATCGACGCCAAGAAGGTCTCGCCGCCGGGCGCGCCCGAACGCTGGGAGATCTTCACCCATGGCGGGCGCAATCCGACCGGCCTCGACGCGCTCGCCTATGCCGAGGAGGTGGTGGCGCTCGGCGCCGGCGAAATCCTGCTCACCTCGATGGATCGCGACGGCACGCGGCGCGGCTTCGATATCCCGCTCACCCGGGCGATCGCCGATAGCGTGAGCGTGCCGGTGATCGCCTCGGGCGGCGTCGGCATCCTCGATCATCTGGTCGAAGGCATCCGCGACGGCCATGCCACCGCCGTGCTCGCCGCCTCGATCTTCCATTTCGGCGAGCACACCGTGCGCGCGGCCAAGGAGTACATGGCGCGCGCCGGCCTGCCGATGCGGCTCGATCCTTAGTCTTAGAGCATGTCCCGTTGCTTCGGAATCGGGACATGCTCTAGAAGTTTTTGAGTGGCGCATGTTCTTATCGGCGAACCGATGTCCACTTCGCCGGAACATGCGCTGGATTTTTTGCTCCCGCGCGCCGGACGGAGATGCTAGAGCCAAGTGATGCCCGCGTTCACCCTCAACGACCTCGCCGCCCGCGTGAGGGAGCGCGCCTCCGCGTCGCCGGAGACCTCCTATACGCGCAAGCTGATCGACAAGGGCGTGGCGCACTGCGCCAAGAAGCTCGGCGAGGAGGCGGTCGAAACGGCGCTCGCCGCCGTGGCGGAGGATCGCGCACGGTTGATCGCCGAGGCCGCCGACCTCATCTACCATCTGCTGGTTCTGCTCGAGGCCCGCGGCGTCACGCTGGCGGAGGTCGAGGCGGCGCTCGCCGAGCGCGTCGGCATGTCCGGCCTGGACGAGAAGGCGTCGCGGCCGCGGATCTGAGGTATCTGCAGGATGGAACAGCGCGTCGAGGACGGCCTCTCACCCTATCGCACGTTCTCGCGGGCCGAATGGGCGTCGTTGCGCGAGGACACGCCGATGACGCTCACCGTCGGCGAGGTCGCCCGGCTGCGCTCGCTCAACGATCGCCTCGACATGGCGGAGGTCGAGGAGATTTACCTGCCGCTGTCGCGCCTGCTCTCGCTCTATGTCGCCGCCACCCAGCGCTTGTTCCGCGCCCAGCAGGGCTTCCTCGGCACCGAGGACGTCAAGATGCCGTATGTGATCGGCGTCGGCGGCTCGGTCGCGGTCGGCAAGTCGACGACGGCGCGCGTGCTCGAGGCGTTGCTCGCGCGCTGGCCCAATACCCCCAAGGTCGATCTGGTGACGACCGACGGCTTCCTCTACCCGAACGCGGTGCTGGAGCGGGAACGCCTGATGGAGTGCAAAGGCTTTCCCGAAAGCTACGATCTGCCGGCGTTGCTGCATTTCCTTTCGGACATCAAGGCGGGGCGTCGCCCGGCCCGCGCGCCCGTCTACTCGCACCTCGTTTACGACGTGATGCCCAACCATTGGGTCGAGATCGACCATCCCGACATCCTGATCGTCGAGGGCCTCAATGTGCTGCAGGCCGCCCGCCCGCCCAAGGACGGCAAGGCGATCCCGTTCGTGTCGGATTTCTTCGATTTCTCGGTCTATCTCGATGCCGGCGAGGACGTGCTGCGCACCTGGTATGTCGATCGGTTCCTGACATTGCGCGGCACCGCGTTCCGCGATCCCATGTCGTACTTTCACCGCTACTCGCTATTGAGCGACGAGCAGGCCGTGGAGACCGCCACCTCGATCTGGACGCGGATCAATCTGGTCAATCTGCGCGAAAACATCCTTCCCACCCGCCAGCGCGCCGACCTCATCCTCAGGAAGGGCGCCAATCACGCGATCGAGCAAGTGTCGCTGCGCCGGCTGTGAGTAACCTCCCCCGCTTGCGGGGGAGGTCGACGCCGCGAAGCGGCGGCGGGTGGGGGGTTACGCGGCGTGGCGCTCGGCCATCGGGCCGAAATGCTCGATGTAGCGGTGCTTGATCGCCGTGACGGGCAGCACGATCAGCACGTCGGTGGTGCCGAACTGATAATCGGCCACGGCGCCCTCGCCGATATAGGCGCCGAGCCGCAGATAGCCCTTGATCAGCGGCGGCAGGGCGCGCAGCGCCGCCTTGGGGTCGATCGCCTCCTTGGCCATCCGGTTCATCTCGACATAGCGATGCGGCAGCGCGCGGGCGCGCCACGGCTCGGGTGCGGGCGCATAGTGGTGCAGGAACGACAGCGGCAGTGCGATCCGGTCGGGGTCGGTGCCGTCGAGGCTGGCGCAACCGATCATGACGTCGAGCCGATGCTTGAGCACGTAGGTCCAGATGCCGTGCCACAGCAGCTCCACCGTCCGCTTGTTGCGATAGGGCGGCAGTACGCAGGAGCGGCCCAGCTCGAGGAACCGCTGGGGCTGGTGGCGCGTCATCAGCGCGCCGATCTCGAACTCGCCGGCGGTATAGAAGCCGCCGTGGCGCTCGGCCACGTCCTGACGCAGCAGGCGATAGGTGCCGACCACCGGCGCTCTGCGCCGCCCCACCATGCGGCCGGCCAGGGCGTGGTCGACCACGAGGAGATGGTCGCAGATGGCGTCGAAGGTATCGATGTCGCGGCGGGCGAACAGGGTCTTGGCGTCGGCGACCGCTGCTCTTTCCTGATAGAACACCCGATAGCGCAGCTTTTGTGCGCGGCGCACGTCGGCGGCCTTGTAGGCGAGCCGCACCTCGAGCGACCCGAGCCGGCCGAGCGTCTCGGTCGGCCGGTCGAACCGGGCCTCCGGCACCCGCAGGCCGCTATAGGCGCGCAACGTCGGCAGGAATCCCGGGGTGCCCGCGGCCATGGTGGCGGGCCGGAAACGGTCGACGAGCCGGCGCGGCGCCGGCGGCCGAGCCTGATTCATCGGGTCGCCCAACGTGCCCCTCCCCGGAGGCCCTGCGGTGCCGATCCGAATCGCCACCGTTCGCCGCTGCGCCGCCTTACAGCACGGGTCCGGTACGCTATTATGACAATTGGGGCGGGAACGTGCGGCCGTCAAGCGGCGAGTGGCGCCGGGGAGGGGTGTTTCGCGGCCGTGAGGGCCGCTTCCAGCCGCTCGCGATCGAGCGGTTTCGCCAGGAACCCGTCCATCCCGGCCTCGACGCAGGCCTCGCGGTCCTCGTCGAACGCGTTGGCGGTGAGCGCGATGATCGGCGTGCGCGCGGCGTTGCGCTCGGCCTCCGCGGCCCGGATGCGCTGCGTCGCACCGATGCCGTCGAGGTCTGGCATATTCACGTCCATGAGCACGAGATCGTAGGGCGCGCCCGACACCTGCGCGGCGAGCCACGAGTCCACAGCGCTCGTCCCGTTGCGTGCCATGGTGGGCCGATGACCGAGTTTCGCCAGCAGCGACCGGGCGAGCAGCGCGTTGATGTCGTTGTCCTCCGCCACCAGGATGGCCAGCCCTTGCGGTCTGCCGGCTGAGCGGTCAGGCGCCGTCTCGGGCGATGGCTCGGCAGCCGGGTCGGGAGCGAACGCCGCGTCCGTCTCGGAGAAGCGCGCCGCCAGCGACGCCGGACGCACCGGCTTCACCAGGTAGCCGGTGAAGCCCGCGTCCCGCAGCGCCGCAAGCTCGTGGCGCTCGCCCGGCGTGATCAGCACGATGCGCCGCGGGATAGCGTCGCCGATCGAGCGCGCGAGGTCCTGCACGGCCTCGGCGCCGAGGGCGCGGTCGACCAGCACGGCGTCCCAGCGGCGCTCGGGCATGAGCGCGGCCGCGACCTCGCCGTCCGGCGCGATCGCGGTGCGGGCGCCCCAGCGGCCGAGGCGCTGCGCCACCAACGGGGGTTCGACGGCGCTCGCCGCCACGATCAGCACCGCACCATCGAGCTGCGGCGCGCGGAACGACGGTTCGGCCGAATCCGCGGCCGGCGGCAGCGGCATCGCGACCGTGAAGGTCGAGCCGCCGCCCGGCAGGCTGTCGAGGCCGATGCGGCCGCCCATGCGCTCGACGATCCGTTTGGTGATGGCAAGCCCGAGCCCGGTGCCGCCGTAACGCCGGGTCGCGCCGCCCTCGGCCTGTTCGAACTCGCGGAAGACGCGCGCCTGGGCGTCCGGCGCGATGCCGATGCCGGTGTCGCGCACCGAGAGTTGGACCTCGTCCGGCCAAATCCCCGGCTCGACCGTCACGGCGACGCCGCCCGTCTCGGTGAATTTGATCGCGTTGCCGGCAAGGTTGAGCAGCACCTGGCGCAGCCGCGCCGCGTCGCCCAGCACGCGCTCGGGCAGCCGCTCGTCCACATAGGCGGCGATCTCGATGCGCTTCGCGTGCGCCCGCGGCGCCAGCAGCTCGACCACTTCCTCGGCGAGCGCCGCCAGCGCGAACGAGCGCGCTTCGAGATCGAGCCTGCCGGCCTCGATCTTCGAGAAGTCGAGAATCTCCTCGATCAGCGACAGCAGCGTGTCGCCGGAGGTCTTGATCGCCTTGGCATAGGTGGTCTGCTCGGGCGTGAGCGCAGTGTCGAGCATCAGATCCGCCATGCCCAGGATGCCGTTGAGCGGCGTGCGGATCTCGTGCGACACCATGGCGAGGAAGCGCGATTTCGCCCGATTGGCCGCTTCCGCCTGGTCGCGTGCGTCGGCAAGCGCGCGCTCGGTCTCGGTGCGGTCGGTCACGTCGCGGCCGACGCTCTGCGTCTCCGTGCGCCCGGCCGTGCCGGCGCGAACCACCACCTCGCGCCAGGCGATCCAGCGCGGTCCGTCGATGGTCGCGATCTTCTGGTCGTGCACGCGCGTGCCGTCGGCGAGCACCGCGGCGTCGCCCTGGTCGAGGATGTCGGGCGCGAAGGCGGTGCCGACCAGCGCCTCGCGCGGCCGGCCGGCCAGTGCGCAGAACGCGTCGTTCGCGTAGGTGATGCGGCCCTCCGGGTCGCGCCGCACGATGACGTCGCCCTGGGCCTCGAGGAAGCTGCGCGCGCGCTCCTCGGCCTCCTTGAGCTCCCAGTTGCGGTCGGCGAGCATCTCCGCGCGCTCCTCGAGCCTACGCTTTTGCGCGCGCGCATGCCGGATGCGGCGGACGACGTGCATGAGTGCCCCGATCCCCGCCACGGTCAGGCCACCGCCGATGCTGAAGGGAAGCGGGTCCTCGACATCGCTGCCGTCGTCGGCCCGGCTTGTCGAGTTCAACGCCAAAGCCAGGAGGAGCGCGAGCCCAAGGATCGCCACGCGCACGACGATGGCAGCCGCACGGTGCCCGTAAAGCGCGCGGTCGCGCACTTCGCCGCTCAGGCCGTACGATGCCGACATGATGTCGTCCGCCACCCTGTGCCGCGCATCCGCGGCGCGATCCTGGTCCGTTTCAGGACTTCTGCGGTCGACTCTCGCCCGCCTAGGGTTGCCAAATCCCTTCCTGCGCAGGCGCCCCTGGGCGGGGGGGTTGACGGAACGATAATGGCGGCGGGCATGAGTGCTGGAATTCAGCGCCGTTTGCGCCGATCCGCGGCCGGACTGGCCGGGCTCGATAAAATTGGCGAAAATCCGTTAGCGCGGCGTTAGGCATAAGCGGATTTGCGTCGTGCGGCATGGGCAACAGGACGGACGATGACCGTCTACCGCATCGGCCTCGACATCGGCGGCACGTTCACCGACTTCGTTCTCTATGACGGATCGCGGCGCCGCATCTCGCTGCACAAATGCCTGACGACGCCGCACGACCCGTCGATCGCGGCGCTCGAGGGCCTCGGCGAACTGACGGCGCAGGCCGGACTAGACCTCGCGCGCGTCGGCGAGATCGTGCACGGCACCACGCTGGTGACGAACGCGATCATCGAGCGCCGCGGCGTCGCGGTCGGCCTCCTGACGACGCAAGGCTTCCGCGACGTTCTGCAGATGGGCACCGAGCAGCGCTACGACATCTACGACCTGTTCCTGCAATTCCCCGAGCCGCTGGTTCCGCGCCGGCGCCGGCTGGAAATCCCCGAGCGCATGGACGCGCAAGGCCGGGTGGTGATCCCGCTCGACCTCGCCGCCGTGCGCGCTGCGGCGCGGCGTCTGGTCGACGCGGGGGTCGAGGCGATCGCGGTCTGTTTCCTGCACGCCTATCGTAACCCGGATCACGAACGTGCAGTGGCGGCGCTGCTGCGCCGCGAGTTTCCGGAACTGTTCGTATCGCTGTCGTGCGAGGTCGTGGCCGAGCTGCGCGAATATCAGCGCGCGGTGACGACCTGCGCCAACGCCTATGTGCAGCCGCTGATGGGGAGGTATCTGGCGCGGCTCGAGCGCGAGCTTGCCGCGCGCGGCTTTCGCGGCCGGCTCAATCTCATGCATTCGGCCGGTGGGCTGATCTCGCCGGACGCCGCCCGCGCTTTTCCGATCCGCCTCATCGAGTCGGGGCCGGCGGGCGGCGGCCTCGCGACGGCATTGTTCGGCGCGCTTTCCGGTCAGGACGAGGTGATCGCCTTCGACATGGGCGGCACCACAGCCAAATCCTGCCTGGTCGAGGGCGGCCGCATCGAGGTCGCCGCCATGATGGAGGCGGCGCGCGTGCACCGGTTCAAGCGCGGCTCGGGCCTGCCCATCAAGGTGCCGGTGATCGACATGATCGAGACCGGGGCCGGCGGCGGCTCCATCGCGGCGATCGACGAGGTCGGCCTGTTGCGCGTCGGCCCGCGCTCGGCCGGTGCCGACCCCGGCCCCGCCTGCTACGGCCGCGGCGGCACCGAGCCGACCGTGACCGACGCCAACCTGGTGCTCGGCTATTACGACCCGGCGTTCTTCCTGGGCGGCCGCATGGCGCTCGACCGCAGGGCGGCGCACAAGGCCGTCGCCCGCATCGGCGAGACGCTGGGCCTCTCCGCCGTCGAGGCCGCCTGGGGCATCCACAAGGTCGTCACCGAAAGCATGGCGGCTGCCGCCCGCATCCATATCGTCGAAAAGGGCAAGGACTCACGCCGTTACGCTCTCGTGGGCTTCGGCGGTGCCGGGCCGGCCCATGCGGCGGGTGTGGCGCGTATCTTGGGCATCCGCGAGGTGATCGTGCCGCCCGCGTCGGGCGCAGCGTCCTGCCTCGGATTCCTGGCCGCGCCGCTGAGTTTCGAGCTGGTGCGCTCGCACCCGGTGCGGCTCGTCGCCGGATTTGATGCGGGGTCGATCAATCGCATCCTCGATGAGCTGGAACGCGAGGGTCGCGCACGCCTGGTCGAGGCGGGGGTGTCCGCCGTCGAGATCAAGATCGAGCGCAGCGCCGACATGCGGCTCGTCGGCCAGATGCACGAGATCAACGTGCCGCTTCCGGCCGGTGCGATCGATGAATCCTCCCTCGAGGCGATCCGGGCGGCCTTCGCCGCGGTCTACACCAAGCGCTACACGTCGCTGTTCGGCGCCGCCACCATCGAGGCGATCAGTTTTCGCGTGCGTGCCCTCGGGCCCATGCCGAGGCTCGATCTGGGTCAGGCCGAATCCGAGGGAGCAGCACGGGAGAAGCGCAAGGGTGTGCGCCAGGCCTGGTTCGATGGCGGCTTCCTCGAAGCGCCGGTCTACGACCGTTATGCCCTCGCGCCGGGCGATCGCATCGAGGGGCCGGCCATCGTCGAGGAGCGCGAAGCCACCGCCATCGTGCCGCCGGGCGACCGGCTCACCGTCGACGCGCACATGAACCTGCGGCTCGCGATCGGCGTCGCGGCGCCGCCGCAAGCCCTGGTCACGGCTGCCACGCCGCTCGAGGAGGCGATGAGTCGCATCGAGGCGGATCCGATCGCGCTCGAGATCATGTGGAGCCGCCTCGTCACCGTGGTCAACGAAATGTGGCTCACGGTGATCCGCACCGCGTTCTCCCTGATCATCTCCGAGGCGCAGGATTTCGCCTGCGAATTGCTCGACGCCAACGGTGAGACCTTGGCGCACTCGCCGCGCGCCATGCCGGTGTTCAATCTGTGCCTGCCGCGCACCGTCAAGGCGCTGCTGGAAAAATATCCCCCGGCGACGCTCAAGCCCGGCGACGTGCTGGTGACCAACGACCCGTGGCTGTGCGCCGGGCATCTATTCGACATCGCCGTGCTCACGCCGGTATTCAACGACGATCGGCTGGTCGGCCTCGTCGGCACGGTCGGGCACGTGAGCGACATCGGCGGCACCAAGGATTCGCTCCAGGCGCGCGAAATTTATGAGGAAGGCCTGCAGATCCCGCCGATGAAGCTCTACCGCGCCGGCGCGCCGAGCGAGGACCTGTTCGCGCTCATTGCCGAGAACGTGCGCAATCCGGTGCAGGTGCTGGGCGACATCCACTCGTTCGTCGCCGCCAACGCGGTCGGGGCCGAGCGGCTCAAGGCGTTCATGCGCGAATACGGCATGCACGACCTGGAGGCGCTCGCCGCGGTGCTGCAGGGCCGTGCCGAGACGGCGATGCGCGAGGCGATCCGCGCGCTGCCGAGCGGCACCTATGCGGGCGAGGTGTGGAACAATCCGCTCGGTACCCCGCTACGCTATCCGCTCGCGTTGACCGTGGCGGGCGACGTGATCGAGCTCGACTTCGCCGGTGCGCCGCCGCAGCTGCCGCAGGGCGGGCTCAATTGCACGCTCAACTACACGGCCGCCCACGCCACCTATCCGTTGAAGTGCCTGCTCACGCCGTCGGTGCGCGGCAATGCCGGCTGCTACCGGCCGTTCGTCGTCAAGGCGCCCGAGGGCAGCGCGCTCAACTGCGACAAGCAGATGGCCGTGAACCTGCGCACCCGCACCGGCTGGTACATCGCTCCAAATGTGTTCGGCGCGCTCGCCAAGGCGGCGCCCGATCGCGTGCAGGCGGCAACCGGCCTACCCGTCGCGGTCAACATCTACGGCCGTGACGCCGACGGCGGCATCTATTCGGACCATCTGTTCATGGGCGGCGGCCAGGGCGGATCGGCCGGCCGCGACGGCGTCTCGGCGCTGCTGTGGCCGACCTCGGCGGCCAACACCTCGATCGAGCTGTTCGAGCAGCGCGTGCCGGTGCTGGTGCTGGAGAAGACCTACATCGCCGATTCCGGCGGGCCCGGCCGCAGCCGCGGCGGGCTCGGCCAGCGCGTGGCGTTGCGCAAACGCGACGCCGATGGACTGCCGACGCTCGCCTCGGTCTATCCGGAAGGGGTCGACATCGAGACGCCCGGCCTGTTCGGCGGCGGCGCCGGCCGCTCCGCCCGCGGCGTCGTGCGCAATGCGGCAGGCGAGGTCGTGCGCGATTGCGGCACCGGCGAGCTGGTGACGCTGCGGTCGGATGGCGAGGTCGTCGAGGTGTCGTTGTCGGGCGGCTCCGGGTTCGGCGATCCGCGCGCGCGGCCGCTTGCCGCCGTCGCGCACGATCTCTACGAAGGCCTCGTTACGCCGGAAGCGGCCGAGCGCGACTATGGCGTTGCGATCGGCCCCGATGGCAAACTCGACATGGCCGAAAGCGGCAAACGCCGCCAGCTCGGGACCGCCGCCGAATGACCGCCCTCGCAAGCGTGCGACAGGAACAAGGCGTGCCGCGCCCGGTGCACCGGCGTTCCAAAATCTCGCCCATCGCCTGGGCGATCGCGCCGGCCGGGCTCCTGTTCGTGCTGTTCTTCATGCTGCCGTTTGGCGTGATGGCGGCCTTGAGCGTGCTCAGCGGCAACCCGGTGTCCAATCCGAACGTCTCGTTCACCTGGCGCCACTACCTGCGCCTCGTCGACAGCGACCTCTACGTCGACGCCCTCGTCGCGACGCTGCGCATCGGCGTCGTCACCACCGCGTTGGCCTTGCTGATCGGCTATCCGCTCGCGCACCTGATGGCGCGCATGCGTTCGCGCCTCGGCCACGGGCTGCTGCTCATGGCGGTGGTCGCCCCGATGCTCACCGGCATCGTGGTGCGCACCTTCGCGTGGATGACGCTGTTGGCCGATCGCGGTGCCATCAATACCACGCTCGCCTGGCTCGGGTTCATCGAGAAGCCGCTGCCGCTCATGTACAACGAGTTCGGCGTCGTGGTCGGCCTCGTGCACATCTACGTGCCGTTCATGGTGCTCACCCTGGTCGGCGTGATCGGCCGCATCGACCCGGCGCTCGAGGAAGCCGCGCGCAATCTCGGCGCCGGCCGCCTGCGCACCTTCCTCGAAGTGACGCTGCCGTTGAGCCTGCCGGGAATCCTCGCCGGCTCGCTCCTCGTGTTTGCGCTGGCGATCAGCGCCTACGTCACGCCGGTCCTGCTCGGCGGCAGCAACGTGCTCACCCTGCCGATGCTGATCTACCAGCAGGTGAGCGCGAGCTTCAATCTCGGCTTTGCCGGCGCGCTCGGCGTCGTTCTCCTGGCAGTCTCGTTGGTGCTGGTCGTCGGCTACAACGCCATCCTCGGCCGGCTTGGCGGCGAGAGGTTTGTATGAGCGCGCGGGCGATCGATCCCGGCCGCCTCGCCTATCTGGCCGTGAATACGACGGTGGTCGTCTTCCTGCTGCTGCCGCTCGTCATCGTCGGCGTGTTCGCGCTCAATCCGACCCCCTACATCGCGTTCCCGCCGGTCGGGGTGACCTTGCGCTGGTTCGCCAAATTCTTCGCCAGCGCGGACTTCATGAACGCGCTGTGGCTCAGCCTGCGGGTCGCCGCCGTCGTGGTCGTGGCCTCGACGGTCATCGGCGCGCTCGCCGCGCTGGCGATCACGCGCGGCAACCTGCCGGGCGCGCGCATTCTCACCGCGCTCTTCCTCTCGCCGCTGATGCTGCCCGCGATCCTGACCGGCCTTGCCCTGTTTCAGGTGTTCATGCTGGCCGGCATCGGCCGGCCGGTCTGGGGCCTGGTGGTCGGCCACACCCTGGTCGCGGTGCCCTATGTGCTGCGCACCACCCTCGCAGTCCTGCACGACTTCGACCGGCGTATTGAGGAGGCCGCCGCGGTGCTCGGCGCGCCGCCCACCCGCGTCTTCTTCGAGGTCACGCTGCCGCTGATCCGGCCGGGCGTCATGGCGGGCGGCATCTTCGCCTTCATCGTCTCGTTCGATCAGTTCCCCATGTCGCTGTTCCTGGTGGTGCCCAACAGCGAGACCTTGCCGGTGGTCCTGTTCAACTACATCCGCTTCGATCTCGACGGCGCCATCGCGGCCGCCTCGATGGTATCGATCGCACTGGCGCTCGCGGTCGTGCTCGCGCTCGAGCGACTGATCGGCCTGCGCGCCTATGTCAGGTTGTGATTTCAAAGGAGGGTGACATGACGACAATGCACATGACCCGACGCCGCTTTGCGAAGCTCGCCGGCACCGCCGCGGCCGCGGCCATCGGCACGCCGGCGATCCTGCGCGCGCAGACCGCGACCCTGAAGACGACCGCATGGGGCGGCAAATGGGGCGAGGTGATGAAGGCCGAGGTCATCCCGGCCTTCGAGAAGGAGTTCAAGTGCAAGGTCGAGACCGACTCCGCCTTTCCCTATCTTTCAAAACTGCAGGCGACGCCGAAGAGCGCGCCGCTCTACGACGTGCTCCACACCAACACCAACGAGCAATGGCAGGCCGTGGTCGAAGGCCTGGTCGAGGCAAAGCTCGACGTCAAGAAAGTTCCCAACCTTGCCGACGTCTATCCCTATGCGGTCAGCGACAAGATCGTCGGCGTGTCCGCCTTTACCAGCGCGATCGGCTTCGGCTATCGCACCGACAAGGGACTCGCCGCGCCCAAATCCTGGAAGGACCTCGCCGATCCGAAACTCGCCGGCCAGCGCGGCAGCTACCTCGTTCCGATCAACGGCCTCGGCCAGATGCATCTGATGATGCTGGGCAAGGTCTACGGCAAGGGTCTCGACGATCTCGATGCCGCCTACAAGGCATTGGAGCAGCTCAAGCCCATCAAGCTGTTCGATTTCACCGGCCAGATGGAGAAGGCGCTGTTGTCCGCCGAGGTGATCATGGGCGTGCTGCACGACAGCGGCGTCTATCGCTAT
>WNGG01002542.1_pt1 | contig 25754 bp, 25 predicted proteins | sample 5400661 | NCBI WGS metagenome assembly WNGG01 (sample SAMN13153372, study PRJNA577476) | soil metagenome | isolation source: 100 cm soil or saprolite under Garry oak tree replicate 1 | place: USA:California | collected 2016-06-15
TTGGAGGGTTGGAAGAGGCATCTGCAAGTGATTTTTTATGTGCGGTGGCGAACTCGTAATAGCGATTCGTCCCATTGATGATGCGTTCTTGCTCCTCCTCGCTCAGTTCGCGCAGCACTTTTGCCGGCGCTCCCACGGCCAGGACGCCTTCCGGTATCTGCTTGTATTCTCCCACCAACGTACACGCGCCGATGATGGTATTCGAGCCGACCTGTGCGTGAGACAGCACAACTGCATTCATGGCGATCAGCACACGATTGCCCACCGTCGCTCCGTGGACGATGGATCCATGCCCAATGGTACACTCGTCGCCAAGCGTGAGGGGTGCATCCATGTCTACATGCAGTGTACAGTTGTCCTGGATGTTCGTGCGGCGGCCGATGACGATGGGTGCGCTATCGCCACGCACCACGGCATTGTACCAGATGCTGGCGCCTTCGTGGATGGTGACGTTGCCAATCACGATAGCCCGTCACCGTTAGCCAGTTCACTATGGATAATACCACGTTGCCATTGAACACGCTTACCAGGCTCAAGCATGTACTCACTAACTATTGCCTGGTCGCTCAAGCTCGTGTCCCTGGTCAATGCAATGTCATAATGGCTCGTGGTAGGACGTGAGAGACCTAACGACGCTGCTTTAATGGCGATTGCATTATAGGACCTTGACGGGAATAGGCGTTGTAGTTCACCCCTTGTGGCCGTCTGGTAGTACTCTCTCAAGGTGTCCTTTGCCTCTTCACTCCATAGACTACCGTTTGCCCGCCACATGTACGCAACGTCACTGGCCCGAGTACTGCTCTCAAGCGGCCATACGAAGCCCATGATAGGACTCCAGACCAGGGACAAACGTAACCAACCATCGGCTATTTCTTCCAATGTGATGCTATCCGTGACCAGCCGTATGAATTGCCGTCTCTTTTCGATTGACCAGCAACCCCACTTTTCCGCCGCTTGCTCAAGGTCACTGCATGCTTGTTTCTGTTCCCGTTCCAACCTGTCACGATGCTCTAATGCCTGCTCAAGTTCTGCCTGTCGCTTAATGAGCCTGTTCTGCTTGGTATAGGTTTCTGTCAGCACACTATCAGCCATAACATCGGCACTCGTCCTTAATGCTCTCTCGACCCGGGATAGTTCTTGCTTCGTTAGGGACAAGTCAACCTCAATCGTGTTGCCTGGTATGCTCGTGGTAGTCTGTTCAATGCCCTTCATTGCCTGGTATGGTGCGCGGTCAAGCCAGGTCCTATCTGTCGCTCTAAGTATGTGCAGTAACCGCGCTTCAACAATGGCGTCAAGCTCTTTCACAAGTATTCCCGTCTTAAAGTGGTTGACTGATAGCTCGTGGCGTTGCTTAATCGTGTAGGTCCTCAAGGGCATCTGAACATAGCAATGAGCACCGTTCACACTATCAATAACCGCTTGCCCATTATGCCGTGTCCCTGCCAACAATGCGCCATTATCACTGCTTGCCTGCTGAGTGTATCTAACCGTGCGCTCTCCATGCTCAATGGGGTTGCCTTCCAAGTCCACATCAGACAGGTGATCGAAAGCATACTGCCATAAATCCGCGTCAACAATGGATAGGTGTGCATTCTTCTTCACTACGCGGCCATTAAAGACAAGGTGACCAGCGTACATCGGATTGCTGAGAATGTACTTGAGACCGTAACGCGTGCTGATAGTCCACCCACCCACCATGCGCTTTAAGTACACCGTCTTTGGATCAACGTCGTCAGCGTCAGGAAATAGCGGTCTCCCTGCCTTTGCTTCGTTTATTATCTCATGCTGTAAGCTCGTCAAGTTAGCGTCATGAGAGCGAAACCGGGCATAGAGTTGGTTGACACGTTCAGCATGGGAAGAAGGCACAAGGTTATATCCGCGCTTAGCATGAGACTCTGCATTAGTGTTCTCGTCAAGTTTCAAGCCAATAGGAGCAACCCCGTTCGCAACCCTTCCCATATTCCCCTTGCGTGTTCGGCCTTTAAGCATCTTCCCCTTGACTTGCTTCCTGATGTACTCCTTTGCTGCAATCGCCTCGTTCATGAAACGGCCCATATCGTCCCTTGTGGGGTTGTTAAAGTCAAAGGTATACTCGTCAGTGATAATCAGGATATGGTACTGCTTGCAAAGGTTAGCAAAGGCCGTAGGGGTGATTAAATCTTCGTCCCTGGTTATTCTATCGACGCTTACCACTAGTACCGCGCTTGCCTTGCCTGCCTTAATCACTTCGGTCAATGCCTCTAGCCCTGGCCTTTGATCTATCCGCAATGAGCCTGATACTTGAGTCTTCTTTGCTAACTGGTTTTCAACATAGAGTATGCGTTGCTCGTCTAACTTCCATCCAAGGTTCCAAGCCCTTTCAAGCAACCCGTCTCTTTGCTCAATGGCGCTATAGATGTTTGATACGTATTGCTTGCTACTGGATTGACGGGCGTAAATAAGCAGTAAGCGCGTGGTGTCCAGTGTGACATTGCCCGTTGCCCATCTTGACGCGTCTTGTATCTCTTGTTCTAGTTCTGCTCGTGTCTTAAACCTTCTCATTGTGTGCTCCCTTCCTTGTGGGGGTGAACTTGCACCCCCTTAACTATTCTTTTCGATGCTCATCTACACGGCAAAGATTGATCGATCTTCTAGCAACCCTTCGATAAAGCTCACAACCCAGCCAGCGTTGAAAAGGTCACTATACCGCCCATCTGCAAGGGACTCCTTTATCAGCTTGGCTATGTCCGTATCCAGCAATAGTTGCCCCTGGTGCTCGTGAAAGTAAGTGATGTATCCGCTGCATAGGCCGTCCGTAAAGTCCTTATCCGACCTTGTGATACGCTTAGTGTGCGGTAGGGGCTGGGTATCATACGCCTCGTCAATCGCCTCTTGTACGAGCAGGGACACCTTGATTGCATCGGCTGTGGTGTGTACCTCGTGGGCATGTTCCGCAATAACTCTGTCCTGAATTGCCTGCTGGTCAACTCTCATTCATTTGCTCCCTTCCTGCTGTCTAGAAAAACACGTCCTATGTGAGAGTATACGGATATTTTCTGATAATGCAACTGTATGCGGCTATTTCCGTATTGTTCGTAAGCAGTGCAACATTGACGAAAGTGTTACAATGTGGGCAATAAACATAGGAGTAGAGCCAATGGAAGATGAAATGCTCACCGTTCAGCAAGTGGCACAACAGATGAAAGTCAGCGAGAGGACGGTTATCAATTGGATAGAGCATGCTGGCTTACCCGCGTTTCCTATTGGCAAGCGTGGGTATAGGATATCGAAGTCAGACCTACAAGCATTCATCGAAGAGAGAAAGAGACAGCGAGAGAAAGACTCTTAGTTTCCGCTACTTCTGAATGATGCGCAAATTGCCCCCACTCTCTTTACCTCGCTGGCAAGGCATAGCTGTAAGAGGATACCAACGTGGCCTTATACCTTCCCTGTCAGAAACGACTCACAAGCCCGAAATTAATGGTAGAGCTTATCGCGGCAAGGTGGGGTGAACCATAGGGGTGTACCAGGGTGACCACGTGAACGCCACCTTGGCTACGCAACGCTGAAGCTTGGCCGCCACGGTTCGCCACGAGCCTAGCAATATTCAACAAAACCTAGCAATACCGGCTTCTCATGCGGTCCCATGCCACATTTTAGAACATTTGTGATGCTAGACCAGGGACCCTTGCGTTGACACATAGCAATACCAGCAATATTCCCCCGAGGTATGTGACGCTCTAAATCGCATAGATAGGTGTGGTGGTCACGAGAAACACGCTCAGGAATTGCCATTTTAACCCCATCCATTGTGCTCAGACCTGCCCCCAAGCCAGCTCACAAGGCATAGAACAACCCCCCTGTATAGGCATTTTAACCTATAAAGGGAGGTTTGCTGGTTAGTATTCGGGAATTCTCAGGCGATAACGGGCCATTGTTCCGAGGCGTCAATCCCACCCCAAACTCTTAGGCCTTTCGTGTACAGGTCCTTGCGCTTCTCTATGGCTTGCACGTTGCCTACATTCCAGTCTGTTTGGCCGTTTGGTTTCTTATCGCCATTATAGCGCAATCTATCGGCTATGTCCTGGTACGTGGCCTTGTTATCGCGTTCAGACAGGATAAAGCGCACTACTGATGCTTGTTCAGGATTAACTTCTTTGCACCCAGTAGCATCAAGGCGAAAACCAAACGGGAGGAATGAACTACCACGCCCGTCTACTTTCGCCCGTTCCTTACGTCCTGACAGAGTACGCTTGGTGATGTTCTTACGCTCTATGGTAGCAACGAACGCCATTGCATCGCCCGTAAGCTCGTTCTCTTCTGCTGCCATGTCCATAGACTCTTTGACCGTCTCAAGGCGATATTCGTCTCTACGGGCAAACTCCCGTATATCATCGAATATGCCAGTGTCACGAGCTAGCCTATCTTGTGCTGCTGCAACGATAACATCAGCCTGCCGCACTTTCGCCATACCCATTGCTTGTGTGAGTCCCGGCCTATCCAGTGTGTCCAGTGTGCCAGACTTGCCGATGTCGCTACAGGTGCCAACAATCGAATATCCATGCTTGGTGCAGTACTCAAGAGAAGCCGTCAGTTGGGCTTGTGGGCCAAATCTACCGCCCTTGCCCTGCTCCTTGGTGCTAACGCGGATATAGAGTACTGCATTCTTACCATTCTGCTCACGAACGAGCTTCTTAGGCCGTGCCATGTGTGTTGCTCCTCTCAGTTTGCCTTGACTTGATCGACTACTCATTTATAGCCTTTCACGAAAGATTATAAACGCTGGGTTGCCAGGTTGTCAAGGCATCAGGATATTCGTACATAGACCAGCCCACCATGCGGAACGGTGAGAGGCAAAAAGTGAGCTGTAACCCAAACTTGTGCTCAGATTGGTACTAATGGGCTATCAGTCAATGGATGGGCTTAGGTTGCCTTTGACCAGCATTATGATCGGATCGGTAGGGGGGGTGGCCTACGCGGGCTTTCCAGGCGGGTTCACAGCAATCCAGGGCGGTACTTCTCAGACAAAATCACATCGCCCTGGAACATTGCGCCCCACCCCGCCCCGCCTGTAGCCTAGTGTCCGCTAGTCCAGGTGCTTACCTCAGTGTCCAATAGGCTGACTCCAAGCAATGCGGCCCAACCAGGGAAGAAGGCTATTAAGGTGGTATCGTTTGCGCTCACCATGTTGCACTCGAATTGAGTAAAGGGTGGGTCACTCAGGTTCAAGCCAGGGTCACTATTGGTTACGAAAATTTGGGTGCCAGCTAGCTTCAGAGCGTTCATCTGGGCCAATAGTTCACCTTTGACACGCAGAGCAGGACCCACCCGACGTTCGGTATGCGGACTACGCGCCGTGAAACCGAAGTTGTAGCCACTTAGCAAACTCCTTTCTTCATTTCCTGTAGTGCTTGCTCGCTGGGGTGCCACGGTTGTAGGCCCTTCCTGGTTTGCCATCCTACAACATAATGGGTCCCTTCGTATTCTGTGGTGCTGCCAACAGGAACATCAGACCAGTCTACTTCACGGTTCAGCACTTCGGCTACTTCCACTTCCCGGTTGAGTGCCTTAGCTACCTCATCCGGGCGATGCTTGCGGATTGCCTTGTTTATCGTCTTACCTATAGGCTTCGGGGCTGGGTCTGGACCACTCGGGTCTCGGGTCTCGGGACTTGCAACTGCATTCAGCGCGGCCCAGCACCTATCGTGGCCCATGAGAGACAGCCCGCCACCAACACCTACACGCGATGCCTTACTAAGACTCTCGATCTCTTTCTTGCAAACGTAACACTCCATTATCGGTACTCCTTCGTTACTACTGGTGCTGAACTGGCCGCACGACTGGCCGCACGTTTCGCCATAGCCTCTTTCATCTTTTCATCGTCCCGGGTAGCCTCAGCACGTTCCTCATCTTGCGCACTCCTATCCACGTACATGCTCCTCGGGTGGTTAGCTTGCCAGCGTTGCCCCCAAAAGTCCACAACCTCCTTACGCTTGAATGAGAGCACATCCATAAGATCAGGCAGGGCTATACCTCGATCTTTGCAGAAACGGGGTAGGTCCTTTTGCATCATGGTCATTTTCTCAACCTTTACATCACGAGGCATAGACTCACCTATCGCCTCAAAGTAGACAGGCACCTCTTCTACACGGGCGACGTAGTACAGGGCTTCGTCTGCTAATGCGGTTCTACGGGCTTCTCGTTTCTGCCGTTCCCGTGTAAGCTCCTCAGCCCATAGATCGAGCACCTGAGCGCCGTTAAGGTCCGGGTGCTCACCAACCAGGGCTACGAGACGTTCTAGCGCATTCTCTGTCGTACTTAACATTATTCCTCATCTTTCTTCTGTTCTGGCTTGCCTGCTCGTATGCTGGCACGCACTGATTGCTCCCGTACGGCTTTCACGTTCGGTAACTCCTCCCTGGTCTGTTCGATCAAGAGCAGGGCGGCGTGGTAGGTTCTCGCATGCCACTGGGTTAGGTCCTCATCGGGGTGCCTCGGGGTGCTTGCCCGTATATCCCGTACTACCGCTTCTAATTCGCTCATCTTCACGTGTAAACTCCTTTACTCTGTGCCTGCCATGTCTGCACGCTACCCGATCATGAACACGCACAAGCCCGCTACTACCCAGTGCCAGGACAAATCGCTTGGGCAATGGGAGCAGGCAGGCATAACATAACTCGACTAATCTCATATCCTTCTCCCTCTACTGATAGGACAAACTACGAACCGATTAATATGCCAAGCCGCAATAGTCCACTCTGCCATCCCTCCCCACCCCGCTTCCCAGGCTGGCTTACCGATTAATGGGCGGGGGATAGAGGGCTACTACGGGGCTTTCAATTGATGGGCCGCTTCCTGATTGCTCTCACGAGTCTGACCAGGAGCAGGACAGCCAAGAGCAGTATGCATGTATGAAACTCCTTTGTGGGAATGTAGGAAGCAACCGATTAATATGGCTAGCGCCAGGAAGGACACCAATGGATGAGCTTACGGGGAAACCTTTTGCGGAACTTTGGAAGGGGTCTGGATGCTCCTCCTCTTCCCCTCCCAGCATATTAATCGGGGAGCGTAGCGTAGTGTACTCACGAAGCGAAGCGACTCCTGGGGTAGAGTGGGGTCTGGTCACTGGTAGATCATCTTCCAATGACCAGTTAATGAATATGTTTCTGAAGTTATCTACCTTGACGTGTTTCAGACTGACTGCAAGTGTACTCACGTAGCAGGAAGTCGAAACACCTTAGCCAGTTCGGTGCTTGAGAACGCACTCACCCTGGTTACGGAACGAAGACAGGATACTAGGCTGAGTGAGGTTCGCTCCTACGTCGCTCACTCACTCAGGCAGGCTAGGCTATTCTCAAGGATATGGGACTGTACTCAGTTCCTTATCCTTCCTGTCTGAGTATAGTATACTGGGCGAGTTTTTCGTTGAGCTCACCTTGTCAAGCCCCCCCCTGTAAACCCTGCCCCCCAAGCTCGCTGACAAGACTTATTGCTAATAATTCGCAATAAGGTCCCCTTCCTCTATCGCAGACTCAAAAAGATCGATATCCATTATAGGGGCATCGTCGCTAACCTCTTCAGTTTCATATTCTGACGTGTCCTCTTCCCGTCCTGGTTTATCCTTGAATGCTTCACTGAGCGTTGAACCAGTGAGCGCAAAAAACTTTCGCCCTACCTCACTGTTATCCAAGCTATCATCCACTTTAATTTTGACCAGGCTGGTAGGCAGGTATCGACGCTTGTAATATTCCCACTGTCCTCTATTTTCGAGGAGCAGGGACTTGCCGCCATAGGTGACACTTACATGGTACCTGGCGTCTTCAAGCGTATAGAAGCGTTCTCTAGCAAGCGGTGAATGTCCCCTGGTTTCTCGTTCGTACCTCTTCGTTCCCGTCCCTGGTATAGCCTGCTCCATTGCATCTATACCAAGATCGCTGATGTCGCCTACAAGCTGTAACGCCTCTCTCTCAGTCATGCCCGTATGCTGAACGCGCATGCCAAGCGGTTTCATGTCTTTCTCAATACTGGTAAACTGGTTCCCTTTCATCTATCCTCACCCTTCTCTCTTCTATCGTCCTACCTACAGGTGCCAACGGTCTTCCTGCCTGCTCTGCTTTCAGTTCCAGGAAGGCAAGGAGCAAGCTAAATTCCGTCGTGTCCTTGATGATAATAGGGTGTGCCTTCCCCCTGCTCCAGCACAAAGCAACCACCGCGAACCCGCTTGACAGGCCGACCGCACGCGCTTTTACACTTGGCACACCCTGCTCCAATAGCCTCGCAAGCTCAATCGCAACCATCTGACTCATACTGTACCCCTTTTTAGTCAATCAAACTGTATATCCGTGACAGTTACAGTATGGCAGGCTGTTTGCGATCTGTCAACTATTCCCCCATCAACCTTTTAAGCTCAGCAATAGACATCGCCTCTGGTCCATCGTCCTTCTGTTCTGGCACACCAAGCTCCTCCTCCTCCTCATCGGGGTGTATACTGCGAACGATAAGCATTAGCTCCTTATCGGTCCCACCGAACTTTAGGAATGTGTCATAGAAGTGCTCTGGAAGCTCATTAACCGCACGGTCCCTCCACTGTGTGAACCGATATACGGCCAATTCATCGGGGTCTGTATCGGCGGTCACCAGTTCCCTTATGGTGGATATAAGGTTAAACATAGCCCACTCGCCCGTTGGTGCCTCTTCGTTCCTGCTCATGTTCCTCTCTCGCTTTCTTTGCTTACCTGGCTCTAATCCAAGTACGCCGATACGCTGAAATCTGCTCAGGTGCGACTAAAATTGTACTTCCTACTTTGACGACGCTAATACCCTGGTTTCGCATCCATAGGTACAAAGCATTTACCGTGGTCCCCTTGAGCCTGCTCGCCTCTTTCAAGGTGATGTAAGAACCGACTCTTTCTAACTGTTCGACTGGCATAGAAACCTCCTCCTTTGCCATAATGACGTTACGTAAATGGGTGCAAAAAAATAGATCGAGGCAAATAAGTAACGGGCCGGGGCAAATCAACCCGTCACCAAAGAAGCAGAAACAAAGTAGCCGATGTGGGACTCGGGGCAAATCGAGTAGCCGCACATTCCGAGTATATACTACCCAATAGTACTATGTCAAGTGCATTTTCGACTGAGGGTGCAGGCTGTTCTATAGGACCCTCTACTAGAATGGCCTCCTGATCGCTCTCCCTGCCTTTATCGAAATACATCGGCGGTATCAGGAAAAACGCTAAACTGACCTACCGATGTCCTGCCTATGCCTTCTTTTGCAAGCACCATAAGCCAGGTTGACTACTTCAAGAGAGTAGAAGGACGGACAGCGCCTTATCTATCCTTCTGTATTAAGTATACACCCCATCAGTCTGAAATTTGTTCGATACGCAGTCAATTCCTACTCGACTCCCAGTCACAGCAGAAATTAATGTATATGCTGCCAAACATGAGAGCCCGATAAGAGGCGTGCTCCCATCCCCACCTGTGACATTAATCGGTCCTCTTCCTGGCAAACAAAAGAGCCATACCCCGAAGGATACGGCCCAGTTGCGGAATTGCGAACCCCCTACTACGTGCATCAAGCAGTCAGCACGCTATGCAATGCCTGTATCAACTGAGTAACCGCGCTTACCGAACACGACCGCACCAGGGGCAATGAATACATCGTCTGCGATCGTCGGCCAGATGCCATTATATGGGAAAACTGGCATACCCTTCTCCTCCTACTCAACCACCCGTTTCAAACCCCACACAATCTCATCCAGCTTTGGGTTATAGTGTTTGTCAGCAGGGTCGAAGCTGTTGATGGTCACACAGTTGTAGTCCTGCCCTTCAGAGTGAATAAACTCCGAGTTATTGAGCGCCATTCCTACATGCGTGATACTCTTGCGACCAAAAAAGATCAGGTCTCCCTCCTGCATTGCTTCCCGTGACACGTCGTGTGCCAGGATATCGTGCTGCTGGTCGGCATCGCGCGGGAGAATATAGTCGCCCATGCGGTAGCAGAGCTGTACGAAGCCGCTGCAGTCCAATCCCTCCCAGCTCGTGCCGCCCCACAGGTACGGTACACCAAGAAAGGCACGCGCATAGCCGGTTATCACGGTAGCGGACGCGCGTGGGTAGATCTCTCCTGGCTGGCACACGCTGATGACATCACGATCGAACCAGGCCTCGGACCCGCCTGGCAGCGCCACCTTCAGACGCTCCCGGTGGCTGATGTCGAGCAGCGGCAAAACGGTTGAGAGGTAAACCTTCCCCAGCATGTCGTTTCCCTGCGCAGAGGCGTACAGGCGCGTGTGCGTTGCCGTAACTACGGCTGCCAGTTGGATAGGGGTGCAGCAGTGATCTTCAAGTTGGCAGTAAGATTTGGCAATGGGATCGTCTAGCTCGTTTGTGCGTATCCAGCCCTCGTAATCCACAAGGGTGATGTGCGTCCAATTGCCTGAGAATTCACCAATGACGGCGGGAACGTTCATCAGCGCCTGGGTCACTAATTCGGAGCTTGGATCGGGGTCGCGCCGGACATCAGCCACCCCGACGGAAACAACAAGTGTAACGGTCATAAACAATTCCTTAGCATGTATGAGAAAATCTGGCGTTGTGTCAATGTTCACGTAAAATGTAGGGGCGAGGCTTGCCCTCGCCCTGCTGACCCATGCCTCACCCATCAATTGAACCTTGTCCACTAGCGGAGCGCGTTGCTCAAAACAAATATCAGGTTAGCAGGGCGTTCTGCCAGGCGGCGCATCAGGTAGGGATACCATTGCGAGCCGTACGGTACATAAATACGTACCTTGTAGCCCTGACTTACGAGTTTTTCTTGCAGGTCGCGGCGAATGCCGTAGAGCATTTGGAACTCGAAGGCGGATTTGCTGATACCGTTGTCACGCGCGTACTTACAGGCCGCATTGATGATGGCCTCGTCGTGCGTGGCAATAGCAGGAAAGTTGCCGCGTGAAAGCAGCATCATCGTCAGCCGCACATAGTTGCGATCAACCTCTGACTTTTGTTGAAAGGAGATCTCCTTTGGCTCTTTATATGCCCCTTTGACCAGCCGCACTCGTACCCCCTGTGCGATTAATTGCTCGATATCCTTCTTGCTGCGATAGAGGTAGGATTGGATGACCGTTCCTACATACTCGAACTGCTTGTGCAGCCGCAGCGCGATATCGACCGTCTGCTCGGTATAGTCTGACCCCTCCATGTCGATGCATACGAAAATAGCATACTGCCGTGCGTATTCCAGAATCGAGCGTACATTTTGCTCGCACAACTCCTGAGAAATGTCCAATCCCAAAGCGGTAAGCTTAATAGAGATATTGGCATCTACGCCTGTTTGCTTGATGCGCTCGATTGCTGCTATGTAATCCTGGACAGCCCCCCTGGCCTGCTCCGCCTCGAAGACATTTTCGCCCAGGTGATCGAGTGCAGCCTGCAACCTCTGTCCGTTGAGCACGCGCGTGACCTCGATTGCTTCGTCCAGTTCCTCGCCCGCTACGAAGCGGCGCGAAATGCCGCGCGTGGCGCTGTTGTGGGTGACGAAATCACGTAGATTGCGATTATGAGCCAGATACAACAGTGTATCTTTAAGCACCATCTTTGACGCTCCTCAGGTTTGGCTAAATAATCCAGTCTGCCTGGTAACGGATGCCGCACCATCACGGTGAGGTTCATGCCCAGATTGTACCACATAAATTGCTCAAGCTGCCGCAGGGCTCATTTCAATCTGGCTGCTCCGGGCCAATACGACTCCACAGCCCGAGACGTATCAGTTCCTGGCGAGCCTCGAAGCCAAAGAGGTCAGGGTCGATCTCACGACCATGGCGCAGCACCAGTCCGCGCAGGAACTCGATCTGCTCCGACTTGCTGGCTGCGTCTCGTTCGAAAGGAATATGCTGGGCAAGCTGCTCAATGGCTTGCCTGTTGTACCATTGTTCCTGTGTTTCTGACATGGCAGCTTCCGTGATGATCTCGTCTTTTGACACACCTCTACTCCAATGGTAACATGCTCAATCCCAATGCTTCAAGGATGCGGTCCTATATTCTCGAGATACATAGTGACACACGTTTATATACATGTGAACATAGCCAATTTGCGCTATTGCGCGCTTTGAAACTTGACCACGGCAAGATGTGATGCTACTGTGATCTGGTAGAGCATTTCATCCTGAAGGATGGAGACCCTAACGCCTGCGAGAAAGAGGGTTCCTAACAGTTGTCCCATAGATATAAATATGCTATATTACCCGTAGCTTGTGAAAGGCTCCAGTAACCAGGAACGCCGTTCGCACGCTTCGCGAGGAGGGGGGCGTTAGCTCTGGCAAAACCGCTCAAACATACATGTATCACAGGTTATACACCCTTGTGGTGTAAAGCCGCGTCCTATATGGGTGCGGTTGCCGCGCTACGGTTTCCGCGGCTGGTTCTTCGGGGCCACCTATTGCATGTTAGGAGCATGTAAAGCGCGTCTTGCACTGATGGATACTTCCAGAAAGTGCAGATGACTCTACTTGTTAGAAACGGTGAGTGACGATGTTTTGTACGTATTGTAATGCCTTCCGACCGGCGACTGATGTGCCCTGCCCACAATGTGGAGCGCCTTCGCCACTCCTCGGTGGAACGATGGGTGCCTCTGGTGCTTTGCCGCAAGGTTCGTGGGGGGGCACACCGAGAAACACCTCTGGCTTGCAGTGGAATAACCAGCCTTCAACTGGCCCGCTGCGGGGGACAGCAGCAAACAATAACTTTCCCTGGGCGCCGGGGGCATCTCTTCCGTCCATGCCTTCCGCGCAGCCTCCCATGCAGGGGTCGTCCTTGCTTCCCGTCCCGTACCAGGACAGGGCGGCAGCCGCAAACCAGTCATTGTTGCTCATGTCGCAAGACCCCTCTTCGATGGAAACGGCGCTCTTGCCAATACCTACATATGACTTAGGGCCATTGGCACCCTATCCTGGAATAGAAGAAGGCGACTCACTACATATCCCGGCTATGTACACGAAGCCGCGTGCCGTGATCCCTACCTATCGTATCATCAGTGGATTGCTCAGCACCTTGATCATTTTTGCGCTCCTATGTACAGGAGCCGGCTATTATGCCAAGGTCACCGGCAAAATCACTTTCTTGCAACGATTTTTCAGCGACGTACGACCTCAAAATATCTCGGCTGCCACAGCGCATTCGCTGCCGGACCCACCAATGTTTCCCACATATGGGCCGGCAAAAAACATTATTAACTCGGCTAGTACCGCCGCCAAGATTGATCTCCAGACTGGTATTGCGCTTCAGCCTACCAATATCTTTACACCCGGCCAGATCGTTTATGTGACCTATAGTGTCCATCCCAAGTCAATGGGGATCGTCACGCTCAAGTGGTATACCAATAGCCTACTCTATAAAACAGTAACAAATCCCCCCATTTCGGATACAAAGAATGGCTACTCCACGGTGCAGTTCACGCAGCCCGTCGAAGGAAAAGTCGAAATTTACTGGAACGACCAGCTTGCAATTACACTCTACTTCGTCGTGCGTTCAGCTTCGGACCCCGGCGTTTCAATCCCAAACGGGCCTGGCAGGCTGGTTAGCCATAGTGGTTACTACACGCTCTGATTGCCAGCGCGAACTTGATTTCAGGCAGGGGTGCTCGATTTACACTGTGTATCGACGCTCACATCGCCAAAAACTTCGACCTGGCAGGCAAGACGCATCTGAGGATTTTTCTTCAAATCATTGCGCAGCCAGAATTTCTCCATGAAGCTGAGGGAGTTGGTGTTGGTTTTGGGAGAAACCGCCACGCGGTCCGTACCACACAGACCATTGCCATGGCAATTAGCATATTTCCACATGCCGCAGTAGATGGGGACATCGTTCTCTAAAGCGGGATAGCGCACATGATCGCCCTCGGGCACTTCAACCTGTATATTTTCACGTACGAAAGTAATGGTCGGCACGAATCTACCCTCCAAAGTCTTTTTCGTTTCGCAGGTAGTTAGCGAACTGGTCCTGTCAGAGTGTAGCACAGAGCAATTGCCAGCGTCAATGACTCGTGTTAGCTCATGGGCTGACGGTCAGGGTCACGTTGACCGTTTGCGCTGGGATTGCTGCGCCCGAGTTGCTGCCGTTGATCGTAAGGGTAGCATTATAGTTGCCGGCAGCAAGCGAACTGCTATCGCACGTTACATCGATCACAATGCTTGCCCCTGGCGCGAGCGTGCCATTGCTATCGCTGCTGCTCAACCAGGAGTCTGAGGATGTGATAGACCAGTCGAGCGTGCCGGTGCCGTTGTTGGTGATGACCAGCAACTGCGTTGTGTTGTTGAGCGTGGTGGTATTGCCGAAAGCCAGGTTATTCGTTGAAAGCCCCAGAATATCCGGCGTCTGCTTGTTGACGCTAATGCTCACTCCCACTTGCTGGCTTTGCACCGTTGTGCCGATGTCGCTGTCGGCAATGGTAATCGTCGCATTGATGACGCCTGGTCCAGCCTGTGCCACGTTGGGGGTAACAGTGATCGTCTGACTTTGTCCAGGGACCAGGCTGCCGCTAGTTGGTGTAGCAGGAGCATAAGTTGTCCCGCTCGCACCCTCTGAAAGAGACCAGTTCAGCGTGGCATTGCCGGTATCGGTGATGGAGAACGTTTGAGGCGCCGGGTTTGTGCCCGCCGTCGTCGTGAAGGACAGCGCGTGCGTTTGTACGCCGATGCTCGCGGCTGCAGGTGTGCTCACCGTTAAGGCTACTGCTACCTGCTTAGTAAGTGCCCCGTAGCTGAAGGTTAGCCTACCCTGGTACGAGCCAGCCTGGAGCGACCCTGAGGTTATCTTCACCGTGACGTTCGCCTTCGTATTCGGCCCCAGGTGGCCGTTGCCGGGAGTAGCAGTAAGCCAGTTTGTCCCATCAGCCGTTGTCGCGCTCACCTTCCAGTCCAGCGGCTGACCGCCGCTATTTTGTAGGGCGATTGTCTGCGTGGCAGCATTCTGTCCGGTGCTGGTCTGAACGTTTACTGCCGGTGGCGAAGCGACCAGGTTTCCAGGGGCGGCGACGCTCAGGACAACCGCGACCTGTGGATTGGCTCCCCCCTTGAAATTGAGCGTTCCCTGATATGATCCCATTGCTAGTATAGTTGATTGCACACTGACCGTGATGACCGCGCTGGCCCTGGCCTCCAGGTGGCCACCGGCGGGATGTATGGAAAGCCATGGCGTACCGTTACCCGTGGTAACTACGCTGCTCCAGTCTAGCGGCTGGTCGCCGCTATTTTGTAAGGTGATCGTCTGGTCCGGCGGATTCTGCTTTGTGCTGCCGGAGTAGCTCAGCGCCGAGGATGAGACAATCAAGCTGGCGGTGACGGCTTGAACCGACATAGTCACATGCACAATCAATGGCGAACTGGTGCTGCCTTGTTGGATAAATTTGACGTTTCCGCTGTACGTCTGCGAGGTGAGTGCCCCACGATTAACCGTCAGTACCACGAGGGCTTTACCAGAAAAGGTACCGCTGTTTGGGGTAACGGTCAGCCAGGGTTGATCGCTGCTGGCCTGCCATGTAAGCTGCCCACCGCCAGCATTGGTAAGGATGATGTTTTGACTTGAGGATTTCCCCCGGGGTCCAGCCCCAAAGTTGACGCTTGTATTGATTAATTGCAGGCTTGGCGATGTGGGGGGTGCCTGCTGGACTGTGATTGCCGTCGAAACACTGAGCTGCTGCGCCTCGTCTGTGGCGTGGATGAGATGCTGGCCCAGGCTCCAATCAGGCTGTACGGTGATTTGTACAGAGAAGTTACCGGTATCATCTGTGCGCGCCTTGAGGGGCGCGCCATTGCTGTCCCGCATAACAATGTTCACATCGCGCGTGAAGCTCACTACATCCCTGGCTTCAAAGTTGTTGCCTGCCAGGATAAATGTATCATTTACACGCAACTGGCCTGGAGTCGCTGTTAAGAGAGGCGCGGGGAGTTCGGGTTTTTTGCTGATGAATATATAAGCAAGGATGCTTGTGGCTACCAGTAATAGCAGGCACGCGGCAGTGAGCATGGTTGGCACACTGCGTCCACGGAAGAAAGGTTTTCTTGGTATTCGTGGCAGCGTGGCCAGGTCCGAGATATCGGCCTCTGGCAAAGGTGTTACCGGAAGCTTCACATAGTCCACCTGTGACACGATGGCTGGCGCGGGCTCCGTTGCTGCCGCAGCCAGTCGCATCTTCTCAGTTTCTTGTTGCGATGAATGCCTGCTAGTTTGGACGGCTCCATTCAAGGGTTCCGTCTTCGGCTTAGGAGGACGTTGTATTGACATCACGCTGGACTGGTAAGGCTGATCTTCAGGGTGCAGGCCCGGGTGATGTCCAGCGTGATGTGGCGACGCCGGGGGTATGGATGGCCTGCGACTCCTGGAAGGATGGCTGCGCTTAACTGTTGGCCAGCCGCCGCTATCGAGCTTCCTGCTCGCTCCAGTTGTTCGCGCGAAAGGACGACTGCAGTGAATGCAGGACGTGGCCTCCACCGGTGAGAGTTTGTGGCAATAGACGCAACGTTTCGTATCCATACAAGCGTTGCGCGGGCAGTACTCGCTAAGAGTACTTTCCGCCTTCTCCTTATAAATGCTGTGCGATGAATAGATCGATGATACCCGAGAGATCGCGAGAGTCTACGCTTTCAGGCCCCTCCGGCGCCCTTTACACCCCTATCCTAAATAAACGTAGTAGGATGTAAATTTTCAAACATGCAGTTCCTGCCGGTATCTTTATGTATTAATACACGCCGATACATTAATACACACTTTGCAACTTTTTGCAAGAGCTTTGACAGCCACCTATTGATCGGTGCTGGGCGGTCGGCTTTCGCGAGGTGGCAGCACGGCGAAAAAATCGTCAGCGAAGCGGCGGGTGTACTCGTCAAGCAAGAACTTCACGCGGTCGGAGTCTTGTGCTGTGACGACAAACCCCACGTGATGCCGTTTGTGCATACGCCAGCTAATCTCCGGGTCCTGGTATGCCGAGGTATCGGGGTATTCCTGGCGAGCCAGCGTAACGATAACACCGGCATAGTTTTGTTGGTGCTCTGGCAACTGGTAGGGGTGTTCCTTCGAGCCGGTCTCGATTCTGGCCCACTCGCGCCAGAGGTTGAGGCCTGTGGAAGCCTCGATCAACTCCACAATATTGGCGCCACCTACGCGAGCAGCGGTTTCGAGGAAGTAAAAGCGGCCCTCGTCGCTTCCTTTGATGAACTCCATGTGCGTTACGCCGCGCACCATGCCAAAGGCGCTGATCACTTGCTTGCTCAGTCCTTTCAAGGTCCGCTCGTCCTGCGACTTGCGGGGAATGGTACAGGTTGTGGCAATGCCGCCCTCGTGAAATACATCCAGCGGCGGGCGCCCGTACTGGTGGGCCTCTGCAAAGACAACCTCCCTGTCCACGACAAGCGAATCGACGTGATAGACCTCACCAGGAATGTAGCGTTCCAGCAGGTGGAATGACTGCTGGTCGCCAAGCGTATCCAGGCGCGACCAGAACTCTTCCGGCGTATTGATCTTTGTGATGCCAATGGTAGAGGCCTCAGAACGCGGTTTGAGCACCCACGGCGGCGGCACACGCGCCATATATTCGTGAATCTTATCGTAGTTTAGGACGTGTACAAAGTCGGGCACGGGAATATCGTGCTCCTGTGCCTTGAGGCGCATCGCCAGTTTATCGCGAAAGTAGCGCACCGTGCTATCGCCCATACCGGGCACGCGCAGGTGTTCCCGCAGGGCCGCGGCCGTCCACACGTCATAATCATCCAGGGCAACAATGCGATCGATGATGCGCGAGCGCGCGAGGAAGCTGACCCCGCGCATCACATCGTCCACTTTAGACAGGTCGGGCATGTAGAATATCTCGTCGATGCTCTCGCGAGGCCAGTTCGCATGTTCCAGCGCTGGTGCGGTGAGCAAGATCGTGTGACAACCCTGGCGCTTGCATTCTCGGATAAACTCCTGCCCCTTCTCGTAACTGCTGATGCAGAGTACAGTTTTCGCAGCTCTATCTGTCATTGTCATCATCCCTGGCATACGAAGGTAAGACTTTCACATAAGCTGTACGGCGTACAGTTACATTATACAATGGTGGGCACGATTAGGAGATACTGTAGATGGATGGGCGTAGTCGCGCGATTCATCGCGCCTGAGAAGACGGGCGAGCTATCCCCAAGGCGCCATGAATGTCGCGGCTACGCCCTGCCGCGTTTTACCAACATGCTCATCGTGCCTGGGAAAAGTACCTCCAGGAAGTTATACCGTCACGACATTCACCAGTTTGCCAGGCACATAAATCACCTTGCGCACGGCTTGACCTGCCACGAATCGTTGCACCTTCTCGGCGGCCACAGCCTGTTGCTTTACTTCCCCCTCGGACGCGTCATACGCGATATCTATATGGTCGCGCATGCGTCCATTGACTTGCACGGGAAGCCTTATCACATCCGGACGTATAGCCTCCGCATCGAACGCGGGCCATGGCGCTTTGTGGATTGAGTCCCGGTAACCCAGGCGTTCCCAAAGTTCTTCCGTAATATATGGAGCCAGCGGGGCCAGCAGTACCAGCAGTGTCTGTAGTTCTTCGCGCGTTGCATCCTGCCTGGCTTCCAGGCTATTGAGGTACTCCATTAGAGCGGCAATGGCCGTGTTGTATTTAAACGCGGCAATATCCTCCGTGACCTGTTTCACCGTCGCATGCATAGCGCGTTTTGCTTCTCTGTCAAGGTTTCCTGGGGCAGTATCGGCCTCGTGCAGCGTAATCATCTGCCAGACCCGGTCCAGGAAGCGTACGGCGCCGCCTATGCCGCGATCGTTGAAATCGCCGCCGGCTTCGTACGGGCCCATAAACATCAGGTACAGCCGGAATACGTCCGCTCCAAAGTAGGCGATATAGCCATCGGGATTGATAACGTTGCCCTTCGACTTGGAGATCTTTGCTCCATCTTTGGTGATGGTGCCATTGGCACGGAAGCGCTTGAATGGCTCCGCGAATGCCAGGTAACCTAAATCGTGCAAGGCCATAGTGATAAAGCGTACGTACATCAGGTGCAGCACGCTGTGTTCGGCCCCGCCGATACACATGTCCACCGGGAGCCACTTGCGCGTGAGTTCGGGATCCCACGGCTGTGTCTCATCGGTGTTTGACGGATAGCGCAGGAAGTACCACGCGGAATCCAGTAAGTTATCGCTGACATCTGTTTCACGCCGGGCGGGGCCTCCACAGATGGGACAGGTTGTGTTGACAAAGCTCGCGATTGCCGCCAGAGGAGATGCTCCCGTGCCTGTTGGCATCCATTCCTCGCTGTCCGGCAGCAGTACTGGCAGTTGATCCTCGGGCACTGGCACTGCACCATGCCGGGGACAGTATATGATCGGGATGGGTGGACTCCAGTAGCGTTGCCTGCTGATTAACCAGTCGCGCAGCCGGTATTTTGCGACCCGCTTTCCGCGTCCATGTGCCTCGAACCACGTAGTAATTGCCTCACGCGCCTGCTCAGATGTCATCCCCGAGTATGCACCAGAATCGACCAGTACTCCCGGCTGTACATAAGCCGCCGGCTGTACATCCATGCCAGGCAGAGTCGCGCCCGCGTGCGGAGGCTGTACGACAAAGCGCACCGGCAGGCCCAGCGCCAGCGCGAATGCCATATCCGTCTCATCGTGCGCGGGTACACCCATGACTGCACCCGCGCCGTGACCCTCCAGCACAAAATCGGCGACCCAGATTGGTACCTTCTCGCCGGTCAGAGGGTGCAGGGCGTATGCCCCTGTGAAGACGCCCGTCATGACGCGCTCTTCCCCTGTACGCAGTCGATTAGCCGTCTCCTGGTAGCTGGCTACCGCCTCGCGGTGTGCTGCGTCCGTGATGGCAGCCACCAGTGGATGTCGGGGAGCCAGGGCGACGAAGGTCATACCAAAAATCGTATCTGGCCGTGTGGTGTACACCTGCACACTCTGTTCAGGCATCCCTGCAATCGCCATGTCGAACTCCAGCCCCTCGGAGCGTCCAATCCAGTTACGCTGGGCCGTCTTCACCCGTCCGGACCAGTCGAGTTGATCCAGGTTATCCAGCAGTCGCTGGGCGTAGTTGGTCAATTTCAGGAACCACTGCTCTAACCATCGCCGCTCCACGATGCTATCGCAGCGCTCACAGCGTCCATTGATCACCTGCTCGTCCGCCAGCACTGTTTTGTCTTTGGGGCACCAGTTTACAGGCGCCGTCTTGCGTTCGGCCAGCCCACCCTTGAGTAATTGCAAGAAAATCCACTGTGTCCAACGGTAGTAGCCGGGATCGGTCGTATGCAGTTCGTGTGACCAGTCGAAGCGATTTCCGATGCGCTTCAATTGTTCCTCGCGAAAACGTTCGATGTTCAGCGCGGTGAGACGGCGCGGGTGAATTCCGCGTTTGATCGCGAAGTTTTCGCTGTGCATGCCGAACGCGTCGAACCCTATCGGCTCGAATACATCGTACCCCTGCATTGCCATCCAGCGGCCGTGAACGTCCGAGCCGATATACGAGTATACGTTGCCAACATGCAGCCCTTCGGCTGAAGGATAGGGAAACATCATCAGGTTGTAGTAAGGCCGCCTGGCGCGATACAGGTCAACCTGGTACAGCTTCTGCTCCTCCCACCTGGTCCGCCACTTTAACTCGAAGGCAGCGAAATCATACTTTGGCGGGCGGCTATGCGCAATCTGGTGCTTTTGGACAGGCTCGCCTTTCCCTGCTGTGCTCTTCCTGTCCGCTTTCTTGGAGTGTGCTGTGCCAGTAACAGCACCGGGCTCTCTCGTTTCTGTCACAAGATCCTCCTCGTGTTCATTGGGAACAAAGAGACTCACGCGGAGGACATAAAAAGAGCGCCCTCCGCCCTGGCAAGGGCGAAAAGTGCGCATAGGCCCACTTTCGCGGTACCACCTTGTTTCACCGCTGCCTTGCGGCAACGGCCTTTTTGAGTGCTAACACACCCGAACCCTGTAACGGGAGTTCCCGGCGGTTGCTACTTTCATTCCGGGGAACGTTTCACCACCACGGCTCACGAGGGAGCTTCAGATTGCCCCTGATCCTGGCTTGCACCAACCGCCAGCTCTCTGCCATCGCGGCACATCCTACTTTCCTCGCTCAATGCCTCTATGTTTAAAAAGTACCTCTCTTTATGCGCTTTGTCAAGTATCCCTCACCCGGTTAAGATCATTCCAAAAAGGCTACCCAAAAGGCGGTGCCATGCTCACCCCTTTGACATTCGTCCGCTGTCTATGGTACTGTTTTGATGTGCCAATCAAACAAGCGTCAGGAACCCTATAGCTGAAGCTAGGGGCTTGTAACTTGTGGGATGCTTTCGTCTCGTCTGGTTACAAGTTCGATATCCTGTCCAGGCTCAGCCAGTACAGACGGTCTGGATACAATCAGCCTGGTACTGGCTACGTTATCGAAGAATATATAGGTACCGGCCCCTAAAACGGGCTAATTGCGGACGCCTCCTCAATCCGACGCACTACGGTGTAGGTTTAAACAGGCGTAGCGGGGTTAGGCCAGTGATCTACACACAGAAACCTTCGATAACATTGCCGAGAGGAGACGGGGATTGCTCCCCGCGTCACACAGGCCCGTAAGGGCGCGGTTTAGCCGTTCCGCACAGAAAAACGGCTCCCCGCAAGGGGTGCATTGCTACGCAGGCGGCCATTCCTCCCCGAGGCTTATGCTAGGGGCTTCTTGGCCGCGAAGAGGTGATCTAAGGGCCCCAGGCTTGGTATCGTTGCTCATATGAACCGAAGTTGACCTCTTATGCATTGGCGATCCATACTACCGATGTATTCGCACATCGTACTCAAGCCGTGTTATGAGTACAGCACCTGGGTTAGCTGGCAAAAAGCTGGTGTTTGCTCGTGATCACGAAGCGCTGTCGTCACTATGAACCCTGGCGCGCATCGCAAGGGTTGTCTTCTTTGTCCCGCTAGTTTGAGCAAAGGAACGGCAACGTGAACATCGATACTGTGAAGTTTTCACACATCCTGGAGGCCAGCCATCTGGTTGGTCTGAACTACTTCCTCTCCCACACCGCTTTCATCGTCTCCCACAAAAGTGAAAGCATCGAAACCCTCCTCGGAGTCCTCTGGTACCTTCCCATAAACAGCCCCATCATCGTTGTAACCAATTGCCCGGAAGAGTGTTTAGAGCATATCAAGCAAGGTTTGACGGAACATTTGACGCACCATACAAAGACCTACCTGGTACATCAGAAGGATGCGAACGTTGCCCACTTCCTCGCGGAATGCGGTATAGAGCAAATCCTTGGCACAGACGGCAGGGTTGTTGATGGCAAGGGGGAAGGTATGTACATTGGAACGTTGTGCGCTATGCTACTGGGTTACCCGCAGTGGATCGTTTTTTACGATGCGGATAACTTCCTTCCCAGCGCTCTGCTAGAATATACCCTGGCCATGAGCAAGCTGTTTACGTCTGCTCCGGTGGATACCTCCTACTCGGGTAGCGATGTGCTGGTTGTCGCTGGAGATGTGGAGAGCGTGGCCTCTCCCGACTTGCACAATGTACGCATCTGCTGGTCATCCAAGCCAGAGCCTGGCAGTAGAAATTTCCAGGAAAAGCAGCTGGGCCGCTGCACGAGGATCGTCTCGCCACTCTTTAGCACGCTCCTGGGGGAATGTTTTGGCATAAGAAATTATGCCGTCTATTCATCCAATGCTGGCGAACAGGGCATGACCATGAAAACGGCAAAAGCGTTACGCTTTTCATCCGGCTTCTCCGTCGAGACGTTTCAGCTACTGGATTTCCTCCACAAGGCCAATGAACAGAGAAGCCACGCAGGAAGCGCTATACTGCAACAGTACCAGTCGAAGAGTCCTCACTTCCACGATAAAAAAGGGGATGGCCACATCAAGAAGATGATCGCGGAAAGCCTGGGCTGCTTTTTCCTCTTTGAAGATTTTTTGCCGCGCAAGGTTCGCCGCCAGTTGCAACAGGTCTACAAAGAACTGAACCTGGAACTGAGGTATCCTGTGGTGTACCCGTCGCTGCAGGATGTGCCCATCATAAGAAGCGAGGCCTTTGTAGCTCAATATAAACTGTTCAAGGATGAAGGTAGTCGGGACGATACGTCCTTTGCCGGTGAGGAGGTAGAGTGCGCCTCATTGTAGTGCGCCACGGCGAGACGCTCTATAATGTGCAGAGCCGCTTCACAGGGCAATCGGATATCCCGCTCAGCGCTTTGGGGGAGCGGCAGGCTGCCGCGCTGGGGAAGCGGCTGGCTGCTGAACCGCTAGCCACGATAGCAGCATCCGACTTGCAGCGTGCGCGTGTTACCGCCCAGGCGATTGCGCGTTACCATGAGCTTCCTGTGCAGGAGGATGCCGACCTGCGCGAAATCGCATTCGGCGCGTGGGAAGGCTCCACCTACGATGAAATCATGGCGCGTGACGCGGACCTGGTGCAGCGCTGGTTGTCCGATCCCACAATCTATGCTCCGCCCGGCGGCGAGACGGTCATCCAGCTTCGCGATCGTGTTGTGCGCGCGCTGGAGCGCTGGCAAACGCGCTGCCCAGAGACGACGATCTTATGGGCAGTGCATGGCGGTGTAATCGAGGTCCTGCTTTGCCACCTGCAGGGCGTGGACCTCAAGTTGCGCTGGCAGTTTCGCCACGAGAACGCCTCAATCACCGAAATCGAACTGGGCCGTAAAGGTACAAGGGTAGTGCGTTTAAATGAGACAGCTCACCTGGACGAGTTATTGGTGAGGGATACTGCTCCTTATTAGCACAACACCCTGGACCGCGTTGTGAAAGAAGCATTTCGGCCACCTTGCGGGCTCCATGTCGATGTGCTACCATCGTAGTGTGATGAAACGTGACACTCTTCCTTTCTACGAAAGGCATGGCTGATATGACAACGATACTTGGTAGAGTGCCCATGGTCACTGCCGCTAATCATATAGCGGGGCCTGGACAAGGTCGCTGGACATATAAAGACTATGCAGACCTTCCAGATGATGGGCGGCGTTACGAAATCGTAGATGGAGTTCTCTATATGACACCTTCGCCCAACGAGTGGCATCAGACGGTTGTCGGCCGCATTTTTCGCTATCTTTCTGCTCATATTGAAGATGGCGGTCTTGGGCGAGTGTATATAGCCCCACTTGATGTTGAACTTGCTCCAGATACCGTTGTCCAGCCGGATGTACTGGTCATTCTGAATGCGAGCCGTGAGAAGATCACTAAGTCGCGTATCATCGGCGCTCCTGATCTGGTCGTCGAAGTCGCTTCACCTGGCACTGTAGCGCATGATCGGCGTGAGAAGCAGGATGCATATGCTCGTGCCGGGGTGCCAGAGTATTGGGTTGCCATTCCTGAGGCTTACACCATCGAGGTGTTAGTTCAGGAGGCAGGCGAATATCGTTCGCTCGGCGTCTTTGAAGGACAGGCTTTGTTGCCTTCGAGAGCAGTGCCGGGATTCCTGGTGCATGTTGAGGAATTCTTCGCTTCAATTTAGTGGTCAGTCCGGTTAGCTTTTGACGGCGGATAAGAGTCAGCCAGTACGTCCCGTTTTTCCAAAGTATGTCCCCCCAAGGAGTACGCCTTCTCGTATCGCTTCCTGAAACCCTTCGATGTCACTCAGGACTGCCCCACGAAGATCCGCTCGTGCCTGCTTCATTATTTTCTTTCCACTCCCAGCCCGCGTTCCACCCCCGATAAATCATACACCCCGCCTCGCTGCACGTACCCGCCTGTAAAGGGGTCCTCGGCCAGCAGCATGGGTGTATCCAGGTCAACGAAGCGGAACCCACTCAGCCCGGCCACAAAATGCGCGGCGGCGCTCGTGGCCAGGCGCGACTCCATCATCGCGCCGATCATCAGCTGCGTGTGCGTCGCCCTGCAGACGGCGGCGATATCCAGTGCCTCCACGAAGCCGCTCTTCATCAGCTTGATGTTTACCACGTTGACCGCGCCTAATGCAATCAAATGTGCCACGTTGGCCGCGCTGTAGGCGCTTTCATCCGCGGCGACGGGCACGGTCGTGTGCTGCGTCACGTAGCGCAGCCCCTCGAAATCGTCTTTATGCACCGGCTGCTCCATCAAGAGCGGGCGAATATCGTGATCATCCAGCGCCTCCAGGCAGAGCAGCGCTTCATTCGCCGTGTAGCCCTGATTTGCGTCGAGGGTCAGGCCAAGTCCGGGAGCGCCCTCGCGAATGGCCTCGACGCGAGCGACGTCATCGCGAATATCGCCCCCGACCTTGATCTTGATGCTGGTAATGCCGCGCGCCACAATGTCCTTTGCCAGTTCGTAGCCGTGTTCCTGCGTGACCATGGGAATACTCATATCAGTCTCAACCACGCTGCTGGCGCCGCCGAAAAAAACATAGAGCGGTATACCGTAGGAGCGGGTAAGCGCGTCCAGCAGTGCCATCTCCATCCCAGCACGGGCGGTAGCCTGGGTGAAGTAGACGCTGTGCATCAACTTCGCAAGCCGCCGCCAGTGTGCCACGTCCTCGCCCTCGATCAGTTTCGCGCAGCCGCGAGCGGCGGCGATGGCAGTTTCTTGCGTTTCGCCGGTACTTGGCGTGAAGGGCGCGCATTCACCATAGCCTGTGCTGCCGTCGTCGAGCGTGATGGTAATGAGCACGTTCTGTGCCTGGGAGACGCTCCCGGTAGCGATGGTGAACGGCTCCAGCAGGGGAATATTGAGAGGTTCGACGGTGACAGCGCGAATAGTGGTACGCGGCATAAAATCCTCTTTCTTCAGCCGACAGCTATAAATTAGTTCTATTG
>WNGG01004104.1_pt1 | contig 25733 bp, 24 predicted proteins | sample 5400661 | NCBI WGS metagenome assembly WNGG01 (sample SAMN13153372, study PRJNA577476) | soil metagenome | isolation source: 100 cm soil or saprolite under Garry oak tree replicate 1 | place: USA:California | collected 2016-06-15
CGCGCCGCGCGCGAGGCGTCGCTGCTCTCAAACGGAGACGTTGCTGGCCGAATACGCCACGAACGTAGCCCAACGTCTCTAGCTTCGCAATCTATGCGTGCTGGTCAGGAGCCGAGCGCACGCGCGCCGGATTCCTGCTACCATTCAGGCACCCTAGCGACCAGAGGCGCGACCATGGACAAGGAAGGCTCCCAGCTCATCCGCGGGCTCGAGGGCGTCGTCGCCGCCGAGACCCAGCTCTGCGACCTCGATGGCGCGCACGGCCGCCTGGCCTACCGCGGCTACGACATCGCCGACCTCGCGCGCCGCGCGAGCTTTGAGGAGGTCGCCCACCTGCTCTGGTACGGCGACCTGCCGACCGCAGCCCAGCTCGACCGCACGACCGTCGCCCTCATCGCGGCGCGGGACATTCCGCGCGAGGTCGTCGAGGCGTTCCGCCTCATGCCGAAGGGCACCGATCCGATGCGCGCCCTCCAGGGGGCGGTGGCGCTGCTCGGCATGCACGACCCGGACGCCACCGACAACTCGCACGAGGCGAACCTCCGGAAGGCCGTGCGGCTCACGAGCCAGATGGCCACCGCGATCTGCGCCCACCACCGCGTCCGGAGCGGACAGTCGCCCGTTCCCGCGGCGCCGGACCTCGGGCACGCGGCGAACTTCCTCTACATGCTGACGGGCAAGCGCCCATCCGCTGTGACGGCCAAAGCCTTCGACGCCAGCCTCACCCTCTACGCCGAGCACGAGCTGAACGCCTCGACCTTCACGACGCGCGTGATCGTCTCGACGCAATCGGACCTGCACTCCGCTGTCGCGGGCGGCGTGGGGGCGCTCAAGGGCCCACTCCACGGGGGCGCGGGCGAGGCGGTCATGCGTACGCTGATGGAGATCGGCGAAGTCGCCAACGTGGACACGTTCTCCGACCGGGCGCTCGCCGAGAAGCGGCGCCTCATGGGGTTCGGTCATCGCGTCTACAAGGCGGGCGACCCGCGCGCGGCGATCCTGCGCGGCATGGCCGAGGAGGCGTGCCGCCAGTCGGGCCAGTTCAAGTGGTACGAGATGGCCGTCAAGCTTCACGCCCGCATCAACGCCGCCAAGGGGCTCATCCCCAACGTGGACTTTTATTCGGCGCCCCTCTTCTATTCGCTCGGCATCCCCGTGGACCTCTTCACGCCGGTGATCGCGGCGGGACGGATCGCGGGCTGGACGGCGAACATCATCGAGCAATGCGACGACAACCGGCTCATCCGGCCGCGCGGCGAGTACGTCGGGCCCAAACGCCGCGCCTTCGTGCCCGTGGACACGCGTGGCTAAGAGCCTCACGCGGAAGCTGATCGAGGCGCATCTCGTCGCGGGCAAGCCGGTTGCCGGCGAGGAGATCGGCATCGCGCTGGACCAGCTGCTTCTCACCGATACGAACGGCACGATGGCGTGGCTCCAGTTCGAGGCGATGGGCTTCCCCCGCGTCGTGTCGCCGTGCGCCGCCACCTACATCGACCACAACGTCTACCAGGTGGACTCGCGCAACTCCGACGACCACCGCTACCTCCAGACCGCCTCGCGCCGCTACGGGGCGATCTTCTCCAAGCCCGGCAATGGCATCTGCCATCAGGTGCACCTCGAGAGCTTCTCGGTGCCGGGGCAGACGCTGCTCGGCACCGACAGCCACACACCGCTCTGCGGCGCGGCCGGCATGCTGGCGATCGGCGCAGGCGGCCTCGACGTCGCCGTCGCGATGGGCGGCGGCCCGTACTCCTTCACGATGCCCGCGGTCGTTCGCGTGTGGCTCACGGGCGAGCTCGGACCATGGGTGACGGCGAAGGACGTGATCCTCGAGATGCTTCGCCGCTTCAGCGTGCGCGGCGGCGCGGGGAAGATCTTCGAGTACGCCGGCCCGGGCGTCGCCGCGCTCTCGCTCCCGCAGCGGATGACCATCGCCAACATGGGCGCCGAGCTCGGGCTGACGACGAGCGTCTTCCCGTCGGACGCGGTCACCCGCGACTACTTCCGTCGCCTCCACCGGAAGCACGCGTGGACGCCGCAGGCGGCGGACGAGGACGCCGAGTACGATGAGCAGATCGCGCTCGATCTCTCCGCGATCACACCCCTCGTCGCGCTGCCCGGCTCGCCCGACCGCGTGGTGCCCGTCGAGGAGGTCGCGGGGACAAAGATCGAGCAGGTGATGGTGGGCTCCTGCACGAACGGCTCGTGGGAGGACATGTGGGCGGTGACCCAGGTGCTCCAGGGCCAGCACGTGCACCCCGACGTCTCGTTCGTCCTGTTCCCGGGGAGCCACCGCATCCTCGAGACGATGGCGCGCGAGGGGTTGCTCGCCGATCTCCTCGCCTCCGGCGCCCTCCTCTCCGAGCCGACGTGCGGCTCGTGCGCGGGCATCGGCCACGTGCCGGCGGCCAGCACGAAGAGTCTCCGCGCGTTCAACCGCAACTTTCCGGGCCGGAGCGGGGTGAAGGGCGACGAGGTCTACCTGTGCTCGTCGGTCACCGCGGCCGCCTCGGCGCTCACGGGCACGATCACCGATCCGCGGACGGCGGGCACGCCGGCCGCCCCCTACCTGCCCGAGAGCTTCGCCACCTCGAGCGCGGGGCTCGTCATGCCGGACGGCAAAGGCGAAGTCATTCGAGGACCGAATATCAAATCAGTTCCGCTGGGTGAGCCAGTTGCCGAGGCGCTCGAAGCTCCAGTGCTGCTGAAGCTCGGCGATAAGATATCGACCGACGACATCTCCCCCGCCGGCGCCGCGGTGCTCGTCTTCCGCTCCAACATCCCGGCGATCGCCGAGTTCTCCTTCAAGTACGTCGACCCGGAGTTCGTCACTCGCGCGAAGGCGGCAGGGTGCGGGATCATCGTCGCGGGCGAGCTCTATGGCCAGGGCTCCTCGCGCGAGTCCGCCGCGACCGGCCCGATGCACCTCGGCGTGCGCGCGGTGCTCGCCAAGTCGTTCGCGCGGATCCACCGGGCGAACCTGATCAACTGGGGGGTCGTGCCACTCACGTTCGACGATGGGGCCGCCTACGACACGCTCGAACAAGGTGACCGGCTGAGCCTCCACGGCCTGCGCGCCTCGCTCGCCGCCGGCGACCGTGTGAGCGTGCTCGACGCACGTACGGGCCGGCGCTTCTCGGCCTCGTGCGTGCTGACGTCGCGCGAGCGCGACGTCCTCCTCGCGGGCGGGCTCCTCGCCTACACGAAGGGGCGCGCGTGACGCAGCGGCGTATCCGCGCGGTCTACATGCGGGGCGGGACCAGCCGCTGCCTCGTCTTCCACGAGGCCGACCTGCCGGGCGCGGGCCCCGCGCGCGACCGGATCCTCCTGACGGCGCTCGGGAGCCCCGATCCTTACGGCCGCCAGCTCGACGGGCTGGGCGGCGGCATCTCATCGCTCTCCAAGGCGTGCATGATCGGGCCGCCGTCGCACCCCGGCGCCGACGTGGACTACACCTTCGCGCAGGTGGACGTGAAGCGCCCGGTCGTGGATTACAAAGGGAACTGCGGCAACTGCTCCTCGGCGGTCGGCCCCTTCGCGATCGACGAGCGGCTCGTGAAGGCCGTCGAGGGCGAGACGCTCGTGCGCATCCACAACACCAACACGCGGAAGCTCATCGTCGCCCACGTCCCCGTGACGGACGGCGAGGCCGCGGTGGAGGGCGATTTCGAGCTCGCGGGCGTCCCGGGGCGCGGCGCCCGGATCGCGCTCGACTTCCTCGATCCGGGCGGAGCCGGCACGGGGCGCCTCCTGCCGACGGGGAAGCCGCGCGACGTGGTGGACGGTGTCGAGGCGTCGCTGGTGGACGCGACGAACCCCGTGGTCTTCGTGCGCGCCAAGGACGTCGGCCTCGCCGGCACCGAGACTCCCCAGTCCATCGACGCCGATCGTTCGGTGTCGGCCCGCCTCGAGGCGATCCGCGTCGAGGCGGCGCGGCGCATCGGGCTCCCGGGCAGCGCCGCCGTGCCAAAAATCGCCTTCGTCGCGCCGCCGACGGACTTCACGGCGCTCGACGGCGCGCGGTACCGGCTCGACCAGGTCGACCTCGTCGCGCGCGTGATCTCGATGGGCAACTGTCACCGCGCGTTCGCGCTCACCGCCGCGATGTGTCTCGCGGTCGCCGCACGCGTCGAGGGTACCGTCGTCCGCGAGTGCGTCGCGTCCGTGAACGGCGACGTGAGGCTCGGCCATGCGTCGGGGGTGCTGCCGATCGACGCCGCGGTGAGCGTCCGCGACGGGGCGCCCCGCGCCGAGCGGGTCACCGTCTACCGGACCGCTCGCCGGCTCATGGAGGGCTTCGTCCGGATCCCGTGACGGCCCTCTATTAACCGGGGCACGGAGCCTCGACGCGAGCGTGCCCGTCATCGTGATCGGCCACCGGGACTTTGACCCTATCCAGTCAACGCCGACGAGGGTCGAGGCGCAGGCCGGAGGAGCGTCCGCCTACGTCGAGAAGCCTATCCTCCTGAGCGAACTGGAGTAGTAGGTCGCCCTCGCCCTCGGGTCTCGCCGGGATCCGCGGTTCGCTGGTGGGTGAGCCACTGCTCGACGACGGGCCGGGGGCCGTGACCTTCACATAGGGGTATATTCGGGCCATGACACGGCGAGTTTTGCTCGTCGATGGCGGCAACCCCGCAATGGGCCGGCTACTCTTCGAGTACTTCCACCGCGGCCACGATTACGAGGTCGAGTCAGTTGAATACTGCGACGATGCAGTGACGGCGCTGCTGCATCGGCCCTTCGACCTGGTACTGCTGCTCAGCATCTTTTCCCGTTGGAAAACGTGGCCCCGGGCACGTTTTTCCGGTATTGAGATGCTCAAGCAAATGCGTGCCCTCCACATCCCGGTCCCGGTGCTCGTGGTCTCGCAGAGTATCCTCGCGGAGGCGAAGGAAGAGGCTGTCGCCAACGGTGCGTTTGCCTTTATCCCTGCGCCGATCAATTTGGCCGAACTGGACCGTCTTGTGGCACTCGCCCTTGCGGGCTGACCAGAAGGGTCCCGTGAGCCGGTTGTATCTCACGACGGAGAAGGACGAGATCGCGCGGCGACGGGGGTTGGTCCCCAAGGGAGAGGTCGTCGAAGCGTGGGCCGACCTCGTCGAGCCTGGCGCGCTCTGGCTCGGCGAGGCGTCGAAGGCGCTGCTCGAGCGCGCAGGCACACCCCTGGCCGTCAGGCTCTCGCTGCCCGCCGACAGCGTGGCCGTCTACTACGGCCCGCAGCTCTCCGACGTCGAGTCGCTCCCGCGCGAGGAGTCGTTGAGGGCGCGTATCGTTTCGGGGCGCGGGATCGCCGCCACGTGGATCACGCTCGACCGTTTCGGTCAGCGCAACACCTTCGAGCCCCAGTCGTCCGCCGACCCGGTCTTCAACCTCCGTCGGGTCGGCGGTGGCAAGGGCCACCTCTGGCGGCTCTTCCGGACGAAGCCGGAGGCGATCGTCTACATGGGCGAGGCCTACGGCCGGGAGTCGGAGGGCGCCGAATGGGCGCGGGCCCTCGCCGTCGAGGACTTCGACGGACTCCTGCATACCCCATGACCACGGCGCTTGACGCGCGGACCCAGCAAGATCGGATGGACCGGTTCTACCGGCTCGTCCGCGCGATCGGCCGCTTCTGGCTCTGGTTCTTCTTCAAGTCGGTGGACCGGCGCCATCCCGAGCGCGTGCCCGACGCCGGACCGACGCTCCTCTGCATCAACCACCCGAACAACTTCATCGACTCGCTGCTGGTCGGCGCCGCCGTCCGGCGGAAGGTCCACTACCTCGCCACCGCCGCGCTCTTCCGTAACCCGCTCGGGGCGAGATTTCTCGGGGCTTGCGGGGCGATCCCCGTCTACCGCAAGCAGGACGACCCGAACACGATGGACCGCAACACGGACACGTTCGCGGCGTGCTCCACCGCGCTCGGCGAGGGGCACCTCATTGCGATCTACCCGGAGGGGACCACGCACGCCGAGGCGCGCGTCCAGCGCATCAAGACGGGCGCGGCGCGCATCGCGCTGGCCTACGAGGCCGAGCACCCGGGCGAGCTCCGCCTGGTCCCGGTGGGGCTCACCTTCGAGGCGCGGAAGTCGTTCCGCGGGCGCGTCCTCGTCTCGTTCGGCCCGCCCGTGCCCGTGACGCCGTACCTCGACGCGTACCGCCGGGACCCGGTGAAGGCCGTCGAGGCGCTCACGACCGCGATCCAGTGGGCGATGGAGGCCGAGGTGGTGCACGTCGAGCGGATCGACGCGACCCAGCTCGTGCGCGCCGTCGAGGAGCTCTATCGCGGCGAGCTCGCGCGCGAGCTCCAGGAGGAGCGCGGGCTCCCCCCCAGGCAGATCGACCCGATCCGCCTCTCCCGGGCCATCGTGGACGCGGTGAGCCACTTCAAGGCGCACGATCCGGAGCGTGTCGAGCGGCTCTGGCAGCGGATCCAGGGTTACCGCGCCCTGCTCGCAGAGCACCACATCAAGGACGAGGCGGTGCGAGCGCGGCTGGAGCTGCCGCGGCGGGCGCAACGGATTCGGCTGGGCTGGCAGGCCGTCGCCGGCTTTCCCCTTTTCGCCTTCGGTGCCTGCGTGAACTTCCTCCCTTACTGGATCCCCCGCTGGACGGCGCGCCGCATGGCGCGGAAAGAGACGGACTACGCGACGTGGCGGTTCCTCGCCTCGGTCGTCGCGTATCCCCTCTTCTGGGGGATCGAGATCTGGCTGGTCGCCTGGCTCCTCGGCGCGGCGTGGGCGCTGGCCTTCGCGCTGGCGCTCCCGCTCTCGGGCATCGTCGCCTACCGGTACTGGGTGGGCGCCGGCCGCCTCACGAGCCGCCTCCGACTCAACCTCCTCGCGCTCACGCGCGAGCACGCTGCCCGGCGCCTCACGGCCGAGCGGCAGGCGATCATCGGCGAGCTCGAGCGCGCCAAGACCGAGTACCTGGCCGCCACGAAAGGGAGCCCTTTTTGAGCGTTCAGCTGCTCGAGGAGATGTCGTCGCCGGCGCTCGACGCGCTCGACCGCGCGCGCACCGTGATCATCCTGACGGTGAGTCCGCTGGAGGAGCACGGTCCGCACCTGCCCCTGGGCGTGGACGCGATCGCCGCGCGCCACTTCGCCGAGTCCACCGCCGAACGACTGGTGGCGGCCCGCCCGGGCTGGACCGTCGTGCTCGCGCCCACGCTCCATCTCGGCTCCTTCACGTTCGACGCCCCCGGGACCGTGAGCGTGCGCCAGCGCGTCGTGCGCGACGCGCTCGTGGATTATGGCGCGTCGCTCGCCCGCGCCGGTTTCCGCTACATCCTGGTCGCGAACGGTCACGGCGGGCCGGGCCACCTCGCCGCGCTCGAGGAAGCGTCGGCCGCCGTGTCCCGGCGGTACGGGATCACGATGGCGTCCTTCACGGGCCATCTCGCCTGGCAGTTTCTGCGTGGCCGCTACCTCGACAAGATCGAGGCAGCGCTCGGTCGTCCGCTCGGCGACGACGAGCGGCAGGCGTTTGCCGAGGACGCGCACGGCGGCTGGTGGGAGACCTCGCTGATGCTGCTCGTGCGCCCCGACCTCGTGGACGGCGTCTACCGGACGCTCCCACCCGCGCGCTACTCGCTCGCGGCGCGGGCGATACCGAACTACCCGCTGAAGAGTGGCGGGCAGGGATACGTCGGCCACCCCGCGATGGCCGATCCCGCCTTCGCCAAGGCGGTGACGGAGGTCCTGATCAACGAAACGATGGCGCTGGTCGAGGGGCTGCTCGACGGCCGGATCCGTCCCGCCGACCGGCGCTCGCCGTTCTTCGCGCTCCCGTTCTTTCGCACCGACTTCTGGCCCCTCGCGACGACAGCCCTGGCATTCGTCGCGGTCGGTGCGATTGCCCTCCTCTTCAAAAAATCGGACCGATGATCGACCTCGAAGCGAGGGACGGCGTCGCCTGGCTCCGCCTCAACCGCCCCGAGGCGCTCAACGCGCTCGACCGCGCCCTGACCGGAGCGCTCGAAGAGGCACTCACGCGGATCGCCGCGATGGACGACGTCGCCGTGCTCGTCGTCGCCGGCCGCGGTCGCGCCTTCTGCGCCGGCAACGACCTCACCGAGATGGCGACGCTCACCGGGGACGAGGCCGAGGCGCTGGCGACCCGCCAGGCCGTGCTCCTCGACCGCTTCGCGCAGCTGCCACAAGTGACGCTTGCCGCGATCGACGGCTGGGCACTCGGCGGCGGCCTCATGCTCGCGGTGGCGCAGGACCTCCGCGTGGCCTCCGACCGGGCGCGCTTCGGCCTCCCCGAGGTCACGCTGGGCTTCAACCCCGCCTACGGCATCGCGCGGCTGCTCGACGTCCTGGCCGGCGGCTGGGCGCGCGAGCTCCTGCTGACCGGCCGGACGATCCACGCGAGCGAAGCGCTCCGCATGGGGCTCGTGAATCGCGTCGTCGCGGCGCCGACGCTCGAGGCGACCGTCGCCGCGCTCGCGGCGGACATCGCGCGCTCGCCACGCGCGGGTCTCGCGGCGACGAAGGAGATCGTGGCGGCGATCCGGAGGGGCCCGCCGGGGCGCGGCCCCGAGGCGTACGGCGCCGCGCTCCGCGCGAGCCCGGAGGCGCGTGCGCGGATCCGCGCCTTCAGAGAACGCAAGACGACGCGCTGAGCCGGGCGGCGCCGAAGCGGGCGCCGTTACGACTTCGCCTGGTGCATCACCTGGTCGGCCTCGCGGAGCAGCTCCTCGGGCGTCTCCGGAGGCGACTGGCTGTACGCCACCCCCACATTGCAGCGGATGTGGTCCACCGGCAGGCCGCGCTTCGCCGCCAGCTGCGCGATCTTGTCGCGCACCCGGGCCACGACGAGGTCGACGGCGTCGGGCCCGGCATCGGGGAAGAAGATCGCGAACTCATCGCTCCCGTGGCGCGCGACGAGATCGGTGGTGCGCGTCGCCTCGATCAGCGCGTCAGCCACGGCGCGGAGGACGTCGTCGCCGACGCCGTAGCCGAAGCGATCGTTGATCGCCCGCAGATGGATCACGTCGAGGACGAGCATCAGCGCGCCGGTCCCGCGCCGGCGGGCCACCGCCGCGAGGCGCCGGTACTGGTCGAGGAAGGCGCGGCGACTCGCGAGCCCCGTCACCGGATCGGGCGCATACTGCGAGAGCCGCCGGTCGGTCTCGTACAGCCGCCCGGCCAGCATCTGCAGCAGCGCCAGCGCGAGCCCCACCGACGTCTCGAGCACCTGCAGAAAGTCGTCCTGGTGGAGCATGAGGCAGTGCGTCCGCTCGACCGCCAGGACCGTTGACGACCGTGCCCGGTTGCGGATGATCGCGAGCTCGCCCACGATCTCGCCCTCGCCGAGCTCGCTCAGGATGACCTCCCCGGGATTGCCGGCGGCCTCCTCGAGCACGCGCGCGCGACCGGACAGGATCACGAAGAGGCTGTCCGCCGGATCGCTCTCCTGGATGATCGAGTGGCCTGCCGGGAAAGTCTGCTCGGACGCCCGCGCGGCCAGCAGCTCGCGCTGGTCGTTCGTGAGCGACCTGAAGAGCGGCACTGACGTGAGCAGCCCCGCGTAGCGCGCCCGGCCGGCTTCGCGATCGGCGCCCTCGGCCGGGCGCGGCCGGGTCCCACGCGGACCGTCGACGGTCGTCAGCGTGCGCGAGAGCCACGCGCGAACCCGCGCGCGCAGCATCGGCGGGCTGAATGGCCGGGCGAGGTAATCGGTGGAGGAGGCTTCGCCCCGGCCGACCACGTCGGCCGCCACGGAGCCGTCGGCGAGCACGACGACGGGGAAGTTCGCCCGGCCGAGGCGCGCGCGCAGCGTGTCGAGAGCGCCTGCGCCCTCGCTGTCGAGCAGCGCGCGGTCGATGATCGCCAGGTCCGGCCGGAGATCGGACCCCCGCCTGAGCACGGATGGCACGTCCGCAAGGCGGAGCAGGACGAGGGCATCCTCGCCGAGGACCTCCTCGATCGCGGCGACCTCCGTGTCGTTGCCGCTGACGACCAGCACGCGCCCACCCGCGATCTCCCGGTGCTGGAGCGCGGAGGCGGCCGCCACGTCGCGCGTGGCCCCGTTGCCGCGCACCTCCAGCTCGAGCCCCTCACGCGCCGCGAGCACGTCGAGCCCTGACCCGTGCGCCGTCGCGCGCGCCCGCGCGTGCGACTCGATGCGCTCCATGGCCGGGTCGTCGTGCTGCGGGTCATGATGGAAGAGGACGAGGCGCACCACGCCCGCCGCCAGCGCGACGTCCACCGCGTACTCCAGGGAGCTGTGTCCCCAACCGACCTTGCCCCGGTACTCCTCCTCGGTGTACTGCGCGTCGTGGATCACGAGGTCGGCGCCGCGCATGAACGCGATGTGACGCTCGTCGCCCGGGTGCTGCGAAACCCGGCCCGGCAGGCTCCAGAACGGCTCGTGGTCGGTCATGTAGGCGAGCGTCGCCCCGCCGCTCGACAACCGGTACCCGATCGTCGGCCCGGTGTGGTTCAGGTACTGCGTCTCCACCAGCACCTCTCCGACGCGGAAGAAGCCCTCGTCGAGCTCCGTGTAGTGGATACGGCTCCGCAGCTCGCGGAGCTTGACGGGGAAGTACGAGTACTCCATCTGCCCGGACATCGCCTCCTCGAGGCTCCGCTGGAAGCCGCGAGGCGCGTAGATGTTCAGCTCGGCCCCGGGCAGGAACGCGGGGATGAAGAACGGGAAGCCCTGGATGTGGTCCCAATGGGTGTGGCCGATGAAGAGGTGGAGTCGCATCGGCTGGGGCATCGTCCGAACGAGGTGGAGCCCGAGCCCGCGGACGCCGGTGCCGCAGTCGAGGACGATGACGGTGCCGTCGGCGGCGCGCACCTCGGTGCACGACGTGTTGCCGCCGTAGACGGCGGTCGCGGCTCCCGGCGTGGCGATGGATCCTCGCGTGCCCCAGAATCGGACTTGCATGGCAAAGTCTACGACTATCATACTGCCACCTGCCTGGACCGGCTCAATCTCGGCCTCCACCACCTCGCCAAGCCACGCCCGCGCTGAAGTGTGATAAAAAGCTGCGGGGAACGAGGCGCGCACCCTCAAGGAGGACGCCATGAGGACGACTCGGCGAAGCTTGCTCAGACTCATGGGCGCCGGGGCCGCCGCGGCAACGGTGCGGCACGACGCGGCGCCGGTGTTCGCGCAGGCCGGCGGCCCCGTGAAGATCGGCGTGCTCACGATCCGCGCCGGCATCGCGGCCCCTGTGGGCGCCGCGGGGCTGCGCTCCACCGAGTGGTGGCTCGAGCGGGTGAACAAGGCGGGCGGAATCCTCGGACGCCCCGTGCAGCTCATCGTCGAGGAAGAGTCGAACCCGAAGGACACCGTCGAGCGCTACCGCAAGCTCATCCTCCAGGACAAGGTGGAGGCGGTGCTCGGCGGCATCTCCACCGGCGTGACGCTGGCACTCGGCCCCGTGGCGGACGACCTCGGGACGCCCTGGCTCTCCTGGGACGGCACCACCCAGAAGGGCGTCGAGGAGACGATGCCCACCCCCAAGTGGGCCTTCAAGAGCGTGGACAACGAGGTCGAGGCGATCGTGGCGGGCATGCTCACCGCGAAGTACTTCAAGGGCGTCAAGACCGTCGCGGGCATCGGCAACGACTACTCCTACGGCCACGATTGCTGGGAGTCCTACCAGGCGGTGCTCAAGAAGTACACGCCGGACGTGAAGTTCGTCCTCGAGCTCTTTCCCAAGCTCGGGGTGACCGATTTCACCTCGCACATCGTCGCCATCCAACAGTCGAAGGCGGACCTCCTCATGTGCTCCTTCTGGTCCGGCGACGCGACGATCATCATGAAGCAGGCGGCGGCGGTCGGCCTCTTCAAGACGATGAAGGGCGTGTTCACGACGGCGGGCGGCGTCCACGACTCCTTGAAGAAGGAGTTCACGCCGGAGGGGCTCCTGCTCGGGTACAACACGATGTACTTCGACGATCCCAAGGGGAGCCCGCTCCTCAAGCAGTTCGTCCGCGAGTACAAGGCGAAGTACAACGAGTACCCGCCGTACGAGTGCGACCACGCCTACTTCTGCGCCGAGTCCTACAAGGCCGCGGTCGAGAAGGCAGCGCGCTCCGGCAGGCAGTGGCCGGAGAAAGCGCAAGTGGTCAAGGCGCTCGAAGGCATCGAGGCCGACTCGCTCTCCGGCAGGCGGAGCTGGCGCGAGGACCACATCCAGATGTGCAACTTCTACCAGGGCGTCACGACGCACAAGAACCCCTACGACTTCGTCACCATCGATCCAATCGAGGTCGTCTCCACGAAGGTGGCGATGAAGCCGGCCGGCTCCAGGCTGTTCGACTGGATCAACTCCTGGAAGATCTGAGCGCTCGCTTCGTATGACCGCTCACGTCGTCAACCTCGTGGTGAGCGGCGTGTTCCACGCGAGCATACTGTTTCTGGTGTCGGCGGGGCTGCAGGTCGTCTTCGGCGTGCAGAAGATCTTCAACCTCGCGTGCGGCTCCTTTTACGCGCTCGGCGCCTACGTCGGCGTCTCCGCGGTCGCCTGGTATGCCGAGGCGGGCGGCCCGCCCGCGCTCTTCATTCTTCCGCTGGCCATCGCGGGAGTTGCCGCCGGCGCGCTCGGCGTCGTCGTCGAGCGCGGGCTCCTGCGCTTCGTCTACGACCGCGACGAGACCTTCCAGCTCCTCCTGACCTTCGCCGTCGTCCTCATGATGGAGGACGCGATCCGGATGACGTGGGGCACGTCGCCCCGGTCCACGGCCGGCCTCTATCTGACCTACGGCGGGGTGCACGTGCTCGGGACGACGGTGCCCGTGTACAACCTGATCGTCATCGGCGCAAGCCTCGCCATCGCGGTCCTGATCGGCTGGCTCCTGACCCACACCGCCTTCGGCTGCATCATCCGCGCCAGCGCCGACAATCGCGAGATGGCCGAGGCGCTCGGCGTGGACATGCGGCGCCTCTACGCGAAGGTCTTCACGCTCGGCACGGCGCTCGGCACCCTGGGCGGCGCGCTCGTCATCCCGGCGACGGCGGCGATGAGCGAGATGGGCATCGAGCTGATCGTCGAGGCCTTCGCCGTCGTCGTGATCGGGGGCCTCGGGTCCATGCGGGGAGCCTTCGTCGGCGCGCTGATCGTCGGCGTGCTCCGCTCGATCGCGATCTCCGTGTATCCGGAGCTCGAGATGCTGCTGATCTACCTGATCGTGATCGCGGTGCTGGTGCTTCGGCCGCGCGGTCTCTTCGGCGGGGCCCCGGCGTGAGCGGCCGGCTCGTCCTCGCGGCGGCGCTCGGCGCAGCCGTCCTGGCGCCCCTCGTGGCACCGACCTATCAGGCTCTGCTGATGCTACCGTTCATGGCGTACGCCGTCGCGCTCCTGGGGCTGAACCTCCTCTTCGGCTACACAGGCCTCGTCTCCTTCGGGCACGCGCTGTTCCTCGGGATCGGCGCCTACACGGGCGCCTTCCTCACGAGCGTCTTCAAGGTCCGCTCGATGGAGGTGATCCTCGTCGCCGCGGCGGCACTCGGCGCGCTGGTGGCAGCCCCGGTGGGCGCGCTCTGCGTGCGCTACGTGAAGATCTACTTCGGGATGCTCACGCTCGCGTTCGGCATGGTCTTCTACACGTTCGTGCTGAAGTTCTACAGGCTGACGGGCGGCGACGAGGGCATGCCCTTCCTGCGCCCCGCGCTCCTCGGGCGGAGCCTCGAGGGCCTGTCGAAGATCGACTACCTCGTCGGCCCGTACTACTATTACTCGCTGGCCGTGCTCGTCCTGGCCACGCTCGTCATGTGGCGCATCGTCCGCTCGCCCTTCGGCCTCTGCCTCAAGACCATCCGCGACAACCCGACGAAGGCCGAGACGCTCGGCATCGGCGTTGCGCGCTACCGCTGGTACGCTTTCGTGATCTCCGCCGTCTACGCCGCGGTCGGCGGCGCCCTCCTCGGCCCGCCGACGGGCAACGTGGACCCGACGCTCGCCTACTGGACGCAGTCGGGCAACATCGTGTTCATGACGCTCCTGGGCGGGTTCGCGAGCTTCTTCGGGCCCGTCCTGGGCGCCTTCGTCTTCATTTATCTTCAGGACTGGGTGATGTCGATCGTCCCGTTCTGGCGGCTGATCTTCGGCGCGATCCTCGCCGTCATCGTCATCTTCGCCCCCGGCGGGCTCGCGGGGCTCCTGACCCCCCGGCCCGCCGCGGCCCCGCGCCCATGATCCTCCGCGCCGAGGGGCTGCGGAAGCTCTACGGCGAGGTCTGCGCCCTCGACGGCGTGAGCCTCGCCATCGATGCAGGAGAGTTCGTGTCGATCATCGGGCCGAATGGGGCGGGCAAGTCCACGCTCATCAACGTCCTCACCGGCGTCCTCCGGCCGACCGCGGGCGCCGTCACCTTCAAAGATCGCGACGTGAGCGGGCTCGGACCCGCCCGCCTGGCCCGCCTCGGGATCGCGCGGTCCTTCCAGCTCGTCCAGATCTTTCCCGACCTCACGGTGCTGGAGACGCTCCAGGCGGCGGTGGTCTCGCGCCTCGGGCGCGGCACGCGCCTCTTCGCGTCGCTCGCCGCCGACCGCGAGGTTCAGGAGGGCGCGATCGACGTCGCCGAGCTGTTCGGCCTGGGCGAGAAACGCCACGTGCCCGCCAAGCAACTGCCTCAGGGAGACAAGAAACTCCTCGACGTGGCGTCTGCGTTCGCCCTGAGGCCGGAACTCATCCTGCTCGACGAGCCGACGTCCGGCGTGAGCACGGCGGACAAGACGACGATCATGGAGTCCCTCGTCTCGGCCTCGAAGCGGATCGGCGTCCGCGCGATCATTCAGGTCGAGCATGATATGGATATCGTGTTCGCCTACTCCGACCGGATCATCGCGCTCCACGAGGGCCGCGTGCTCGCCGACGGCCCGCCGGCCGCGATCGAGGCCGACCGGCGCGTCGTCGACACGGTCGTCGGCCGGCGCGCGCGGGCCGGGTGAGCGCCCCGCCGTGCTGACCGTGGACGCGCTCGACGTGTTCATCCAGGCGAGCCATATCTTGAGATCCGTGTCGCTCGACGTGGGGCCGCGCGAGGTGGTCTGCCTCGTCGGCAGGAACGGTGCGGGGAAGACCACGACCCTGCGCACGATCATGGGGTACCTCCGCCCGCACGCGGGCCGCGTCGAGTTCCGCGGCCAGCCCATCCACGGCCGCCGCACGCACGAGATCGCGCAGCTCGGCGTCGGCTGGGCGCCGGAGGACAGCGGGATCTTCGCCGACCTCACCGTGGCCGAGAACATCGAGATCGCCACCTGGACGCGCTCGGGCGGGCGCCCCGCCGCGGAGCGCATCGCGCTCGCCTACCGCGTCTTCCCGATGCTCAGGCGGTATGCCGCGCGCAAGGGCCCGGAGCTGAGCGGCGGCGAGCGGAAGATGCTCTCGATCGCGCGGGCGCTGGCGCTCGATCCCGAGATGCTTCTGCTGGACGAGCCCTTCGAGGGGCTCTCGCCGGCGATCATCCCGGCCGTGAGCGCGGGCATCGCGGCGATCACTGAGCTCGGCCATTCGATCCTGATCGCCGAGTCCAACATCCACCACGTGCCCGAGTCCACGCGCCGCCTGTACGTCATCGAGCGCGGCACGATCGTGTTCGCGGGCGCCGCGCAGGACGCCTGGCGCGACCCGAGCCTCACACGTATCATCGGGAGCGCTGCGTGACCACGCGTGCTGGAGGCCAGACACCATGACGCTGCCCCTCATCCCGACCGCCGTCGTCGGCTCCCACGGAAAACCCGGCTGGTGGTTCGCCGGAGTCAAGGCGCACGAGCGCGGCGAGCTCGGCCCGGCCGACCTCGAGGAGATGTTCGACGACGCCGCCGACACCGCGATCCGCGACATGGAGCGTGCGGGGATCGACATCATCACCGACGGCGAGGTCCGCCGCCTCGACGGCTACGTGGATTCGTACTACGCGATCATCAAGGGTATCGAGCCAATCCCGGTCCGCCGCAAAGCAGGCCCGTGGGGCTACGACCAGCAGACCCGTTACGAGGCGGTCGGCCGGATCGAGACGCCGCCGGGCGGGCTCGGCATCGCCAGGGAGTTCGAGTACCTCAAGGCGCACACAACCCGGCATACCAAGGCGACCTGCGCCGGGCCGCTCACCTTCGGCTCGCGGATCCACCCCGGCAAGGTTTACAGGAGCGTCGTGGACGTCGCCGAGCGCTTCGCCGAGGTCATCAACCAGGAGCTGCGCAGCCTCGTGTCGGCGGGCGCCGAGTTCATCCAGCTCGACGAGCCCGCGCGCGGCAACGTCTCCGGCGAGGAGATGTCGCGCCTGTTCAACCGGGCCACGGATGGCATCAGCGCCAAGCTCGGCTTCCACATCTGCTTCGGCAACCGGTTCGGGCGCGCGCGCTTCCAGCGGACCTACGAGCCGTACTTCCCCGGAGTCTTGAAGTCGCGGGCCCACCAGTTCGTGCTGGAGACCTCTGGAAGACGTACGGCGAGGGGCGCGAGCTCGGTGCGGGCGTGGTGGATGTGAAGGGCTTCGCCCAGGATACGGCGGAGGACGTCGCGAAGCGCATTCGCAAGGTCCTCAAGGTCTGCCCGGCGGAGAAGCTCACGCTCAACCCCGACTGCGGCTTCGGCTGGTCGCCGCGCTACATGTGCAACGCGAAGCTCACCGCGCTCGCCGCCGGCGCGGCGCTCGTGCGCGGCGAGCTCCAGGGCCGGCGCTGACGTGGGGCGCGCGACGCGGGGCGCGCTGCTCCTCGAGACCCGGTACCACCGCGATTTGCCAAGAGCCGAATCTCGATGCTAATGTCCAGCACGAGTGGCGGGCCGGCAGGTGACCGTCAACCTCCCCGGCGCGACGTTGTGAAGACGGGCGCCTCCGGGACAAACGAGGGCTCATATGGACGCCGCAGCGGCCGCCGAAGCGCGTGAGCGAATCACGAAGTGGATCGAGGAGACCCGGCAGCTGTTCGCCCTGCTGCCGGGGCTGCTCGTGCCCGACGCCCAGGTCAACGAGCGGGCGAGCGCGGCCGAGAAGGAAGTCGAGCGGCTTCGCAAAGAGATCGACGACCTGAAGAAGGAGGCCCTCCAGCTCCGCGGTGAGCGGGACGAGATCGGCCACGCCGTGAGCTTGGTCATCCAGAAGTTCGGCTTGGCACCGCGGAAGAGCCCTTTCGAACGCATTCCCGGGGGAGACCACCCGAAACCGCCCGAGCCGCCGAAGGTGGTCGAGCCGCCCAAGGCGCCCGAGCCCGCCAAGGCGACCGACCGCCCGAAGGGCTGAGCGCTACGCCTTCGCCGACCGGCGCGCGCTGGAGCGCGCGTCCTTCCTCAAGGTCAGGGTCAGCTCGTAGTTCTTCGCCGCCTCCGGCTGCGCATTGAACACCCCAACCCACAGCGCGGCGTAGTCCTTCCCGAGCCCGGGCACCGAGGTTCCCTCGCGCGCGAGGCGAATCGGCTCCGACTTGAGGTCCACGCGGTCCACGGGCGGTATCGTCAGGAGCCACGCATCTTCGGAATCGGCGCGGCCCTCCATCAGCTTCACGTCGATCCCGCGCGGTTCGCTGAGGTCCGCGGCCACCGCGAAGAACCGCGCGGTCAGCGACGGCAGCGTCACGGCGAACCGGTGATCGGCGAACCGCTGCCGGTCCTGCGTGAGGCGCTGCGAGTTGTGGTCCGGATCGCCGACCCGCGCGCTCGGGTGGGTGAAAACGCGCGTCTCCGTCGTCGACTCCAGGATGCTCGCCTGGGTCCAGAGCCCCGGCTCCGGCACCGCGGCGACCAGGACACTCCTGACGAACTCGGGGTACTGTTCGACCAGGCGTGCCTCGCCGAGCAGGAAGTTGTAGAGGTGCGCGCCGGCCGACTGCGCGTGACCGGCCTTGCCCGGGACGAACGTCTTCAGGCTGTTGAGCGCCCTCGTCACGATCCCTGGGCTCTTCCGCTCGAGGAAATCGAGCAGAATCGAGTAGCCATAGGCGAGCAGCCCCTCTTCGTAGTCGGCGGCCTGCTGGATCGGGACGCTGAGGAGATAGGCGTACTTCGACAGCTCCTGCTTGACGGCGGCGTTGAAGTCGATGGTGCCCTTCGCGCTCGTCCACCGGGCCCACGCCGAGACCCACCACTGGGCGCCATCGTCGAGCACGGCCGTGTCGACCGTCTCTGCCGCGCCCGCGTCCTGCGGCGCCGGTGGCGCGGCCGCGACCTCCTGTATCGCCGGGGCGGGCGCTGGCGGCGGCGTGAACGGTGACGCAGGAGACGACGCGGGCGGCGCGAACCGCTGGGTGGGCGCCGTGGCGGCGGGCTGCACCGTGCCTTCGAACCCCTTCGGTGGCGCGGCCGGTCGCGCCCGCGGTGGCGCGGAACCGCCGGCGCCGCCGGCCACGAGCTTGCCGCGTGTGACCGCCAGCGTGAGCGCCGGACCGAACAATCGCGTCACGCTATCCTCGAGCACGGCACACTTCTCGGCGTCGAGCCTGTCGCGGCCTTCGATCAGCGTGAGCAGTGCGGAGAAGACGGGCGTGCTCTGCATGATTGCCGCCGCGCTCTCCGCCGTGGGCCCCTTCGGGTCGAGCACCGCGGCGCGGATCTCCCGCGCCTTTGCCTGGGCCTCTAGCAACACGGCGAAGTTCGGGTCGTCCACGTGGTTGATGGTCATGACCCGGTCCAGGACCGCGAGGACGCGCCGCCGCGCCTCGACGAGCGTCGTGCGCTGGACCTGGACCTGGGTCGCGCCCGCCGCCGCCACCGCCTGGAGCACGGGCTCGAGCGCCTTGAGGCTCCCGACCTCGGCTTGGGGCGGCGCCGTGAGCGCGCGGGCGCGCGCCGCGTCGAGGACGCTCGAGCGGAGGTCGATGAACGCGCCGCGCGCGGCGGCGAGCTCCTCGAGGAGCGCCTCGGCGGGCAGCGTGCCCGACGTCTGGAGCTCCTGCGCCGCCTGGATGAGCTTCGCCGCCAGTCCTGCGAACCGTTCGGTCAGCGCGGCGAGATTCTTGGCGAGGTCGTCCGCGTTGGGCGTCATGAAGTGCAGCCGGTTCTAGTCTAGGCGCAGCGCCGAGGACGTGTCAAACTCGCGCGCGAGCGCCCCCTCTCGTAGAGGCGCTACTCCGTCGTGACGCGAAGCACTTCCTCGACAGTGGTCACGCCCTCGAGCACCTTCAGCAGGCCGGCCTCTCTCAGCGTCTTCATGCCCTGCTTCGCGGCGACTTCCTGGATCTCGCCGGCAAGGGGTTTGCCGAGGATGAGACCGCGGATTTCGGGCGTCACCGGCAGGACCTCGTAGAGAGCGATCCGCCCCTTCATCCCGGTGTTGTGGCACGCGTGGCAGCCGCGGCCCTTGTAGAACGTGCACGGCTTGCCCCCCAGCGGCGTGTGGCCGTACTGGATCAGCATCTCTTCGTCGCCCTCGTAGGGCTCGCGGCACTCCTGGCAGACTTTGCGCGCGAGCCGCTGCGCCACGACGAGTCGGAGCGACGAGGACAGGAGGAACGACGGGACGCCCATGTCCATCAGCCGCGAGATGGTCTCGCCGGCGCTGTTCGTGTGGAGCGTGGTCAGCACCAGGTGCCCGGTCAGCGCCGCCCGCACGGCGATCTGGGCCGTCTCCTGGTCGCGCATCTCGCCGACGAGGATGACGTCGGGGTCGTGACGGAGGAACGAGCGGAGTGCCGCCGCGAAGGTGCGGCCGATCTCGTCGCTGACCTGGACCTGCGTCGCGCCCACCAGCTCGTACTCCACGGGGTCCTCGACGGTCACGATGTTCCGGTCCTTCGAGTTGACCGTGTGGAGCGCCGAGTAGAGCGTGGTGGTTTTGCCCGAACCGGTCGGCCCGGTGATGACAACCAGGCCGTGCGGGCACTGCATCGCCTTCTGGAACTCGCCGAGCGCGGCAGTCTCGAACCCGAGCTGGCTCAGGTCGGTCGCCAGGGCTCGCTTGTCGAGGAGCCGGAGCACGACGCTCTCGCCGAAGATCGACGGCAGGACCGAGACGCGGAAGTCGATCTCGCGCGACTGCTGGCGGAGCTTGATGCGCCCGTCCTGCGGGAGCCGCCGCTCGGCGATGTCGAGGCTCGCCATGATCTTGATCCGCGACACGAGCGCTGGCTCCACCCGCTTGGGCGGCGCCATCACCTCGTGCAGGATGCCGTCGATCCGGTACCTGATCGCCAGGGTCCCGTCGCCCGGATCGATGTGGATGTCGGAGGCGCCCCGCCTCAGCGCGTCGAGGAGCACCGAGTTTACCAGCCGGATGATGGGCATGTCGTCCGCCGCCGTCCGCAAGTCGCTGAGGTTGACCTGGCCGGCCTCCTGCGCCTTGATGATTTCGAGCTCGGCGGACTCCGCCTCGACCTCCGAGAGCACGTCCGCGATCGCCGTCGGCGCGGTCTCGTAGTAGCGCTCGATCGCCCGACGGATGACCGACGGCGACGCGATCGTCGGCACGACCTTGAGGCCCGTCATGAAGGCGACGTCGTCGAGCGCCGACAGGTTGGTCGGGTCCGCGAGGGCCAGCGTCACCGAGCCGATCGTCCGGCCGATCGGCACGACACCGTACTTGCGCGCGATCCGGTCGGGGATCAGCTTGATGATCTCGGGAGCGATCTTCTCGGGGAACGTGACCTCGGGGATGCCGTACTGACGCGAGAGGAAGTGGATGAGCCGATCCTCGGTGAGCAGCCTGAGACGGACCAGGATCTCGCCGAGCTTCTCGCCCGTTCTCTTCTGGTCGGCGAGCGCCAGGTCGAGCTGCTCCTGCGTGACCAGGCGGTCGGAGACGAGCAGGTCGCCGAAGCGCCTGCCGACCGGCGCCTGGCTCTGGCCACGGGGTGCCACGGTCATGGCGCCGACCTTGACCTCGCGGCCGTCCTCGGGCCGGGCTTCCGGCGGCCTCGGGTGCTCCTGCCGTCGTTCGGTTCCCATCGCGTCGAGGCTCGACCCGCAAACCCGATGCCAGCCCCGCGGCTCGGGGCGGGTCGAGGGAAAACAAGAATTTAGCCAGTGGCGCCGTCGCGCCACCGGCAGCCCGAGCGGCCAGTTTCGTTGCAGGGTGGCCAGTTTCTTTTCTGCTAGACTCCTCGCCGTGGCTCTACCGCTGACCGCGCAGTACCGGCACCTGCTCGTCGAGCGCTCGGCCGACGGCTTCGTGGTGACCGTCACGCTGAACCGCCCGGATGCGATGAATGCGATGAACACCGCGATGGGCGAGGACCTCCTCGCCTGCTTCGACGGGCTCCTCCGCGATTCCCTCGTGCGCGCGGTCGTCTTCACGGGCGCGGGCGACCGCGCGTTCTGCGCCGGCGGCGATCTCAAGGAACGCAACGAGATGACGGACGAGGCGTGGCGCGCCCAGCACGTGATCTTTGAGCAGGCGGCGTTCCGGGTGCTGCGCTGTCCGGTGCCCGTGATCGCCGCCGTCGAAGGCTTCGCCCTCGCGGGGGGCTGCGAGCTCGCGGTCCTCTCGGACTTCATCGTCGCGAGCGAGACGGCGGTGTTCGGCGTGCCCGAGACGACGCTCGGGATCTTCCCGGGGATCGGCGGCACGCAGCTCCTGCCGCGGGTGCTCGGCGCGCCGCTCGCCAAGGAGCTGATCTTCACGGGGCGACGGATGAAGGCCGACGAGGCGAAGACCGCCGGGCTCGTCAATCACCTCGTCCCCCCAGGCCACGCGCGCGCGAAGGCGCTCGAGATCGCCGAGACGATCGCGCGGAACGGCCCGATCGCCGTCCGGCAGGCCAAGAAGGCGATCGCCTACGGTCTGGAGACGGACCTCGACACCGCGATGATCCTGGCGCTCGAGGCGTACAATGCCACCGTGGTGACCGAGGACCGGCTCGAGGGCGTCCGCGCCTTCAACGAGAAGCGCAAGCCGCAGTTCAAGGGCAGGTAGGGATCACGACGATGCCCGCGATCAACCTCTCGCTGACGGACGAGCAGCGCGCCCTCAGGGCGGGCGTCCTCGAGATCTGCAGGCGCTATCCCGGCGAGTACTGGCGCGAGCTCGACGCGCGGCGCGAGTACCCCGAGAAGTTCGTCAACGAGCTGACGCAGGCCGGCTACCTGGCCGCGCTGATTCCGCAGGAGTACGGCGGCGCCGGGCTCGGGATCGCGGAGGGAGCCCTGATCCTCGAGACGATCCACGCTGCGGGTGGCAACGCCGCCGCGTGCCACGCGCAGATGTACATCATGGGCACGCTCCTCCGTCACGGCTCGGAGGAGCAGAAGCGGAAGCACCTGCCGAAGATCGCGACCGGCGAGCTCCGGCTGCAGGCCTTCGGCGTGACCGAGCCGAACTCGGGCTCGGATACGACGAAGCTGCAAACGACTGCGGTGCGTCGGGGCGACAGGTACCTCGTCAACGGGCGCAAGATGTTCATCTCACGCGTGCTCCAGTCGGACCTCATGCTGCTCCTGGCGCGGACGACGCCTGTCGATCAGGTCGAGCGGCGGACGGACGGCCTCTCGGTCTTCCTCGCCGACATCCGTCACCTCAAAGGCCTCGAGGTTCGCCCGCTCCGGATGATGATGAACCACTCGACGAACGCGCTCTTCTTCGACGACGTCGAGATCCCGGCCGACAGCTTGATCGGCGAGGAGGGCAAGGGGTTCGCCTACATCCTCGACGGCATGAACGCCGAGCGCATCCTGGTCGGGTCGGAGTCGATCGGTGACGGCCGCTGGTTCGTCGAGAAGGCCGTGGCCTACTCGAGCCAGCGCGTGATCTTCGGCAGGCCCATCGGCGCCAACCAGGGCGTGCAGTTCCCGATCGCCAAGGCCCACACGGCCGTCGAGGCCGCGGCGCTCATGCGCGACAAGGCCGCAGCGCTGTTCGACGCAGGCCAGCCGTGCGGGCCCGAGGCCAACATGGCCAAGTACCTCGCGGCGGAGGCGGCGTGGGAGGCGGCCAACGCGTGCATCGACTGCCACGGCGGGTACGGGTTCGCCGAGGAGTACGACGTCGAGCGCAAGTTCCGCGAGTGCCGCCTCTACAAGACCGCGCCGGTCAACAACAACCTCGTGCTGGCCTACGTCGGCGAGCACGTCCTGGGGATGCCGCGCTCCTACTAGGACCTCGGCGGGGGCCGTCGAGGCCCGCTCCGATTGTCTAGCGGCCGGCGGCGGACGATGGAGACGACCATGGAGCTTCCGGAGCACGTGACGATCTGCGAGGTGGGCACTCGAGACGGGTTCCAGATCGAGCCCGATTTCGTCTCGACCGAGGCGAAGATCGAAGTCGTGAACCTCCTCTCCGACGCGGGCGTGCCCAGGATCGAGGTCACCTCGTTCGTCCACCCCAAGGTGGTCCCCCAGATGCGCGACGCCGAGGAGGTCATTGCGAAGATCCGCCGCCGTCCGGGCACGCGCTACGCGGCGCTGGTGCCGAACGACAAGGGTGCGCTGCGTGCGGTGGACGCGGGCGTGGACACGATCCACACGGTCGTCTCGGCGAGCGAGAGCCACAATCTCGCCAACGTGAACATGACGATCGCCGAGTCGATCCAGAAGCTCGCCGCGGTCATGCGCGTGGCCGAGCAGGCCAGGATTCCCGTGAGCTGCGGCATCTCGACCTCGTTCGGCTGCCCGTTCGAGGGCGACGTCCCATTGTCACGACTCGAGAGCGTTGTCCGCCGCCTCGTGGACATCGGCGCACCCGCGGTCGGCCTCGCCGATACGACGGGCATGGCCAACCCGCGTCAGGTCGGCAGGGTCGTCGAGCACCTGATGGCGCGCTTCCCGGGCATCGAGTGGACGCTTCACACGCACGACACGCGGGCGATGGCCATCCCGAACATCCTCGCCGCGATGGCGTGCGGCGTGACGCACTTCGACTCCTCCATCGGCGGCCTGGGCGGGTGCCCCTTCGCGCCGGGCGCCTCGGGGAACGTCTGCAGCGAGGACCTCGTCCACTGCCTCGGCGCCATGGGCGTCGAGACCGGGATCGATCTCGACAAGCTCATCGCGGTATCCAGGCGCGTTCAGGAGATCGTGGCGCGGCCGCTGCCTGGTCAGATCATCAAGGCGGGCAAGGCCACGCGTCGTTACCCGCTGCCCGATGGTGTCGCCGCGCGCCTCCCCGCCCGCCCGTAGGCCGTGACCAAGCGGGTCCGTCGCATGCTCGCGCTGATGGACCGCGCGACGACGCTCTGGCGCATCCCCGTCGTCGGGCGGGCCAAGGGCCGTGTCATCCGGCGGCTCATCGAGCGCAACCGGCCCACGCGCGCGATCGAGATCGGCTCGCTCCTCGGCTATTCGGCGATCCTGATCGCCGGCGCGCTGCCGCCGCGGGGCCGGCTCACGTGCGTGGAGTCGAACCCCTACCTCGCGAAGTTCGTCAAGAGCAACGCCGAGGTCGCCGGCCTCGGCCGGCGCGTCAGGGTCGTCGTGGGCGACGCGCTGCGGATCCTCCCGCTCCTGTCCGGACGCTTCGACTTCGCCCTCATCGACGCCGCCAAGGAAGACTATCTCGACTACCTCCGCCAGCTCGAGCCGAAGCTCGTGCCCGGCGCCGTCGTCGTCGCCGACAACACCGGGATCTTCCGCCGCGACGTGACGGCGTACATCGAGCACGTGCGCGACGCGAGTGGCCGCTGGCAGTCGCGCGAGTACGACTTCGGCGACGACGCGATGGAGGTGTCGATCCTCCGCGGCTAGAGACCATGGTCACCCTCGAGGGCGAGGAATACCTGACGGTGAAGGAGGCCGCGCGACTGCTCGGCGTCAGCGGATGAGGCGCGCCGCCTACCTGACACCCGGGCGCGACTTCGCCACTGCCGTGGAGCTCGCCCGTCGCGCCGAGGCGCTCGGCTACGAGAGCGTCTGGGTCACCCATGGCCTCGGTCGCGACTCGTTCCTCGTCCTCGCCGCGTACGGGGCGGCCACCACGCGCCTCGGCCTCGGCGTGGGCGTCGTCCCGATCTATCCGCGCCATCCGGTCGCGATGGCCCAGGCCGCGCTCACGCTCGCCGAGGCGACGGGCGGGCGCTTCACGCTCGGCATCGGCGTGAGTCACCGCGCCATGATAGAGGGGATGCTCGGACTCGCCCTCGACGCGCCGCTCGCGGTGATGCGCGAGTATGTTGCGGTCCTCCGGGGAGCGCTGGGGGCCGGCGCCGACTTCGAGGGCCGGCACTTCCGCGTCCGGTGGAGCCTCGCGCTGCCTGAGCGCCCGGTGCCGCCGCGCATCCACCTCGCCGCGCTCACCCGCAAGATGCTCGAGCTGGCGGGCGAGATCGCCGACGGCGCGATCCTCTGGCTCTGCCCGCCCGCCTACGTGCGCGACGTCGCGCTGCCGGCGCTCGAGCGCGGGCGAAAGCGTGCGGGCAAGACGCTCTCGGGCTTCGAGGTCGTCGCCGCGGTGCCGCTCGCGGTCACCGGCGATGTGGCGGGCGCTCGCGCGGCGCTTCGCGTCGAGCTCGCGCGCTATCTGGCGCTGCCTTTCTACCGCGCGATGCTCGAGGCGAGCGGTCTCGGCCCGGAAGTGCGCGCCTTCGACCGCGACGGCGAGGTGCCGGAGGCGCTTGCCGACGCACTCGGCACCGTCGGTGACGCGGCCGCCGCGTGCGCGTACGTCGCCGCCTACCGCGATGCCGGAGTCACGCTCCCGGCGATCCGCCCGATCGCCTTCCCCGACGCGCCCTGGTACCGCCGAACCCTGGAAGAAGCCGCAGCGTGGTAGTGCGAGCCGCAGGCCGTCGTGGGGCTGGGGCCCCACAGGCCGAGGCGAGCCTGTGGACCTGAGACGTTTGGCGCTCGCCGCGCTCGGCACGCTGTCTGCCGGGTGCGCGTGGGGCGGCCAGGACGAGGCGCGGCTCCTGCCCGCCGACCGG
>WNGG01004150.1_pt1 | contig 25723 bp, 26 predicted proteins | sample 5400661 | NCBI WGS metagenome assembly WNGG01 (sample SAMN13153372, study PRJNA577476) | soil metagenome | isolation source: 100 cm soil or saprolite under Garry oak tree replicate 1 | place: USA:California | collected 2016-06-15
ATACGACATAGGGAGGTCTCCTTTTTCTCTTTCAAAGATTCTTTTGAAAAAGATTGTCCTCTCTTTTTTCCCTTTTGGCAACCCTTTCTGCAATTAGTTGGAGTAGGTGGGGCTTGCCCCGCCCAAATGGCTCAGAATAAACGCTTCACTCCTTCTTCACTTCGCGTGCGGCCTGCACCAGCGCCCATATTTTCTCTGGCGTGAGCGGCATATCTATAGCCTTGATGGCAAGAGGTGAGAGAGCGTCCAGCACAGCATTGACAATCGCTGGTGGAGCGCCGATACAGCCAGCCTCGCCGACACCTTTGGCGCCCAGCGGGTTGTTGGGAGAAGGAGTCTCGATGAAAGCAGTAACTATCTCCGGTACCTGCCCGGCAATCGGCAAGGTGTAATCCAAAAGTGTACCACTGAGTAGCTGCCCATCCTGATCATAGAGAACTTCTTCATAGAGAGCCTGGCTAATGCCCTGCGCCAGCCCGCCATGTATCTGAGCTTCGGCCAGGTAGTGATTGAGCACACGCCCACAGTCATCCACCGCCACATACGTGAGCACATGCACTGCGCCCGTTTCGGTGTCAACCTCGACCACGGCAAGATGAGCGCCAGATGAGTACGTTGCACCGGGTGGACTAAAATCGCGCCACGCTGCCAGCCCTTCGATAGGAGTACCATTAGCAGGGTTTGGTGGGTCTCGCTCAATCAAGTCCGGCTGCTCCTCGACCAGGCGAGCGAGTTCACCTATTTCAACCGCTCGCGTTGGAACTCCTCGCACCGTTACGCGGCCATCCTCCATCAACAGGTCTGTGGGAGCTACTTCCAGTACCTGCGCAGCGAGTTGTAAAGCTTTCGCACGAACGGCCTGGGCAGCAAGCAACACGGCGGACCCTGCCACCTGCGTGATACGACTGCCGTATGTGCCAACGCTATAGCCAGGTAGCGCACTGTCATTCATGCGGACTTCCACCTTTGTGGCAGGCAAATCCAATGCGCTTGCCGCGATTTGACTAAAGGCGGTAAAGTGACCCTGACCAGTGTGGGAAACACCGCTCTGCACAAGGGCGGAACCATCCCGGCGAATACGCACCGTGGCAGCTTCGCGCGGCGCACCAGTCATGGGAGCAGCGTTATCGCCCGAAAATTCGATAAACGTAGAAAGACCAATCCCCAGCAACTTGCTGTTAGTAGTCTCTCTGTACTTCCGCTGTTGAGCACGCCAGCCCGCGTAATCAGCTAATTCAAGCACGCGGTCAAGGGCTGCCTGGTAATTACCGCTATCGTACCGAAGCCCAGTCACAGTTGTATGGGGGAAGGCTTGGGGAGCAATAAAATTGCGGCGGCGCACCTCTGCTGGATCCATGCCCAGCTCATAGGCAATGCGATCCATGGTGCGTTCCAGGATGTAAGCAGCTTCTGGTCGTCCCGCGCCTCGATAGGGCGCCGTCGCGACTTTATTGGTGAAAACGCCCACCATCTTGCTCTCTACGGCCTGTAGTTGATAGGGCCCGCACAGCATTGATAGTATACGGCTGGGCACCATTGCGGTTAAGGATGAGAGGAAGGCGCCAAGATCAGCGATAGATTGTACTCTCAAGCCAAGCAGTTTTCCGTTGTCCTGAAAGGCAGCTTCGATGTAGCTGATCAGTCCCCGTCCCTGCGATTGGCCCTGTAAATTTTCACTGCGACTTTCAATCCACTTGACGGGCCGTCCAAACTTAACCGCCAGGAGTGCGGCGACAATCTCTTCGCCTAAAAAGCTGTTTTTGGCTCCGAAGGCGCCACCCACCTCTGCATTGTGTACCTTGATATGACTGCGATCAAGACCAAGAAATTTCGCCAGCGTATCCCGCACCCTGAAGACTGCTTGAGATGACACCCAGGCCGAGAGTTCGCCACTGGATGGGTCGAAATCGAACATACAAGCACGTAGCTCAAGTGAACTGGGCGCGAGCCGCTGGTTAACGACACGCAGGCGAACTATCCGGTCAGCCTGCTCGAAAGCGGATTGTATATCGCCCCCGCCTGTTTCCTGTAAGAAAGCGATGTTAGAGCTAATTTCATCATAAAGGAGTGGTGACCCTGGCTCAAGGGCTGCCTCCGGGTCAACCACCACGGGTAATGGCTCATATTCGACTTCTACCAGATCGCGAGCATCCAAAGCGGCCGGCAGACTCTCGGCTAAAACCACCGCTACTGGATCACCCACGTAACGAACACGATGTACAGCCAGTGGTCGGCGTTCTGGCCTTCTCAGGCCAGGTAGCGGAATGGTATCAAGAGTGGGCATGCCACTGACCAATTCCTTACCTTCAAATACTGTTATAACGCCAGGTAGCGTTCGCGCCGTGTCGAGTTGGATGCCTGTAATCCTGGCGTGAGCATAAGGGCTGCGCACCACAACCATATACAGTACCGGAGGTCGCCCCGCCGGTGATCTCAGATCATCTACGTAGTGGGAGAGGCCGGTGATGAGACCGTAGTCTTCTCTGCGGCGTTCCAACCCCAACCTTTGAAGACGCTCATTCATGAGGCGGCTACTTCTTCCATGGAACCTTCAAATAATTGTTTGATCATCATACCATTTCTCTGCCAAACAGTCAACTTTTTCTTTCCCGGTTCCCCATCCTCCGCGGTGATCTATCAGGGCGTATTTTGTTGAGCATCGATAGCAGATCGGCTTTAGAATTGGTCGCAATGAATAAGTAACTTTATACTAACTATGCGTTTTTACCCTGCGGGACGACGTAGCTTCGGTAAAAAGTGCTTGACTCAAAAAGAATAATTTGGTATGATCATTTAACAATCATTTGATTTGTCCAACGCGCCATCTAGCAGGGATAGAGTTATTTGCGGGGGGAACAGCTTGTACACACCAGTTCAATCAATCAAAGTTTTTGAGCAGATAGCGGATCAAATCGAACAACGCATTCTGAATGGCGAACTTCGTAGCGGAGACCGTTTACCAACCGAACGTGTTCTGGCTGAGCAATTTCAAGCCAGCCGCACCGCCGTACGTGAAGCGATGAAAATTCTGGCCCAGAAGGGCCTTGTCGAGATGCGCCCCGGCCGGGGGACGATCGTCATCAATGGCGCACCAGAGGCTATGCAGAACTCGATTGGCCTGGTGATGAAACTGCAGGTAGGTGAAGTGGGCGGCTCAGACAATTTAGTTGAAGTCCGCGAGATATTAGAAACTGAGATTGCCGCGCTGGCAGCCGCACGAGCAACGGAAGATGAGATTGCTGCCATGCGCGAGGCAATACGAGTGATGGACGTAAGCCTCAGCGACGCAGACGCATATATAACAGCCGACAACCAGTTCCACCGGGCCCTGGCGAAAGCGACCCAAAACTCCCTTATTCTCATCCTTATAGACTCCATCGTGAACCCTTTGAGTGAACAACGCAAACACATTTTTGCCGTTGAAGGGGGCCCGGAACGCGGGCAATTTCATCACAGGCGCATCCTTGAAAGCATTATCCGGCGCAATCCTGAGAACGCGCGCGCAGCTATGCACGCCCACTTGCAACAAGTTCGCGAAGACGTAAGAGCTTCTCCTAAATACAAAAGCTAGCTGTTGTTTATTGTCCGATTCAGTCAAGTTGGAGGTAGTCATGGCCAATCTTGGATTTGTCGGGTTAGGAGCCATGGGCGGTCGCGTAACGAAGCGACTCCTTGATGCCGGTCACACTGTTACAGGATACAATCGTACAAAGTCGAAAGCACAGTGGTTGTTAGACTACGGCATGCGCTGGGGCGAGACACCGCGCGCGGTAGCAGAAGCAGCCGATGTTGTCTTCACCATGGTGACAAATACTGCCGCTCTGCAAGAAGTAGTAGGTGGTCAGAACGGCATTCTGGCTGGCCTGGAAAAAGGCAAGATTTATATCGACATGAGCACTATCAGTCCGGTCACCTCAACAAAACTCGCCGCACGAGTTGCTGAAAAAGGCGCGCACATGCTCGACTCCCCAGTGTCGGGCAGCGTCATTACTCTCGAGCAGGGCAACCTCTCCCTCATGGCCGGCGGTGAAAAAGCCATCTTCGAGCAGGTCAGACCTATCTTGCTGGATATCGGTCCAACAGTAAACTATGTGGGTGCAAATGGCCAGGCCGTCTTGATGAAGATCGCCATCAACCTTAACCTGCAGGTGCAAATGATGGGCTTCTGCGAGGGTTTGCTGCTGGCTGAGAAGGCGGGTATTCCTCGTGAAACAGCTATCGAAGTGATGCTCAACAGCGTCATCGCATCGCCTTCTCTCAAGTACCGTATTCCATTCATACTCAACATGCCGGACGAAGCCTGGTTCAACGTGAATATGATGCAGAAGGACATGCTGCTGGCGCTTGAGATGGGTAGGGAACTCGATGTGCCCCTGCCAACAACAGCAGCCAGCAACGAGCTTCTTACTGCCGCCAGGGCCCTGGGATTAGCGCGGCAAGACTTCGCTATCGTCTACAAGGCACTGGCAAAAATGTCCGGCTTGGATGATTAAATCGTGTATGTTATTTCACTATGGATCTCTTTCATGGAGAGGAGCAATGTCGCAACCGATTGGATCCCATGCAGATAATCCTGTAGATGGCACTCACCCTTCAGACGGCCAGCTCGTTGCAGAACCCCGGGTAATAGAGAGTGAGCATGCGCAGTGGTTATCTATGTATGAGCAGATGCTCAAGATTCGTATTTTCGAAGAGCACGTGAACGGATTGTATCTGAGCGCCAAAATGCCTGGCCTGGCCCACCTCTACGTCGGCGAGGAGGCAATAGCTGTAGGTGTCTGTGCGGCCTTGCGCCGCGATGATTATATCACCAGTACTCACCGGGGCCACGGACATTGCCTGGCTAAGGGGGCTTCAGTCGACCGCATGTTTGCTGAGCTACTGGGAAAGGAAGCCGGCTACTGCCGCGGGAAGGGCGGTTCCATGCATATCGCTGACCAGGATACCGGCAACCTGGGCGCGAATGCAATCGTCGGAGGAAGCGCAGGCATCGCTACAGGCGCTGCCATGTCTTGCAAGATGCGCGGCAGCGACCAGGTGACGGTCTGCTTCTTTGGCGATGGAGCGCTTGGCCAGGGGGTATTGTACGAAGTAATGAACATGGCCTCGCTTTGGAAGCTCCCGGTCATCTACGTCTGCGAAAACAACCAGTACAACGAATACACACACCACTCCGAGACCACTGCTGGCGAGATGGTTGCCAGGGCCAAAGCCTTCGGCATTCTGTCAGAAGAAGTCGATGGACAGGATATTCGCGCTGTATATGCGATAACGCAACGCCTGGTGGAAAGGGCCCGCCATGGTGACGGGCCAGCTTTCATGCTCTGCAATACCTACCGCTTCTTGGGACACCACGTTGGGGATATACAGCGATCCTATTACCGCTCCAAAGAAGAGGAAGAATACTGGATTACGGAACGCGACCCGCTGAAGCTGCTTGCCGCGTGGATAGTTGAACAGGGAGTTGATAGCGGGGCGTTTGAGCAGATCGAACAGCGGGTACAGGCCGAAGTCGAGGCGGGAGAACGCTTTGCGCTCAACGCGCCCTATCCAGACCCAGGCGAGGTAGAGCAAGATGTCTATGCTTAGTACTGCGGCAAACCAGCATGCCGGCAGGGGCGTACGTGAGATTACGCTTGGCCAGGCCATTCGTGAAGCTTTAGCCGAGGAAATGCGTCGTGATCCACGTGTTTTCATCATGGGCGAAGATGTGGCCGAAGCCGGCACTGCTTTCAAGGTGCTTATAGGACTGGTCGAAGAGTTTGGGACCTCGCGTGTGATTGATACACCTATCTCTGAAGCAGGTATTACCGGACTGGGAGTGGGTGGTGCCATGACCGGCATGCGTCCCATAGTCGACATCATGTTCGGTGATTTCATCACGCTGGCGATGGATCAAATCGTGAACCAGGCTGCGAAGGTGCACTACATGTCCGGCGGCAAGCTCAAAGTTCCTCTGGTAGTGCGAACCACCTTAGGGGCCACGCGCCGCACCGCTGCCCAGCACAGTCAGAGCCTGCACGCCTGGGTCAGTCATATCCCTGGCTTGAAAGTCGTGCTGCCCTCGACTCCCTACGACGCAAAAGGATTGCTGAAAACGGCCATCCGCGATGACAACCCGGTGATCTTCTTTGAAGACAAAATGATGTACCAGTTGAAAGGTCTCGTACCGGAGGGTGACTATACTATCCCCTTCGGTGTCGCTGACATCAAACGACCAGGTACGGATATTACCCTTGTCGCGACCAGCAGCATGGTACAGGTCGCACTGGAAGCGGCAGCGCTTCTGGAGAAGGTCGACATCAGCGTTGAAGTTATTGATCCTCGAACCACATTCCCCCTTGACATCGTTACCCTTATCGAATCTGCCAAAAAGACCAGCCGTGCCATCGTGGTAGATGAAGGCTACGAGCGCTACGGTGTGACGGCTGAAATCGCAGCCGTGATCGCTGAAGGGGCATTCTACTACCTGGACGCCCCGGTCAAACGTATGGGAGCAATGGATGTGCCGGTACCATTCTCACCGGTACTGGAAGATCTGACTGTCCCTACGGCAAGCACTGTCACCGATCTAGTGAAAACATTATGCGGTCGAGTCTAAACAATACGAGTAAAGGAGAAAAGTCATGGCAAGTAAAACATATGGCTTAATGGGCGTCGACTGGGAGGAACGGGTAAATTTTGAGCGGCTACGCACTGAGCGGCTGGCACGTATCACCAGACTGCTCAAAGAGTCGGAGATGGGAGCATTACTCTGTTTCGATATGACGAATGTGCGCTACATCACCGCTACCCACATTGGTACATGGGCAATGGACAAGCTGGCTCGCTTCACGTTGCTGCCACAGGACGATGAGCCGATTGTCTGGGACTTCGGTTCAGCGGCCCGGCACCACCAGCTCTACTGTCCGTGGCTCGGTGAACGTTCCCGCGCCGGCATCTCTACCTTACGCGGCGCGATGCTGCCAGAAGCTGGTCGGGCTGAAGACGTGGCACGTAAGATTCGCATCGAACTGGAGCAGCGCGGATTGCTCCATGAACCCCTCGGTGTTGATGCGATCGAACTGCCGGTGTTATTTGCCTTGCAGGCTGAAGGCATCAAGGTAGTAGATGGACAGCAATTGATGCAACAGGCCCGCTTGATCAAAACACAGGACGAGATTACACTACTCAACACCGCCTGCATGATGGTAGACGCGGCTTACGACGAACTGTATCGCGCCATAAAGCCGGGCATACGTGAGAACGAGTGCGTTGCTCTTGTGAGCAAAGTTCTGTACGACATGGGGTCAGAGCACGTAGAAGGCGTGAACGCCATTTCTGGCGAGCGCTGCAGTCCGCATCCACATGTCTTCAGCGACCGTGCGTTACGTCCAGGTGATCCGGCCTATTTCGACATCCTGCACAGCTATAATGGATATCGTACCTGCTACTACCGCACTTTCGCCATTGGCAGCGCCTCGCAGGCAATGGTAGATGCCTACAAATACTGCCGCGATATCCTCGATGTCGCAATTAACTCGATCAAACCGGGTGTGACCACCGCCGATATCGTCAAGCTCTGGCCCAAAGCAGAAGAGTTTGGCTTCCCGAATGAGGAGGCTGCTTTCGCGCTGCAATATGGCCATGGCGTAGGGCTTTGCATCTGGGAGAAACCTATTTTCAGTCGCCTGGTCTCTCTTGACCACCCTGAGGTGATCAAAGAGGGCATGGTTTTCGCCCTTGAAACCTTCTGGCCAGCTTCTGATGGTTGGTCTGCAGCGCGCATAGAGGAACAGTTGATCGTCACAAAGGATGGTTGCGAGGTCATTACTCGCTTCCCGGCGGAGGAACTGCTCATAGCGGGTATACGGTATTACACTGCTACCGGCCCATTACCCACAACGCGTGAATCCCAATCGAACCTGAATGTACAGTTCAACGGCACCCGTCCCGCAGCCGCCGTTACAGGTACGAGCGATGGAAGAAATAGATAAGAGCCCTTAAAGGCATCTGAAGAGTAACGAAACTCTCCCCCAACATTTCTACAGGAGACCTACGATGGCTACAAATGTCATCCTACCAGCGCTGGGGATGTCGCAAGACACGGGCAAGATACTGCAGTGGCTTAAACACGAGGGTGAGCAGGTTGCAAAGGGCGAACCACTGGCAGAGATCGAAACCGACAAGGCAACGGTTGAGATCGAAGCACCGGTGGATGGTATCCTTGCTCGCATTTCGGCCGCTGCCGGCGACGATGTCCCGGTTGGGAAGGTAATCGCTACCATCCTTGCTCCTGGAGAAGTATCGCCGCCAGATGAATCCCAGGTGGCTATGGCTGCCAGCCCGCTGGCCTCGCGTATAGCTGCCGAGCACAACCTGGATTTGAGCCAGGTAACATCGGCCGGAAAGCGTATTCAAAAGGCCGATGTACTGACATATCTTCAGGACCAGGAAAAAGCCTCGTCTGTAATAACCGGTCCCCACTTGACGACGAACATGCCTCCCCGCTTCCCCCCAGCTTCTCCCAAAGCCCGGCGCTTGGCGGCCGAGCAGGGAAAAGACCTGGCTGTCATTATGGGTACTGGACCGGGGGGCGCAGTGCTGGCGGCAGACGTTTTAGCTGCTATTGTACAAGCGCCTCTTACCACAGTAGAAGTTGCCGGGGTCGTTCCGGCAGCAGAAAGGTCTGCGGCTATTGCAAGTGGGTCTCACGAGTTGGCCCTGAGTAACACCTGGCGCATTATGGCGGAGCGTACAACACAGAGCTGGACGACTGTACCACACTATTACCGAGTGCGCGAGGTCAATGCGAGCCGGCTCATCACCTGGCGTGAGCAAATCCTGAAGCGGTCCATCGAAAAAGTAACGTACACCGACCTGCTGGTGAAAATCGTCGCGGCGGCGTTGAGAATGCATCCCCGCGTCAATGCTTCGTGGAGTGAGGGCAAAATAATCCTGAAGCAGGAAGTACATGTAGGATTAGCAGTAGCCATTGAGGAAGGATTGGTTGTCCCGGTTATTCACCTGGCGGATACCCTCAGCCTGGGCGAGATTGCACGCCAGCGCACGGAGCTGGTAGCAAAAGCGCAAGCCGGGAAACTCCGTCCACAGGATATAAGCGATGGGACCTTCACGATCACTAACCTGGGTATGTACAACGTCGATGCATTCAATGCCGTCATCAATCAACCACAGGCAGCTATCCTGGCCGTAGGTCGCATAACGGAGCGTGTTGTACCCGTCAATGGTCAACCAGCAGTTCAGCCCATGATGGTGCTTACTCTCTCTTGCGACCATCGCGCCGTAGATGGCGCACGAGGGGCGCAATTCCTGGATACTGTCGCAACCTTCATAGAGGAACCACTGGGGCTTTTCTATTAAAGTGACAGCGAAATTGTGAGCTCATCAATAAAAGAGACGTAGTAAAGGAGGGAATGTGCAAAAGCTCGAGTTGTGTCCGCCAATTCCCTAAAAACGGCACAACATATTTTGCTCAAACACCACATCAGTGGTGTTAAGAAACCAGGGGTAAACATCGTGGTTACCCTGTAGAACAAAGGAGGACAACCGTGTACAGACGAACCGCCGCCAATTGTGAAGATAGTTGGCGTATTAATCGCAGCACTTATCATACTCAGCGCCTGTGGTGGCAGTACTAGTACTGCCACTACAACTGCCACTAGCCAGCCTACAACACCCATCAAGATCGGTATTTCATTGTCGCTTTCTGGCGACTTCTCTGCCGATGGCAAAGCCTTCCAGCAGGGGTATCAACTATGGGCCGATACCGTCAACAGTCATGGCGGTGTACTTGGCCGGCAGGTTCAATTGGACATTCTCTCTGATGCCAGTAGCACAACGCAGGTCGTTACCAACTATCAGAAACTGATCACGGTTGATCATTGTGACATCGTATTTGGGCCTTTCTCCACCCTGCTGACGAAACCGGCATCGGTCGTCGTCGCCCGCTATGGTTATGCGATGATCGAGGGCGCCGGTGGCGGCCCTTCTGTCTTTACCCGGGGGCTGCACAACCTGTTCGACGTTTCCCCGCCTGTTGCCAACCTGCTGGTCAGCTTTACGCAGTATATCCTTTCCTTGCCGGCAGGGCAGCGACCCACGACGGCGGCCTATGCCACCCAAAATGATCCCTTTACCCAACCCCAGGTAGATACTGCGAAACAGCTTCTGGAACAGGGCGGCGTTAAAACTGTTTCCTACCAGGTGTACCCGGCAGAAACCACCGACTATACGCCCATCGCACAGAAGATGATTGCCTCTAACGCACAGGTCGTTGTCGTTGGCACGTTGCTGCCTGACGTCGTTGCTTATATCCAGGCCTTTAAGCAGCAGCACTACAACCCACAGGCAATGATTGCGACGGCTGGACCAGACCAGGGTTCACAATTTACCAATGCCATTGGTGGCGCTCCATCTGCAGAGGGAATATTCGTTCCGAACGGCGGGTGGTATCCATCAATCAATACTTTCCAAAATGCGCAAATGGTGAAGGACTACCTGGCGAAGTACGGCGGCACCGCCGATGGTATCAGTTCCGACGTGGCGGAGGCTTTCTCGGTAGGGCAGGTGTTTCAGCAAGCAGCAACCAATATCAACAGCATCGATAATGCGAAACTTATCACTCAACTCCACTCGGGCAAAACGTACCAGAGCGTCCAGGGACCGGTAAAGTTCAACGAACAGGGTGAAAATATCCTTGGAACAGGATATCTGTTCCAATGGCAAAAAGGTTCGTTGGTATCCGTGTATCCGGCTTCTCAGGCGACGGCCAGCCCTGAGTTTCCCAAGCCAAACTGGCCCTAGCGTTTCGTACAGCAGGCAAGGCATTGCCGCCTGCAAGGGAGGTAGAAGTACCTGCACCCATTACTATGGCTAGCAAGTACTCATACCCCCTCCCTACGAGGTCTATAGTGGGAATCATTCTTGAAGCAATCATCACTGGGATATTGACCGGAGGAGTCTATGCATTGATGGCATCCGGGCTGACGCTTGTTTTCGGGGTGATGGATATTATCAACGTCGGACAAGGCGCTCTTGTAATCCTGGGCGCCTACCTCAGCTATGTTTTGGAGCAAAAGTTTCATATCGATCTGTTTGTGGGACTGCTCATCACCATGCCCCTCATGTTCTGTCTGGGGATGTTAATCGAGTGGCTCTTTATCCGCCCGATCAAACGTGACCGCACAATGCTGTCCATCCTGGTCACGTTCGGCATAGCGCTGATTATCGAAGGCTTCCTCAACCTCATTTTCTCTGCTGACAATGTCAAACTGCAAGCCTGGTATATCACGGGGTCATTTCCAATTGGGGGCTTTTATCTCTCCTACATCTATGTGTTTAGCTTCTTGCTGGCCGTGGTGCTGTTGGGAGGACTCTACCTGCTGCTCTATCGCACCAAATTTGGCTATGGCCTGCGCGCCTCGATGCAGAATCGCACGGCAGCTGAGCTAATTGGCGTCGATGTAGAGCGTGTTTCGCTTCTCACTTTTGGCATCGGTGTCGCACTTGCCGGTGCCGGAGGCGTGGCTTTTGGGGCAACCAACGCTTTCAATGCTGGCAGCGCCTATGATCTGATCTCGCGCCTGCTTGCCATCATCATCTTTGGTGGCATGGGCAGCCTTCGAGGCGCTCTCATTGCCTCAGTAGGGATGCTAGTCATCGAAGATGTGACCTCGGTTGTCTGGTCACCTGTCTGGGCCAGCACCGTCTTTTTCATCCTGCTAGTGATTATCCTGCTGGTCCGTCCTCAGGGCTTGTTCGGTCAGGTGGAAGGAAGAAAGCAATGAGAATTTTCCAAACGGTCGGGCTGCTTGCTCTACTGGTTCTTGCCCTTGCGTTTCCACTGCTGTTTTCCAATTCTGCGGTAACCACCATCGCCGTATTTACCTTGTTGTTCGCTGCAGCTACCACCGGCTGGAATATCTTCTCAGGCTATACCGGCTATATCGCCCTGGGACATGGTGTCTACTTCGGCGTGGGTGCCTACGCCCTGGCAATCATGTGTCTGCACTGGAATATTCCTGGCGGCTACATCCCCTTCTTGCTCGTCCCCGTGGCGGGCCTGGTCGCGGCTGCCTTTTCCGTCGTGCTCGGCTGGATCGCCCTGCGCGTGCGGCGACATACTTTCGTGGTCATCACCATCGCCATGTTCTTTATCCTTCAACTATTGGCCTATAATCTGACTAGCCTCACCAATGGCTCTATTGGCCTGGGGTTACCCATCCCAACCGATTGGAGCGGCGATTTCTTCAATATCCCGTTCTACTATGTCACACTGGCTATCCTGCTCTTTGCAATCGCCATCGCATGGTGGGTACGCAACTCGAAATTTGGTCTGGGTCTGCTGGCAATCCGCGATGACGAAGACCGGGCGTTGGGTCTTGGCGTAAAGACAGGACCATCAAAACTGGTGGCCTTTGTCATCTCTGCGCTAATTGTGGGCATGGTGGGAGCTACCTGGGCGTATTTCATAGAGTCGATCTACCCGCCTTCTGCTTTTGATGCCACTTTCGATGTCGCGATTGCTTTGATGGCGTTCCTGGGCGGCATTGGGACGATAGCCGGCCCTATACTGGGCGCACTGCTCTTGGAGCCAACCCAGCAATACTTCACCTTACAATTCGGCCAGAGCGGCTATTACCTGATAATCTACGGAGCGTTGTTCCTGGTAATCCTACTGCTATTGCCTCAAGGCGTCATTCCCACGCTGCGCGCACGATGGATCAAACTCCAGGCAACTCGCCAACAACACCTGCTAGTTAGCGAGAACGGCGCTACCATTACCGCCCTTCCCCAAAAGGACGACTCAGCCAATATTACGAAGAAGGAAGGGATCAATTTATGAACGAGTTGCTAGCGAACTGGTTAGTCCTGGAAGCCTATTTGGGAGATTTGAGAGATGCTGCTGAAATTATCCAATATCTATGCAGGCTATGACGGGGGCGACGTGCTCAAAGGCATCGGCCTGACTGTGGAGCAAGGCACAACTACCTGCATCGTCGGCCCCAACGGAGCAGGCAAGTCCACAGTGTTGCGCGTGCTTAGCGGACTGCTGAAACCACGGCTGGGCGAAATTTTCTTTCATGGTCGCTCTATTGTTGGCCTGACCCCTCGTCAGATTCTGGCACTGGGAATAGTGCAAGTGCCGCAAAGTCACAGCCTGTTTCCCAGCATGACGGTGCGGGAGAATGTACGGCTGGGAGCCTATATGCTGCATGACACGACACTCATAGAGCGGCGTTTGCGCGAAGTAGCGGAGATGTTTCCCATAGTGAAAACGCGCTCGCGGGACAAAGCAGGCAACCTGTCGGGAGGGCAACAACGCTTAGTTGAGTTCGCACGCTGCCTGATGCTGGATCCACGCGTAATCTTACTGGATGAACCATCGATGGGGCTGGACCCCCGGACGTTCAAACAGGTGATTGAGACGATCAAGGTGATGCAAAGTAGTGGCAGAACGATCATCCTCGTTGAACAAAACGCGCGCACGGGCCTGAGCCTCGCCACGAATGGGATCGTGATGGAGAGTGGACGTGTGCGGCTAGAAGGCTCGCACACCGACATCCTGAGCAACCCTGAGATCGGCCGCCTCTACCTGGGAGGAACGCTCTCTAATGCATAAAATACCTCGGAAAGGACGATGAAATGGCAAGAGACGAATTTGTACAGAGCGCGATAGATAACTGGGCTCCCAGGTTTATTTCCAATGGGGTGGACGCTAACGACTTCCAGCGCATCACAAACAGCGTCGAGCGCTGGGATGACTGGTGCCAAAAATGGTCTGAGTGCGGGTTTATGCATGAGCAGATGGGGGAGAAAGCTGAAGCACAAAACCAGTATGTATCGGCGGCCTACCATTATTTCCACGCGGCGATCTCCTACCACTTCGGAAAGTATTTGTTTGTGCGCAAACCGCAAGAGCTCCATGTAGCTCATGAGCACGTCGTCAACAACTACCAGAGAGCATTGCCCTTTTTCGATTTTCCGGGCGAACATGTGGCTATTCCTTATGAGAGAGGAGCCATGATGTACGGCGTCCTGCGCAAGCCCTGGCATACCCCAAAACCTCCTGTTGTGATCCTCGTTCCTGGACTGGATTCCGTGAAGGAGGAACTGCACATGTATGGTGACGACTTTCTCAGGCGCGGGATGGCGGTGCTGGCTATCGATGGCCCTGGTCAGGGAGAGATGGAGTTCGAGTACCCGCTGCGCCATGATTACGAGGTACCTATGAAGCATGCCATCGATTATCTCGAGAGCCGACCAGATGTCGCTTCAGACCGCGTGGGTATAATGGGCGTGAGCTTTGGAGGTCAGTTCGCTGTACGTGCCGCGGCTTTTGAGCGCCGGGTAAAGGCCGCGATTGAAAACTGTGGGCCGTACGATCAGGCTGAGAACTTCAAAGGGCGTCCCGTGATAAGCCGCGAAACACAGGTACACCGCCTCAAAGCCGCTAACGAGGAGGATGCGCTCAACAAGTTGAAGCAATTCAACCTGCAGGGTGTGGCGGAAAAGGTAGAGTGCCCCCTGCTGGTAATCCATGGCCGTCGCGACATGCTTGTGCCTGCGGAACAAGGTGAGCGCATAGCAGCCGAAGCAGTAAAGGCAGAGTTGTGGATGTTTGAGGACGGGAATCACGTCTGCAACAACATTCCTTACAAGCATCGACCACAGCAGGCCGACTGGATGCGCCAAAAACTGTACTCATAAACTTGCACGAGAGGGCGAAGGAGGGTCCAACAAATGGATTTGATCGTTCGAAACGCGCACCTCAGAAATCAGCCGGGAATCTGGGACATCGGCATCACAGGTGACCGTATCTCGGTCATTGCTGAAAAACTAACCGATATTGCGACAGAGGAGATCGACGCTGCCGGAAACCTGGTCGTACCTACCTACATCAATGGGCACATCCACCTGGACAAGTGCAACTTGCGGGACAAGATGCGTCCCAATAAGACCTACTCCTGGGACGAATGCCTTGCACTGACCTGGGAGCATAAGGCGCAGTATACTGTCGAAGATATCCTCGATCGAGCAGGCCGGGCCGTTGAAGAAGGGGTACTTAACGGAACGACCATCTTCCGCGCGTTTGCAGATGTGGACACGATTGGGCAGTTGCGACCGATCGAGGGATTGTTAGCGCTGCGTGAACGCTGGCGAGACGTTGCCCACATTGAAGTGGTCGCGTTTCCCCAGGAGGGGCTTATCAGGAATCCTGGCGCCAACGACCTCATGGAAGAGGCAATGCGCATGGGAGCAGATGTTGTTGGAGGCCTACCCTGGTTCGAGATGCTCGACGAGGATGTGTGTAAACACATCGACTGGTGTTTTGAACTTGCGAAGAAATTCGACAAAGACATCCACATGCTGCTCGACGAAACCGTCAATCCGCTAAGCCGCTCCCTGGAGTACCTGGCGGTGAAAACCATGCGGGAAGGCTACCAGGGGCGTGTCTCTGCCAGCCATTGTGTCGCCCTCTCGACGTACGACGAGGCTCACGCTCGCAAGGTGATGGAACTGGTCAAAGAAGCAGATATCAGTATTGGCAGCAACACACACGTCAACCTTGTCATGCAGGGAGTGTTTGATCAGGAGCCGATTCGACGGGGGATAACCCGTGTCAAGCAGATGTGGCAAATGGGTATCAACCTCTTCACCGCTCAGGACGACTTTTCCGATCCCTTTTACCCCTTCGGACGCAATGATCAGCAGGAGGTTGCAGCTTACCTCTGTCACGCGGCCCATATGACCGGCGCCAACGAGATCGAGGCTGCTTTCGATTTCATTACCCACAATGCTGCGCGGGCCTTGCGGCTTGAGGATTACGGCCTGAATCCTGGCTGCCGTGCAGACCTTAACGTGCTAGCGGCTCCTACTATACAAGAAGTGCTACGCCTTCAACAACCACCATGGTGGGTTATACGCCAGGGCAAAGTGCTCGTACACAACCAGTTACAGAGAGAATTCGTCAACCATTCAGAAGTCTTTCACCAAACCTGATTATACATAACTGAGGAACACTCCTGACTCTCCACGCAGATATACCTCTCTGCCTTAAAACTCTGGTCCGAATGTAGGTTCCTCGTTCGTCGTTTCACTCGCTCTTGGCGAATATCACAGGGAAAGCGTTCAACAGCCCTCATAACCACGGCCATTGACCCTGTAGTACAGCGACCTGCCAAATAGTCTGTCAGGCTGTAAACAACTGAGGTTCAGGCAATCCAACTTTAACCATGTTCGGCCTAGCTGCCTGGAATCTCGGCCAGACTTTTACAGGTCATGCTTCCGAAAATACTTTTTCCATTATCCCCAAGAGTGCTGCTAACCAACCCAGCGTTTCATAACATATTCTGTCACATAAAGCAGGGGCATCTATGATTTTAGATACACTATAACCTGCTTTCCCATCGTCTAACTGAATTGTGTTCCATATTGCACTATCAGGGCCTCCATGCGTTAGACTGTTATAAAGATGGGTAACACCCGGGAAGTTGTTTTGACTAATAATATCAATCATTTTTTGCAAACTTGGCCTCTCATTGTATTTCCATCTATTCTTCCAAATATCAATACTAGATTTGTTTTTATATCTATAATTATCTGATAAAAACAATGCCATAATTGACCGTTCAGCAAGTGGACGGATAAGCACAGAAGCACCAAACAAATAGCCCTGCCTTATTAACTCTCGGATTGATAACGCAATACTGATTGCTTGTGGAATAATTTGAGATGAAGCAGTTTGTAAGTCTGACTTATTTGTAAGTGTATGCGTGTATGCAGCAATTTTAGCGCTTACTTCTAAACAGCTGATAATAAGTTTATCATAATGGAGAAGTGACTCTAATCCCAAATAGGGTTCGTCTTGAAGGGCATAAGTAATTTTTGCCACAGGCATCTTTTTAACCCTTTAATACCAACTTGACTGCCATGATTCTGCGCATAGTTGGTATTCATTATGCATCCTCTATTGGTCTTCTATATCTTCCGCCGGGCGAATCCGCAATAAGTCCTCGACTTCCGACCGTTTATAAAACACTTCACGCCCGATTCTGCGCCGATATTTTTTCAAAATGCCATCTCTCACATAGCGTTCAAGTGTACGAGAGGAAACATTTAAACGCTTACGCGCTTCTTCAGAAGTCAGGAAATCTTTATCGTCTCGTATACTCACTAGTTGCCACCTCAAGAACAGTCATGGATTGAGAATACTATAGGGATAGTGACGCCAAATGTCAAGCCTAAATAGCTTTTTGACGTCTTATGTCGCATGTTGACACATCAGTATTCATATGATACGCTATATTTGTCGCTAATAGTCGTTTAGCAAACTTAAGTGACGCATTATGTCGCTAATTGTGATTTGTCAACCGTTCTGTGAGTTCTGTAGCTTCTGGCAATCGAAACGAAAGAGGAGTGCAACCTATGCCAACCGCGCTACCGATCACTTCAAGATTGAACGTTACTCCGCTGTTCGACATTCATCACCCCCAGTTTGAAAAGCTTTATCGTGATGGAGTTCGATGGTCGCTTTTCAAAGAACGTACCGACAACCCTGTTACTGATCGCTTCGTTCTTGAAAATCTCAGATCGTCACTTGCCTGGGCTGACGCTGATGGACAGCACGCTCACTGGCTTCCGCTTATTGGCTTATACTTTGGCCGCCTACACTGTGCTATCCTCTCACCACAAACGGGAAAGCTCCGACCCGGTGTTACCTCTCTTGTCAGTTTCCAGAACCAAAACGCTGCGCGGGGCCATCATGTCAGCCCGATGAACGAACCTTTACTGATGCTGGTCTGCTCGAACGGCTGCAAGTGCAAGAGCTTCAACGCGATTCGGTTGCCTTTCACGATGAGGAAGGCACCTGGTATTACGCCATTGGGTGCATTCTTGGTGAGCTAAGCGGCCAACTCTTACTTGCAACATCCCAGGAGTATGCACAATGGGAAACAGATCGCCAATACTGGCAAGCAGAGTACGAACGGACTGCACGCCAGAAAGCTGATACAGAAGCATTGAAGCCTCTACCTGTTGTAGAGTACACCGATTGATAGCCTGGCCACCTGGTTAGCTCCGTCGCTAACCAGATGACTCACTCGAGGCTAGACAGTAAAGGAGATGCATATGGGACTGCTGGGTAATAACAAGCGCACTACCAATAACATCGGCGATATCAGCGAGGCTGCCATTATAGCCCGATTCTTACAACTTGGCTACGTAGTCCTCACCCCTTATGGAGGGAACCAGCGCTATGATCTGGTCATCGAGGATGCTGAGGGGCAGTTCTGGCGTATACAATGTAAAACGGGCCGAATTGATGAAGGAAGTACGGCAATCAGGTTTAACACTGCTATTCGGAATGTCACAGGAAAGAATAAGCAATCACGAAATTACCGAGGGCATTGTGATTATTTTGCCGTATACAACGAGGCACTAAACAAAGTCTATCTTGTTCCAGTGGATCAGGTAGGCACTACGAGTGCTGCCCTTCGATTGACGACACGGAAGAACAATCAAGAAAAAAATACACTCTGGGCGAAGGATTACGAATTATAAATGGGCCCACCTGGATTTGAACCAGGGACCAACTCGTTATGAGCAAGCTGCTCTAACCACTGAGCTATGGGCCCTCGCGGAATGTATTATAGCATACCTCCCACCTCCTGGGAAGAGGGTAATTCCAGACTTTAATTCAGCAAATGTTGCTGTAACCCTGACGTGTAATAGCTTTAGAGATAGGTTAAGTTATGGCTATCTATTCCCTGGCGAATTTACGCTTAATTTCCAAATTTATCTTCTTTCGTTCTCCAAAAGAGATGAAGTGTGATATAATAACAGCAGTTTTCATGTAGAGTCTTGTTCCGCTTTTTGTTGGTTGGAACAGGCAATATGTCGACGCAGTACAAGTAACGGGCAGTCAGGAAACAATCGCAGACAGAAAGACGACAGGCTCAGTATCCATGTTTCACTGTTGTGTGGCAAGTGGTAGAAGAACACAAACTTCCATTGTATATTACTCGGTTCATCCGGTTAAATGTACAGTTGCTTCTTGTAAAAATGTATCAAAGATATCGAAACCCGCTACTTTAGGGCCGCGCCATACGTTGAGAATGGCGCGGTCAAAAATTTTTCCCATTCAGGGGGCGTTCAACGATGAATGAAATAACCATTCGTATTGGCGGTGAATCGGGTGAAGGAACTATCTCCGGTGGTGACTTAATAGCCCTGGGAGCCGCCCGCTGGGGGTATCATGTGTATACCTTCCGCACCTTTCCTGCCGAAATCCTTGGTGGACCTTGTATGTTCCAGGTGCGTTTAGGCGATCAACCAATCAAGTCCATGGGTGACTATCCTGATGTGCTCGTGTGCCTGAATAAAGAGGCATATGATCGAAACATCAGCGACCTGCGTCATGGTGGTGTGTTGGTTTATGATCCCGCCGACTTCACACCTGACGCTGGCGACTTCATTGCCTATGCCATCCCTTTCAATGAGTTGGCCCGCAAAGAAGTACAGCTCTTCCAGACCAAAAATATGGTTGTGATTGGGGCTATCTCGGCCCTGTTTGGTCCACCCTTAGAGGCACTTGTCCAGGTAGTAGAGTCCAAACTCTCCAGGTCACGCAAAGCAAATCCTGTTTTGATGGAAAAGAATATGCTGGCCCTGGAGATCGCCATGAAGTATGTCACTCAGCAATTATACAAACGCGACCCGTTCAAGCTAGGTCCTGTAGAAAAGGCTGATCGTGTTGTGCTCAACGGCAACCAGGCCGTGGTAGCGGGCGCCTTAGCGGCAAAATGCGGCTTCTTCGCAGGATATCCGATTACTCCCGCAAGCGATATTATGGAGGGACTGGCAAAAGAATTACCCCAGGTAGGCGGAACCTTCATGCAGGCAGAAGATGAGATTGCCGCCCTGGCTTCTGTCTTGGGCGCATCATTCGGCGGCGTTCGTTCCATGACTGCTACCTCCGGACCCGGCTTTTCTTTGATGACCGAATTAATCGGCTATGCTTCGATGGCAGAGCTTCCTGCAGTCATTGTGGACGCACAACGTGCCGGTCCCAGCACAGGCATGCCCACAAAGATGGAACAGTCAGATCTGAGTTTTGCCCTTAACGCGAGCCATGGGGATACGCCGCGCATGATCATCGCACCGGCCAATGTGGCCGATTGCTACAGCCTGATCATTACAGCCTTCAATATGGCCGAACGCTACCAAATGCCGGTGATCTTTCTCACCGATCAGTCTTTGACCGCTCGCGTGGAAAGCGTTGATCGCAGCGCATTCAAACCTATGGAGATCGAGGAACGCGTCAAAATTGAATCCAACGGCGCATCTGTCAATGGAGCCACCCAGGCAGCGCACAGCTACTCTCGCTATGCGTATACTGAAAGTGGTATCTCCCCTATTAGCGCTCCCGGCCCTGGCGCTATGGCTTATGTAGCTACCGGGCTGGAACATGATGAGTATGGGCATCCCGACTATGAACCGGAAGACCATATGGCAATGATGGAGAAGCGTTTCCGCAAGCTCGATACTGCCGCAGAAGAACTGCCAAAACCGCAGCGCTATGGAGACGCGGACGCGACAATTGGCATTATTGGCTGGGGTTCGACGGAGGGAACTATTCAAGAGGCTGTTGATCGCGCACGCGCAAACGGCTATAAAGTAGCTTCTCTCCACCCAAAGATTCTTTCGCCTTTACCTAATCGGACAATTCGAGATTTCATCCGTTCAGTGAAGAAAGTGATCGTTCCCGAGTGCAACTACACCGGCCAGCTGGCTAATTTACTGGGCGCAAAATATGGGCTACAGGCTATTCGAGTGAACAAGTTTGGCGGTATCCCGTTCACCGCTGGTGAAATCCTGCGGGCAATCGAGGAGGTTAGTTAATCTTGCTACAGACACCTGTAAATCTTACGCCAAAAGATTATAAAAGTGAAGTGAAGCCAACCTGGTGTCCAGGGTGCGGCGATTTTGGTGTATTGAACGCCGCCTATCGTGGTCTGGCTAATCTCAAATTGTCAACGGATCAAACGGTGGTGGTATCAGGGATTGGCTGTTCCAGCCGCTTTCCGCATTTCATCAAAACCTTTGGCTTTCATAGCGTTCATGGACGAGCCTTACCTGTTGCGCAGGGATTGAAGATGGCCCGCCCTGACCTGACAGTTGTTGCGGTGGGTGGTGACGGTGATTTCTTTAGCATTGGTGCTGGTCATCTCGTTCACGCCGCCCTGCGAAATATTGATATCACGGTTGTTGTAATGGACAATGAAACCTACGGCTTAACAAAAGGCCAGACCTCTCCGACATCACCCCATGGTCATGTCACCAAGTCGACGCCCTACGGACAAATGGCTTCGTCGTTCAACCCAATAGCAACCGCGCTCACCTTGAATGTCAGTTTCGTGGCTCGAGGCTATTCAGCAAAACCCAAGGAACTGGCTGTATTAATTGAGCAGGGTATTACTCACCGTGGGTTTTCGTTCATCCATGCACTTAGCCCATGCCCAACGTTCTATAATACATTTGATGCCTGGGATGCATCGGTCACTCCTATACCGCCAGATCACGATGCCAGTGACTCCCTGAAGGCGTTGGCGTTGGCGATGAATACCGAAAAGCAATATATGGGCATTTTCTACCAGGTGGATCGCCCTACGATGGATCAAGCAGCGCAGGAATTATCCCAACGGTCACATGAGTTCGATATCGACAAGTATATGTCACGGTACGCTTGACTCAAATTGTAGGACATAGAGAGCAAAGCGGGTAATTACAAGCAATATCATCACATTTCTTGTAATTACCCGCTTTTTATCGGTACCTTGTCTTCATTGGCGCTACGTTAGCGAGAGTCAAATTTTGTCTCGGGCGGTGCGGTCATTCGTACAGAGTTCGCAATAACGGCAAGAGAAAATTGTTCACCACAGGGGCGACAAAAAAGCCCACTTTCATTGTGATGGCTTCCACCAATAGCAGTTAGTTGTTGCTCGGCTGGTTCTCCACACCACTCACAACGGCTACCACGCGGCGCAGAGTCAACAGAGATCGGTCGCAGAAATTCGTTCATAGACATGAGGTATCCTCCTGGTTCGTGCTGGAAAAGTGCAACTTTTCATCACAAACAAGACTAAAGACAGCACAGAAGGGGAAACCCGTATCTGGTGGTCAGCAGCATCGAAGAATCCACGGTGATACGGCACTACAAGAACACGCATCATCGCCTGGGAGCTGCTTTGCTCCGCTTATCGGCAAATCAAGGCGAATAGTGTAATACATCTGATACATTGCCGATGTACAATAGAATATACCATATTTTCACGAATATCGCTAGGGTGCCGATTGGTTAGATTGATTAGGAGGTGAAGCAGGTTGGGTCTCTTCCTCCAGAGCAGGAAACTTCGAGGATAGACGATTACCAACTACCCAACCGATCGCTCCGAGGCCAATGGTAAGGCCTAACCAGGAGAGTAATACGGTATTCAGCGCCACATTGAAAACTGCTGCAAGGACTTCAGCCAGTACGATACCAAGCGTCATGCCCACTGTTATACCAATGAGACAACCCGGGTGTGCCAGGTTACGCCCACGCAGTTTCTTCATCATAGAATCAATTTTATCCCGTCAGTAACGTTTGATCGTAAATTAATAATAACGCTACAGAGACGGTGAGTCAAGACGAAAAAGCGAGGGTTCTTTATGACGTTTTTAGCTGTGCACGCTTTATCAAAATCATACGGCACAATGAATGTACTTAACGAAATATCATGTATCGTGAACGCTGGCGATCGCATAGGTATTGTCGGCTCTAATGGCGTTGGCAAGTCCACCTTGTTGAAAATACTGGTGGGACACGAAGAGGCCGAATCCGGTACTTTTTCTTATGCTCCCTCTCTAGAGGTGGGCTATCTATCCCAAACAACTCCTGAACTTTATGGCCGTACCATTCAAGATTTGATCTTAGAGTCGGTATGGTCCCATGGCAGCCTGCGACAGCTAGAGGAGCGCATGAGGCACATTGAGGTCAGCCTGACAACGGCAGGCGAGGAGCAGATAGCCGCACTGCTGGAGGAATATGGACATGTTTCCACGAAGTTTCAGGATCGCGGAGGCTATGAGCTTGATTATAAAATTGCTATGGTGCTAGAAGGCTTAGGTATCTCATACCTGCCCCGCGGCCAGGAGGTGCAGACCCTCTCTGGAGGAGAAAAAGCGCGCCTCGGCCTGGCGACACTCTTGCTCCAATCGCCAGACTTGTTGCTTCTGGATGAGCCAACCAACTACATTAGTTTAGATGTGCTCGAAGCGTTTGAAGCTGCCATCCTGGCTTTCCCCGGACCAGTTATTGCTATTTCTCACGACAGGTGGTTTATGCAGCGTTTTGGAGGCAAAAAATGGGAAATCGCTGACAGAAAGCTCGTGATCGAGCACTAAAACCCATACAGCGCAACTTCTGCAAAAATCCGGCGACCTCATCTGATTTTGATGCGCAAAAGTCCGGGAACACAGGCCGCAATAGCAACTGTGGCCAGGATGCAGGCAACACCGAGCAAGGCACGATAGTACACCCGTTTGTGTATCCAGTCTACAGGGTAGCGGTTTAGCTACCCTGCCTTCTTTTTTGTCTACACAATCGCTACGACAAACGTTCAAGATACGTTGTATACTTTTTGGTACACCATTGTCTATTAGATTGGAACACTGCATGACACCCAAACCTCTGAAAGAAACGTTTGCCGATCAGCTTGTTGAGTCCGAAGGCCCTTTAGCAAGTCCGGCTGTTCCCATGAAAAAACCCGTCAATACATGGAGCGTGCTGCGTAATCGCAATTATGCCCTTTTGTTCTGGGGACAGTTAATTTCTGCTACAGGCACACAGATGCAGATAGTAGCAGTCGCCTGGCAAGTGTACCTTCTCACACATTCTGCCATCGCACTTGGTATCATTGGGCTTTTACAAGCAATACCACGTTTACTATTATCTTTAGTGGGAGGCGTCTTTGCCGATAGGTTTGACCGACGCAAGCTGTTGTTAGTTATAGAGGCGGCTATGGCTACTTCATCAGTTGCATTGGCTTTATGCACGCATTTCCAAGTAATTAATTTAGTCATCATTTATATTGTTGTGCTGATATCTGCCAGTGTTTCCGCATTCGAGTTTCCCACAAGACAAGCAATTATTCCCACACTTGTACCACGCTCACAAATGGCGAGTGCTGTTAGTTTAAGTTCCATCATGATGCAACTAACATTTGTGATCGGCGCTGCTTTTGGTGGCTACACTGTTGCCTGGCTTGGTCTCGTCAATACCTACTGGCTTGATGTTTTCTCATATCTTATTGTTATTGGCAGTATTCTGCTTATGGTAGTACCACGTATTCCATTGGAGAAGCGTGCGAAGGCAGGACTGGGAGCACTCATTGATGGAATACACTTTCTCCGTTCACATCCCATTATCTTAGCAGTGCTCTCCCTGGACTTTTTTGCCACTTTCTTTGGTTCCCCCCGCGCTCTACTACCCATCTATGCCAGTGATATTTTGAATGTTGGGCCAACAGGTTTAGGTATTTTGCTAGCTGCAACCTCTATGGGAGCCGTTGCCCTGGCTCCCTTTACAGGACTCATAGGCCGTATTCCACGACAGGGGTTGGGTGTTGTAGTATCAATCATCGTTTGGGGTATCTGTATTGCTGCCTTTGGCTTTTCGTCAGGCCCACTCTGGCTTTCAGTATTCCTTCTCGCTGGTGCCGGTGCTGCCGATATGGTAAGCATGATTTTACGTAGCCTGATAATTCAGCTTACCACGCCCGACGAATTCCGTGGACGCATCAGTTCAGTAAACGCCATGTTTGTTATAGGCGGCCCTATGCTTGGTCAATTTGAGTCGGGTCTAGTGGCAAGCTTTACCACTCCGCAATTCTCAGTAATTAGTGGCGGTGTAGCTTGCATCATAGCCACCCTGATAATTGCAGCATGTATACCAGGGTTACTACGTACACAAATCAAGTAGAAATATCATTTTATGTAGCAAAGCAGGAGTAAGTCCCAGAAGCAACCGCTACCATCAACCTAGAAACCTTGCGCGGGTTATTGGCTCAACAACAAACCACCATAACAGAGGAAGCAGAAAATACTGGTAAATTGGGTCAAACTTCGACCGATTTTGAGGTGAAACAGAGGAAATCGGCGCGAAACATAGGAATCGACCATTCATAGTCTGGGAAAACCGCTCCCCATCTGGTCTACTTCTTCTAGAAAGTGTAAATTACGTTCTTTGTCGCGAGACTGATTGACCGGTGGAACGTGCAGCTCCTGTTCCTCTTCCTCATTTTTTGCCACAGAACCTCCACATTCATTGAGAATGCCTCTGCGTACTCTCCGTTCCGTCGTTTCCCTGTTCCCAGTTTTCCACTGTTTTGACCATGCGTACATGGGGACGTTGATAGAGGAAGGTCTGCTGGGTGACCACATAGTGCAGATGCGCATACAGATCCAATGCCTCTTTGTTCCCTTGAGCGACATGCAGAGCGATTTTGGGAGAGTGGTGCTGGCGCGCCTGCCGCTCCGCACTTTGCACCAGGCGCGTGCCGATCCCCTTGCGACCCCAATTTTTGAGCACGGCGAGCGCATCGACATACCATTCATCGTCCTGCGCCTCCCGTTCGAGCCAGCTTCCAGCGGTTGCGTTGAGTCGTGCCTCATCTCGACC